>Ga0210036_1002832_pt1 | contig 17817 bp, 13 predicted proteins | sample CryGeymeta201515_FD_185469 | JGI IMG/M metagenome (GOLD analysis project Ga0210036, IMG submission 185469) | Groundwater microbial communities from Crystal Geyser aquifers in Utah, USA - Crystal Geyser metaG 2015-15 (SPAdes) (version 2) | ecosystem: Environmental > Aquatic > Deep subsurface >...
CCTACAAAAGCACAAAAGCAAAATAGCTCGCTCGTAAAAAAAAATCATTGATTTGCATTTGCGTGAAGTTCGCATCGCTCTTCTACCACTAATAATAATAGCTACTAGTAGTAGTAGCTAGTAGTAGTAGTAGTAGCTACTACTACTACTCGAGTAGCTCTCTACTACTCCGGAGTAGTAGCTACTAGCTCTAGTAGTACTCAGTAGCTACTACAGTAGCTACTACTCGTACTACTTAGTAGGGTCTACTACTAGTAGCTACTCTACTACTCTAGTAGCTCTCTACTACTACTACTAGTAGTAGCTAATAAGTAGCTAGTCTACTACCTGGTAGCTAGGAGTAGCATTACTACTACCTGGTACTCTGTAATAGAACCCTAAACTGAACTACAGGCCATCCTGGTATTAAAGATAGGGTTGCAATCGTCGTCCAGCCAACAATTCGAGAAAACAATAATAATAAATAATGACCAAAACATATTATTATTATTATTATTATTATTATTATTATTATTATTATTATTATTATTATTATTATTATTATTATTATTATTATTATTATTATTATTATTATTATGATTATTATGATTATGATTATTATGATTATTATGATTATGATTATTATGATTATTATTATTTAATATTGTCTTTAAAAAAAATTAAAACTCCGAGTAATATTATTATCATATTTTTATATTGATCAAACTGCCATGAGCCGGCTGAATCTCATCGGCGCAGGCCTGATTATCGTGGCTACTGGGTTAATAGTTTCACAGCTCATCATGTGGAGTTACATACCAGAGACGGGACATTCTCTTCATCAGCATCCTATGGCGCACGATAATTTGCAACTACCTCCGAGCAGGGACGCCATCAGCAGAAGCACAAGCACAAGCAGCCGCGACATGCAGCAGCAGCAGCAGCAGCAGCAGCAGCAGCAGCAGCAGCAGCAGCACAAGATGACTGCTAAGCACCAAAAACATGAAACAAACCACCATCAACAACGTGAACGTCAATCAAAACAAAATCAGCGAACACGTAATCAAAACGCCCATCGAATACGTACACCAAATCCCGGCATACGTACGGCCAATACCGTTTCACCGTATCTGAAACATCCTTTGTTTCAAGGAAAAGGACGCTTCTTAACCATATTGCACGAGGCACATTATTTTAATGATTCGGCACCCGAATTTTTCAAAAACGAAACCAAGGTCCAACGGCTGGCCGAACAACTGCCGACCTGGAAAACCATTACCGATCGGTTGGCGGGAGAAGAACCTGCACTGATTGGTTTGGACAGATGCGAGGCATTTCGAGCTCAAGTGGCTCCCGAAGACCGATTTCTTGGAGTGGCAGGTCTCTTTGCAACGGGAACCAACTTGTTGGCATCGCTGCTTGTGAACAATTGCCACAATAGCGAACGACGAAAGCTAACCGGCGGATCTGGAGTGAGATGGCAGGTTAACTGGGGCAAACATTCTCCAGCTCGGTATCGGATGAACAATTTCATTGAAGCGAATCTCAACAATACGCAATTTTTGCCTGTGGTGGCCATACGGCATCCTTTTTCTTGGATGCAGAGCCTGTGCCGACAGCGATATTCCACTCATTGGTTCCACAATGCTGCTGAACACTGTCCAAATCTAGTACCCAACGACATTGACTTTCGGTGGTATAACTATACGGTGAAACACAAAAAGAAAGGAATTTACAAATTGTTCAAAGATCCTTGGTTTCGTGACAATCTACTCGATTTTGCCAATTTTACGCTAAATTCTACGGTCGTTCCTGTTCGCGCGCGTTTTAAATCGGGTACACTCTTTCACGATTCTTTGGCCCACATGTGGAACGAATGGTACCATGAATACACCGATGCTGATTTTCCTCGCATTATTGTGAGATTGGAAGATTTGGTTTTTCACAGCAAGGAAGTCGTTACCAAAATATGCCATTGCATTGGAGGCACAATGGTAGACGACTTTAAGTACGTTACCGAAACAGCCAAGGTCGGCGATGAAAATATCCACGGAAAAGAAGAAGATAGGACCAACATGTTCAAATGGTTCACCAAATGGCATCTGGAAGACCGGACCAGAAATATGACCAAAGAAGATTATGTCTACGCTGCGGAGCACTTGGATCCCGAATTACTCAAACTCTTTCACTATCCAATCCCCGAATACACAGGCGCTTAGTCACTCTAGCGCTTGGCGAGCTCTCTCGGCAAATCGAGACGGACATTGTCTTCGTATCATCGACAGCCTACTTGAGGTTTCCAATCATGTCGTCTGCGACAAACGGGAAAGTAAACATTGAACTACCTCTTTTCTGTCACTGGATTTTAAAGACTGATGCCATGCTCGCGAAGCCGACATGCCTGTTGAAGTTTATTTGCAGGGGCATTTATGAAAATACAATGTTGCAAATGTGTCGTACGTGCCGGCGACTTCGAGACATCGGAACTGCTCGTTGCTGGCTTCGCTTAAACTTAGCCACAAGCACGATTCCAACTTCTTGCAAGGCTTTCGACTTGGCAAGAAAAATTGAGACCGAGACAAACAAAATCAACAGTAGAAAAACTATTTTTACTATTCATACGTCGTCGTCGCCTTTCTATTTTATCTGTTGCGGTTTGCTGCTGTCATCTAAATCTAGCTTAATCTTGGGGATCCCGATCCAGTTGAGTGGCAAGATTTTGAGTTGCGCAGCATGTGAATATCGTGACAAATAAAGGAATCGCCAGCAAAGAATTATGGAACAACGGCCATGATAAATAACAGGACAAGCCGTACCAAAACGAACCCGCGCCACTTTAAGGTCACTTCTCCACAACATTGCCATCAATCCATCTCTCCTCTGTCCGTTCAATTAAGTCATTTGTTCGATAAAATTCAATCTCTTCTAAAAAGCAAACTTCCTCTTTACATGAAAAATATGCTTATAGGTCCTCGTCGTCGTCCTCGGGCAAAGGCTGGGCGGCAGCAGCGGCAATTTCTTGTTCGTACTCGCGCTTGGTAACTTCGTCGATCGTGAATTCTGGAGGCTGAAGTGCTGGGGCCTCGACAAAGTGAAGCTGGTTGTCCCCACTCAATTTACGAGCCAACCAAAGGAATGGTTTCTCAAAATTGTAGTTGGACTTGGCCGAAATATCGTAGTACTGAAGATTCTTCTTTCGGTGAAAAGTAATCTGCTTGGCCTTGACCTTACGATCCTTGATTTCGACCTTATTTCCGCACAAAACAATGGGAATATTTTCGCAGACGCGAGTCAAATCACGATGCCAATTGGGAACGTTTTTGTAGGTAATACGAGAAGTGACATCAAACATAATAATCGCGCATTGTCCTTGGATGTAATACCCGTCACGAAGTCCTCCAAATTTCTGTGATTTGAGAAAATGTTTGAAAAGGTAAGCAATCACAGAAATTGCAACGGCAGAACAGGGCTGAACGAGTAAAGCAAGTCAAAACAAACAAACTCACCTCCTGTCCAGCAGTGTCCCACACGTTGAACTTGATAGGTCCACGATTAGTGTGGAAGATTAAAGGATGGACTTCGACTCCAAGTGTCGCCACGTATTTCTTTTCGAATTCTCCCGTCAAATGTCTCTTGACAAAGGTGGTTTTGCCGACTCCACCGTCACCGACGAGGATCAACTTAAATTCGGGAATTTGTTCTGCCGCCTGTTCGCAAATTGAGTTCACAAAAAAAAGTAGAGTGTTCGGTGAGACAACATTGGTTGAGCACAAACATTTTAGGCGGCTTGGCGTGCGGTCCGGGACAAAGATGAGGTCTTTGGTCTTGATATAATTGCAACGCTGACTAATTTTCTACTTTTCTACCAGAGGGTGGGTATAGGACTCCACCACCCACCACCGGCACCTCTAAAGATAGGAGCTCCTTTGGTTTTGCTTAAAGCCGGTATCAATGACATAGACGTCTGCTATCTTGGCACCGCAACGGCATCTCAGGAAATATATAACAAAAAAGCTAACACGGTAGTCCACATGAAACAGCTAGCAGCTGGAGCAATATGATAATGCACGTCGATGGTTGATGTTTGATGTCTTTTGAATGCAGGAACGTTGGTTACATGGGCATTGTTGTCACATCTCTTGGCAGAAAGAGCATGCACCAAAATAGCAGCTTCTTGAATCACAAAACACACCACTGCTCCTGCTCTGACGTTCCGTCTAGCTGCTTGTGGAGACGTGGAGACAGGAGGACGTCTCGTGATGATCCTGCCTAACAACTTGGTAAGAACCATGGTGCCGCCAAACTTCCAAGGGAGAAAGAAGGGCGCTTATTGCACTTCTCTTTACCACTTTCCATTCCTCAGCATAGGAAAGCAAAGGGCCGGAAGTGGCATAAAGGACACAACAGCGATCCACGGAGAAAATGACGGCCTACGTGGATTCACGTAGAAAACAGTACCAGAGTGTGTTTTTGGTCGGCCACCCCCCAAAAAGCCCCTTATTTTGTGGCTATTTCATTCTTTATCATACAACCGCCGTCGTTGCCAAGCCGCAAACAAGCATGTCTACTAAAGAAAAACGTACCATTTTAATGTAGTGTTCTTTTTTGCTATTATTTGCAGGATGGAACTGGTGCTTTATGAGAATGGACTACCCTGGTAGCACGTTTGCGTTTATTACGTTTTTTTTGTTTTTATGATGATGATGATGCGTTTATGCGAGTTGTTGTGCGAGCAGAAAAACAATCATTCAGCATCCATTCGCAGTGAAAGAGTTTTTATGGGTAATGAGCTTCCGTTTATAAGGTTATGTAAGAGTCCGTAACGGCGGAAAAAATTTTTTTCTGCTCTTTCCTCTCAAGTAGTAGACTACTCCATTATTTTTTCTTTTTCGCACTCAGCAATCAGTAGTCATCAGCACTCAGCACTCAGCAGCACTCAGCACCCGTACTGGCTCGCAACTAAGTCCTTTAAAAAGAAGTGACCAAGAAGACAAGAAGTATTGGGGGCAACAGAGAAACTCGAGAGTTTTGAATCTACACAGCACCTGCGTAATTGCCTATAAACCCAACGACCAACGACGCCAGAACAACGTGATACTGCACACTGTACCTACGAACAATCTCTCTGAGATCTATTTAAAAAAACATGACCAAAACGCAACCATCGCAACAGCAATGGTCTGAAATTTATGTCGCTGCTACACCACCACTGACGGATCCGAAAGAATTGATGACCATACTGACGTTTAGTTTGCGAGATTTGTTTGGAGACTTTGAACCACATTCCTGTTTGTGTCAAGTCAGAGCTGGTGTTGCCACTACCACATCAACTGCTGATAAGGCTACAACAACAATAACAGCAGCAGCAGCAACAGCAACAACAACAAGAAACCGATTGATCATTACATGCCCCACAGATTCGGTTCGAGAGGTCCGAGCCGCACTCACCTTCGTAACACCTCCGTCTTACATTTCCACCAGTCAGTACCGATTGGATGTCATCGAGGTACAGTAGGGAGTGCAACAGTGCAACAGGACAGGTGTGGTAGTTGTTCTGTCGTGTACTTTTTTTTAGAGAGAGATGAATCGTACCTAGTGGTCCCCCCCCGGGGGCATCAGAAACAATAACGATAGGCAGCCAGTGTTAAATGAGGGCACTACTTGTATTCTCTTTCCTCCTGATATATACTCCATACTCCTCAAGAAGTGAAGGGATTGTGCGATAAGTGCCAAATCTTCAACATGGGCGATCGAAACAATGGAGATACTTAGGATAGCTGAGGAATACGTGCTGCAGTGCTTGAGCGTTTCCTCTACTCCGAGAAGGCACATGTTTGGACAGACATCCAGCAAACAAAGCCATGATACTGATAAATGCTTTGTGACTTTCAAAGTCTTGCAGTTTTATGCTGTACTTCAGAAAAATGAGAGCACCTAAAATCTGTTCTGCCGATTTGTTTGCTGATGCTGATGCTGATGCTTACTCGAGTATTAATTTGCTATTGTATTAGCTAGCTACTTTAGTAGTACACAGCTACACTAGCTAGTATAAGTTGTAGACGTGAAACGTTTGGCCCGCTCCTGTTTGATTGGTTAAGCAGTGTCCGAAAAAGTTACCTGCAGTAGGGCTAAGGTTTTATGGACGGTTAGGCCCAACGGTTATTGATAGGCATTCGACATCATGATGGGTAGTCTACACAACGAGTAGACTACTACCAGGTACTGGTAAAGGCTCCGCAAGAACACGCGAGGCTGTACACCGATGGTGTTGCAAAACTCGCTCCTCTATATCAGGCATAAAAACTGCTACTCCAAAAGCAATCTTTTTGCTCTAACTAGATCCCAACTTCAGAAAATTACCAGTAGCTCTGTTCATCCAAAAGACTGGCGAAGGAAAGTCAACAGCTCCAACCAGAGGAGATTCAGATCTGACGACCTTCAATATATCTTTTGCCTTTTTGATTTGTTCGGCATTGCCTTCTCATTGTGACGAGATCAATCAGTGCTCTGGCGAGACTCACAACCAGGTGGTCGGACAGGTGGTCGGCTTAAGCTTAACAATAGCTTAAATACGTTGTTTGCATTTGGTCTGGACGCAGTTGAGTCTCTTTATTGGGGAGTTGCCGCATTGCAGTCTGCTACGTACATTCCTTAAGGAAGCAACTTCTACAAGTAATGCCCAATACCAGCAATACCATGGCAAACAAGGATAGCTTCCAAACTCCGGTGGAGAGCTTACAAGAAGTTGACTTGAACGATGAATCTGATTCAGGCTCCGATGAAGGAGAACCCGAGATATTCGAGGATGAAGACAACGAAAATAGGCCAACACCTGCACCAGTTCCAGCGCCCATCCCAGTCGTGGCCAGTCCAAGCCCAGCTCCGGCCCCTGTTCCTGCTTCATCCAACGGAGAGACCAGGCCTACTATTGTCGAGCTGCCTCCAGCACCTGCAAATAACGCTAATAATAGAAAAGCTCCACATCCACAGTCACATCCTCAACATACTACAGGACGAAAGAAGCATCAACGGCCCGTGGAAGAGGATGTCAGTTCACGAGCCGCTGTCGCACTGGCGGCCGTCGCAGCAGCAGCTACAGCTAACAATACATCGCCGTCGGCAGCAGCGCAAGCTGCACGTGCCGTGGCTGAATCGTTTGTCCGAGGGGCCAGGGGAGGACCGAATGGCAACAACGAAAACTTGCCCATGACGAATCCTATTATGCCCCATCCACCCAAATCCAAGCCAATTAAAACTGTGAAAATGGCGCTGGTAAAGGAACAACTGCTGGAGTTGTGCGAAGTTCGCCCACCAGAAGGCGCCGGAGAAGATGTAACACCACCGCCTCTGGAGGAATTGAGGTATCCTTTTTTGGAAAAACTTGCCCAAGGAGAGAATGACTCATTTCTGCAACATTTGCTCCTGCTGGCGTATTATCGTGCTACCGACGAATTTCTTACGGGTGCAGAACTGAGACCAACCGTGGCAATTATAGATGATGATGGAAATGTAGAGGAGAAGTCGTCATCGGGAGGAAGCAGCGATGAGGGTGATCCGGATGTAGACCTCGCCGAGGAAGCCGCCAATGAACTTGCATTACTTTGGGTTGCAATGGAGGGAGCCTATAAGAGCATGGTTTCAATGCTACCAAAATCTCCGGTAGATTCACATACAAATCCTGAGAGGAAACGACAATTATCACTGGAGAATAAAGTCCTGGAAGTTCCTATTGGTGGATCTGAAGACGGCGCGTCTCCTATGAAGGATGGATGCATAGATAACACCGAGAACTCATCGGATCTCTCTATGTCTAGTAGTCAAGACGATAGTGGATTTGATGACATGGATAAACCTGTCGTTGTTCCAGACTTGTTACCGCCGTGTACGTCTGCCAAAGGCGACGTTACTCTGGAATTTTTTCGTGCCTGTCAAGGCAAGAAGGACGCACCGGAAGACGGCAAAATTTCCGAAAGCAGCAAGAATGCTAATGATCTAATCAACAGTGAAGAGGCAGATGCGCCAGGAAGAGATGCAGCCATGTCTGCTAGCATGACGCATGCGACAACGCAGAGAGGAAGCATGATATCCAATATGTTTTCCAGTCGACGAAACTCCCACGGATCTGGTGGGCCCAATTTCATGATTGGGACAGGCAATATTATAAACAGTATGAAAATGCCTGCTGGTGGATTCAATGTCTTTCGAAAAAGCGTGAGGAATTCCAAAACAGCAGCTTCGGAGAGTACCGCTAGCAAAGCCAAAGGCCCGAATCATGACAATGCTCGTCCGGGAGAGTACACAGTAACAATTGAACGAGAAATGCTGGGATTGACAGTGGAGAATGTTCTGGAACGAACAGTTGTAAGAACCGTCCTGGCTGGCGGCCCTGCAAAGAAAGCGGGAGCTAAAGTTGGCTCCTTGATCGTTAGAGTCGGCAGTGTGGAGACCAAAAACTTGACTCACTTCGAAACGATTGATGAACTCCGCCAAAGCCAACGGCCGCTGCAGTTAGTGCTACGATTGATCAGTGATGATGCATTGCGATCGGCGAGAGAAGAAATGGGGCGACTGATACGTGGATCAGGATTTGGAGTCATCACTAATGGCAGCAGCGAACAGGCAATCCCCGCGTCTGATAATAATCGTGGAGGCGGAAAAGAAAAAAGTGCTTCGCCGCAATCTCCATCGCACAATCAGCGGAGACGCGAAGAAGCGCACAGACCCCTCATCGGATCAGACCTCAGAATCGACGCATACACAAATTTGATCCGTGAGCGATTTCTTGCGATAGCCGAAACGAAAAGCAAGAAAGAAGAGATTCTTGAACGTGCTTCTGAAAAGCTTGTTTGGATCCTGAGTTTGTTTGTTATGGCACTAGAATACGAGTCGGCCAGACTCTTTGCTTTTGTTGGGCCGCAAGAAAATCCGCAAGACGACGGTAGCCGCAGCAGCGCCGATTTGTCAGCGTCCCCGCGACGTTCTTCCTCCACTGCAAGTAAATACCATCACAGCGCCAAAGATTACGCCGATGCTGCGAGAAGCGTTGCTAAGATATTGTTTGATTTTGCGAAGAAGAAGCTCGACAGGCCAAAAGATGGAGCCGACTGCAACTCGGGACAGGCTGGACTTCGGGGGCATCGACAGGGTCTCTCACTACCCGAAATTAATAACCGACTACAACCGATAGTCCCAGGAATGCACTTTGCACCTCAGTCAGAATCCACGATCCTTCACGACAAACCACTTCTTCAGATCGGTGATGTTCTTCACAGGACACGAACCTTCTTAGTCGACCCAACCAGTCCTCCTGCTGCGTTGGTTCGTGGCGAGCTGATTTCGTTCCTATGCGATGTCTTGGACATTGACACCGAGATGGAGCTTTCCGAAGAGGAAGCTGTCACTGCGACGGCAGGTGGTAGGGCTGGTCCGATTACTGATTTGGGAAGTGCCGGTAGCCTTTTGAAGCTCATTGTTTTGAATTGCTCTATCATGCGAAGCCCTGGGTGCGAAAGTTTATCGTTGCCGGATGGCAACACTGATCCAGAATTATTGGAGGAGTTGCGGCGCCACTTTGGTGGCAAAGCGAAGTTAGACGGGGAAGATATTCATCGGCTCCATGCAGGTAATCGCTTTCTCTCGGTTGTACACAGGCTTGCTGCGAGTCGAAGTACTAGCGCAAGGATCACAGCGTGCTCACTGGGACCTGTCTTATGGGGCCACTTGGACTTTCCGCACCAATTGCAGCTACGTGGAGTTATTACACGAGCGCTTCATGATGCTGAAGTGATTGTTCGAAAATCAACTGCGACTGTATTGCATGAAATTGCAGAACTTGTCTTTGACCAGCGAGCTGTTCCCTGGCTTATTCTTATGTGTGAACGCGCTATGACGGATCCAGAGCCACAACTAAGATCTGCAGCAATGACGCTAACATGGCATCTCGCAGAGCATCTTCCAAACGCATTTCTTGGTGATGCAAGCCAGGGAAGTCGCTCTATTCGTCGATTGCCGAGCAGAAGCGATCCAGTGTTTGCGGATGTCTATCTTCTGCAATGCAAGTTACTCCCAGTCGCTACTCGGCTTGCCGAAGATCGTGCGCCGTCAGTGCGTCTAGCTGTTGCTGCACAAAGTGATCGACTGTGCAGTGCGCTGGGAGATCATTGGTCGAGCGTCATTATCGACGCGTTGCTTGCTCTCTTGGCAGATTCTGATGAAAGGGTGCGGTGTGAGGCTGTCCTTTGTGTGCCGCGTTTGGCCGAAATTGTCCTTATGTCTCAAACGACCGGATCAACCCCGATAACTGATGTAAGTGTCCTGGAATCTCTCCTGCCCGCTGCTCTTATGCTCCAAAAGGATAAAGCGCCGCAGGTCCGAGTTTCGCTGGCTACTGCTGCAGGCGAACTTCTGACTCTCCTAGTAGGCTTCCAGAGCCTGGAGCAGCATTCCTCGCCTGCAGCAAGCAAGCAAGATCCTGAACCAGCCGGCGAGGCCGGAAAGCTGAAGAAGCACGTGGATGATGTCCTAATTCCACTTGTTCAAAATTTGCTTCACGATTCGGACCCTGAAGTCACGAGCTCAGCACTGCGGGCTGTCACGAATGCATCACGAGGAACGGTTCGCGAGGTTCGCAGCCGACAGATGTCCATGGGAACCGAAGACGATGTTTCTGTGTCTTCTCACCGATCCCTTTCCAGCGCTACGAAGGAGAGAAAAGAACCTGTTCTTACGCCAGTCTTGTCGGAAGATCAAGTCGTTCGTCTCTTTCCTACTCTCTCAGCACTTGGTGATAGCAAGCAGTGGCGTGTTAGACAGAGCTCTGTGGAAATTGTCCCCGCTCTGCTGGGTTGCACCAAGAAAATGGAAACGAGAAAGGAGATCTCCCAATTGTGTGTGCGACTCATGTCTGATCATGTCGACGCCGTTCGTAGAACCGCAGCAGAATGCCTGTGCCTTGGCGCTGGAAGTCTTGGCAGTCACGGCGAAGGCGCAGGTGCGGATTGGATTACATCAGTTGTCATACCTCATGTGCGCAGGACAGCAATTCATTCTAATGCAAAGCAGCGTCTCTTAAGTCTCAAAATGATCGAGGTAGTCTTGCTGAACGGGGATTGTCCTCCTAAATTCAGGGGTGACGAAGAGGGCGAGCGGTTGGCTGATTCGCCCGTTAGAGAACTCGCTGTGGTCGCTCTTTCCCTAGCCAACGACAAGGTTCCAAACGTACGGTTAAACGTTGGTCGAATACTTGAAGCTGTCATTCATGTGTTTGAGGAAGAGACACTGTCGTTTGTGAAAGAAGTACTCCAACAGCAGCTAAACGAGGAGCAAGAGAAACCGGGAGGAGGCGACCGCGACGTTATCTTTTTTGCTTCACGGTGCATCCACAAAGCTCGCGTCATCCTCGAAGAAATATCGTTTTCCGGAGCAGATCATGATCAATTAAACGTAAACTAATATAGGAGTCATTGAAAGACCTGATTTCTCTTATCACCATTAAATATCTTTGAAAATAGGCTGATTTTGGTCCCAGTTTTTGACGTCGACGAACCAAGCGTGCGTCATGTTGCAGTACAAAATAGGCCGTTCCACTCTATCCGACATGTTGGCCAGTCCTAGATGCAAAGTCCGACAATCGAACAAAAGGACATCTCCCAACTCCAGTTGCGGACGAACCAGAAACTCATACACTTCATCACCTGCCTTTGCTTTGTTGGAAGAGTTGCTGTTGTCAGATTCGGCCATATACTTAGTGGTGAATTCGATGAAATGAGAACCATGGATGAACGCCGTACAACCCACTTGATCATCTGCGGCGCAACCCAATGTAAAAGCATTAATGTAGTGGGCAGGCAATGTTTGAACTTCGAACAAATGCGGCGTATCAGCATGCAAGGCTTGCTCCGCTGCTCCGGGCAAACTCACGATGCCACCAATAGAAGAGAGCCTCATATCCTGATAACTACCATCAGGACCTGATCCTGAGAAATTCCATCTACCGAAATTTCCCTTGTATAAATCGCCGACTTGTGGGTTCATCGTCCTGCGTACCACCTCCAACATACTGGCATTTTGCCGAAAGAATGGGTTGATCTTGTCGGAAGCAACGACATTATCACCTTCACTACTTGGACTTGTATTGTCACGTTGCAACACAATAGGTTTGTTATTGCTGACTTTTTCTCTACCTCCCCGCATCTTTCGCAATTGAGGTCCATCTCGCAAGTCCATACGCAAGTCTTCTCTCATGGATAATTCCCGGTATGAAGCTGGGTCATTTTCGGACGATTGTGGATGAAATATATCCACGCCTTCCTTCAACAACAGTTCGGATGCTTGATGGAGGTCTGACAGGACGGCTTGGCCCCAACTTTGGCATTCGTTCGGGTCTAATAGTCTCGGTAGGATACAGTATCCATATTTTTTCATCCGTTCGACGGCCCGTACTAGTGATGGCTCTGTCAAATGAGAGTTTGATATTTCATCCGCTGACAAAAGCACGGTAGCTTCCTCGACTCGCGCTCGTTCCCGAATGACGGAATGCTTGGAAGATAACCACAAACACGTCCGTTCCTGAATTTGAGCTAGTCGTTTTTGAAGAACAAAGACATACTTGTTGTCTCCACTATCATAAATACGTTCGATATTAACGTCCTTGCCATTTGAGTTTGGCACCCAATCGGTTGGAGACAACTGCGCATCCATATCCAAGCTTGAAGCATCGCTGTCATTTGACACGACCAATAAAAGTCCACCTGGAACCAAATATTTGTAGGCTTCCAGGATGGCTCGTGTAGTGTTGCATGGGTATAGTGAAAGAAGTGCGTCGCAAAGATTGTCGTTGCTGTCTTTCACGGAAATCAAATTCCCAATACCCCGATTGGTCAGAACGGCTTTCCAGTCATTTTCTCTGGTGTCATCGTTCGTACAATTTTGAATATATACCCGTCTCTGCCCTAACAGAATCTTAGAATTTGCACGAAGGAACGACTTTGTCAAACAAAGGGCCGATGCCGATGCAGCACTGCCTTCGGATTGATTTGGGTCGCTGCAGTCTCTGCCGCTGCCGTTTCCTACTTCCATTTCGCTGTCATCGCTATCATCATCACCGCTCCCAAAGGCACCAAATCCATCGTCAGTCATGGTTTGTCTTGTTTTCAGATGTTTTTCTACGGTATGTGTGATTAGTCTAGTATCGAGGAATAAAGAATTGAGTTGATGAACAGGGCACGAAGACAAAACGAAGACGTGATGTTTTATGTGTGGCCTGCAAGATCTTCTAAATCACGAATCGGAGATACAGGACTCAATTAGCAGTTTCTTTTCATGCCATCGCTACTACCTGGTACTAGTAGCGGTAGACCTACTAGTCTAGTAGTCTACTGCACAGCAGAAGCTACCATGGTGGACTACTCGTATTGCTCAGTTTCCTAATGTAAATCCCTTACTAATCTTTCGTTCCGCTAGCTAGACTTTACCAGGGCCGCACCAAGGAGGATGCAGAACAAAAACTCTAGCATGGCTGTTTTGCCAACGTGAGAATTCAAGTCAGCTCCATCCGTCCGCCAGACTTCGAAGATCTCCCTCCGGACCAGAGGTAGCGATAAAAGCGGAAGCAATCGCACATAATTTTCTTTTCCAGTTTTCTGATGGTCCAGTGTAAAATCCAGAAAAACTAGAACATAGGATGCGAGAGCTTGCAAGGTGTACTGTAGTCGGCAAAATGTGCCCCCAAAACGTACCGCTAACGTTTTCTTTCCAGCATGCTTATCCGTGTGTCGATCGCGCAGATTGTTGACAACCAAAATGTTGGTGGCCATGAGTCCAACTTCCACGCAAACCAGTGATAGAGTTGGTTTCTCTTTATTCAAAAAAAGGTATGAAAGACAGTTGTTGATGGATTTTCCTGGATTTTCCACCATGCGATAGTGCAAGTAAGGAATAGCAGCTGTTGCCACTATTCCAAAATATAAAAAGACAAAAATATCGCCCAGACCAGAATAACCCAAGGAAAAATTTCCCAAACCAATGTAGCCCAAGGGGTACGGACCTCCCGTGTAGGCAAAGGCATTGAAGATGGAAGACAAGACAATAAATAGAAAGAACATGTCGACTTGACCATGATTGTGTACCGATAATTGTTGCAAAAAGTAGACTCCAATCACGAGGTTTCCCGTCAACATTGTGGTTGCTCCAGCAGCAGTTTGATCTGGTGTTAACCATCCTTTCTGCGTGGCTCTCGATTGACCAACACGAGCCTCCGTATCCGCTCCCTTGACGAAATCTGCATAATCATTGTGCAAATTGGTCCCCAATTGAACGAGGATGCAAAACAAGGTCCAAAGACAAATTATTCCTGTAGGAATTTGTTTGGAATGATGATAAGTAATGCAGGCACCGGCAATGCAAGGTGCAATAGCGGCCGTCAAAGTGTGCGGCCGGGATGCAATCAACCAAACTTTCCATAGAGGTGGTCGAGGATTGATACTCTTGGATGATATAGCAACCATCCTTACACTACAGGGGAATGCTTTGTTGCTGGGAGGTGCATTGATGAGAGGATGTTCGGCATTCGGCTCATCGTCGTCATCATTGATAGAAGATGATTGCGAGTTCGCAGAAAAGAACGAGGATATTCTAACGTTTACACGTGGATGTAAATGAGAGATGACGTTCAGCCGTGTGAAATAAAGGAGCTGCAAGAAAATAACGCAAAGAAATCGAAAGACCTGGTACCGGTACTGTATACTCGAGTAGTACGGTACCATACAGTACACCTGCGTAAAGCAAGAATGGTGCATTGAAATTCATTCCAGTCTGTTTGAAACTGCGTCGTCCATTTAAATGGATGACACTGGTACCTAGTTCTGTAGCTATGATTGTCAACTTTGTACAAAGAAATTGACCCCGCTAGGGAGGAATTAAGAAATGGTGGATTGAAATTAAGAAATGGTGGAACGAAAGAAAGTTCCTGTCTGTTAAAATCCATTCATGTCTGTCAAAAACTGCGTCGTCAATTTAAATGTCATGACACTGGTATCTTGTCAACATACTACTACTGGTACTATGTACTATTACTAGCCAGTACCTGGTACCTGGTACTGTAGTACGTAAGTACCCTTGGTGGATGAAAAAGTTGATCAAGCCAGAAACAGTCATCAAGCCAGAAACAGTCCTGCCTATTTTTCTGTAAAATGATACTCCGAGAATCTGTTATACAGCACTTTGCAAAAAACCTGGCAACAGGAAATCTCGCAGACAACAAAAAAAAAATTTTTTTTTGTGTCTTTTTCAACAACAACAACACCCTTCCTTCCTTGACAAAAGCTACTAGAACACAAGCTATAGACCACCAAATAACATCAACAGTAGCTTAAAATCTCTGCAACAACAGTAGCTAACAGCCTGTTGTAGTTATCTGTCTATATTTGGAGAGATACAGAATTAGAAGCCTATTTTACAAAAAAATTACCAAAACACTAGATGGTTGCCTGTTAAAGCCACAAGAGCAACAGGAGCCACAAGTGACAGATACTGGAGCTACAGGAGCCACAAGCAACAGATAGTGGTACTGGAGACACCCACAACAGATACTGGAGCCACGACAGGCAGGAGCCACTGGAGCCACGAGCGATCGACAGATACTGCCTGGAGTGCGACCACAGGACAAGATGGACGACAGATACCGGAGCCATGACGACAGGAGATACGACCAGAGCCACAAGCGACACCCATCTACTGGACGAGTCACAAGACGAGATGACAGATACTGGACAAGACTGGAGCCACAGACGACAGCCACTGGCGGAGCGGCCACGACAAGATGACGAGACAAACGACAGGAGATACAGATACTACTGGAGCTATGAATGACAACAGATAGTACTGGAGCTACCGGAGCCGCAAGCGACAACCAATGGAGCCACAAGCAACAGATAGTGGTACTGGAGACACGAACAACAGCAGGAGATACCAGAGCCATAAATGAGGACAGACACTGGAGACACAAACGACAAAGCCAATAGTACTGGAGACTGGAGACTGGAGCCACAAGCAACAGCGACAGATGATACTGGAGCCACAAGCGACAGCAGATACTGGAGTCACAAGCGATCGACAGATACTGAAAACTGGAGCCAACGACCGATTAGACGTACTGGAGTCATGAACGACAGATACTGGAGCTCCAGGAGGACGAGACCACAGATGATACTGGAGCCACCATGAACGGCAACAGATACCGGAGCCACGAATGACAGATACTGGAGCCACAAGCGATCAACAGATACCACTGGAGACTGGAGCGACAACCACTGGAGCCACAAGCGACAACCAATGGAGCCACTAGCAACAGGAGATGATACTGGAGCCACAGCAGGAGCAACAGCCAGCACCACTGGAGCCACAGACGGCAAATACACAGGAGCCGTGAACAAGACAGATACTGGAGACACAAGAAGTGACTGACAGATACTGGAGACACCACAGGAAGAGATGACAAATACTGGAGCCACTAGCAACAGATTCTTCTGGCGGAGCCATGAACGACAGGAGATACCGGGGCCACTGGCTGGAGCAACAAACGACAGACGATACTGGAGACTGCAACCACAAGCGACAGATACCGGAGACACGAACGACAGATACCGGAGCCATGAATGACAGGAGACACCAGCACTGGAGCCACGGCCAGACAACAGCCACTGGAGCCACAAACGACAGATACTGGTGCCACAAACGACAGATACTGGAGCCACAAGTGAAAGCGACAGGAGACAGTATCTGTTGTCGTTCGATCGCTTGTGGCTCCAGTATCGGTCGTTCGTGTCTCCAGTGTCTGTCGTTCATGGCTCCGGTATCTCCTGTCGTTGTTCGTGGCTCCTGTGGCTCCAGGCTCCTGTCATGTGTGGCTCCAGTATCTCTGTTGCTCCAGCGGTTGTTATCATTCATTGCTCGTGTCTCCAGTCTCTTGTATCTGTCGTTCGTGGCTCCAGTGGCTCCAGGCTCCAGTAGTATCTGTTGCTCCAGTACTATCGGTTGGTCGATCGCTTGTGGCTCCGCCAGCAGTGGCGGCTGTTGCTCCTGTTGTGGCTCCTGTATCATTGTGGCTCCAGTATTGGCTGTCGCTTGTGGCTCCAGGTAGTGGTTGTCGCTTGTGGCTCCAGTATCTGTCGTTCATGGCTCCGGCAGCAGTAGCTTCAGTATCATCTGTCTTTTGCGGCATCAGTCTCCAGTCTTCGGTATCTGTTCTTGTCGTTTGTAGCTCCAGTATCAGTCGTTCGTGGATCCAATCTCCAGTATATGTTGTCGTCTTGTGGCTCCGGTCTCCAGTATCTGTCGCCGTTCATGGCTTCAGTGTCTCCAGCTGTTGCTTGCGGCTCCGGTACTAGTATCTCCTGTCGTTCGTGGCTCCCCAGCCAGCAGGCTGTCGCTCATGGCTCCAGTATCTGTTGCTTGTGACTCCAGTCTCCAGTATCTGTTGATCGCTTGTGGCTCCCGTCTCCGGTCAGTATCTCCTGTCGTTCACGGCTCTGGTATGATCTCCTGTCGTTCATGGCTCCAGTTTTGGCTTGTTTGTCGTTCGTGTCTCCAGTATCTCCTGTCGTCATGGCTCCAGTGGCTCCAGGCTGTCGCTCATGGCTCAAGTACTATCTATTGTCACTTCCTGTGGCTCCAAGCTGTCGCTCGTTGCTCCTGTGGCTGCCATGGTTGTCTTCCTTCCTGTGGCTTTAACAGGCAACCATCTAGTGTTTTGGTAATTTTTTTGTAAAATAGGCTTCTAATTCTGTATCTCTCCAAATATAGACAGATAACTACAACAGGCTGTTAGCTACTGTTGTTGCA
>Ga0210036_1002835_pt1 | contig 17776 bp, 14 predicted proteins | sample CryGeymeta201515_FD_185469 | JGI IMG/M metagenome (GOLD analysis project Ga0210036, IMG submission 185469) | Groundwater microbial communities from Crystal Geyser aquifers in Utah, USA - Crystal Geyser metaG 2015-15 (SPAdes) (version 2) | ecosystem: Environmental > Aquatic > Deep subsurface >...
CAAATTGAAAAAAAAAAAAACGGGAGGCGTAGTAGAAAGACCGGGAGGCATACTGGAGTCTACACCAGGTTGCTCAAATATTTCCGATTAGGACAATTATTATTATCGTAGGTCCATATTGGCTTCTTGTTGCAGCTACTCCGTAGCTAGTAGCTAGAGTAATACTACTAATACTACCAGGTAGCCAGTAAAATCACTGGTTGACTTAGCAAGAGAGCACAAGGGTTTGACTTAAATCTAAAGAATAGTGGTTAAACCAGAATTTTTCTACTAGTACCGAGTGGCGAGTGGTAGCCATCTGAAAAGAAAAAACAGAATAGTTTCCAGTTTCCATTATTTGTGCAATACTCAGTATATTTAATAGTCTTCTGCGTCAGAAGAATCGTACCTGCCCTCATCACGGTCGCCGTTATTGTAATCGTAGCGGAGCTCCCTAACACCACACAGAGAAGGCTGCTGGAGGCCCACACAGGGCTGTTCGAAATCGCCTCTGCACTGCTCGGTCATATATCCCGAACTTGTTGGCGAAGTACAACCAGAACCACTGGAACTGGAACCAATTACAAACTTCCTTGGAGGGCTGCCGGTCATCTTGGAGCTTTGATCTTTATAACTGCACAATCGATCCATGAGCCCCTGCAATGTATCCTCTTCCATGGCAAGCTGCTCGACCTGAGCGGGAGTAATCTTGACATTGTCTTCAGTGAGACATTTGACAACTCGATCCTTTTCATCTTGGAAGAGTTTTCGTTCCGGATAGTAGTGCTCTAACATGGAAATGATATCCTTCGGTTCTTCCATGTAACCGAGCTCGAGAATCTTGTCAATGCGACCGGGTCGGATCAATGCAGGATCCAAAATTTCAGGATAGTTCGTGGTCATGATCACCATACGACCCGGAGTTTCTACGACGCCATCCAAAACATTCAACAAACCACTTAGATTCAACCTATCGGCACCAGGAGGAGTGGATGAGCGAACAGATCGAGCAGCAAGGCTTGGTCCTTGGTCAAAGACTGGTGCTTCTTCCCTTGTTTTCTTGGATTTTTCTGCGGCAGAGCGATCTTCTTCAATCTTAGCCAACATTTCACGATCCATCACCACCTCCCTGGCTCCGGCGTCGACATCTTCGAGAACGAAAATCACCTGAGAAAATTCTAGCTTCATGAAATTGGTCGTGTTCCCAGCGGTAATCTGATACATTTTGTTGAAGAAAATCTTTCGGAGATCCGTATTGGTGGAAATATGCGATAGATTGATGTTTACGATGTGTCTTCCAGTTCGATGTGCCATGGCCTTGATTAGACTTGTTTTCCCCGTTCCCGGAATGCCCGACAACAACAGCCCCAGCTTGTGAGGATATCCCTTGATGGCGTATTTGCCCGTCTTGTTTTCAAAATGCTCCACGATACGCAACAGCTTCTGACACTGGCTGTTAAACAAGGTTTCAAACGTCTTGTCATCGCCCAACTGGTAGGCCGTGTACAGTGGAACAGCATTCCGCGACCGATAGTCCATGGGCTGCACATCCAGCATGAATCGGTCTTTGCTGTCCATTTTGCGGATTTCATGAATCTACCAGTCCAAAGCCGTCCTTAGGAATGAATGGAGGCTTCCAACACTCTTCTTGGAACGAAGTTTAATTTCCAGGGATCGAGTTGAGGTTTTCTCTCCTCCCTCCTTGTTGAAATTATCTTGACCACCGGGGTGCTTGTTCTGCTGGTCATGTTCCCGTCCACCGTGAGAGGATTCGCTGTCACAGATCATAATTTCGACAGTCCCACCATCGTGTTTGCCAACATCCAGCCAAATGTTTTCCGGTGGCTTCTCCACAAACGAGCACATACTTAGCTTGTCAACCGTTGAAGCAGAAGTTCCATTGTGGTTGTTGGGATGGCGCAATCGTCCATTCTGATCGTCGCTTGGGTCAAGCATTGTCAGACCCAAATGGGCATCTTCGAGTCTGAGAAGTTGACATTGATTGTTAATGTACAGCTGTACGGCACGAAGTAAGTACATATTGTGACTGTCTTCATCAAGTGCCATTCGAAGACCACTGGACGCATTCATTGTGGTACGATGAATAATGTTGCGGGTAAAGTATTTCACAGAAGCTTCCTTTTGGCCAAACAAATGTTTCAGGAGCTTTTTGAGGTTTATAGGAACATGAATAATGACTTGCTGGACCAGGAAAGGTAGCAGAAATGCTAACAGGGTATCAACAACTGGATCACCAGTACGGACGGCATTGATGAGCCCCATGAATTGAGCGGAGTGCATACCTTCGTACATGTCAATGTTTATGTATATTTGAGACGACGTTAATTATCTTTGTTGTTTCTGCTTATCTTTTTAGGGCGTGATTATGAAATATGAAACAAATACTGTGCCATTTATAAGTCGTGGGTGTTGAGGTTTGAGGTGAACGCAGGTCTCGACATGCGAATTGTAAAAACCAGCAATAAATAAGAAAGCACAATCCATCAGGAGGAATGAAATTTCATGCCACTTTCCACCCGGACATCGTAGCTTTTTCAGTCAAATAAGAAAAATTATTTTAGAATTTATTCACGAAAATTAAACAAACTGAGTAATCGAGTATTTGACAAGCAAAATGAAAGCTCTACTTCTGCTTATTTTCTCTAACACTTTACCGAGAGACTCCAATGCTTTCCTTTTCTACCTCTCGCACCTTTTGAGAAGGAGCTGATCCTGCTCCATTCACTTCTTGCATAATATCTTCCTCCAAAATGGATTCCATAACTTGTCGTGAATCCTTCATCAATCGCAATGGCATGGAAGGCTGCAAAGTAGCTAGTAGACGCGTGGCGGCGCTATGCGCCAAACTAGGAGAGGCGTTCAAATCAGAAGGAATTTTCTTCATGGCGCGGACAATGGCTCTCAAATCATCTAATTCTCGTTCCATGCCGGTACTACCAGCAGCAGCAGGAAGCTGTTCCAACTTTTCGTGGAAATTGTCAGCATACCGCATGGTTTTAAGCATGAATCGGCCGATGGAAGTCATCGGATAAATGGTATTGACGCCGTATAAACACTCCTGGACTAAGGCAGCCGAATCATTGCAAACAGCTGTTAGACCATACCCACCAAAGGGCAATTCCATTTGGGTCGCCAGTCCATTCAAACAATTGGCATAGAGACCGGCAACCCGAGCCGCTCGCACGGCATCTTCCCCAGAAAGGCGCTCTCCCCGCTCAATAGCCTCATTGAAAGGAACTTCTGGATTAGAATGAGGGTGCCATCCGCAAAATCCTTCGATGCCAACAAAATGCTGTAATCGTAGCTCACTGGGAGTTCCGTCAGCGCGGGATCCAGCCAAAGGCCCACTCATAAACATGTCTAGTCCACTGTGGGGAACCATGGCTGGCGCCATATTCCCATCTTTGTCTTCGTAGCCCGTTTCTAAAAATATCCCCAGTGGTACGTTCGTCCAGGAACCATCCTCTTCCTTTACGCACAAAGCCATCCCAAACGTAGTCATACGGGAAGTAGGAACCATTTCGACCTTGTGGCCAGAGTCCTGTAGAGCTTGGATGAATTGCCAGGGAGTAGTAATAGGATTGTCATCGGGGTTCATGCGCAATTGAAAAATGTTGCTCTCGGGTTCACCTTCCGCACGACGGAAATAGTTGGCCCCCAATCGGTTTAATAGAATCGACAACAATCGCATCTTGACCACTTCTCGCTTCGTGTGCGAGTTCAACGCATTGCCCCATCCTAAATGCAACCCAGGAAAGAGACGAGGGTTGACTGGCACAGGTTCTCCCACGTGTCGATCTTCTGGGTCGTACACTAATTTTTGCTGCTTTGCCTTGTAGTCCTTGGCCTTATTGTGGTGTTCGTTCTCATCCTGAATGACCTTGTCTTGTGCCAGTTTGAGCTCAGTTGATGTCATTTCTCCTCGTTCATCGTGTCCAGCCAAAATGTTTTCCATTCCATCAATGGCTTTTTCAAAATGTTTGGAAATAACGAAGTCTTTGGGCACCAAATAATTGTCGTCCAAACCTTCAACAAAGGCAGGACCTTTTACCACTTCTCCAACCTTCATTTTATCAATAGCACTCAACCCCATATTTGCTACAGAACCATCTTCGACAGGAGTTTTTCCGCTGTTAATTTTCGCATTCAAGTCCGACACGGCTAGGAGTGTCATGATGGCAATGGGAAGACCACCTTTATCATCGCTGGCGCTAATGGATCCTTCGTCAGACATGAACCACCTGGTGAAAATACCACCGGCCAGTTTTTCGGCTTTGCCTTGAATGGCACTGGTACCGACAGCGGGCAACAATGCCCTTCCCAGGTTGGGACCCAGGATCTTGAGCAAGCCTGCCGCCAAGCCAGCTTCAATCTCCCTTTGAATTAATTGAGGAAAATCGTCCATTGTCATCCTTTTGGGCAAACCCTTTGGTCGTAGCTGAGACATGTAGTCGCCCAAACTAATCACCTGATGACCTTCGGCTTTGCATTTTGCCTGGAAATCCGCATTCAATTCTAATAGTTTGAGGTTTGCAAAGAGGCCTGTGCGTGCAAACGAGGTGCTACCATCATTTTGATCCGCCACTCTCTGCATAGTAACACCGGCTCCAAACAACCAGGATTCTTCTCGAACCTGTCGAAGACGCGTCTGGATGGCATTGCGGTATTTCAAAATGGTCAACAGGGCAAAAATGGCTGCGAACGAGCCAGCAGCCTTGATGGGATGTTGACCAATCGTGGTAATTAGATCAGGGATTATTTGAGAGATACTGGAGGATGCTCGACATGCGGTGTCCATTCTGGCTCGTGCAGGAAGTTGTGAAGGATGGGACAGAAATGATGGTGGTGTCGCAAATGGAGCTGCTCGGAGCAATCGGTTCGTTTGAAGCGAATGTGATACGTGTCGATGTTGATACGAGCTAATAAAGGCTGAATTATAAGCCTTTTTAGAACATAATCTCGCTTTCGGTAGGATCATTATTTTTCAAAAGCGTACAAGGATGTTCGTGCGAGTAGACAAGCATATGATTAATAATGAAGAAGGTTTCATGGAAGGAAGAAGGTACGTAGCGATCCAATTCAATGGAATGTTTTCGGAGGGTTCGAGAAGTGTCAAGAAAGATCCAGAATCACGAGAAGATACTGTTGCTAAAAAATACTCAAATCATTCACGAGTAGAACGTCATTTACAACATACTCTACCACATAAAGGCTGGAGATGCATGGGAAGAGAAAATTGAAATGTTTCTCGTTGGTTTGCTCTTTACTCATCATCATTCATCATCAGGTGTCGGCTGGTGATTTTACAATAATATTATATTGTCCTCTGCTGTGTTTCACGGACACAAGCAGAAAATCATGATGGACCTGTTCTGGACTCTCCTCTTGCTATCCTTCAGTGCTGGATCTTGTCTCGTTATTCCGATTTCGGCAGCTCGACCAGCCCAATCACTTTCTGGTGTCATTCTGGACAGGGTCATCCTTCACGAAGATTCTGCCGCCACCACCACTTCTAAAGCCAATAAGAATAACAACAATGATGATGACGTCGTGTCAGTGGATGTCGGCAAATCCCTCCTTGAGACATCGGGCGCTCAAAAGACTCTACTGATTGTCGGAACGCACTGCGCCGACTTTAACATGGTAGAATACGCCCAGAAGGCAAACATTTACTGGAGCAAATTGAAAGAGCAAGGCATCAGCCGCTGCATACTCATCATGAACGGAACTCCATCATCTTGCCGGAAGCTTGCTTTGTTGCTTGATTTAGACAGTGACATTGAAATTCTTTCCGATCCGACGGGAAAGGCAGGCCTCTCGTTTGGTGTGAGCAGTGGCTTTCGGCCGGATGATGCAAACCTTAGTCCGTGGATCAAAGTGACCGTAGTTGGATTGGGACTTGGTCCACCGTGGATGACATTGCCTGCGGTCTTACCTGGTTATTTTGGGGATCCCAATGGAAAAAGAGATTGGATCGAAGCTGGTCTCAAACAAGGACAGCTCGCTGGACGGTGGCCTGCAGTCCTGGAGCTTGATGGCAGCAATAACATTGTAGGAAACAAGTTTGATGATTTTCCACTGTTCAGTGGATGGGGGCGAAGGCCTTTCGAGCTGGCAACACTCAGGCTTCAAAATTTAGTTAGTATTCAACTGAAGCATTGGGATGAACTAAAGCCTGTGGACGACAAATGTCTAACGCAGCTGGGTGGTTGTGCTGTCGTTGGTGCTGATGGCGTGACTTTGTACTCCTGGGTTGACCGTGGGCTCTGTGATGTACCGGACATTGAGGGTATCCTTGAAGCTTTGGCTTTGTCGTAATTCACGAGTATTGACATTGTTGAAAGAAAGGTCCAATTGCAATATTCTGATCTATTTGGTATGCATCGATAATTTCATGTGGAGAGAACAAGGTCCAGACAGGGAAGGGAATATCGTAATTCAAACGATCACTAGCTACGCCGAATCATATTCAAAATAGGCAGCTCACTTTGAGCGCTATTGGAAATAGAGTTACAAACTGCTGAAGTAAAGCACTACAAGAGTGCTTTCGTCGTTGTGGGCGTCCATTGTGGGCGCTTTCAATCTAAAATCATAGAGTATAACTTACTAAATTTTTCTTAATTCTGTTCCGATCAAGCAAACTTCCTTCCGATTTAAACATACAATCGGCAATTCAGAATTGGCAGCTCTATTCAATTTTTTTCTCGTCAAGAAGATCGTCCGGGTGATTTAGACCTATAATCTTGTGTAAATTCTACGGCCACCATTAATACGTTCCTCCCAATAGCCCTTTACAATTGGACTGCTTGAAACAAAGACACCGCCCGTGGAGCCTTCTTCAGAGGTCATGGAACATTCGTCTGTCTCAGTTAGTTCCGACCTACCGTCCAAGGATGACGTTTTATTCGCCTTTCGGCGGTCGGAGGAGCCAGTAGGAAGAGGAGAATGGGCGTCCCACCACGGATTAGGAGAATTGTCACCAATTATGTTAGGTAGCCCAACAGCAGAACCACCGCACCCCCCTTCGGCGATACACTCTGGAAGAACGTGACGGTCAATGTATTGATCCAAGACGCTGAGATAGGACTTCCCAGATGGAAAAATCATCTTGTCCCGCGCAGACTTTCGCAGAAAATTCTTGACAATGGCCCAGACATAGGGAAAGAGGGACGGTGCTCGACAGACAATAATTCGTTTAAAAGGTCCTGGGTAGTAGTCCATTGTCAAATGCATGAGCTCACCAAATAGATCGAGAACTTTGGGGTTCAAATGCTTGGAAGACAGCCCTTTCAAGTCGTATACCACCGTAACTGCCTTGATCTTAGAGCCCTTTCGTTTCTCAAAATCGTCGACCCAGGCACCGCGTGTATGGAGTTCGCGTATCCATATGCCACACTTGATGGCCTGTTCTTTCCCCAGGTCTCGCAAGATTTTGCCAGCGTCCATCGCACCTCCTCGCTCGCAGAAGATGACATCACCGTCCTTATCTGCTCCATCCAGGATAGTGGCATGTACGCTTTCCAAGACTGCTTGGGGCGGTCGAAAGTCTTGCAAAATGGTATCAACATTATTCTTCAGTCTCCAAGCAATCATTTTGCGGAACAATCCCTCGGCAGCATGAAATCCCGTGGGGGCTATCATGAATTTTAGAACCGTTTCTGGTTCATTCTTAAAGTGATCAATATCTGACAGCCTTTGCTTTAGATCCATCAGATTCTCCTCTTGCTCTGGGCTTAAGTCCCAGGCACGCCTAATTTCTCTCATATTTGCCTCTCCCCAGGGGTCTTTGGGGTATTTTCGGAGCTTAACCTCGCCATTGGGGTCTTCCGACAACAGGGAAATAGGTTCATCAACTGTCATGTTTGAATCGACGAGCTAACTTGTATTTTTGAGCGGGCCAATTTAAAAGCGACCTGTTAGAGCTGCAATGATGAATAATGTATGTACTATGTACAAGCCGAGGTGTTTCTTGCTGCCTGACGGGTTGCTCTGTACTCTGTATGTCCTGCCAATGCCAATGCCTGACAAATGCCAATAGCCAAGTGGATGGCGAATAAGGCACGCAGTCTCTAGGAATATTTTCGTGCTGGTCTATGTTGTGATAAACGCAGACCAAAATACTAAGTACTACTATGTCTTTGCGAAATACACTCCAGCTTAATAAGTCGTTCCCAGGACTGTCAAAGGTAGAACAGCTTTGCTTTAAATGTTGGGTAAAAATAGGTACTTTTACTACTAGTAGTGGAACAAATTTTGAATTTTTCGTTCAATTCGTCGAGCGGATTACACTGTACTTGGAGTATTATTATTTTAATATCTAGACTACTCGGAGTAATAATTTTTTGCAAGCGAAAATTTGACTACTGTAGCTCGATGACGGGACAGCCAAACCCACGAATTAAAACAAAGCAGCAAAAACGCTATTTAATTATCTTAAAATCAAGGTCATAAGTGAAACACGAATGAGCAAGATCTACGTAGTAGCCATAAAGGAGACGAAACCAACACTCTTACACACTTGACACTTTGCAAAGACTATGATGTAGCCAGGCCGTAGGTCTAGGATAGGAAAACGCAGGAAATGCACTTGAGTAGATACAGCTATTCTTTCTTAAAAGGGTATCTCTTTTCTTACTTTGTCCCACTTCGTTCTTTTGTATTCCATGACACGTCAATAACATTGAAGATCCTTTATGCATTCCACTTAAAAAAATTGTCTTGCAAGGGAAATATACGATCCATACGACCAACCAGCCAGGATATCCTTCTGAATTTCTAGATGGTCACATTGTACGAAATTGTTTCAGGCATAACCTGCAGCAGAAAGAAGAGAATAAATACCCTTTCTCCCCCCAACATTAGGAAACGAGGAGCCGTTCCTCGACAAAGCCAGAGGTAGGGCCATTTCTCGGCGCTGTCTGTCGCTTGTCGACTGAGATCAATATTAGCGGCAATCAGTTTTTCTTCGGACAATGGTCGACATTCATCCATCACATTGGTGTTCCAATTGTCGCCCTCGCGGTAATCCAAAATCAAGGACGGTTTCTTATCAATTGTTGCTGAAGAGGAGGATGGTAGTGGAACAATGGTATTGTACTTGGTCTGATTGGCGAGTTCCTTGGCAGCGGTTTGGATGGTCCCCGGGTAGACCTCTCCCGTCCATCCCTGCATTCCGACGTACTGATTAATGAATTTGGCCCTACCAGTACGATCAGGATCAGGAAATTCCAGAAATTTTCCCTGCCAAATGGGCCTGGTAAAGCGGGAGAATAGAACCGACGCAAAATCAAAGATACTCCCAGTTCGCAGGAGAGGGTAAAGAGGTCCTACTCCTTCCGCTTTGACTACCAAATTTCCATTGGGGTTGACTTTTTGTTGCAGATCTGATAATTCCATAATAGTGTTGTTACTCTCATTGTAGTCGAGAGTGAGGAACAGTGTGTGAAGGTCTACCTGATCTCCGACACTGGCCAGCACTTCCATTTCGGGTGTTATGGAGTTGAGAGTCAGTTGACGTTTCCTTAAGTTGAGGGATTCTTCGGAACCATCGCCACCAGCAAGAATCAACAAAGTAGATAATAAGATAAAGGAGGGAGAAAGCGGCATGATCAAAGTTTTATAAAGTGAAGTCGCGAGAGTAAACGGATTACTGTAATGAACTTCGATTGCTATCTCATTTTTTGTTGTTGCTTGGTTGGTTTTAGCGATTTTGTTGGAAACACACGACTGAAGGTCTTTTTCTTCTGTAGCTCATTGGCTCATTATTATTTTAAGCCCTCCCCAAAGTCGACGCTCCTTCACCTCTACGAGGCCATTCAAAAGACCAGCAGACACTCTAGAAAGGATAGCCGGGTTAAAAGTAGGCTTTCATATGAGCTAGAATAATAGTAAAATACCGGGATCCGCATGCGCGCATCCAGGAAAATTTTACATGATGTTGAATCTATCAAGTAGAAGGCTGTGCAAGCCGAATCACGGGCCCATCTTAATTAGTTTCACCAGCTGTCTCCCGTTGAATCTGGCGTTTATCTTGCTCATTGCAAAATTTTCCTGATTCTTCATAGTCCATGACGGGCATGACGCGATCTTCTGTGTATCGATCCTGTTGAAATGGCACCGTCTCTGTCTTGGAGACTACCAATGCTCGAATATCAAACGACATTCGCGGAGGCAGCTGATCTAACGACGTGTCGACATCAGTAGGCTGACGAAGTGCTGAATGCCATATATCTGAAACATGGTGTGCATCCCGGTCATATTGTTTGAAAACCAAGCACTCGTCGTAGGTCATGTTGGGGTAGTAGTACCAGCGACTCATTTGAGGATTTGAACGAAACTTGGGAAAGGCTCCCTCGGGAGAATCATACCGAGGTAAAAACACGCCTAATGGAGATCGTCGAATGACAGGATTTTGTGCATTTCCATTTCTCCAAAAATTTAGAATAAAGAAGCGCTTTCCTCCTTGTATTTCATCCTCCAGCTCTTGGAATGATGGAGAATGGTAGCTCCCTTCCCTAAAATCATGATTGCGATTTGTGGGCAAAACGCGATTTTTGAACATGATCTGCAAGAAACTGTTGGGTGTTTCGTGAGCCCCCACATCGGTGTCTATGTGCACCATGCCAGCTGTGGTGGATAGGGCAGCGGCAGTGAGGCTTTCTGTCGCGTTGTCAAAGATCCTATCCTGCGATTTTAAGGCCTCCCCCCGTACCACAGGGTTCCAGAACAGAATGTGGTGTGTATCTTTGGAAATATCAAACTCTTTGTGCAGCAGCGACGTCAATTCGGACAAGTATATGTTTTGAATCTGTGAAAAATTCGTAAAGTTGTCAACCCTTGTCTCATGTTGGACCAATGTAAACCCATTCTGATGAAGACTAGGCTGAAGCCTATCCTCGCATTCATTTTCGGGCACTATGCCATGCCGAGCATTCCAAATGGGCTCCTTCTTTATTGAACCATCAAAGTACGACGCGTTGCCGAGCTGAGGATAGTGAGCTTCAATGAATTCGTTGGCACCTCTATAATCCAAGTTGTAGTAAACCATATCCCCAGCTGAGGCAATGGCTGTAGCCTTGGTTCTCACTTTCGGGCAAGCGGAGAACGGCGATGATAATCTCCCAGCAAAACTGAACTGGTGATATTGCGACAAAAAGGCGCATGTGCATCCATCATGAAGCTTCCATCCCAGCCAGAAAAGTAGTTGTAGGAAATAGTGTTGATTCTTCACAATCATTTGAACGAAAGAAGCAAATCGAACTAGTTCAGTTATTGTTCTTTTTAAGTGGGCGCTACGTTAATTTGTTTTTGTAATGAATAATATATTATACTCTAATGAATAGCGAAGAAGCTGCTCAGTTCAATCACAGGCAACGAACCAATTAATTAATGTTACTGTCTGAAGATTCTTAACGATAGTACAGTATGCTGTAGTACCAGGTACTCTACTAGCTAGTAGTCACCAAATCGGTCACCAAATCGGTCAGAAATCGGTAAAAAAAATTGGTCAGCGCGGCTAATTAACTAGAGTACTGTCCTAAAAGTAAAAAAAATAACTACTTAAGTTAATAATTAGCCGCGCTGACCAATTTTTTTACCGATTTCTGACCGGTTTGGTAACCAATTTCTGACCGTTTTGTTGATCGATTTGGTGACCGATTTGGTAACAATAATATATTATGGTACTAACTACTACAGTAGACTACTACTGTAGCTAGCTACTAGCTAGTAGAGGAGGACTACTACTCTACTACTCTACTACCAGCTCTCTTCATTAGCTAGTAGTAGATTAGGCTACTACTAGCTACTAGCTAGTAGTAGCAGTCGTAGCTCTACTCTACCAGCTTCTTGAGTAGAGCTAGTACTACTAGCTAGTACACTAACTGGTAGTAGTAGTCTCTACTCTAGCTAGCTACTACTCAGTAGTAGCTAGCAAGAGTAGAGCTAGTAGTAATCGAAATTACTAGTAGTAGTCTTCCTTAACAATAGCGACGCATATTTGAACCAAATTGAGATTTACAGACGAGAAAACCTCATCCAGTTATTACTTGCTACAGTAGAGTAGTATCTAGACTACCAGGTAGTAGCAATCATCCAGGAATGCGATTGCGATGTGTTGAGATAGATTTCAAATAATACTCTATTTTACATCCTCTACTCATAAAGGTGTCTTGTTAAACTGTCTCTGAGGAGCAGAGGCCGCGAAAGGGCAGATCCTGGCTTGTTTGTCCTCGATCCAATATAACTCTCATCTTTGTGAATTGACTTGGATCACATTATTCTTATCGTTGAATCACCACAAACGACAAACAATCATTATGAAACATGGCCACAAATCTACTGTCACATCCTCGACTGCGAGAGGCCAAGAAGAAAATGTGCAGTCCTCCGACCGAAGTCCGAGACATCCAACGTCCAATTCAACGTCCAGTAACGAAAGTCACAACAGTAGGAATTTTTGGAATGGATGGTCTTGTATACTGAACACTGCGCAAACACGAGAGGTTCTCTTTGTGGGCGCCGTAATGTTCTTGTGTCTGCAGAGATCTCTCTTGTCGGTTTTCTTGGATGACGACAGTTCTTCTTTAGCACACGAGGAGGAAGAAGTACTGCTTCGAAAAAAGTCCCAATACGAACCCATGAATCCCTTAACTTGCTGGTTCGACGTTTCGGGCCATGAAAAATGCTGTGCCTCCTGGCTGGTCAGCGTCGACGAATGGTGGCTGCACCATCCAGAATGGGAAATAACGGAAGAAAACGATTACTACTATTGTATGCGGCCCATTGCGTATCCCGACAAGGCGAAATACTTTCGGGAAGTTTATGACTCTCAGTGGTTCCAGCCCAATTGCAGTGCCGTAGAAACGTCCGATCAAATCAATTCGGGATTTGGGGCGAGTTTTCGTCATTTGATGCATGCCTGGTGGCATGCCAGAAAGGCCGGTGTTCCCTTTCAGATAGAAGAAAACAATCGACGATGGCTGTACAGTACTGCTAACGAGAGCAGTTGGGCGTACTGTCCTAGCGAAGATATTTCTTGGTACGTCTTCTACTAGACCATGAATAAGTTCGTTTCTGTAATATTGATAACAAGGCCTCACATCACATCACATCAATCTCCTCTTTTTTGAAGTTATTATCTTCCTATTTCACCTTGCCCTCGAAACGCTTCACAGCCAGGGTTGCATCTGTCAAGTCGCCCCAACAAGACAGATACCAGTGAAATGAAACTCTTTTTCTGGTTGGAAGAATACTTCAAACGACCCAAACACAACTATCGTCGTCAGTTATTTGAAATGCGACAAAAACTGAACGTTAGCTATCCTTGTACAACCATGCACGGTATGTCTGCATCGCTTATCGCTTTGGTATTTTTAAGGAGTTGATTATTTGCCATTGTGAGAACACTGCAAACTGCACTCAGCCCTTTGCTTGTTTTTAGTTCGCCGCGGCGATTCGGGAACCCCCAGGGTACCATTTCGGCGTTACGCTGCAGTCCAAGAATACATTGACAAGGCGAGCATACCCAAAGGTGGCAACATTGTTCTCCTTACAGACGATGAAACGACCATTGAGGAAGTTCAAAAGTACCACAAAGATGACTACAATTGGATCTACTTAGACCGACCTCGAAATCGAGGCACATCTGGCGGATTCGACGGCCACATTCCTTCTGGGGACGAAGGGTTTGAAATGGTGGCCATGGAAATAGAGTTATATTATGGGTCCACTTGCCAATCGATCGTCTGTGGAAAATCTGCTTTTATGGATTCGTTGGTTCGGTCTATGGAAGCTTTTGGTAGGGAGTATTCCCTGTATTATGTGGATACAAGAGTTAGCAAAGAAGAAGCGCAAAAATTTGGTGCTGGGAGGGATATACGAGAAGAGAGTATGTTCGAGGCAATTGAAGCCATCAACAGACAATCCAGTGTCACTCAGAAGGACATTTCGGATATAAACTTACAATGAAATACAGGTGGGACTTATTAAATTCGTAAATTGAGCAAGCTCCTACCGTGCACACAGATGTGCGTTGCATGATTTGTAACCATTCAAATGCCCTGGCCAAGTTTTTATTCAAGAGAGCTCCCACCAAACAAGCCGTCTTCTTTGAAGAGTAAAATGCCGATTGCAAATTTGAGCCGCATCAACGGATCGTGGACGCATATTGCGCTTAAAAAATACTGAACAGCATAGCTGTTGCTTGGCGTGTACATCTGCTGCGCACTGACCTTGGCCAAATTTTCTTTTCTCTGTAAGCGACAAGAAGATCGTAATCATGGTATAATGACAAGCGTTTTGCTCAGCATACTGAAGGTTCGCACGAGTTAAATTCTACCAGGGGTTATTCTTCATAAAAACATTTTAGAGCCTCTTTTCGCAAACAAATATTTGTGGGACAGAAAATATTGATATCAATGCTCGTAGCATTGCTCTGTAGCAAGTTGCTGTCCGTGTTGCTGACATCCCTGTCACCGTTTGTCTTCGAAGTCTTCAGCGGATCTTCCGTGCAAGGGAGCCCGTGAGTCAACTCTCATGTAATGTATCTGGGCTCAAATCACCAGTAGGAGCCCGTTTGTCATGTACAGCACTCATTGTCGTCATCTATCTAATTGCATCCCAAGCAGGGTGCTGAAAGAGTTCCCAGTTGTAATCGTGACCGAGACTGCCGTCCAGGAAGGCCGAGACCTCTTCATGTGCACGTTCGCAACAACGAAGATGCATCCTTTCTGGTCGTCTAGTGCTAAATCAAATTACGGCGACCATTAAAAAGGAGGACACCCAAAAATACTTTGGAGGCACTTCCATGCCGACCTTCCCATGCAGCGTCATGTATGTGATGGTTGATTGTCAGCAGCGTAGGCAGATCTGGTAAACATGAGAGGGAAGGAGAATCGTTTTTGAAAACAACACAACTAAATAAACTTTATATATGAAACACAAAATTGCATGTGGCAACAGATGATTTTCGCCAGAATGGTTAAAGAGCGCGCAACATGCATTCAATGTCAGCCTAACTCCCTAAACAATTCTTTTGGCAGCAGACTCAAAACAGACTAAACCACACCACATCACACCTGGTAAGACAAGCATACTGCAGTCAGGGAAACATGCGCGACGAATGTATCATTCAATCGACCAAGTAAACAGAGGGCAACCTTGCGGGACAAGCATCCAACAACACTCTTGACAGCGCTTCAACAACAGAACCACCGAATCATCATCATGACGACAACAGAATAGGGCAGAGCATGCAGATAATCATGGAATAGTAGAACAGCACAGATCAGGGCAAATCAAACAGGGAAACGCCTCCCATACCATTGAACTCTGAAACTTGGGGGGCGCTAGAAACGTGTTGCCTTCTTGTAGCTTAAGGCATGCCCGCAGGTTTTTCCCACTGCGTTTCACCAGTCTTTTCGTTGTAGTAGTAGGTTTGACCACCTGCTGCTTGGGCACTCTTCCAAGGACTTGCAGCAGCTGGGGGTGGCGGTGCTCCGTAGGCGGGTTGCACAGGCTGCTGATAACCACCGTACGCTGGTTGCTGCCCGTACGCCGGCTGCTGATATCCACCGCCATAGCCTACTTGTTGGCCGTAAGCTGGTTGTTGAGCCGGTTGCTGATAGCCACCGAATGCTGGTTGCTGATAAACGCCATCGTAGCCTCCTTGCTGGCCGAAGCCTCCACCATAGGCAGGAGCGGCTGTTGGGTAACAACGCGGGGAGGCAAAATATGAGAAAATCGCAGAGAGCAAACAGTACAACGAGCCAACCGAATAAATCCTGTACTGAGTACTTACGTGCTCCTCCGGCGTATGGATGATTGGGGCCCGTCTCGATGATCTCCTGAAGCATTTGCTTGGCCATTTGGATTCCCTGAGGTGATCCTCGAATAGAGATTTCGCAATCTTGGCCATGAGGAACATCTTGGTTGATCTGAATATCACAGCCTGATCGCTTTTGCAAGTCGTTGATTGTGACGCCCTTCTGTCCAATAATTCGGCCCATGTATGTCTTAGCGACCATAAACATTTCCGCTCCACCAGCAGCGGCACCATATGCGGCCGGGGGCGCCCCGTATCCTTGCTGGGGTGCAGCCGCCCCGTAGGCAGGCGGCGCTTGGCCATAGGCACCGGCCGCAGCTCCGTACGCAGTTTGATCGTAACCAGCAGCAGCAGCTGCTGGAGCTCCGTAAGGATTTCCAACCATGTGAGGCATCATGCCCTGTCCCATGTTTGGCATGTTCAAATAGGGTGGCCCTGATCCCCATTGTCCGCCCTTGTGGAGTTTGTCTTCCATGAGCATGTTGAGTCCTTGCATCGCATCCATCATGGGATTTGCCACGAGAAACATCACCATTTCTTTGGCCTTGGTAACAGATTGCTCCGTTCCTGTGATAGTAACGCTCTTATTATCAACTCCCATAGCAGTTCCGTGGTGATCAATTTGAATTTTGGCATGACTACGACTCTGAAGCTCTCGGATCATTTCTCCACCACGGCCAATGATTTTGCCAACCGAAGTGGCAGGGACTGCAATGACTTCTCGCTTGGCCTGACCAAGCGGCAAATTTGCCTCATCGACGTGTTCGTGGCATAGCAAATTAACCAGGTGTTTGGCAAAATCAACCGTTTCACGAGTACCTCGGTACGTAATAATGCGAGGCTGTCCAGGAGGGACGCTCTGATCGACATCGATTCGAGCTCCCGATCGAGCCTGTAAATCTCGAATCATTTCACCTCCCTTTCCAATGACCCTTCCAACATACATAGAACTGACTTCGCCTTTTTCTTCAACCATCTGTGGTTCAGCAGCAGCAGCAACGGGAGGCAAGGCCGTCGCGGTGTAGGGATTGGCGGTTGCAGGAGCAGCAGGGGTTCCGGGCAAGGGGACACCAGGGGGCAGTCCTGTCGGAGGTATACCTTCAGCAGCAGCAGCAGCAGCAGCAGGAGCCACAGCAAGGGAAGGCGTTGGAGCTGAGTCTACAGCAGGGACTGAAGCTGGAGCTGGTGCTGATTCAGTTGCTGTTGTTGCTGCTGCTGGAATGGCCGTTGTTGCTGATTCGGTGGTTGTCGCTGTAGGGGTGGCTTCGACTGGGACGGGAGCTGGAGCAGATTCCTCGGCTTTCTCTTCCGTTTCATTTCCCTCGTCTTTGACTTCTTCGGGTTTTGGTTCTTCCACTTTGGTTCCATCTTCGGGGGCAGATTCATCGCCACCTTGTGTCTTGAGTTTTTTCGGACTGGATTCTTCGGATGTCTCATTGGCCTCCTCATTCGCTGCTTCTCACAGAAATCATTTTGGGGACATTGGTCAACACCAGTGAAGAAAAATAAATAAACAAAAGGAACAAAACGCATAATTTTAGGCAAATGGAGAGCTATAGAAACATGTACAGAACAAAGAAAGAAGAAAGATGTTCGAGGACCAATGACCTCGAGTGCGGATTCATCTTCTGGGGTTCAAACTCCAAACTCCAAACATACACAACCTCCAGAGATGAAAGTCTTGCCGTACCTCCATCAGTTTCCTCCTCTCTGGCTCTCTTAGCCGTATCAGCTTTCTCTTCTTCGCCCATGATAAGTATAATAGTAATATAGCCTGTATTCTCGTAGAACGTTTGAATGAATTTAGTATATACAGTAGCTAGTCTAGTAGATAATAATATAATAATGAATACTGTAGATGATTGACTAGTAATTGTGGCAGTGGCTACGACGCAAAATCAAGGAAACCAAAACTAAAAGATATCGGCAGTTGTGCATGGGGGAGGTGGGGGG
>Ga0210036_1002838_pt1 | contig 17761 bp, 11 predicted proteins | sample CryGeymeta201515_FD_185469 | JGI IMG/M metagenome (GOLD analysis project Ga0210036, IMG submission 185469) | Groundwater microbial communities from Crystal Geyser aquifers in Utah, USA - Crystal Geyser metaG 2015-15 (SPAdes) (version 2) | ecosystem: Environmental > Aquatic > Deep subsurface >...
CCGATTTCTCCCGATGTGTTCCTGTTTCTGAGTGGGAGACGGGATGGGGCATTTCGGGTCATTCCGGTGACGTCGGCTTCGGGTCTCCTTGTCTCACGTTCCCTTCGGCTGGCTCTGATTAGAACCACCTGGCAGTGGACTACCGGTACTACTCGAGTAGTACTAGCAAAGATTAAGATCCAGAGTGGCAAGATCTTTTCATGAACAAGAAAAGATATGGTGATGATAAAAGTGGTGCATAGTCCATACAACAGGATCTCGAATGAAAGCAACACACTGCTGTTAAAAATTACCATCGTAATACTGGTCAACTACATCAAACCTCTCTCAACGTCTCCTCCATGCCACAAAGGAACGTCTCGTTTCTTTCCTTATTCTTCCTTTGTATGACTACAGCATTTTTATTTCTACTTTCCAGATCTGCGGGAGCTTTTTCTCGGAAGGTTTCATTATCATCATCATCATCGTTATCGTTATCAAAAACCTCCTTCAAAGTTGCCACAAGTGCGAGTCACAGTAGACGATCCTTTACCAGCACTGCTGTCATGTCCGAATCACCGAACAAAGTAGCAAAAACGACACACTCCAGTTTATATGGGAAAAAACTTGTCTCGGTGAAGGAGTGTTTGAAGTTGCACGGAGAACCGGGGGTGGTGTTTGTGGATGGCTCTTGGTTTCTCATGGATCGCAATGGTCGCGAGGAATTTCAAACAGGACCGAGAATTCCTGGTGCCAGATTCTTCGATATTGATGATGTCGCTTCCAAGGGACCAAAACTAAATCCAAAGGATCTTCCACATATGATGCCTCCCGCTGATTTGTTTGCAGCCTCTATGGATGCCATGGAGATTACAAATGATGATCACTTGATCCTGTACGCTACCAAGGGTTGCATGTTTATACACAGAGCTCTCTTTCAGATTCAAGCCATGGGACACGAAAGAGAACGAGTGCATTTGATGGATGGGTCGCTGGGTGACTGGGAAGCGGAGGGTGGAACATTGGACAAGGAGCCAACAAAAATATTTTCTGTAGAAGATTTGGACCGGACTAAAACACCCAAATATCAGAGTACCAGCGCGCAAAATGTCGTAGACATTGATGAAGTCAAGAGTATTATCGCCAATGAATCCGACGTGGATACCATTCTTGTGGATGTGCGATCGAAAGAACGATTTTTGGGTTTGGTGGAGGAACCACGACCAGGGCTTCGCCTGGGCCACATGCCAGGAGCCAAGAATCTCTTTTTTTACACACTCTTGGACGAGGATGATCCAACCAAATTGAAACCAAAAGAGGAACTACTAAAAGTCATCGCCGACGCCGGCATTGATGTGAACACGGACAAACGGATTGTAGCAACATGTGGGAGCGGCGCAACAGCCTGTACGCTGGCTAATGCTCTAGATATTTGTGGACGGGATCCCTTCAAGACCTGCATTTATGATGGAAGCTGGAGCGAGTGGGGCGGAGAGAAAGATACACCAATTACCAATGACAAAGATGCGTAAAAAAGGGTGTACATTATAATAGCTAAGGTGAACATTAAATCACGCTGTGAAACGAAGGAAACAAGAAAAGAGTAAGGATAGATTTAAATTAAAGCAGTCCTTGACGAGCTAGATCCTCGTAGGCAGCTCGTGATAGCACGTTTCCATGCGAGTCTTCGTATTCCTCTTCCTTAAATTTGTCTTCCTGCAAGTCTTCCTGCAATTTCTTCCAAAGCACCTGAGCATCTTCAATCTTGGTAACGCCATGAAAGTGTTTCTACGCAGCGGAGAAGACGAAGATTATACATGAGTTTAAAAACACAATATTGGGTATGCCTCTAGAAAGATAAAGCAGCGCCATACGTACCGTGTTCGGAATGCCCAAGCACTTCATTCCATAAGAATGTTTTGCATCCGTAAAATGCATCTCAAAATTCTTCCGACCTCGATACGATTCATTACCACATATCTCGCAAGGATAGAAATGATTAAGGCCGTGAAGTTTAAAAAGCCAGTAGGGAATAGGTTTCCCATCCCAACCCAGTGGAACACCTTTGGGATTATATATTGGAGTATCTTCTTCATCGCTATCATCCTCGTCGCCTTCGGCTGTTGGTTTGCTCTTTTCGTCCATAGTCGAACCATGCAATTCTTCCTCCAATTCTTGATCTCGTTCTCTCAATGTTTGTGTTTGACGTCGCTCCAATCTTTGCAACGATGCCTCTACGGTTGGTCGCAGATAGTCCAAAAGTGCCATTACAATTGTTTCACGACGAGCAATATCGACTCTCGAGTCAGATTTGGACGCTACAACAGTACTTCCATCCTCCGTACTAGCTCCATTGGTGGTCTTTTTCTTGGCAAACAGCTTTTGAGGAAGTTGATCCAGAGGTGTATCTTTTGTCATAAAAAGACGTTTGGCTCGATCAGCGGGCGCACCGCCGCATTTAAGACCCAAACGGGCCAATTCGGCCTTGAGCTGGTCTCCATCTACTGCCTTTTCCAAGTCGGCTGCAGTTTTATATGGAGCCAGATCGATTCCTTGGGAATTGTTTTTGGGTTCTTCGCCATCGACGGATAATGAACCGACCATGGCAGCTTCGGCTGGTTTGGATTCCCAACCATCAATGCCTCCTTTAGACTTCCATTCTTTGCAAAAGTCGTCGAGTGCCGACTTGGTAATCTCTTCCAACTTTAGCAGAGGTGAAACTCTCTTGATAAATCCTTCTAAATAGGTTTGCATTGCATTCAAAAATCGCACATATTTCTTCCGCTCCTTTAATTTGTCAGCTTCGCCTATTGTCTTGGACAAGGACCCCTTGGACAAAAAGGCCAAAAAATCGGGCAACGAAAATGTATCTTCCTTCTTGACATTTGCCATTGGTTTTAACAGAGTGTTAAAGGACTCAAAAATCGGTTGCAAGTCGAGATATTTTCCCATGACTTCTTCTTCGTTAAACAGAGTCCCCGATTGCAAGGGGGCAACAGTTTCTGCCATCGTCGAGGCCAAATCATATCCATCCGTTGCCGGATTGCCTAATTTTTGTCGTTTGTTCAAGATACGATCTTCTCTCACTTCATGTCGGGCATGGTAGCTTCGGATGCGCTGGAGCCGTTCGTCGAAGATTTGAAGCCACACCGCTTCATAGTTGGGACGGGATTTGGCAACCTCCATAGCTCGTTTCAACGTAGCTCCTTCCTTTTTCCGGCGGTCCTGAATTTGTTGAGCCAAGTTAGCTTCTCGTTGCAAGCAAGTAGATAAGGTTGCAGTATGCACGGCTTTTCCAAGCTGACCACGACCCAGAGGCAAAGCGTGGTCGTGTTTGGCGGCATCGATAATCCCGGCCGATACCGCCAAAGCCTGTGAAGCGGCTTCGGCATCGTTCATGGCCGTTTGTTTCAAGGAGGCATCGGATACCACCGCCCAAGCATCGCGGACACCTCCTGGTAAATCTGAAACATTGGCAGAGAATTCATTATGATTGGCGGGAGAATATTTCAAAAGTGAGCTTGCCATCAACGCCGTAGCTTCCATTTCCGTCTCGAGACATCGCGCTTTTTCCAGAATGCCGACTGCTGTTTCCAAGGCTTCCCGCTCTTCGGAAGTTGCCACGGGAAGAGGAGGTGGTGGAGGAGGTACAGCGAGATCAGGCGGTGGTGGTGGTGGCGGCGGCGGAGGAGGAGGAGGAAGGGCTTCCATTGTGATGTAGATTGCTGTTAGATATATGATTATGATTTGATATAATTTTGATATTCAGCAGTGGTGCTGCCAAAAAAGAAGCTCTCGAAAGTACTGCCGTGGCTAACGTCTGCACTTCATCCGTCATCATTCATTAAGGAGAGGATTAAAGCTAATTTATTTTGGAAACGACAATGTTTCCCTTCGTTCAATTATTTCACGAAAATATACTCTGATGACAGAAAGAAAACGTCGCCCTACACGATGTGCAGTGCAGGTCTGCACTGCTTCTGGCCGTGCTTATGAGAGAAGCCATTCTTCTGACGATATTTGCAAAATTTTCTGATTCTTGCCGGAACATCACCATAACATAGATTGGAAACGGATCGGAGTCTTCCACGATCCTTGTTGATCGAACGAAACACATTAGATAAGGAAGTCCACGAAAGTGTCTCTCGTGTGGAAAGGAATATACATTTTCCAGCAGCCTTTCAGTACCGCGAAGGGCGACCTGAGGTGAGCAGCAACGAGAAGAGGTACAAGTGAACTCGCTTTCGCTCCACCCGCGTACAAAACCAAAAAGCGCAAGAGAAGAAATGGATTTTTCAACATAAAAGCCCACCCACGACCGAGGCGTTGTGGTTGTGTTTTCCACGCTCTCTTAAGAAGAGAATTACAACTCCGTGATCGTGCGAGCAACCCAAGAGTACTTCAACTCACTCCAACCACGTTCTATTTTTGCTAGAGTATCGAATTCACTTGCAATACTTCGCACTCTTTGTTCGAGGAATCACAAATAAGATTTTAGCATTATTATTTTGCGATCAAATAATTGCCTTTTTTCTCAACTGTAGCCACCAACCGATTTCAACTTTAACTTTTTTCACCATGAAGATTTACTGCTCTATCCTTCTCCTCTTGAGCGCTGCTGCTAGAGAGTGCTCTGCCGACACTGAATTTGGTCGTGTCGCGGTCGTAACTGATCCTCGTGATGTCGAACGGTAAGTCGATTCTGCTTTGTCATTGTCTTTTGTTTTCGCTGGCAATGTTGCGAACGAATGGTTGTTTTTCAACGTTGCATTCTCTTACCCAAGTCTATGAAATCTGCTCTTTGAACTTTTCAGAGCCCTCGAGGAGATGGACGATTGGGAGGATATATCCATGTCGTTGTCCTATTCCATGTCCTACAAATATTCCGACCAAGACGAGTCTCCCACGGCGGATAGCACGTCGCCAACAATCAAGACGGAACCGACATCGGCGCCTGTGTCTGTTCCTGAGGGTCCTACGTCAGCCCCTGCATCGGCTCCAGTGGAAGCTCCAACTCCTGAAACTGAACCAGAGACTGAAGCAGAAACTGAACAAACCGACCCTCCTCTCCCAACTTGCTTTGACATGGAGCCCCAAACTCTGGAGAATCGTATGTTTGTCGAGACTCGTCGGTCTAGTCTGGACTTTCCACTTCTTGAAAATATTCTTTCCGATCTCATGCGTGATCGACTTCCCATGTGCGAAGATGTGACTGCCCGGCGCAAGTTGCAAGAGCTTGATGAAATTTTCTCAGTCAATGAGGAAGAATCTGACTTTGGCTACATGCGTGGTTTGCAACAAGACGAGGTCGACCGTACGTCATCAGAATACTACATTGGCAACGTTGATCTTGTTCCTGATGAAGAAGAATGTAAGTTACGGCACTGCGCTGAAAGTTGCAGAGCGTTTTGAAAGTGTCGGTTTTGGGCTGGTCTCACTTTTGATCTTCTTGTCAAAAAAACCTTTGCTCCAACAGTGACATGCGATCCGTCTCAAGATGGCCTCAACTGTTTTGTTGCCGAATTGACACTTCGTTTGTTTGGTAATGTCACAGAAAGTGAAATTGAAAGGATCTTGCAAATTGCACGAGAGCTTCTATCGGTCGCGGGCATGGAGGAGGAAGAAAAGACAGATTCTCTCATCGATGTTGACGGGGATAATACTGCCACTGATGCCCCGCCGAAAGAAAATAGTAGTCAAGAAAGCGAGGCAGAAGGCTTGACTCCTCTAGCCAAAGGTTTGATTGGTGCCATTGGCGGATGTGTGGCGGTGGCTTTGCTTGTTTTCCTTCTAAAACAGCGTTCCATTTCCAATGATACTGAGAAAGGCCTCGACGACGAAGACTTCGATGAATACAACCCTCCCAAGCCAGATGAGAACGAAACGATGATCTAATCGCTCTTGGATTGTTTGTGGATTTGACAGAGATAACGACCAGCTAAAGTGAGAAAGACCTCCAGAGCGTCTATATATTTTGACAATCCGGAGGAGAAACGAGAGCTGATAGAAATAGCACAGGCTTTAACTTTTAGAACTTTCTCTAGGTCATATCTTGAAACATCATTGAAGCTTTTCGTCCAACTGGCTTTAGTTGAGCTGGAGAAGCCATAATGGCGTGCAGCGTGCCCAGCTGTCCAATTGTTACTTCCTGCTGTTTTGCCATCATGCTGCTTAAGAGCTTGTAGAGTCGAAGCATTAACACTGGGTCTTCGCCTTCCAGTGACTCCATTTGAGAGTAGGATAAATAATGAAGCCGACATGCAGTGACAGCAAGATGAAGGCCGGTGTTTTCCAGCCCACTGACAGCTTCAACAGCTCCTACGACCCAACCAGGTCCGATTCTTGCTAATCGAAAGGACTGCTTGTGCGAAGCAGAGTCGGCTGCCTTCAATCTTGCATACTCTCGACCAATTGAGCCGGTTCGTATTTTCAATCCAGTGACGGTGCCACCATCATTGATTACTCCTTTCCTTAAGCTCCTAGTGTGCGTAGCCATGCTGGTATCTCGTTCAATTTTCTTTTGCAAGGTAGAGTTGTGTGAGTATCTTAATAACACCTGACCGACACTTTGACAAACACAGATTCTTACCAGAATTCCCTCCTCAATAAAGAAGAGTCCTCGCTCGGGAAGCGAAGCAGAGTCGTAAAGCGATTCATTGGGCTCCAACACAATTGGTGTTGTGTACTCGTCCAACTCCGCTAGAGAATGCGCAAAGTCTGTGCCATGCTGCTCGTCAACTTTTCGTAACGCAAGCTTGAATCCGCTCTCTTCGCCCAAGGCAGGCATTTCATACATTGATTGCTTCTTTGGTGTCACTTGGAAATTGAGAAGCATATCTTCGGCTTTACCCAACGCTATGTCGAGGCTGCTGAAGAATCTTAAATTTCTTTCGGAGCGCTCCCCTACCAAAGGCTTGACCCCGGCATGAGAAAGAACAGACCTCAACGACGGAGACATTCCCGATAAAAAGAGTTTACAGTCCTAGATAAGCCAAAGAGTGAGTGTCAAATATGCGAGTAGGCGGCTTCGCCGAATTCAGTACAGAAGGAAAACAAAACGTGGATCTAACTTACATGTTTCTTACAAAGATTGAGGATGTCAGAAATTATGTCCACGGTGCTTGTATCAATCCCCGTCACTCTATAAGTGAAATGAAGACAATTTTGAGGATAAGAAACGGAAATAATCGACACAAGAGATGCAAACACCGATAACGAAGCTTACAGCGCCATATCCAATATAACAAACTTTGGGAGCGGAGGCAGCTCATCCTCTTCCATTTCGTGATTCTCGAACATGGATGCAATATACTCGAGAATAGAGGATGCGTTTCCAAAGAACAGATAATTCTGAAGAATGACAATTTGAATCTGATCGCCATTCGTGTCGAGCCAATGAGCGCTTGAGACGGGCCGCTCAATTGTTGACCTCACGGTAAGTCCAGTTGCGGCAAACTTGACCACGCCACTACGAAAAAAGGCAGCCACAAAGAGGAACGTCGAAATTGCTATTCCCAACAGAACGGCTTGAAGGAGACCGATGCCAAAGGCAAAGACCACAATCACTGGCACCACGAGCCATTCCATCTTTTCTTTGGTTTTTAAATAGCTTCTGATGAGCCACGTTAAAATGATGTCAATAAAAGCCAAACTCAAAAGACACGAAAAGGCCAGTTTTGGTACAAAAGCAATCAATCGAAAGTCCGTAAAATAAAAGATGGAAAGAAGAAGGACAGAACCAATCTGCGGTGCTATCTTTTCTGCTTTCAACCCGAACATAGCATGGCTTGTTGCCACACTCGGGACGATTCCAAAACTTCCAACCAGACAAGATACCATCTGAGCCAAACCATACTGCACAATAAGACCTTTCAGTGTCATGCTCGTTGGTTTTGCATGCTCAACTACCATCGAGTCTGTGTGAGTCTTAGTATCTGTCACGTTACTCATGATTTCTTCAATATCCACGATCTCACTGAACTTTTCCATCCTCGTCTTCTTCCGAGGTTGTGCTGCCGGCATCCGTAGCGCGCTTTGTTCCACTTCGGGTGCCGCAGTGACTCTTACATGTCTTTGCAAACTGGGAAGATTTTTCAATAGTGCTGCTGAGTGTAAAGCACAACGAATCAAATACAAAAAGCTCATAGCACAAACAGACTGCAGGTTGTTAACAACCGAGGGCCAGTACACCTTCCTCGAAAACACGCCTCCAAGCGTCCCAAAGGGAGCGGGTGGGAGCCACTTGCCGAATACTCCATCGCTCGTATTATGCTGGTAGACGATATCTTCGTAGTGCCAGAACCAGCCCTCATTCCTGGCTTCCTCCAAACTCGTGCCAGTAGCAAACATCACTGTATAGACAATAGCGATGGTGGCAAAGAGGACGACCACCACATAAAAGGGATTTTTCGGTCCCAGGTACTTCATGATTACGGCCACAATAACGCCTGGAATGTGATGCATTAAGGCCCACATAATCAAACTTTTGTCACCAGAAAAGAAAACCATGTGAAAGGTCTTTCCCGAAGTGTCGACCTCGAAACCCAAATGCCAAGTCACTTGTTATTGTGCAAAAAAGTTAAATAAACAAATAGCGTAAGATCTTTCTGACGAACAAAAATAAGCACGACAAGCAAACTAGCAGTGCCATTCTTAAAATCAACAAAAGTTTTGACAGTTTTACGTACTGATTCCTACAGCCGTAAAGAATCCGCATAATACAGGAAATGGTAGGTAAGCACCAAGATTGGCCAACTTGAATACTCCTGCCAAAATTAGCAGACATCCTGCCAGTGCCATTCCGACAAAGGCCAAAACACCAAAGGTTGCCAAGAAGACTTGATCGTTCTCATCATCTGTCAGATCGAGCAATGCGGCATTGTTGTGCAAATCTTCATCAATCGAAATGGCAATACCGGCCAACAGTGGAGCCAAGAACAGATCGCACGTCGGGTACATACTGGGAATATCGTTGCCAATGCTGTACAGGTAAACAAAGCTCGAGAACATGACACCGAGGGCTCCCATTTTGGTCATGAGACCCAGAAGAGAATTTTTGGCGTGGGGTCGTAAAATGGCTGATCCGGCTGCCAAACAAAAAACAACGTGGTACAAAACGAACATAAAAGCTCCAATATAAGTGGACGGTGACTGCAACTCGATCTTGACTTCGGACCAAAAGGTAGTTTTGTTGTTGTTGTTGTTGTTGTTGAATGCTGTCCCATCTTGGTCCTTGGATTGAGCAGCATGATCTGGGTTGTGATAATTGTTATTGTTGTAGTTGTTGTGATTGTTGAAAATAGAAGAAATTGTTGTTGTTATTGGTGGTGATGGTGATTCTGTCGTTGTCATTAATTTCCGTCCGGTTGTTCCAACTTTGGGTGTCTTTTCCAAAGAGGAAGAAGAAGGACTCTGAAACAAATCCATCATTTTGTTTGCTGATGACCTTCGAAAGGATACGGGTGAATCTTGTGTGACATAAAATCCGTCCTTGTTGTGCATCAACAGGGATGTTCGTTCCGTACTTTCTGTTGCAGTTTCCTCATCATCATTGTTTTTATGAAAGGATTTGTTGGATCGTTTCTGTGTACTCTTGCGCTGCAGCGGATGGTTTCCAGTTCCAGTACTGCTGCTGCTGCTGTTGTTTTTGCTATTGCTGGAACGAAGACCATCATCAATAGCAGTTACAGTAGCACTATCAGTAGAATTCGTATTAGTATTAGTAGCAGCAGCAGCAGCAGCAGCAGAAGTGTCAGTATCAGAGTTTCTCGTGCTGGATGTACTGCTGAAGAGACTCTGTAAATGTGACAACGATCCAGCTTGATCACTGTTGCGATAATAATGCTCACTCATGTCAAGATCGTCACCAGCAGCAGCAGTATCCACGACGGTATTGTCAATACTGTCATTGGTCTTCAAATGTCGTACGGACGAATTGTCACTCGTATCGGCCATCATATTATTTGTTCGGGTAAAAGGAGAAAGAGGAGAAGGAGCAACAGTACCAATGCCGGTAGTGCTGCTGTGGTTATTGCTGTTTTGACCAAGTACTAGTAGTCGACTCTTTTCATTGCTGTTATCATTCTCTGATTTGGACATACTACTACTTTCTCTATAGATAGTGCTGATAAAAGATACAATGATATGAATAATCGGACTTTGTGAAACTGATAGAAGGTTTGTTGCAGATTGCAGACACACCACCGTTCGCCCGTACCAGCAGGCTTCCCCCAAACCACCATGAAAACGGAGCACAAAGAAAGATTGAGAAAAAAAAAAACTCCTCTAGCTACTACTAGCTAGGCGAGCTCTACTACTAGCTACTACTGTACTACTAGCAGTAGTAGGGTTCAGGCTTTTACTGTAGATAGCTATTCATAGTAGTACAGTAGTAATACTAGCTAGTAGTAGTAGTACAAGCAAGTAGACTACTACTACTACTAGCCAGTACCACCAATCTTAGTACAGTAGTAGCAGTATATGAAATCTACCAAAACACAGTCAAAACAATCACATCTTCGTCATTTGCAATTTGCAATAGAAAGCTACCTTTGTGGCTTCGACTATTGGGAAGAAGAAGAAATAATAGAAGAAGCTTGAAACGAAAGAAGACTTGAACAAAGATACACAACAAAAATCAGCCATTGCAATTTGCAATATTGCAATGGATCATTCACACGATTCACTACCAGCCCCTCTTGACAAGCGCACCACTACGAGTCGACGCCAACGACGAGCTCTTCGCAATCAAGAAAATGAAGTGGCGATAGTAGCATCACCAGCACCAGCACCAGCACCAGTATTACCATCAGCACCACCATCAGCACCACCAGCAGCACCACTACCAAAGTCCACCACTAACTCGATAATAGAATCGAAACGAAGACCATCGAGAGACGTTGAAGATAGGATTGCATCATCCATTGCCAAACGCACACAAAGCAACGCCGCAGCTGCCGTAAACGAAGCTCTTCACTACAATTCCTACAGTCCTTCTCGTAATAATAGTAGCAGTAATGGTGGTAGTAATAGTAGTAAACAACAAGAATTTCAACAACAACAACGTGATCCACACGATGATGAAACAGAGATATTGGGAACCTACGAATATTTAGATCATACAGCCGATATACAGTTACATAGTTGGGGAAAATCCTTGTCAGAAGCATTGGAAATGCTCGTCATGGCCATGTTTGGATATATGACGACCAAATTGAGTCTCGTGGACACGAATGAACAAGACAGTATCGCTTATGGGTCTCGAGTTCGGGTCCAGGCTCACGATGTAGAATCTCTGGTATTTCAATTTTTACAGGAGTGGTTAGAAATCTTTCACGAATCGAAATTCGTACCACGGCATGTTCGAGTCGAATGGATCGACATCGAAAAGGACTTTGTGGTCATTAGTTCCGGATACGGAGAAACCATGAAACCCGAAAAACACCTGCAGGGAACCGAGGTCAAAGCTGTCACATATTCCAATTTGCAAGTGATGCAAGACCTTAGCAGTGACGAGTCATCATCGGGGAGGTGGGATATTTGGGTGATTGTAGACATCTGAAAACGAATTATAAAAAAATCTGATTCGTTCCGTACAAGAGAATAATATAAAAAAGGATCATGCTGAATCATGCCAATAGCCGGCCTTGGTTCCCAATATAGGTTCCACCTATGAATAATTCTATAATAACGAAGCCTACAGTAGTTTTGTCGGCAGGAACTTACTGTCGTGCATAGCGAGAAAAATTGAATCCCAATGATGCCATTGCCGGACCTAGCATCAATCATCACCACCACCAGTAGCTACTCGCCTAAAATTGACAGTCCGAGCATACAATTAACTATTGCGTCGCTGGCGGATGCAGCAGTAATGTTGGAGTGGGAGTCAATCAGCTCTGTAAGCCAGATCAGCGCTGACACTACTATAACAGTAGTAGCTACCACTCCAACTAGAAACCCTGGATGCGACTAGTACCAGTAGTCTACTAGCGTACCTGGTACTGGTACTTCATTCGACCACCACCCCGTCATCCGTACCTTACTCGCGTAGGTGACACCGAACGTTATTAGCCAGTCAATTTTAGTACCAGGTAACATAGTACGTGGTAGTAGCGAATGAATACAGTTGTGATCCATACTACGTACCTGGTAGTAGTACTCCGAAATACCTGGTAGCTACATGGAGTTCGGAAGTACTCCGGAGTACGGCGGTACTACCATACTACAGGTACCTGGTACCTGGTACCAGGTACTACGTAGAGTACTCGTGCTACTACTACTAGTACTACCCTGGTACTAGTAGTAGTAATACCAGTACTAGCTAGTATTAGTACCAGGTAGCTACCTGGTAGTAGTAGCAGTCGAGAACGTTACCTGGTACAGTAGATAAAAAGAATCTGATCTTTTGTCAGTCCGTCATCCGATGATATTTTTGATCTTGGCAGCGGTTCGCTTCTTCCGCAATATCAGATTACTGGTACAGCTCATACTGGTGAAGACTAGTAGTAGTAGTAGTAGTAAGAAGTAGTACTCTATTATCGTACTAGACTAGTAGTCTTACCTGGTAGTAGTTACGTACCAGGTACCCCAAGTAGCTACTAAGAGTAGACTACTAGTAGTATCATGATGTACTAGTACTACAGTACCTACTACTACTACTACTAGTAGAGGAGAGTACTACTAGTACCAGGTACTACTCTACCACTACTCTCTACTAGTAGTAGTAGTATTGTAGCTAGTGAAGCTACTCTTACGCTAGTAGTAGTACTGTAGCAACTACTACTAGTACTCTCGAGTGGTAGCTAGCTAGAGTAGCTAGCTAGTAGTAGTAGCGTAGTACTACTAGCTAGCTACTCGAGTAGCTAGTAGGTACAGCAAGACGTAAAAATATCTCTTCCAAGCTACAGTACCACCAGTAGTCTACTAGTCTACCATACGATTAGTATTATAAAAAAATACACCGAGTACAGATTAGAGTCTACTACTCTAAAATCGTATACATTACAAACCGCTGCTAACATCAGCACTCAATCAATCTACTAATCATCTTGGGTAAGTGCCTTGTTGTTCCAATCGTTGCGATAAGATTTTAGAGACGTAGCGGAATTCAATGATGATGATCGTGCCGAGAAGAGCATCGTCCTTTTGGCGGATCCAACTGATTGTCGTTGTATCTGCTGCCCTGCGATTCAACATCGTCCACGGGTTTCTTCAACAGCCACCGACGCGAACCATTGTACGATTGAGGTCTATAGCCGGCACCGTCCGGTACGTCGAGCTGCCCGTCATGGTATCAGAAGGAGTGAAGATAATTATAGCATGCACTGGATTGTATCTAATCGACGTTCTCTTTTTGTCTGTTCCTGCTGCCTATACATACCACTCCTCCTCCGCCGCCGCCGCCTTTTCCTCCTCCTCCTCCTCTTCCTCCTAATCGTCGTTGCCCTCCTCCACCGTAATTTAAACAACAAGAACAGATTACAACCATCACAAGCAAGTAAATCATCATACAGTCCAACCATTAAAATGGCAGCAACCGGTTTTGTAGGTATCGGAATAATGGGAGAAGGCATGGCTGCAAGGCTGCTGCAGCAAGGCGTAGCTGGACAGGATAAGAAGCACCCGCTCGTTATCTGGAATCGCACCAGAGCTAAATGCGAGGCCTTGAAGGAGGAATACCCGGACAAAGAAATCATCATCAAGGACAGTGCCAAGGAAGTTGTCGAGGCTTGTGGTATCACTTACTCCATGTTGTCGACCCCCGAAGTTGCCAAATTGGTTTTCGAAGCCGACGACGGAGTGCTGGCTGGAGTTGGGGAAGGCAAGTCCATTGTTGACTGTGCTACTCTTGCCGAAGAAGATATGAAGCGCATGAGCGAAGCGGTTGTCAAAAAGGGAGGGTAAGCTTTGTACATTATATTTGTTTGGTTTATTTTGCGGTCTCTTCGAGCTCTATTCTCACTCGAATGCATAATCTCGAATTCAATCATGTTTTCCGCTTTAGTCGGTTTCTGGAAGCTCCGGTGTCAGGTAGCAAAGTGCCCGCTGCCATGGGAGCCCTTATTTTTCTGTGCGCCGGTTCAGAAGAAACCTTCAACGAAATCAATCGCACCGCGCTTCAGGCCATGGGCAAAGCAAGTCATTTCTTCAAAACAGAAGTTGGGTACGGAACTCGTGCGAAGCTTGTCGTCAACAGTTTGATGGGAACCATGGTGGCAGCTTACGGGGAAGCTCTTGCCTTGTCCGAGTCTGTTGGATTAGATGCAACGAAAATGATTGACATTATTGGTCAGGGAGCTATTCAAAGTCCCGTCTATGGATTGAAAGGACCCAAAATGATTAAGAAAGATCACGCTCCCAACTTTCCCCTCAAACACGCCCATAAAGATATGGCGTTGGCTTCTGCCATGGCGAAGGAAGCCGGCGTAGAATATTCTGTCATGGATCAGGCGGAGGCTTTGTTTCGCGCTGCTAGGGAGGACGACGACATGAAACTGGCAGATTTAGACTTTAGTGCTGTCTTTGAGAAGATTCATGAACAATCGAAAAGCGATTTCTCGAAAAAGAGAAAGGCGAGTGATCTTTGATTAGATCATGCATTGTTGTACTGGGATTGAAAGTAGGACGAAAAATCGGGGGGGAATTTTTATGAGAGACGAACACATGTAACAAATTGTGAAACCATTAAATTGGTTTCTTACGTTTTATACCATTGCTGCTGTTTCTTCTCGAAGAAGCAAAACACTCTTATAGAAATTCTTCTGGAACAATTCCATGCAACATTGTAAAGATTTGACGTATATCGAACAAGACAACATAATATTCTGAACACCAAAAGAGCTGCTGACATGGATACCAATAGTCGTGAATTTCTGCTATTGATGATTCAGGTCGCACTTTGTTTAGTTGGAAGTGCATTTTATTTTTCGTTTAGAAAGCCACACATTCCGCAAAGATTTCGTTACCTTACTTCTGCTGTAGTCGGAGTCGTTTTTAATATATCTACTGTATCCAGAATGTGACACCATTACAACTTTGGCTTCTTACTGGTTACATCATTTCTGCTGTTGCTGCTCTTTTATCCAATCTACCATCACATTCATAGCGATTTCTCCTTCTGGAACAAATCCGTGCATCATTGTAAAGACATGGCAAAGGTATTTCATTACAAGCAGGGTCACAGAGACACCTTCGGAGCGTGCTCGATTTGCCAATGTCATCGTCATATCAAAAACTGCTTCGTGTTCGGATGCTAAAACAAACAGAGGTGGTAGTCCTTTCAGGCTTCGATTGATTGGGGATTGTCTACGGCGTGCTGTCAGATTGTCCTCGCCTTTTTGCAAGCCAGGCATAAAGTCTTCAAGGTACGGAAGTCCGTATTCCTGTACAGCTCTATTGACAACCAAATCATGTTGTGCGTAGTGAAGAAATGATCCCTTTCTTTCATGTTCATGCAATTGCTCGTAATCGACGTACGGAGCTAGCAAGATCCCACCGTCGGGCATTTTTGTCAAGCGTCGGAGCAAAGGTTCAAAATAGGCAGGCACATGTAACTCCTCGCCTCGTTGGAAATGCGCAATGAGCTGCAGTAAACGAGTCGCCAACGCTGCACCACTGGAGATTCCCAGCACAAAGATCTTGGTGGGTGGAGTCTGTTCTTGCTCTGCTGAAAGTAATAACCAGTAATAGGCCAGACATATATCCCATAAGACATCAAACAAGTTGGCTTCAGGCGCCAAACGAAAACTGGGAAGGAAGACGTCCATTTCAGTTTGTTCTCCGACATAATCGGCAGTTGAAGCATTTCCGCGGACATCCCCACCTAAGTAGGCACCCCCATAAATCCAAAATATAATGCCCCTGCTACTAGCAGCAGTAGGACTCTTTTTCTCGTGACGATGAATGTACCATCCGTTCACGGTTTTGTATTTGGCTTGCGCCACCGGCATGCTTATCGTGTCCATCGTGTGTTCAATAACTCGGATACGATCCGGAGAAGGTGGATCATTAGGAGCCGTAGAATAGAGTTCCCGTAAAGCAAATCGAATGCGTTGTGGAGTCCAGGATAGAAAATTACTCCCGTACAAGAGTGTTGTCATGGCATGATATTCCAAAGATTGACTGGGATGAAGACCAGTACTTTTACCAAATGCCCACTTGTGCCATGCAAACCAATACTTCCAAGCGTACTGGATAATGGTTCGCTTGATTGCGATGGGCACCAAATGACTCCAAGCATCCAGAAAGAATCGTTCCCACCAATGTAGAAAGAACACATTTTCCACGGTACGGATAAGCCACAAGAGTACTTTATTTTCTCGGGTAAACAGACGACGTGCTATGCCTGTGAGTCCTAGATCCAAATTTAATTGTTGATTTACCTGTTCAGGATCGCTGCTGCTGTGTGTGTTATTGTTGCTGTCGTTGTCGTCGCTGTCGGTAGTTGGATTGACAAATGGTTTACTTGATCTACAAATAACAAAAGGAGCACCATCGGGTGTGTGTTTGACAACTGTGTCAGCGACAGCCGGTAACATACTGCTTATTGACATATTTTTATACAGGATAAAGGTAATATTATAATGTGAAGTATGTCTCTTTCGACGACTAGCTAGCTAATTGATTGATGTTGTTATCATTTACTATTGTTTCGTTGAACATGATGGGCACAACAGGCTGACACCAGCACTTCTTCAGCAATGCTATTTTCGATCCAAAAAACACTGAAGTACAGTACCATCATAATAGTCTAGTAGTAGCAAAAAAGATAGACTAGAGTCTACTAGTAGATTACTACTCGAGTAGTAGGTACTACACTGTAAAGTGTACAGTACCTCTAGTATTATTTGATTCATCCCCTGCGATAAGTCTGAACCCTACTCTAGCTAGTACCTGGTAGTCCGGTACCACTACTAGCTAGTAGCAGCTACTCCGAGTAGCTAGTAGGACTAGTACTGCTTTTGGAAAATTAAACAAAAAATGGACTACGGGAGCTTCCATGGTGTACGGTACAACAGCCTTAAAAAAATGTGTGCGACATCACTCTATTACAGCGAGACTACTAGTAGTGCGAAGCTCTAGCTAGTACCTGGTAACAACAACAAGCAGATGGCGCCGATTAGCTAAACATAGTAGATCTTCGAGTTGGGCTGCGTTTCCGATTCGTGTGTTTGCAGGGGGTATTTGCCCCCTGCACTTTCAGGGGGTATTTACCCACTGTGCCGAATTACTTACTGTAGTAGTAGTATCATTCAGTCCAGTACTCTTTTTGGACTAAGGCAAACACTAGCTACTAGTAGCTAGTAGTAGCTGTTGTAATCAATTGAATTACTAAAGTGTGCCTGGTGGGGAGCTACTAGTTAAATGCTAATTTTTACTTCTTTGACCATTTTGCTTGTATTAGTACTAGTTGTGTTACTAAAATCAATCTACTAGTAGCTTTAAGCAACTTCCTCCTCCTACTAGCTACTACTATGAATGCTGGTGGTGGTGCTGGTGCTGGTGCTGGTGACTGGTGCTGGTGGTGGCTCCTGGTGGTGGCTCCTGGTGGTGCTTGTGCTTGTGCTTGTGCTTGTGCTTGTGCTTCTTGTGCTGCTGGTGCTGGTGGTGGTGCTGGCTGCTGGTGCTTGGTGTGGTGCTTGTGGTGCTTGCACTTGTGGTGCTTGTGCTGGTGGTGCTGGTGGTACTGGTGGTACTGGTGGTACTGGTGGTGCTGGTGGTGCTGGTGGTGCTGGTGGTGCTGGTGGTGCTGGTGGTGCTGGTGGTGGTGGTGGTGGTGGTGGTG
>Ga0210036_1002842_pt1 | contig 17756 bp, 12 predicted proteins | sample CryGeymeta201515_FD_185469 | JGI IMG/M metagenome (GOLD analysis project Ga0210036, IMG submission 185469) | Groundwater microbial communities from Crystal Geyser aquifers in Utah, USA - Crystal Geyser metaG 2015-15 (SPAdes) (version 2) | ecosystem: Environmental > Aquatic > Deep subsurface >...
GACTACATGAATATTAGAGTAAATATTGAATATTATGGCAAATAGGAGTAAACTAGACTAGTGTGTGGATACAGAGCAAGCATAGGCACACGACCTAATAGAGTAAGACCTAACTCCTGAGTCCTATCATTGTCCCTAACAGGAGACAAGGTAAACTGCCGTAGTCCACCTGGGCTTAATTTGTTTCCTTTGGCAACTTACTCATTCATGCACGTGACCATCAGTCGTGCATCTCGAATTGTGCCGATCCTCGAAGGTTTTCCTCGTGCGGAACATTTTTTACTCAAAAATCTAGTAGTTTTGTGAATCAGATGATGAAGAGGGCAGTGATGTTTTAGGAAAACCCACACCTTTTTAAAATTGACATAATAATATTACAAATTGATTATACAATATTGAACGAAGGAAACAAATATTTTTTAATTTCTAAACATCAATCAAAAACATGAAGACTTTTCTTACCCTTGCAATTTTGGCGGGTAGCTTTTTCGCGACCTCTAGTGCCTTTGCTCCCGCCAGTTCTCTGACGACACACCAACGAACCTCATCAGTTGCCATGGCTGCTACCGAAAGTGACGAGTTGACCGAACTATACAATCAACAAATCACCAATGAATTTCAAGCTTGTCAACTCTACATGGCAGCATCGATTGAAGCGGATCGCAGAAATTTAGTGGGAATGGCCAGCTACTTTCGAGACGAGAGCGAGGAAGAGCGAGGCCATGCCAAGGAATTTATCGGTACGACATTTTCTTGCAATCTGTGCGTGCCAATTGATTTCATTTTTCCTGCTTCTCTCACGCCTTAATCATGGACTTACAACATCTAATTTTTCATCTCCAAACAGATTTCGCCAATAAGCGTAATATTCCAATCAAGCTACAGGCCTTGAAGGCTCCTGCTGCATCATTCAGTTCAACGTACGAATTGTGGGAGACTCTTGTAAATGCAGAAAAAGAAAATACCAAGGCACTGCTACACCTAGCCGATGCTGCCCAGAAAAACAATGATCATGCCTTGACAGCCTTCTTGCAGCCATTTCATATGGAACAAGTGAATTCTGAAGACGCTTTGGATACTATTTTGTCAAAGGTTAAGGATGAACAGCAAACACCTGGATTATTACGAATCTTGGACCAAGAACTTCAGGCAGCCACACAAGCAAACGCTTAATCAATGTGATGACAGTAGGATTAATATTCAGCGGTGAAAAGCTTTTCGAAAAAAGTGCATTTTGTAGCTTTGGTATACCAATTTGTGAAAGTAGGTTCCACCACAATCACTGTATTACTTTCTTTTCTGTCAAAGTACGGAGCCATCAATAAAGAATATTTTTCTATGCGAGCATTATTTCATCTCTTTAATGAATTTGACTGTCAAAAGGAAGAGGTATTCAGAGGATGCTCTATACTCATTTTGCCAAATTCAGCTACAACGAGTGCACATGCATCCAGAGTAAGAATACCATTTTCATTTAAAAATACAAGCAGCGATACATGAATACTATATTTTTAGCGAAAGATTTTAAATGGCACTGCTCCTGCTAGTATCTACAGTTTTTATGAACTTTAAAAGAAACCTCCAAATTGTCGCACCATTTCGTCCGTCTTTTGTTGAAATTCTTCGGCTTTCAAGGGATCGGCCGGTATTCCATCATCACCGTGCGTGTACATGACAGCCAAGTTGTGGCAGCTCGTTGCGTGTGATCCGTTGATACAGGCACGCAACAAAAGCTCTTCGGCGCGCTTGGGGTCTCTGGGAATGGGTTTGGTATCATCGGGTCGACGGGACCGATCCGCCTCGTTCGTTCGCTTCTCCAATGGCTTGAGTCCTCTGGCCTCTTCCGGAGTTACATTGTCGGCTCCCTTACTGACCTTATCACCTCGCAACAGCATACTCGCCAAAGTGAAGCAACTCATAGAGTCTCCATCATCGCAGACTTTCTGGTACAATTGAATTGCCTTTCGAGGATTGTGGGGAACATTGGGTCCTAATTCACCGGCTGGGCTGCACAATATTTGTGCCTGCAAGTGACAGGCACCACCATGTCCACCACGACAGGCCCGATCAAAATTTCGGTACGCCTCGGCACGATCGTACTGAATCCCACCCTTGCCTGTCATGAGCATCTGTTTATTGGGAGGAGTTAAGCAACAATGTTAATTAATAATTGTACGATTGGCGACAACAGGATCCAGTAATGAGCAGTTGATCAAACTGTGCATTGGAAAAAAATGCGAATAACTGTTTTGTAACTATTCTGTGTACGGTACGTTACCTTGGCCAAATTGAAACAACCAGCCGGATAGGCTTTGGTCCCATCAATTTCCACACTGTTGGGACTTTTGTCCGTTTTGGGACGATGACAGACATTCTGGTACAATTCAGCAGCTTTCTTGTGCTTGCGTTCAAAGAGACTCAAATATTCGGCAGCCGCAAAGCATGCCACAACGGGTCCTTTGCCATCATCGCAGGCTTCCAAGTAATCTAAAACCTGCTGTTTCGATTCGTCATCAATAACGTTGGGTAGTTCGGCAGCAATCCTATCAATAACATCATATTCTTGACCTGTTGGAGTCGGATATCGCGACTTTGGTTTAGATGGATCGCTACTGGCATCATCATTATTGTCGTCTTCTTTGACATTAATGGGGGTTTGGAACATTTCTGCCGTCGGTTTGATCTCACCACCACCATCTTTTTTGGAAGTCGAATTTCCCATGATTACTACTACTATACGTTTGGTTGTGGGAGGGTTTTTTAGTTGTTGGATGGACACGAATGAGATGAAACACGGGATGTGGCGCTTTTGCTCTGGTACTTAGGTATTAGGTATTATTAAGTGGTGCTGTGATAGAATGATAGTATTATGTATTATGGTTGCCGTGTGCCGAAGTAATTGGTTGTGAACCACAACGCGGGTATTTAAAAAAAAAAATTCCTGGCTGGATACTGGATATTATCTTTGATTTTGAGTCAGTCCGATATTTGGGACTTGGTTGCAATGGTTGCTCACCTGCTCCTTGAAAATGAATCACGAACAGAGGACTCGTGATAGATGGGCTTGAATTTAACGGCTGGATTTCATTTGTCACGACATTTATTATTTATTCCTTCTTCCCGCTCAATTTTAAAATCCGAGATGGCCGATTTTAATATGAGCCTATCAAAAACAAAAGCGAAAGTAGTAATGTATCCGTCGGTTGGGCCCTTTCAGGCGCAGGCACCGGTAGGAAACCGAAATAAAAATAATGCGCCTTTTTTATTACTGATTAATTACTAGTAGCTAATCATCGGCATTGCTCGACATCATGAAGAAAAAACGGACAAACATCATCATTCATCGCCCACTACTACTAGCTAGACTACTACTACTACTAATAGAGACTACAGAGCAGTACATCGAGCACACTAGCTACCATAGCTAATACTAAAACCATCCAACTTCAAAGCACAATTCAAAGCAGGCCAGTGGACTACTACCGTACTACTATTTTCCTCTAGCTGAATAACTTCAGATTATACTTGCATTAGTCTACTCTTTTTATAATTTTGTGGCACTGCACATCAGCACAGAATCGGCTTTTTTTGTTGTGCCCGACGAAAGAAAGCACTACATGTTATTATAATTGTACTATAATAAAAGAGTAGCTAACATGCCTTGTGGTCATTTGAATGCGATGCGCTTTGCGCAAAAACCATTAGGTCAACCTGCCTACGCTTTTTGCGATGTTCCCAAAGCTCGATCCGATCTCCAATACAGTCAAATCCAGCGCATTGATAACAGAGAACACTTTCAAGCCTGCATGGCGGAAATGTTATTATTGGGCAAAGAAGCGGTACGACGAAGGAGACGACGACGACAAACGGCTGCTGCTACTGCTGGTACTACTACTAGTAGTACTGCTGCTGAGCAACAGTACGACATTGTACAAACCAACAGTGGTGCGAAACCTTTGAGCCTCGAATATTTGGCCGATCGTATGGATGTTGACGATCCTTGTTTTGGGTACCTGGTTCGGACCCACGACGAATCGCCCGACACCAATAACAACAACAACAACAACAACAATTGTGGAGAATGGAAACGAGGCATGTTGCAAGGATTTATTACGGTAACAACCTTTACGAATTGGCAGGCAACCTTTCGTTGGAATTCGTTACATCCCGATGCCTTTGGTTGTGATCCACCTAGTCTCCGACGTCAGCGATTAAAAGGACAACGGAAATGGGATTTGGATGGCAGTCTTGCCAAGGAATTACAAGCCACCGTCCATGCGGGTGATGTTTGGAACGAAGGAATTGTTTGGCCTCGCATTGCCGAAATATCATTGTTGGGAGGATTGGGATGTGGACGAGTACGTACGCAACCCCTCCTTTTTTTATGGATGGATGTATTATGATGTTGTTGTCGTTGCATTGCAGCTTGTTGGGTTGGTCGATCGATCATGATTATTTGTTGAAGTCGTTTGCGTTCTCACCTCTTTTTTTTCTTCAAACCCTTTACACGCTTTTGTCTTCCACGCCGCCCATCATTGCACACAGACACTCGTGAAACTAGCCATTGAAGAATTGGAAAGCATCAAAGCCAGTGATTCGCAGAATTATGATTATGTCGTGCTACAAGCCACAGACAATTCTATTCCATTCTACGAATCATTGGGGTTTGTTCGAGTAGGAGGTATTATGGAGGACAAGCCAGCCGACGAAACTGAGTCCGACAATGCATCTTCTGATCCACAGTCCGGATTTATTATTAGCGACGTTATGGATTACACGACCAAGAAACGTGGTGAGCAAATCCAAGAAATTGCCAAGAAACTGCGAGTGAATGTGTGGGATATCCTTTTTCTGAACAAGGGAACCTTTGGTGAAACCATGGCGCCTAGTAGCAAGTTGCTCTTGGGTACTACTATAAAGGTCCCAGAACCTCCCAAGAAAGAACGCCGTGCTCCCACCCGCGTCTCGAGTCGAGTGACGTCTCCCGTCAAGCCATATCGACTCGAAAGATCCAGTTCCGCAAACGAAAACAATGAACCAACGCAAGAGCAGGAAGAAGAAAACGAAGAAACACCCACATTTTACACGGCCAAAGAAAACGATACTCCCACGCAAATTGCCAAAAAGTTTGGAGTCAACTGTCAGGCTCTCATTCGGGCCAATGCTAATCGCTTACCAGGACTCATTCCAAAGTCGCGGCTCCGCAATGGTACTCGTGTCCAAGTCTCGCATTTTCATATTAAGATCAAAAAGTGGATTCCCTATGCCCATTGGTCCTTTCCCGATAACGACGTCGAAGATGGGGAACCCAGTTACATGATGTGCTACAAACTTCAGCGTCGTCATGGTAAGGCACAACAGCGGCACAAAAAACTGTTGACGAATGCAGACGTCAAAAATGAGAAATCAAAGAGTGTGGTCGAGTCTTTGAAAGCCAAAGTGGTAAACTACACCCCCACACCTCTCGTGTGGATGCCGGACCTATCCACAGACATTCCTGATGGCGAAACTCGATCATTGCTCGAGTTTCCGGCCAAAATCGAAGCAAAACCCCTGGCTTCCACGCCTCGGCGGACGGCACGTCACCCGAAATCGCCGAGCACGCCCATTGTTTTGGCGAAAAAGCATCGTCAGGAAAAGGGAACGAAAGCTAATACCTTATCCGACGATCAGCCTGGAAAACACTTTCCCGTGCAAGCGTCCAAAGTCCCGGCCGACAAATCTGCTCCTGTTTCGCAACTACATCCACCAAAGCGTCACATGAGTTCGTTTGTGCTGTTCTGCCAAGACATGCGGAAGCGCAAAGCTGAGCTATTGAAAGGAATGTCGATTGCGGATGCGAGTCGGGTCTTGGCGGATCGATGGCAAAAGGCTCCCCCGAAAGTGAAACAACAATACGAACAAGAGGCCGCCAAAGGCAAGAAGGAGTACTTGGTTCAAAAAGAAGAGTACGATCGACTCTGTGCGATTGAAAAGAAGAAACAAGTCAAACTTCAAGAAGAGCTAGACGAAGAAGAGCAGTTCCAGCGAAGAGAGTCAATAGACACTGGTCGTCTTGATACTGCGGACAAGAAAGAGAAGGCGCGCAAAACTCTTTACAACAAGATTGTCAAGGTCAAGCCAGAGGCAATGCCATTGACAAAGACACCCCGGCCCAAAGCTGAAGTGATAAATAAGGACAGCAATCAAATAGAGGATCCAACTTCCTCTCCTGAACTGCAACCAGAGTACTACAAGTATTGGTTTGTCTTGACATACATTCCGGATCTTCAGTGGTGTCACTTGGTTCCGTTGGTGCAAGTCGGCGAGTTTACTTCAGAAGACAAGAAGATGCGATTAGTCGGACGTCCCAAGTGGAAACTAGTTCACGAGTCTTTGTGTCAAGAAATCGATATCAGCTCCCGCTACGTTGTTTCTGTCAAGTCTTGTGAGACGAAAAAATCTGCCGACGCTGACAAGGAGGAATGGGACATTCGTGATCGAGATGAAGAGGACTTCAGCAGTGAAGAGGAAGGTCGATCCTCTTTTCACAACTCAATCGGCAAGCGCGGAAAAAAGCGCAGCAGATCCTCAGCCAGCTTGACAGGGAAGAAGCGCGGTCAGCAGGATCACTTTGGCTCTTGCCCTAATCAAATGACTGGGGACATTGAAGGGTCCAATTCCAAGTGGGCTCCTCCCCAATCATTTACACAACCACAAACGACGAATCAAGACTTGTTGGCACTCAAGCCGGCAATTCTTGAGTCCAGTGAGAGTGTTAGTCGGGTAAGCAGCAACAACGACGATGATGCGTCTCCTTCATCTCCTAAAAGACGTGCACATGTGGCTAGGGGTCGAGAACATCATTATCCACCTCATGACTACAAGGGCCCATACCAACCCCGCCACCAACGCGGTAGCCATCCAGATCCATATTGGTGCCATCCGTCCAATATCCCATATTGTTCGTCGTATGGCTATCACAACTCTCGTCCACGCCAGACGGATCCCCGCTACCGTGAGCATAATCCACACCCGCCTCCTGGTTGGCCAGACAATGTTCCATTCCCACCCCCGGCTCCCTACCCCGGACAACATCGCTTCCGTGGCGGCCATCCTCCATCAAATTTGTATCACCCACACCACCATTCGCAACGATGTCGCAATCAAAAAGATTCTGTTAAGGGATTGCAACCGCCCAATCCATTGAATCCACCTCTACCTGTCCGCTCACCTGTCTGTAATCGAACATCGTCAGCTCACTTAGAGCTTTCTGTAGAACGCGAGTGTGCTATTTAGAGTAACGAGTTATACTATGAACAAGCTAGCTACATACATTTTCAATTGCAAATTACACTCTCCGTTGATTCTACTAGAGTACTCCCCATAATGCGTTGTTTTGTGCATGCAGGCAACAAGATCTTTGCGTGCCAAATCATTCGCATCCGTACACGAGTAAAAAAATACCAGGTACTGTAATAGTTGTTGCAAGAGCTGAGACGCACAGAGGCTCTTGAACGAATCAATACGAATACTCATGGAAAATTACCAAAAATGCACCAAATGCACCTATTGATTACTGTACTTACTCTTTTTAAATCTCAACTCTCAACCTCTCAACACTCGTGTTCGCTTTTTAGAAATAACAACGCAACCTCCACGGTGGTCAGCGGAGCAGGCTGCAGCATTTATACTTCCTCTTAACTTGCAGCCATGGGACGGTATAGGAAAGTGCGTGCCGTCACGAGCATTTCAAAAAGGAGCAAACGATGGAGAATATCACTAAATCTCGCACTGCTTTCGCTGCTCTTGATAGTGTCACCAGCCCTTTCTCAGGACCATCATCATCACCAATCACCACCGGTTGACTACCCTTCAGTCCGCAGCTTGAGCAGCTCGGATTGTATCTGCCGACAGCATCAGCAGCCGGTTGTTTACACCGCTACCAAAGACAATCAATACCATCGTTCACAGCCAGTCACAGTAACAACAACAGCAGCAGCAGCAACACCAGACGCAACCACTCGCATTTTTTATTTGATTTTGGTGCACAACGTTCAAACACTGATGGATGCAATTCCTCTTTTCCGTGCCCTTCGCGATGCCCGTAATTCCGTCGTCTTTCATGTCGACCAAAAAGTCATGTGGGCGATTGGCAATGCCACAAGTTTTGGTGCAGATACAACAGCAACAGCTGATACTGGCAGCAACAGCAGCAGCACCGCCAATAAAAAACAACAAGAAGAGGCACATCAATTAAAAATAGCTCTACAAACACTGCAGCAAGAAATCGAATCCTGTCCGTGTGGTAGTCGTGTTCATTTAGACTCGGTGCACAATGTGGAATGGAGCCTGTGGAGCATGAATTTACCTACGCTCTGGGGTATGGATGTGGCGATTCACCATCCCCTGTTTCGAGACAAGTGGGATACCTTTATTAATCTGAGTGGTGACTCCATGGTCGTGTACACGCCCAACACCATGGCCAATATTTTATCGCGTCTGTCTAGCTATAACTTTGTCACTTCCCGATCCTGTGAAACGGGACTACTACCGACCCCCGTCGATGCCTTTCCCTCTCACTGGCACAAGCGAGCACATTACACTAGCAGAGATCGCGATCCATTACCTCTCATCGAGTACACCGACGCTAGTGGTGTCAGGCATGCCGTGAACGTTACCATTCATTTTGGAAGCCAGTGGGGTATTTTGCAACGAGATTTTGTTCGGTACATTGTAACGGAGCTGCGTCGACCCAACAGCTTTGCTTGTCAGTATCGGGATTGGCTTTTGAAAAAGAGAAAAGTCATGACGGATGAGACCTTCTTGCCCACAGTCTTGATGTATTCGTTTCCGTTTAATGCTACAACTCTTCCAAAATTTCACGGACCCGACGAAGAGGATGGAGCACTCAACGATGTTCTGATGTACAAAAACCAAGATGGTAGTTCGGATCAGAACCTTCCCATGATTCGAACGCTTCGATATGAACGAATGGACGAGCATTATCCTTCGCCTTTGCGCAATTATTATCCAACTCATCCCAGGTACGAAGTCCCCCGCAACATGACAACCCCCAAGTATCAAAAAGAGCATGATTTACAGTTGCCAAACGACCCTCATATCTGGGGTCCTTACTATTTGGGTGTTTATGATCTCATGGATATCCGAGAGAGCGGAGCTCTTTTTTTGCGCAAGGTTTGCAGCAAAGTGGATGCTAATATCTTCAACCTCTTACCTGTCGACGCTCCGCAACAGATTCCTCCCATCCAATGGCCCGCGGGAGGTGTTCAGGCATCGGTCGTGCCCGATTGGGAATCCGATAAAATTGAATTGATGCGCAAGGCCTATCTTCGAGCCAAGGCCAAGGGTGTCAAAATTCCTCGTCATATTCAAGAGCAAATGGAAGGCAAGATAGTAGAATCAAGTGATACTAAGGATGAAGAGAGTACTATTCCTTCTGCACCGGCAACAACTACGAAGCAGGTTGGAGCAGAAGGCGACATCACATCAAACTAAATCGGGTACACAAACAGATGAAGACGACTTCATGTTTTCACATTTAGGCGTGACTACCTACTGCAAATGCTCCTGGAATAGCAAGCAGCTCCTTTGCCGACGGCTGATCGTCACGTCCACCATCAGCTGGCCCTGGGTCCTTGACCTCTTCGGGATACAATAGTCGAAGAGCAGGAGTGATCAGCGAAGCTGTCTGAAGATTATTCGGTTTCAGGCGCATGAAATCAAAAGCAAAAATTATTGGAATATCGACCGACGTTGCATCATTTTTGGGGAGCGGCGGAATCCGAGGATATCGTTGTGAAAAGTGGGTCAAAACTATAGCCTTTGCATTCATTTTTCTGCGAATTGTTAGAGCTTCACCTACAGTTGAATGTCGCTTGATAACTGCCTCCTCTTCCATACCATCCTCGAATGTAGCCTCGTGGATAAGCAAGTCAGCATCTACGCCTAGTTGTGCGAGCTGTTCCGAAGGTCGGCAATCGCCGCTGTAGACAACTCTCCCAAAAGCGGTATTGTCAATGACGACTGCGTAAGAGTGAGGGCAATGGGCCACGGGTACCGAAAAACAGCTCGTTGTGCCAAGCTGTTGCAGTAATCGGTCGGCCATTGGATTTGGTTTGCCATTGCGCATATTGGAACAGTCGACACTCATGTATGATCCGCGAATGATAGGTTCCAGGATTTCATACTCGGCAAGGAAGCGGAACATGGGCGCTGGAGCCATGAGAACGAGAGGATCTTCCGTTTTGTTCTGAGCCGATAGAGCATGCGCTCGCTCGGCCAAAAGACGGATCAAGCCTACGTGATGGTCAGCGTGAGGATGAGATATCCACACAGCCTTAATTCCAACCAATCTTTCATTGAACCGTGCGAATCGATCTTCTGTGGTTTCTCCTTGACAAGTCGTATTGCCATCATTGTATTTCCAACAACGAAACAGCTGCCCCGTGGTCCCTTCTCCAACATCCAACAGCAGAGCATTGCCATTGTTCATCCGCAAATACTTTCCCGTGACATTACGGTGTTTGCAAGGAATGGCAGACCCGGTCCCTGTAAAGATGAGTTCTCCCTTGTTTGCATCGAGAGTGCATGATTGCTGTGTACGTAATGGAAGATGCTCTAGTGCAGCTTTGGTGGCTTGTACAGCATTACATTCTCTTAGACCATCTAGTACTTCCTGTTTTTCTGCTGGTAGTATGCCGTGTTGGTAAAAATTTGTGTGCTTTGTGTTAGGTAGACCTCGTCGTTTCCGAGGAATCAGAATGTACTCCATTGTTGGACGTGCTTGGATAACACTAATGCCACTGCCGTTGGTTCTCGACAAGGTCCGTTCCTCCGACTTCAAGTCCGCCACGGGACAAAAAGGGGATATAAATACATCGGACTGAACGCACGCGCGAGACATGGCACCCTTGATCGTGGCGGACCGAAAGGGTGATCCATCACACTCTTCTCCGCCACCCGAGAATTGTTGCATGGTAAACATGGTCAAGTGATCCACTGTTTGTGTGGCACGATCAAAAGTCCTTAACCAAGCCTGATAGGTTTCCGACTCGAAGACGTCCTGACTAGTAATGTGTACCATGGCCTCTAGGACACCATGATCGCTACTGCTGTTATTGTTTTCGTTGCTCGTTGAAGAATACTTCTCGAACACTTCTTCTTGCTGTAATTGTTTCAAAACTTCCAACGATGGTACGTACAGCACCGCCACGGCCACTCCCGGACTGCCCTCGTCCAAAACATCCTCAGGTTTGGCTATTTGTTCGGCCTGGTGAGTTTGCGTATGAACGTACGTTACTGCTTGACCCGATTTGAGCTTGGCGTACAGTGGACCTGGTGGTATTCCCAAAGCCTTGGCCTTGTCGGGACGGAATTTACCAGCAATGGGTGGTGTCGTAAAGATATAAGAACATACGGGATAGGTGTGTGCCGTTTCCCGATGAATACTGCAATGGTAGTGCAGTGGTATCGTGTGTACACGAATAATGTCTTGACACATCTTCTTCTTCTCTTTTTTGTGATTTGTTGCACCAGCCACATTTTGTTGGTATGTGTCGTACCGTCCTTCGTGGGAACTGATCTGAAACTTGTCCCGTCGTACAAAATGTCGGAGCGACTCCAAAAATTTCTTGGTACCGACAGGACCAAGAACTTCTAAATCCGGTCGTCGCTCCTCCTCTACTTCGACTCCTCCTCCTCCTCCTACTACTACTACTACGGATGGTTGCGGATATTTGCGTTTTCTTCTGGAATTGGTGGCAGTATTATCTTCGACAGCCATTGCTGGTTGTGGTAGTTGTCGTCTAGCTTTTTGCAGTTGCAGTTGTAGGTTGTGTTCCATTTGAATTTCGGCAGCATCTGCTGCTGTTAAAACGAATCCTGGCATTCCACCCACAGCATGATGCGTCAAAGATGTTAAACAGATGCGTTGGACGGATTTTAATTTCAGCCCCACCGATTCTAAAAAGGACCGCTGACATCCCTCGCCGCAATTAATGAGGGTTTTAGATCCATCGGGAGAGACAATCAACAGAGACGGTGAGGAATCCAAGGTTGCTGTGGTTAAGATGCGAATACTGGTTGTCATGGCTGCAGATGATATCAACAATAAAAGCACAGTGGAACTTCAATTAATCCTATTTGCTCGTCTGCTCTAAAGTAGCTCGAGTATCATGTACTCGTACTAGCTAGACAGCCTTGAGAAATGTGAGGATTGTATGATGAAAGGAGAGGACGAGGAGTGATGAGGTTTGGGGTTCACGGTTTTTGTTGATTGGCGGTCATGATCTTTGCTTTGAGACGCACACTAACCGTTTACTACTACCTATAGTCAATTCATAAGTGCGCAAGAGACCAGATCTTTTCTACCATAGTACTATAAAAATATACAGTAAATTCGAGTTAGTCGTACCTTTTACTCGTGCTTGTCAAGTTCTTTTCGTTCAGATCGTGTTGATGCTTCGAATCTCGAATCGTACTTACTGTACTACAGTAGTAGTCTACTTCATAAACTCACCTCTAGTAACACAACTTTATGCTTACCAAATAGAGGAGGAGTCCACAACCCACAACTCCCTTGATTGTTGTTCTTCATAAAAACTAAAAACCAATTGAAAAATGAGCCGCCTTGAACCTGAACTGTACAAGAAATTGATCGATGGTGATGACGACGCTGACTTGGAGAGTGTCGTCGTCGACGTTGAAGCCGTGTATCCCCAGAAGCCGTCCCGTTCGTCCAAGAAAGAAACATTGACCAAGATTCGCTCGTCTGGAGTTGTTTCCTGTTGTTGCAAGTGCATTTTGATTACACTGGCATTGACGACCGTCGTGGCATTTGTTGTCAGTCTCGGTACCTACGTTTGGATGAAGGATGTCGTCCAGCACTTGACCGTGACGACACCGCACGATCGCTTTCCGGTCGTGGACATGACCGAAGCGGAAGTGAGTGTCGTGAAGGATCGTGTTACCCTGTTTGTTGACGAATTACGAGCTGGTAAAACCATTGACAAGCCTTTGGTAGTAACGCAAGACGAAATCAATGGATTGTTGTGTCAGTCCGATTTCCTCCGTGGTAACATTATGGTCACGATCCAGCAAGACAACATACAAGAAGACTACAGTTTGCCTACGTGGATGCTTCCCGGAGGAAAGGGTCGCTTCTTTGTGGCACAAGAGCATCTTGTGGTAGACCAAGCCAAAGACACTGTAGAAATAGAAATGGACACTGCGGCCAAGCACCAAGATTGGTTTGATGGTCCACTTTGGTTGGCGCAGCTCAACTATGTTGTCAAGAATCACAAGGACAGTGCACGCATGTTTGAACTTTACCTGGAGCATGGAACCTTTTTTGGTCAATCTGCTCCCGAAGAGTTCATCGCCAAGCACCAGAATCTTTTGGAATTCTTGTACGAGGATGACGACTGCGAAGATGCTCGTGCCGTTGTAGAGGGTATTGAACGCGTGTCCATTGAACCAGGAAAAATTACCATTTATCCTCGCCGTCGTGATTAAAAGCGCAGTGAGTAATCTATCTTATTTGGTAACAAAAGACGACGTGCCACGGCGGAAAGCCCGTGACGGATGCACGCCCCGATACCTCGAGGTATCGATAGGGCCAGGTTGAAATGATATTTTTTATACAAAACTATATTGAACGTGTCCTTGCCTTTTTAGCTGCAAGCGAGATGTAAGTAAAGTTGGGTAGCTCAGCGGGCAGATAACTTTCTACAGTAGTACTCTACAGTAGACTACTACTACTAGTCTAGCTAGTACTGAGTAGGTACTCAGTAGTAGTAGAGACCCTGCTCGAGTACCAGTACGAACGCCAAGTCAAGTTAGAGTGTCCAGTGGTTTTATCCCTTTTCTTAATGGGTCGATTCCTGGCACGAAAAAAGGAAAGCGCAGGACACAGCTGCCAAACTGCTGCGTGTATTATGTACAGTATGTATTATCGATGCGACCACTAATAAATGCTACTCTTGCTGACCACTAGAACTACTGTAAACTAGTCTAGATTACTAACTGCTTTACTCGTGTGGTTCCGTTACAATAAGATGTCAAATGAACCCCGGGTTGAGGTTCGGTCAATAGGACCGACTGGCCAGCAGTGTGGCCTCTTTGCAACTAAAAATTTCAAGGTTGGCGAAGTGATTGTGTTGAACGAGCAACCCTTGATGATTATTGAAGAGGATGACTCGGGAGAAACTGAACTATCTCTGGTCCTGGCGAATCTGAAAGCCGCCTTTGATGGAATAGCAGACACAATAAAAAAGGACACTATTATGGATCTCTACTGTCCGTCAGGTGACGAGTTATCAAAATTCGTCCTCGTTGGTACCAACATTACATTTGAAACAATCGATTCCTCGGCCCGGCAGCTCTATCCTGACTTGCTGTGTGATAATTCAAATGAACACAAACTGACAAAACTATTTTACATTTGGAAGCTCAACTCCACGAGCTACTTGAACAACAAGTCGGCACTCTTTGCGCTCCATCCACGCACGAATCACAGCTGCTGCCCAAATGCTACGTTCCGCGAGGGAACCATTCGTGCCCAAAAGAATATCGCAAAGGGAGAAGAGATCACGCACTCTTATATTGGCGTCGAAACCATGATTGCCTCCACCCGAGTACGACGGGATTTGTTGCTACGACGGTGCTTTTTTACATGTTCCTGCTCCCGGTGTTGTCGATCGGTGGATCTATCTCGTATAATGAAGTGCCCTTCTTGTGCCAAGCACGCATTGGTGCCAGGATTGACAGAGATGACGAAGGGGGATGATGATGATAAAGCAGGTTCTGTTACAGATGCTGGCATGTCCATTGCAGCAACGTGTGCTCTCTGCAAAGAATCTTTTCACTCCAATTCCTTGCCACTCCAAGAAGAACTCGACCTAGAACGACAAACTCTTCAGCTGTGGACAATGTCGCAGCCAACCCAGGAAACTTCAATGATAGCTCAGGAATTACACAAACGTGTCGTTGCAGTGCTGGGCGGGGCTCACTGGACAGCTTCTGCTTTGACCAAAATACGGTACGATACTGATCCCATGGTCAACGGCTTTATCATTTTACAATGGGGCGAGGCGCACACCAAATGGTGCCAGGCAGTCTTGAGTCGAGACATGCCTTGTTTGGTTCCACAAATTAGATTTTCAATGGGCAAAAACTGCCAACCTCTGGTCTCGAAACCACCAAATACACAGCAAAAGTTATTTGAAATCTCGGGTCGACGATACTGGAACGATTGTTATTTTGAGTGTCGTCAATTGTGGGGTGACGCTGATCACAATGTCCAAGATATTGATAAGATGTTGGCGCAATCCAAAGATAGGCAAGTTCGAGTGGATATGATAGTGTGTACAAGCAAATTATGCCGAGCCAAGACAAATGATTCCCTCTCCACTACCATTGCTGGTAGCTCCAAAAAGGCCTGCGCCGCCTGTGGCTTTGCGCACTATTGCGATCGAGCCTGTCAGAAGGACGATTGGCCTGCTCACAAGGAAGTGTGCAAGTCTACTAGGAATTTAAAGGATCTGGAAGCGGCTATGGGCGTACTCAAGCATGTCAGCCTATATTAAGCATAAATTCCGGGTCTCCGATGTCGACCTTAACGTAGACCAGCAGAAATGTCGCTCTTCGTATCAACAGATGAAATTCATTTCACTCTTATTATTACAGAAACGATGTATCGCCACCAATTTCTTCAATCTCGGCTCGTTGCACTTCCCTTTCATAGGAATCCGACTCACTGACTTTGTCGTAGCTGTCCAGGAAAGCAGGATCTCCCCCAACAGAAAGCAATTCTTCTTCTTCGCTTAGCACCTCGTCTTCGATGACTTCGTTGGTGATTGGATCTTTGCGAAGACTATGTCTCTGTCTGGGTGTGTCATTTTTTGCTGCTGTGGGTTGTGAAGGTATTGTTGTCTCATTTTCTTCTCGTTGGACTATATCGAGCAAGAAGGATGGACCCGACAACAAACTGGATGGAAGCGCGCTTTCACCGACTTCCTCCAAAACGTCATCCCAGCCTGCGTGATTAGACGATTCTTCTCCTCCTACCAAAAAGAATGGATCACCACCCAATGCTTCAACTTCATCGCGAATACTGTCGAAGCTATCTCCTTCTGTGGCGGTATAGTACGGCACTTTACCAGTGTTTGCAGCTGGCTTGCCTGCCAAATTCAAAGGGACATCGGTACTGTAACCAAGGTTGCGAAGCTCTGGTTGAATGTATGATGAAGCAGATTTTTCCAAAAAGGAAGGATCACCACCTAACGCTTCTATTTCGTCCATCTTGTTGTCAAAGATTTCGCCTTGCACCGTCGTGTAGTATGGCTGCTGGTCGTTTTCACCGTTACTAGGTATGATCGAGCCATGAGAAATCGTTGGGCCGCTTTTCAAGATGGATGAATCACGGCCCATGGTTGTTATATCCTTTGTTAATAACCCAATCGATATTGGTTCTAAAAACGATGGGTCACCTCCCATGGCTTCCAACTCTTCCCTTTGCTGTTCGAATGAAGCGATAATATTATGTTCTTCTTCATCATCTGTTAGTGTCATCGACTGAGTCACCTCACTAATATTGGGCAAGAAGAAAGGATCTTCTCCAGCTGCTTGCAGTGTCTCTGCTAAATCGGGAACATCCACCATCTCGAATACTTTTCTAGGTTCCAACACTCGATCCGCAGAAATATCACAATTGTTACGACGTGATGACAAGACCTTACTTTTGGCCAAATCCAACAGAAACGAGGGATCGCCTCCCAATTCCAAAATTGTTGCAATTTCTTCTTCGCGATCTTCTGATTCGCGGCTTGTGAGAAAATTCAGATCTACTTCGTCCGGGACGTCCAAACCATTGTCGCTACCATCATTACTTGGCTCGTTATTCGAGGAGGACTTCCCACGGCGGAGTATTATTCTTGATTCATAGTTACTAAAAAAATCCTATTTTTGACCAGAGATGAGGTCAATTGCAATGACTGGGTATGTGCAGGTCGTGGCGGGGAGAATGCGAACGATACGGGCATTACCCAACCAATAATACTGGTTATTACGAATAGTATTGTTATCATGCTGTCTGGTCCTTTTTTTTTCATTGAAATTGAAATTCAACTTTCCTCTCAATTTTGCTAGATTTTCTTACTCTTAACTACTTGTACGGTGGTACACAACGCCTTGTTGCTACGCTGTCGTATGTACTAGGCTACTACTAGCCTAGACCACTACTACTAGTACTCAGTACTACTACTGCTAGCTAGCTCTAGTCTACTACCATCGTCTACTACTAGCTAGTAGCTAGTCTATGCTCATCACAGCGTAGCGTCGTGCGTATGCAAATGGACACAATGTGCGTCGTAACACTTTCAAAATGTTGTTTCCACGTGGATTCACTGGCACGAATGTTTCATTGTCATGACATGATGTGGGAACCACGTGATCTACAGGACTAAAGTGGGCGTCGTTGGTACGCTCTGTTATCACCAAACCCGGGGTTTATTCATCCCGGGATGTAGAAAAAATTCCCGGGATACTATGGTCAAAAAATATCCCGGGATAATTTTAGAAGTTTTTCCTCCCTTTTCAGAGCAGTTATTTTAACGGCTACAGTTACTAAATACGTCTGAAGGAGGTATTAGCCGTAATCATTTATGACTTCCGTATTACAGCTAGTCAGGGGGGGTCTAGGCTGTAGCTTACGGCTACCAGTCCGTAATGTGCACTAGTTGTTGCTAATTACAAAA
>Ga0210036_1002847_pt1 | contig 17740 bp, 15 predicted proteins | sample CryGeymeta201515_FD_185469 | JGI IMG/M metagenome (GOLD analysis project Ga0210036, IMG submission 185469) | Groundwater microbial communities from Crystal Geyser aquifers in Utah, USA - Crystal Geyser metaG 2015-15 (SPAdes) (version 2) | ecosystem: Environmental > Aquatic > Deep subsurface >...
CAGCCGCCAGTCCAACCGAGGAGAAAAACAAAGAAGAAATTCCAATTATTGAAGAAGGGGGAGATATCGATGTTTCACAAATCCCTTTTTGAGTGATTAAAATATGTCTAATGCTTGCTATTTTTGCACAAAAAATATTAGAGAAATCGATTTTAGAGACATCGAGATTCTTGAGAGGTTTATCTCGGCCTTAGGGAAAATTAGAGGCAGAAAAAGAACCGGCGTCTGCGCTAAACATCAGAGAAAATTAGCCCGAGCAATCAAAAGAGCGAGGCATTTAGGGTTGTTTTGATATTTCTTCTTTTATTTTCTTTGCTATTTCCGGGTTTTCTTTTAAAAAAGTTTTGCTGGCTTCTAATCCTTGGCCCAGTTTTGTTTCCTCAAATTGAAGCCAACTGCCGGCTTTTTTTATTACCCCCAATTTCAATCCGGTATTCAAAAGGTCGGCAAATTTCGAAATTCCTTCATTATAATAAATATCAAACTCAGTAGTTTTAAATGGGGCGGCAACCTTATTTTTAACTATCTTGGCCTTAATTCTGCTTCCAATAATTTCATCGCCGTGTTTTATCTGGGCGATTCTTCTTAAATCAATTCTAACTGAGGCATAAAATTTTAGAGCCAAACCTCCCGACGTTGTCTCGGGATTTCCCCACATCACCCCAATTTTCATTCTTGTTTGATTTAGAAAAATAACAATGGTTTTTGTCTTAGATATAATTCCGGAAAGCTTCCGAAGTGCTTGCGACATTAAGCGGGCCTGGAGGCCAATTTGAAATTCGCCCATTTCACCGGCAATTTCAGCTTGGGGGACCAAAGCCGCCACTGAATCAACCACAATGACATCGACCTCACCTGAACGAACTAAGGTCTCAATAATCTGCAAGGCCTGTTCTCCCGAGTCTGGTTGAGAGATTAAGAGGTTTTCTATATCTACTCCAATTTTTTTTGCCCAGTCGGGGTCTAAGGCATGCTCAGCATCAACAAAAGCTCCCACCCCTCCTTGCTTTTGGGCTTCAGCTAAAATATGTAAAGACAAACTGGTTTTCCCTCCTCCTTCGGGGCCATAGATTTCAATCACCCTTCCCCTTGGTACTCCTCCTACTCCCAGAGCCATATCCAAAGAAATGGAACCAGTGGGAATTACATCAACATCAACCGCTCTCACATCTTTTAATTTCATTATTGCCCCTTCGCCAAATCGCTGTTTAATTTCGTCAACTGCCTCCTGTAGGTTTCCTTCTTCAGTTTTTTCTTCTTTTTTCTTTGCCATATTTCAATTATATCATTAGAAATTAGAAATTAGAAATTTTCTAGAGTTTTTGCCAATCATCGTTATTTTCTTTTGCTCCTTCTGTATTTCGGGCAGTTTGAATTATAATCTCACGGGGCTTAGCTCCTTCGCCAGGTCCCACTACCCCTCTCTCCTCCAACATATCAATTAACCTGGCCGCTCTGGCATATCCTACTCTTAATCTTCTTTGCAAAAGGGAGGCCGAAGCTTTTCTGGCTTCAATTACTACTCTTTTAGCTTCTTCATATAAAGGGTCCTCTCCGCCGTAAAACCCTTCAAATTCTGCCTCTGGCCCTTCTAATGTTTTTTCCAAATCCTCAGCCAATCTGTTTTTTAGGGCGTCTTCCTCCATTTTGAGCTCGGCACCAGATGGACGGGTGCCCGGAATTTTAGATTTAATGTAGTTTACTACTCTTCTCACTTCCTTTTCTGAAACATAGGCTCCCTGGATTCTTTTTGGTTTAGAAATTTCAGCTGAGACAAAAAGAAGGTCACCCGACCCTAAAAGTTTTTCGGCACCAGCCATATCTAAAACTGTTCTTGAATCAACCTGGGAGGCAACCTGAAAGGTCACCCGGGAAGTAATATTGGCCTTGATTAAACCAGTAATTACCTCCACCGAAGGCCTCTGGGTAGCTACCACCAAGTGGATACCGACCGCTCTAGCCATTTGGGCCAATCTGACAATTCCTACCTCCACTTCCCGGCCTCGGGCAGCCATTAAATCAGCTAACTCATCAATAATTAAAATAATGTAAGGCATCACTTCATCCTCATTTCTCAAAGCCATCTCATTGAAACCTACTATATCTCTGACTCTCCCTTCAGATAATAAATCAAATCTTCTTTCCATTTCCAAAATTAACCATTTTAAAGCATTAATCGTTTTTTGAGGGTCGAGGATGACCGGACAAAGGAGATGAGGTAAGTCGTTATAGACCGGGAATTCAACCCTTTTTGGGTCAATTAAGATAAACCTTAAAATTTCTGGCGAATTTCGATAAAGAAGAGAGAGAATCAAACTGTTCAGAAATATAGTTTTGCCCGTGCCAGTGGAACCAGCAACCAAAAGATGAGGCATTTTGGCTAAATCAGCATATATCGGATTCCCCGACACATCTTTTCCTAAGGCAAAAGTTAAATTGGATGGGGCATTTTGAGATTGGGAGCTGGCAATCAAATCCTTTAATCTGACTCGAGCTCTAATCCGGTTCGGGACCTCAATCCCGACTAAATGTTTACCGGGAATCGGCGCCTCAATCCGTATCGGATGACTGGCTAAAGCCAAGGCCAAGTCGTTAGATAAGGTGGTAATCTTAGAGAGCTTTATTCCATCGGCTGGTTTCAAAGCATACTGAGTAACCGTTGGTCCAATGCTTATTTCTGTCATCTCGACTGGGATATTAAAATTTTCTAAGGTTTTTTTAATAATTGCTGAGTTTATTCTGGTATCGCCAGCTGAAGGCATTCCTCTTTCAGCTTCTAATAAATCCACGGGGAGGGGTTGATACTCCACCCCACCTCCTACTGGTTTTGTTTTCAGCCCCAGAAGGGGCTCTCGAATCCCCTTTGTTTCTCTTCCAGCTATGACAGCAGTAGGCGATGGCTCGACTTCTTTAACTGTGAATTTAGGGGTAAAAATTTTTCGGAAAAAAGTGGGTGTTTTTTCTTTTTCGGTTGGGGCAAGAGAAGTTTCGCTTGAAAATCTATCTCTAATGGCTGGCTGTTTTAATAAATACCAGAAAATCAGTCCGCCAATTATAATGACTCCTCCAAAGATGATTTGGGTCACCAAAAATCCAAAAAATTTTAACAAGGGCCCGGCAATATATCCAGAATAACCTGCCAGTTTTAAACCAGGTGCTAAACTCTCGAGGATACCAGATGTTCCTAAAATTAGGAAGAGAGAGGAAATAATTACTCCTCCCAAAAATTTCTTGTATGGGGTAACAAAAAAAATTAACCCCCCTAAAACCAGGATTAATGGTAAAAGAAAAACGACTCTTCCAATTAAAGAAGCGAGAATGGAAAAAATTAGCTTCCCGGCGAACCCAGCTAAATTAAAAAAGCTCAGGGTAACAATTATTGCTAAGATAAACGTTAAAACTCCGCAAATCTTTCTTTTACCTTCTTCTGGTAGGGAAAAATGAAAAGATTTTCTTCTTTCTTTCTCGAAGATTTTTTTATTCCGCTTCTTTTTATTCATATCTCTTTTATTCTAACACAGTTTTGACTATTTCTTAAAATTCGTCCCAGCTGGAATTAGCTTTCCAATGATTACATTTTCTTTAAGACCTCTTAGCTTATCTTCTTTTCCAACAATTGCTGCCTTGATTAAAACTCGAGAGGTTTCCTGAAAAGAAGCGGCTGACAAAAAGGAATCAGTAGTTAAGGATACCCTCGAAATTCCAAGCAAGATCGACACCCCTTTAGCTGCTTCTCTTTTGTCTTTTTTTAATTTAGCATTTTCTTCAAGAAAATTTGCTCGCTCAATAATCTCACCAATAGAAAAATGAGAGTCGCCAGCCTCTTTAATTCTGACTCGGGAAAACATCTGCCGACAAATTACCTCGATGTGCTTATCATGAATTGCCACTCCTTGAGAAGCGTAAATTTTTTGAATTTCCTTAACAATATAACGTTGGGTGAAAGCCTTACCGACCAATTGCAAAACCTCTTTTGGGTCCAAACTTCCCTCGCAAAGAGGTTGGCCTTTCTCAACCCTGTCTCCCGGACTTACCCGAACAGCCGCTCTTTCTGGAATTTTATATTCAACAATTTTTGATTTTGGGTTGCCGAATTTAGATTTTATCCTTATTATTTTTTCTGGCGTTATTTCTAAAACTTCGCCGTCAACTTGAGACATCTCGGCTTTTCCTCTTGGAAGACGAACTTCAAGAATTTCCTGGACTCGGGGCAGACCGAAGGTAATATCCTCTCCCCCAGCCACTCCGCCGGTGTGAAAAGTTTTTAATGTTAATTGGGTTCCCGGCTCGCCAATCGCCTGAGCAGCCACAACTCCCACCGCCTCACCGAGTTTAATTAATTGATTCCTGCCCAAATCCCACCCATAGCATTTCTGACAAATTCCCCTAACCGACTGGCAACTTAAAGGAGAGTAAACTCTAACTTTCTTAATTCCTGCCTCTTCGATAGTTTCTGCCCTTTCCCAGTCAATAATTTCCCCTTTCTTTACAATAACTTTTTTTCTTTTAGTCCCGGACTTCGCTTCCCCGATTTCAGATTTAATATCCTCGACAGCCACCCTTCCGACAATTTTAAAAATAAAACTTTGGCCTATTTCCTCGCTATCTTCTCGGAAAACTTCCACTCCCTCTTTGTCCCGGCAATCTTCCTCGCCTATCACCACCTCATGGCTAACATCAACCAAACGCCTGGTCAAATAACCTGCAGCTGAAGTCCGGAGGGCGGTGTCAGCTGTTCCTTTTCTTGCTCCGTGAGTAGAAATGAAATATTCCAGAACATCAAATCCTTCTTTATAAGAACTTTTCACCGGTAACTCAATGATTTGACCCATAGGATTAATAACCAGGCCTTTCATTCCGGCCATTTGAACCGGTTGAGACCAAGAACCCCTGGCTCCGGCCTCAACAATAGAATAGACAGGACTTGAAGCTGCTAATAAGGTTTTAGGTACCAATTTTTCAATTTTTGATTTTGCCATGGTCCAAATTTCAATGATTTTGGCCGTCTTTTCTTCTTTGGAAAGTAAACCTTTTTTAAAGTGTAATTTAACTACTTCTAATTCTTTCTCGGCTTCTTCTAAAATTTTCGGTTTTTCTGGAGGAACAATCAAGTCATCCATCCCCCAGGTAATACCTGAACGAGTAGAATACTCAAATCCTAAATCTTTAATTTTGTCTAGGGTCTCTTTCACTTTCTCGGCCGGATATCTAACGGTAATTCTACTGACCAATTTTTCCAGTTTTTTAGAATTAAACCAGTCATCTTGGAAAGGAAAGTCTTCAGGTAGGGCCTCATTAAATAAAATTCTACCGACCGAGGTCTCAAAAAAAGCAGGTTTTGGTTGATTCTTAGCCGATTTTGGCTGATTCTTAATGACGGGCTTTAGCGGTAGTCGCACTCGAACCTTGGCCCTTAAATCAATGTCGCCTAATTCATAAGCCATAATGGCATCTTCTGGTGAACCGAATACCTTCCCTTCGCCGATTTCCCCCTCTCTAATCCCAGTCAACCAATAACAACCCAAAACAATGTCCTGGCTCGGACTGCAAACTGGCAGCCCGGTGGCTGGCTTTAAAAGATTGAGACTAGACAGCATAATCTCTTTAGCTTCTTTTTGAGCTTTAGTAGATAGTGGAAGGTGAACAGCCATTTGGTCTCCATCAAAATCAGCATTAAAGGCCTTGCAGGCCAGGGGGTGAATTCGAATGGTTTCTCCTTCAACTAAAACTGGCTGGAAGGCCTGGATACCTAATCTATGTAAGGTGGGAGCCCGATTTAGCAAAACCAGTTTATCTTTCACTACCTCTTCTAACATAGCCCAGACTTCGTCAGTTTCTTCATCAATTAATCTTGCCGCTCCCCTGACGTTATAGGCCAATTCCCTGTCTAAAATTTTTTGGATGACGAAGGGTTTGAAGAGTTCCAGAGCCATTTTCTTGGGGAGGCCGCATTGGTTCAGTTTTAACTCGGGCCCAACTACAATCACCGACCTACCAGAGTAATCAACCCTTTTTCCCAAAAGATTTTGGCGAAATCTTCCTTGTTTTCCTTTGAGTATATCAGCCAGGGATTTCAATAGCCGCCTTCCGCCGGTAGTGGCCTGAACCATTGTTCCCTTTCTCATCCCATTATCAATTAAGGCATCGACGGCTTCTTGCAACATTCTTTTTTCGTTTCTGACAATAACTTCCGGGGCATTAATTTCCAAAAGATATTTTAATCGGTTATTCCTGTTAATTACTCTTCGATAAAGGTCATTTAAGTCAGAAGAGGCATATCTTCCTCCGTCTAACTGGACCATCGGTCGCAGGTCAGGTGGTAAAACGGGCAAAACTGTTAAAAACATCCATTCTGGCCGAATTTTAGCCATTTCCATTCCTTGAAAAATTCTTAATCTTCTTAAAATTCTCCTCCGATTCAAAGGAGCAACCGCTTCTAATTCTTTTTTTAAATTTGAAATCTCTTTTTTTAAATCAACCTTTTCAAAAATTTTTCTAAGAGTTTCGGCTCCGGTCCCGGCTTCAAAAACTTCTCCGCATTTCAAAGAAAAGTCATGATATTCAATCTCAGAGAGAATTTTTAAGGGTTTCAGAGACAATACCTCTTCCCTCGCCCTATCTTTTGCCTCTTTTAGTTCTTGCAATTCTTTTTTTAATTTTTTATTTGTATTTTTAATTTTTAATTTTTTATTTTTTATTTTACTTTTGTATTCTTTCTCAATCTCTTCTAAGATCTTTTTCTTTGCCGGCTCATTAACATTGGTGATAATATAAACAGCAAAATAAATCACCTTTTCCAATTGCTGCATCGGAATATCCAAAATCATCCCCATTCTTGAGGGAACTCCTCTTAAAAACCAGATATGAGAAACCGGACTGGCAAGAAGAATATGGCCCATCCTTTCTCGCCTGACCTGAGATTTGGTTATTTCCACTCCGCACCTGTCGCAAATTATCCCTTTATATTTTATTCCCCGATATTTCCCGCAATAGCACTGATAATCCTTTTCCGGTCCAAAAATTTTTTCACAAAAAAGACCATCCTTCTCCGCCCTCTGGGTTCGATAATTAATGGTTTCCGGCTCTGTCACTTCGCCATGACTCCAACCCAAAATATCCTCAGGCGAGGCCAATTTTATTCTTATTGATTCTAAATCTTCAACGCGCATAATCGCCCTACGAATTACGAATTAATACGAATATACGAATTTTTATTTTAGTCTGAGGGCAGTTGCCGAGGACGACACTTCGCAGCCGAGCCCCCTTAGGGATTTTGAATTTTCTTTTAGGCGAGTGAGGCTCGGCGAGAAATAGCAACGGCGAGAAATCACTTTATTTTATTACTAAAGCCGACTGCGTGTCGCCCGAGGCAATCTGCCCGAAGAATATCCCCGAATCAGCCTGCCGAGCGTTCTTCTTTTGGTTTTTCCTTAACCTCGACGCTTAACCCAAGTGATTTTAATTCTGCAACTAAAAGATTGAAGGAGGCCGGGACATTTGACTCTTTTATTTCCTCCCCTTTCAATATTGCTTCGTAAGCTGCCGCCCTTCCCGAAACATCATCAGATTTTATAGTTAGCATTTCTTGCAAGATATGAGCTACTCCGTATCCTTCCAAAGCCCAAACCTCCATTTCCCCAAATCTCTGGCCCCCAAACTGGGCCTTTCCGCCCAAGGGCTGTTGGGTAATCAAAGAATAAGGACCTATTGAACGCATATGGATTTTATCTTTAACCATATGGATTAATTTCATCATATAAATCCAACCTACGGTAATCTTTTCCGGGAAAGGAAGACCGGTTCTGCCGTCAAATAGAGCAACCTTGCCATCCTCAGAAACCCGAGCGCGAGCGAAGGGTGAAGATGAATGAAGTTCATCGACTAGTTGAGCCCTCTTTAATTCTTCTTTTATATCTTTCTCATTGGCGCCGGAGAGAGCCGGAGAAACAGCATAATATCCAAGATTTTTGGCTGCCCAACCCAGATGAGTCTCTAAAATCTGGCCGAGATTCATTCGAGAAACTACGCTTAGGGGATTTAAAATCATATCCACCGGAGTCCCATCTTCCATAAAAGGCATCTCTTCTACCGGTAAGACCTTTGAAATCACTCCTTTGTTTCCATGACGGCCGGAAAGTTTGTCTCCGGCTTGAATGGGTCTAATTTCTGCCACTTCAACCTTAATTTTTTTTATCACTCCTGGTTCCAATTTGTGACCCAATTCTCGGGAAAAAACCTTCACCCCTACTACCCTTCCTTGCTTCCCGTGTTCCATTAAAAGGGAAGTGTCTTTAACATCTCTGGCCTTTTCCCCAAAAATTGCTCTTAATAATCTTTCTTCAGCAGTTAAATCTGTCTCTCCCTTCGGAGAGATTTTTCCAACCAAAATATCATTCGGTCCGACCTCAGCCCCGATTCTAATAATTCCTTCCTCATCCAAATCTTTTAATTTTTCTTCTGAGACATTGGGGATATCGCAGGTGGTAACCTCTGGCCCCAATTTTGTTTCCCTAACATCGCAACTAAAACTATCAATATAAATTGAGGTATAGGTATCATCCTTAACCAATCTTTCAGAAATCAAAACGGCATCTTCAAAATTTCCGCCACGCCAAGGTAAAAAGGCAACTAAGATATTGCTGCCCAAAGACAAATACCCCTGGGAGATCGCTCCGCCATCGGCCAAAATGTCTCCCTTTTTAATACTTTCCCATTTTTTAACTATTGGTTTTTGATGGAAACAAGTGTACTGATTAGTCCTAATAAAAGTCCTCAAGTCATAATTTACAACTTTTGACTTTCGGCCCCTGACTTTAATGTGGTTTGCGTCAACTTCTATTACTGTGCCATCTTCTTCGGCTATCACCTCCTGTCCCGAGTCCCTGGCCACTCTTTCTTCTATCCCGGTCATTACCAGAGGCGGTTCTGGTTTTAAAAGAGGCATCGATTGACGCTGCATATTTGAACCCATTAGGGCTCGGTTGGCGTCGTCATTTTGTAAAAAGGGAATTAAAGAGGTGGCAATTGAAATTGACTGTTCTGAAGAAACATCGATATAATCAATTTTATCTCTATCCGATACGCCTGGCTCGCCTTTAATCCTTGCTTCAACCAACTGAGGAACAATATTTCCTTTCCCATCAATTTGAACAGTTCCCGAAGCGATATTATACCTTTCTTCATCATAGGCATTGAGATAGTGAATGTCAGATGTCACCGTTCCTTTTTCAACTTTGAAATAGGGAGTTTCTAAAAAACCATAGGGATTAATTCGAGCATAGGAAGCCATATGTCCAACTAATCCGATATTGGGTCCTTCAGGAGTTTCGATTGGGCAAATTCGACCGTAGTGGGAAGGTTGGACATCTCTGACTTCAAACCCAGCTCTCTCTCGGGTTAAACCGCCAGGACCGGTAGCCGACAACCTTCTTTTATGTTCTAATTCGGCCAGAGGATTTTCATTATCCATAAATTGAGATATCTGTGAGGAAGTGAAAAATTCTTTTACCACTGCCATCACCGGCCGAGGGTTAATGAGTTGAACCGGAGTTAAGGTATAAAGGTCTAAGGTTGACATTCTATCCTTAATTATTCTTTCCATTCTCATCAACCCCACCCTTAATCTATTTTGTAAAAACTCAGCCAAAGTCCTTACCCTTCTATTGCCTAAATGGTCAATCTGGTCCGGCTTCCCCTCCGGGTCATTATTTAAGCGAATTATCTCTCGGATGGTGGCAATAACATCCTCTAACTTCAAAACCCTATCCGATACGCTAATCTTCTCTTCAAGTTTTGGATTTTGGATTTTGCCTGCCTGCCGGTCAGGCAGGGATTTTGGATTTGTTTCGGATTTCGGATTTCGGATTTCGGATTTTTTTAATTCTGAGAGACGTTGGTACGTACGCCAGCGTCCAACTTTCGAGAGGTCGTATCTCTCAAAATTGAAAAACATATTCCAAATTAGCTCTCGAGCGGTATCAGGAGTGGCCATGTCACCCGGTCTTAACCGACTATAAATCTCAACCAGGGCTTCAGCCTGATTGTGGGTTGTGTCTCTCTTTAAAGTCTCTTCAATATAATCTACCTCTCCTTTATTTACGTCTTGGAAAAGTTCTCGAATAGAAAGGTCTTTATCAATTCCCAAAGCCCTCAAGAGACAAGTCACTGCTAGCTTTCTTTTCCTATCAACTTTTACTCCAATAAAGCCGGTGGGTTCCGTTTCAAATTCTAACCAGGCCCCTCGATTGGGAATGATTTTCCCGCCAAAATTTTGCCTACCCGATACAGCCTGGCTGGTAAATAAAACTCCTGGTGAACGAATCAGCTGCGCAATTACCACTCGCTCTACCCCATTAACAATAAAAGTTCCCCTCTCGGTCATTAAGGGGAAATCAGTTAAAAAAACTTCTTGCTCTTTGATTTCTTTAGTTTTTAGATTAACTAACTTTGTTCTGACTCGTAGAGAGACCTCATAAGAATCGTCATTTAACTTTGCCTCCAAATCAGTTTTATATTTAGGCGTATCCAATTTATAATCTAAAAACCAGAGCTCTAACTCTTTTCCGGTATAATCTCGGATTGGGGAAACCTCTTGGAATAATTCCTTTAAATCCCTTTCCCAAAAAACTTTCCAGCTCTCTTTCTCTAAACTCAATAAATAAGGCAGAGGGAGAAAAACCTTGGCTTTGCCAAAATTTTTAATTTTAATTGGGTTCATATTTAAAAAACAAACTAAAATACCCTAATTTCTGTTCTATTTAGGGCAATAGAGCTATTTAGTTTTAATTTAAAGAAGGAATCAAGTATTCAAAAAATACTTAAAAAATATTTTAAAAAATGAAAATTCAGTAAACCCAGTTAAATTTGCGAAAGCAACCATTTAACTAGGGTAAACTTAATTTTAGTTTATTTTAAAAAATTTGTCAACCCTTCACCAATCTCAGCCAAGAATCTGATAAGACCATTTCTAAGAGGCGAAGCCGACTTTGTCTCTGAACTCGGTACTACCACTTTCCTTGTGAAGATTGGTGAAGGGTCAATCCCCCACTATTTCTCCAGTTTTTCTGCTGGTTTTTCTTCGATTGGTGGTTGAGCTGGAGTTATTCCTTCTAAAGCTGGCTTTTCTCCTCGCAAATTAGCCAAAATTTTCTTTACTTCCTCATTGTCGGGATTAAGATTGGCAACTTTTTCAAACTGGGAAATCGCTTCTGATTTTTTCCCTTCCCGGTCATAAATTAATCCCAAAAAATATCTGGCATTAGAATAATTTCCATTTAGGGCAACTGCTCTCTCAAACTCAGCTTTGGCTTTGTCATACTGTTTGTCATTGTAATACAAAACTCCCAACTGAAAGGCTAGTCCTACATCAAACGGACTGAGGGCTCTAGCCGTTTCCATCTTTTCTATTGCTTCTCCTGTTTTCCCCTCCAAGACCGAAATGGTAGCTATCTGAAAATGAGCCGGAGCATAATCTGATTTTAGCTCGAGAGCTTTTTGGAATTGCTCTTGAGCTTTATCTCTTTCATTTTTGGCTAAATAAACCCGGCCGAGTTCAGTATAAATATAGGGGTTGGCGGGCTCCAATTTTGCTGCCTCTTCATAAGATTTTATTGCCCACTCCTCAGCCCCGCCGATTAAGTTAACAACATTCCGATAAACAAAACCTCGAACTGACCAGTTAGCAACATCTCTTGGAGCAACATCGGTCGCTCGCTTTGCCGAATTAACGGCATTGCTGACCAAAGGAGGAATTGTTTTCTGCAGTTCTTCCTGGGGAACATCTTTTTTCAAAAGTTCTTCATTGATTCTAAAAAGATAAACCTGGGAAAGGTCTCGCCAATAATTATCTTGCTTTCCTCCGGTAAGATTGACGGCACTCAAAAGAGAATTTATCGCCGCCTGATTATCCCCTCTCTGGAAGGCTCTTATCCCTTGCAGATATCTGATTTCGGCAACATATCTTTGGCCAGCCAAGAAAAAAATTCCCACTCCCAAAATTAAAATAAAAATGGAAAGGAAAGAAATGCCAATATTAGCCAAAGAAGAGGGTTTCAGTTCCCAGCTTTTTATTTTGGAGTCACCAAAAGCAATAAAACTGGCCGTAAAAATCCAGAAAAGAAATCCCAAGGAGAGATTAGCGGGATAGAAAAAGAGGGCGGTTGCCGTAGCCAACCAACTGGCAAAAATCCCCAAGCTAAAAATCCAAAGAGAGTCTCCTTTAGCCACTTTTTTAATTAACCCTCTAAATCCAAACCACAAAAATACTGCCAAAATTCCCAAAAAAGAAATCAGTCCTAAAATACCACAGGTTGCTAATTTATCTAAAATTTCTGAAGCGCCGGAAGAAAATCTCACTCCCCAGAAAGCAGTTTGATTTATAGTTTCTGGTTTAAATTTTGAATAGTCGTAAACAAAGGTTGAGGGTCCCGAACCCAAAAATAAGGCAGGAATAGACTCCTTTAGAGTTTGAGTAGTAATATTAAAGGTGGTCTTTTGGGAAGGGGAAACTTCCAGGGGAGTGGTTGGTAAACCGGGAATAGAAATCCGGAAAATCCCAAAGCAGAGAGAAAGAACCAAAAGAAACATTGATAGGGTCAGCCAGCCTGTCTGGAAAATCTCCCGACGGGCAATCCCAAAAATTAAAATCGCCGCCATTCCAATTAAGAGAACTATCCAAGCCACCCAAAAATTAACTAAGAAAATTAAAGCTAAATCAACTAAGCCAAAAATTATCAGCAAAACCTTAACCAACCTTTTGGAAATAAAAATCAGGGAAATAATCAGGGGCAAAAGCAGGGCAACAAAAATCCCCAAAGAATTTACCGTGCCAATGGTATTAAAGGAGGAAATTTTGGCAAAATCAAAAGGAATAAAAAATTTACCAAAGAGCTGGAAGCCACCAAACAAAACTGCTAAAAAACTGGAGAGAGCCAAAGTGAAAAGTAATCCGAAGATCTCTCCCTTTTTCTGAAAAATATTAATAATTAAAAAATAAAGTAAAATAAAACCGGAAATTGTCAAAAAGCTAGAGGCAACATTTAAGGGCCAGCCCCAAAAACTGCCATATTTATAAGAAGAAAAGAGAGTGGAGGCAGCCAAAACTACTAAAAAGAAATAATCGCTAAATTCAAAAGGCTGAAATTTAAATTGATTTTTCCTTCTTGTAAAGATTTTAAAAGCCAGCACAATAGAGAAATAAAAACCAACAAGATGAGTAATAACTGCTTATTAAAATCTAAAACACTGACCGTCCAAGGCAAAAAAAATAGAGGCAACAAAAAAACCAACAGATAGATACTAATTTTTGAAATTTTATTAAACACATTCACCATAAACTTATTATATAAAGTTGAGAAAAACCGTCAACAAACTTTATTCAGTATAAAGCGACGGTTTTTTTATTATAATCTTATAAATGTTTTCAATAAAGTCTCCGCCGGCATAGCCGACAATAAAAGCTAGAGCTGGGCTAAAGCTGTCTTCCAGAACAAATCCTACTCCTTTTATCGCCCAAACCGACAATAAGCCAATGATTCCCGAAGCCATCATCGTACCGAAAAAATATCCCGGCTTGAACTTCACATCTTTATACGAAAACTGGTGCTTGATGAAGCCCACCAAACCACGAATGAAACCGCCCCCGAAAGAAGCTATAATTATTAGGGTAGTAGATGTAAACATAGATTATTAAAACTAATTAATTTTTAGAAAACTATTATCTTTCAACCTTCTTTCGGGGCAGCCCCGTTAGAGATTAGCGAAAAAGAATTTTAATCTGTTTCTAATATATTTCTTTCCAGGGCCCGACTTTAAATACTGTTCCCTTGTTTTCGCGTCTTGCTCGTTTAGGCAAACTTCATAATATATTAATTTTAATGGCCTCCTTTTGCTTGTAGAGTATACTAATCCTTTGTTATGCTCTTCAATTCTTTTTCGCAAATCGTCAGTATAACCAGTATACCATTTGTTATCCTTCTTACTTTGTAATACATAATTATAAAACATACTGAATCTCTAACGGGGCGCCGCCAAATGCTGCTATAAAGATCGTTAACATAACTTTCAATAATGTGATGCGTAGATGTCAAACATCTACAAACATAAATTTTCTCCAATTTATCAATACGTTTTGGATGTCCGCCGTTCCACCCAAAAGACATGAATGACTTTTTCTTTTTGGATCAGTTCATAAAAAATGCGATAAGCGCCGACTCGCCGGCGCCAAACATTCTTCTCCCCTCTCATTTTTTTGAATATCACCCCTAAAAGGATCTGAGGGTAAATTTTGAATTGTAAATAAAATACCCTCTGTATCCTTACGAGGTATTCTTTTAAGATTTTTAAAAACTTCTGGGTCAATTTGTAAAACCCAATTTAGCTTTGAGTTCATTAAAAGTTAAGAAGTTGCTTTTCTTTCTATTTCTTCTTGCTTCAATTAATGCTTTTTTTTGAACGATGGTAGGCCGGAATTCAGGTATTTTTTTAAATTCTAAAAGTTTCTCGTAATCTTTCCGAGGAATAATCACTAATTCTTCTCCTTTAGTAATTTTTTTTGGAATAGTAATGGTTGCCATATATTTTTATGTTATCACAATCAAAAATTAAAAGTCAATTTTTATTTTATTCTTTTTCTATAATCTTCTCTCCCCTTCTTCAAAAATATATCAACAATTTCAATTCGTTTTTCCGCTGAAAAGAGGATAAATAAAATCCGCCACCGACCGACGCGGAAGCGATAACCTCGCTGAGTTCCTTCAATTTTGTCCAAATCAAGTAAATTAAACTTTCCTAACTTCAGATTGTCTAAGGCGGAATTGATTCTCAACTGATCATCCCTTTTAATCTTCCTTAATGCATTAAGGGCCCTTGGTCTAAAATAGATTTCAAACATTTATGGAAGTTTCAACATTTTTTTTACTTTCTCAAAAGGAATAAGCTTCTGATTTTTTGGATCAGAAATTGCTTTTTGAAACCTAACAGCATCCTCTAAATCTTCGAGGGCTCTTTCAAATTCTTTCCACTTTTTCAAAGGTAAAATTACAACTGGTCCCTTATCAATCTTTATTAAATTTTCCTTTTCAATTATTTTTGCCATATATTTTTATGTTATCACAATCAAAAATTAAAAGTCAATTTTTATTTTATTCTTTTTTAAAGTAGTGTCAAAATTTATTGCCCAGTTGTTGGACAAGTGGAAGTGGCGGTTTCGCAGCCATCGCTGTTCGTGTTTAACCTTTAAGGTTATGCAAGTTATTTTTTGTTTCCAAAAATGTGCACGTCCCTATTTTACTTTTTTCTATTTTTTTACTTATAAATATCTTTTCTATGTCCTACCTTTAATATAATGATTTCATCATCCTCAATATCAAAAAGAACCCTGTAGTCTCCGATTCGAAACCTCCATTCCCCAAACCGAGAATCTTTTAAGGGTTCAGAGAATCGAAGAGGGTTCCGTTGAGAGAGATAAAAACGCAGTTTTCCATCAATTCTTTTTTGAGTAGTACGACTTAGTTTTTGAAATTGACGGAAAGCTGATCGAGTGAAGATTAATTTCATAAAGCAGGGGTTATAAATTTAATTTTCTTTCCAGTTCTTCTAGGCTTATTACCTCTCCCCTCTTAACTTCTTGCCTTGCCTTTTTTATTTCTTTCGCTAACCTCTTTGATCGAAGCATTTCTAAATCTTCTTTAAGTCTCTCGTATTCTTCCAATGGTAAAATCGCTATCCCTTCTTTTCTTTTAATTAAGGTTTTTGGTAAAGTTATTGTTTTTGAAGAATTAGCCATATATTTTTAATTTTAATCCTTTTAAAAATAGTATCAAACCTGGGGAAATTGGACATGTCCCTATTTTCCTTGGTTTATTGAGGTTCAACCTCGATAGAGAACCTCGACAGAGAAACTTTACTTATATGCATTACCCCGCCAGTCAATTTCTTCAATGTATGCTCGATTTTGCTCAAATTGAAACTCAACAATAATTCTTAGCCGACCGGAACGAATTCTATAAAATCCTTCCCATTCTCCACTAAGTTTCTTGACATTAATATTTACGTTTTCTCCTTTAAATTTCCGAAGAGTAAGCTGTATTTTTTCAATAATTAAATCTTCCTTAAGATTATTTTTCTTAAGGAATTTTAAAGAGTTTTCCGAGAAATCAATGTACCAGTTCATACTTTAACTTCCATTGATTTGGCTACTTTTCGAGAGGGTCTGCCATAGCGTTTTTCAATATCTTTCTGTTCCTTTTGAGATACAAAAGGCAAAAGTAAAGCTCGTAATTTCATTGATTCTTGTTCAAGGATTTCTCGGACACTTTCTTTAATTATTGCCTTTAATTCTTTTTTTGGAATAGTAATTGTACCCATATTTTTATATTATATACTTCTCAAATTTAAAGTCAATTTTCGCTATCAAAAAATGTGCACGTCCCTATTTTCCCGTTATTGCTCAGGGGGTGATTCTATTGGTTGGCAGACGCCATTGTCATCTTTTTGATAACCATCATTACAAGTGAAGGCACAAGTTCCCTCTTGGCAAACACCAGTGGCATTAGGAGCAATACAAAGGGAATTATCATCTTGACAAACTGGTTGGCCGGTTTCTGGACAAGTTGGAGATTGACAGCCAGTACATTCTGGTTGAGGACACCCGCGACAGAAATCTTCTGCTACCTCAGGGCAGGCGTCTTCTGAATCAACAACGCCATCGCCATCTGCGTCTGGAGGAGCTACCGCATTAACTATAACTGTTCTAATTACTTCTGCCGCCGCATTACCAGCAGCGTCGCTAACATTATAAGTTATGGTATAAGTGCCAGCAGTGGTAGTATCAACTGGATTAACAATTACAATCTGGGCAGTGGTATCTCCGTCAACGTCATCAAGGGCAGTAGCGCCATCATCAGTATAAGTATCACCAACATTGATATTTACTGTAGCATCGCCCAACAAAGTAATTACTGGAGGAGTAGTATCAGTATTTACACCGGTCTGACCCGTGTCAATTTGGCAATCTTCGTCTTCGGCGTCTACTTTGCCGTCGCAATCATTGTCAATTCCGTCATCGCAAATTTCAGCCACCGGCTCTATTGCTCCGACGCACTCTCCCCAAACGCCGCCAGTACAAGTTTGAGTCCCAAATTGACAAGCGCCGACATCCAATGTCCCACATTGCTGATTCAAATCCTCGTCAATTAAACCATCGCAATTATTATCAATTCCATCACAAATTTCGGTAGCGCCTTGATTAATCGCTGAATTTTCATCATTACAATCGGTATTATTTAAAACATAGTGTAGCCCATCTTCTGGAGCTGAAGTGGTATTAATAGATTGATTGGCATTTCCATAGCCATCAAAATCGGCATCTAAATAGAAAATAGTGGTTAACCCCGTCTCACTTTGGAAAGTACCAATAGCTATTTGCTGTTCAGCAGGCCGTCCGTCCGATATTCCGCAATTGTTCATATCCTGACAAACTCTGGTCTGAATAAACTCTTGACCCAAAAATGCCGACGCAACATCGGGACTCCAAGCCGGGCAACTCCAATTTGGCTGGCACGAAACCGGCTCTGGCTGTACAACAATTTCTGGCGGTTTGACAACCGGCTCATATCCAGGCAGTATTTTGTTTTTCAAATCAAGTGTCAACCCAATCAAACCAGTATAATCACTGGTTTTAACAATCTGAGTTCTCCCCCTTTCTTTTTCACTTTTTTGAGCTTCTTTCAAATAAACGATC
>Ga0210036_1002848_pt1 | contig 17740 bp, 9 predicted proteins | sample CryGeymeta201515_FD_185469 | JGI IMG/M metagenome (GOLD analysis project Ga0210036, IMG submission 185469) | Groundwater microbial communities from Crystal Geyser aquifers in Utah, USA - Crystal Geyser metaG 2015-15 (SPAdes) (version 2) | ecosystem: Environmental > Aquatic > Deep subsurface >...
CCGCCCGATTGGCTACCCGAGTGTGAGAGCAACCCTAGCGGTCTGCCCTCTCACCCGGGCGCCTCGGAACGGAGAAAAGGTCGGCCCTAGTAAATTGCCGAGTTTCTCCAAACCACCCTACCTAGCCGAACGTAGCCCTAGAGAGCTGGCATAGTCGAGAGAACGCGGTAGCGTTCGCTCGACAGTCCAAAGTAAGGGGGTTTGATTAGTAACCCTAAATCTAACAAAATACCTGTCCGGGAGGGAGCTGAGCAAGCCAGGCGAGATAGCCCTGAATATTTATTGGTCAACGCCTCGTCAAGTAAACTCAAATTTTTGGCTGGCTATCTATCGGCATGCAAAGTGATGAGCAGATGAGTGATGACAATCGCCGGCAAGAGGAGGTGCTCGTAACATCTGAGCACCATAAATCCGGTAGAAGAAGTTCCTAAAGTGTTCCAGATTTTAATTAAAAAACAATAACAATTGTTTTCAATTCCTTACCACCATGAAATCTATTTCATTATTCACTCTCCTGCCGCTGCTCGTAGCTCTCTCCTTATTGAGCACTCCCACGGTACGCGGAGATGCTGGGATTACTGCTGTCGACGAGTCAGAAGAAGTCAACAAATTACGACGAGAACTTTACAGAGGGATTCGATACCACAATGAGGATGACGATGGATATAACGATGATTTTCACGGCAAGAACTACTATGTAGTCTATCCGGACAATGTGTATCTGGACGAGGACATTACCCCCTTTCCCTTCCAAAATTGTTTACCCGAGTCTTGGGTAAGTGCTCGTGGTCGTGCTGGACCTGGATATGTCCAAAACAATGGTGACTTGGCACAGATCAATGGCCGGAAACACTACGATGATGACTACTACTCCCTGTACGGAATCTCCGCGAGAGGTAAAGGCGGAAAAGGAGGAAAGGGAGGCAAAGGAAGTAAAGGCAGCAAGGGCAGCAAGGGCAGTAAGGGAAAGGGTAAAGGAAAAGGTGGAGCCAAGGGGAGACATAATGGGGCCTCAAAGTCGTCGTATTATGGACGGGCTCTCTGGGACCGACGCCATCATCGCAACCACAACGGAAACCAAAATCGTGATGGAGGAGGCAAAGGCAGAGGAGGCATCCGTCAACGCGACCAGGTATTGGATGGCCTCGATGGTATCGATGATCTTTTCTTTCCCGAAGATGATGTTGCATTGGCGGTCGACGACGAATTTGTGCCCCAACCCAGAGGGCTTCCTCTCTGCCCCCCTCCAGCTCCAAGAGCTCCCTTTGACGGTTCTGAACCCACAACAGGTGGCTCAACTAGCCCGGGCGATGTTACAGATGGTGAGGATGATACAGATGGTGAAGATGGTACAGATAATACAGATGGCGACAATGAAGGAGGAGCACCTGTGGACATCCCTGAAGGAACTGAACGTGTCTTTGTTGAGTCCCTGCTGGGCTTTGGGTTCTTCGATCCCATCACCCGTGCGCCCACACAAGAAGAAATTGATGGGCTATTGGTGGAAACCACACGTTTTTACACAGAAGCCTTAAGAGCAGCGTATCCCAATCTTAATTCGTTTGAGGCTACATTCGTGGCCACAAACACAGACCTCACGATGCAAGCAGCTGACCAGACACCTGTCATAGTTGACTTTGATGCCAATGCCTTCTTCGACGAAGGAACAACTATTCCCTCTGCTGCAGAGGTATTTGAAGTGCTGGAGGCTGCTAACTATCAGAGTGAGTTGGCATCTTTTATTCATGCAAAGCTTTTGGTATATAAACCTCTGTGTGAATTTCCACGTTCTCACAAAATAGTACTTGTGCTCTCGTCTACTTTCTTTTTTTAATCTTTGCTCTTTGCAGCATATATTACGGACTTTGTGTGGATGTCAATGCCAGCGGGAACTATTTTTATGGACACTCAACGTGCTATTTATAATGCCCGTGCAAGTGCTAATGCCTAAACCCGCAGCAATTTCAATTCGCTTTACCAAGCCAGATTAGTTATCTGTAAATGACCCACCGTTGGTTGCTTTTCGTCCCTAGGTACGATGTCAGCAAATTTGAATCTTGCTGCAGTATGGTACTTCATAACTTTTACTACTAGTGATGGATGTTCTTTTTTATTGAGTATTATGGTGTTCGAATGCCTACAACCACTAGTGTGCCTACCTCTTTCTCCTATTTAAGATTTACAACACCTCCAAGGCCACGGCACCAGTATTGCAAATCTCTTCATGGAAAACTGGATAGGTTCGTGTGATCTCATATCGACTAACATTTGCTTACGGCTCCAGCGCGGTGTCTGTGTGGGATCTCTGAATAAGCCTGCGAAGAGACCGGGGACACTAACTAGGTTGAAGTCTCTTTGTAGTAGTCCATTAGAGTACTAGCTAATGCTTAAAGTTGACTTGACTACAAGTAGTAGTACGTAGCTCTTCTAATCACACGAGGCCTGGGTGGACCGATATGGTACTACTACTTCTTACTAGATAGATAGTACACCAGGAATCATTACTACTATTAGTACTAGGACTAGTCTACTAGCTAGTAGTAGTAGTACTGCACTACTAGTACTCTAGTAGACTATGGTACCTGGTACTGCACTAATAACAGTAGACCCTACTAGTACTAGCTAGTCTTCTATTCTACCTGGTAGTCTAGCTAGTCTCTACTAGCTAGGCATGCACTCTAGCTATCATCTATTGTTATTCAAAAAACTGGAACGGGGATCAAAACTATGGCGCCCTGCGGGCACCAAGGTTACCAAGGGCAACCATTGGCACCCCAAAGGGTGACAGAGTTGGTCACAACCAGACCACACCCTCCAAGGAGAGATGCTAGGATCTGCTATCTACTGTAGTAGCTATCTATTAGTAGATCAGCCACTGCTGCTGCTTTACTAGCTACCGGTCCGTAGTAGTGAAAACTGAAGCAGTAGGAGGAGGAGGAGGAGGAGGAGGAGTACTAGTAGGAGTACCTGGTAGTAGTAGTAGGCGGGAGCCAGCCAACAGTATTACTCCGAGTACCAGGTACTGTAGTACAGTACCGTATTAGGAAGGGCATTTGAGTGCCTATTAAAGACTTCAGAGTAATGGTTTTACATATAACTATATTGATTGAAATGACCGTCTGTCCTTTACTCTCAGTACTTGTGTACTTTCCGGAGGTTCACTACTACTAGTAGGAGAGGGGGCAGAGTGAGTACTTGGTAGTACTTACTAGACCAGTAGCAGTACTACTACTAGTATTATATTACTAGTACCGCCTACCAGCCTAGCTAGTAGTAGTACTACTACTACTACTACTAGCGCCTACTACAGGACGAGTACTACAGTAACTTACTGTTATTAGTACCAGGTGCAGTAGCTACTAAAAGTAGACTAGTACTACTGCTAGTAGAGTAGCTACGTAGCTAGTAGTCCTAGTAGTCTAGTACCAGGTACCAGGTAGAGTAGCAAATAATAAGAAGGAATCAGGGAAAACCCAACAGGAAGACCTTTTCTACGATCAACAGCATCAACCGTGACCGATTGTTTTATCAACTGAGGCTACGTACCTGGTACCGGTAGACTAGCTAGTACCTGGTAGACTAATATCCTTCATCATTCCGAACAGTCGTGATTCACTACAGCGACCAATACTTTTATTTACTCTTCAGACTGCAAATTAAGCAACCTAGCTGACTTTTTCGAGTGACAGTGAGGACCAGTTGAGCAGGCGAGAGTTTCCTTAAAGTATTTTTGAATAGTCTCAAGTCTTGTGAAGTTTGCTGTCTGTTCACAAAGCAGCACGAAACAACGGAACACAGAACACACACACACACACACAATGGAGGCCCAAACATATGAACACGTCTACTGTGGCGAAGAAGAGGGTCAATTAAGGGTCAGTACCATAGGCATTATGTTTGATCCCTACTTTCCCCAGAATATACCCCAGAACAAATGGTTGCCCAACCACATCGGCTTTCATGATATTTTGACGAAAGAGTATCGCATTTCGACCATCGAGGCTTCCTATTCAGAATACAGTACCACAGTGACCATGTACGAATACCGGCTCACGGTCCATCCTTCCAAGGAAATTATATTTCAAATGAAAGATCCTGCAGAATGGGAACGATTGCAGCACGATTTGGATGCTTTCGGCCAAGGGGCTCCCAGGGTGGCGGTGCCCATCGATGTCTACCTTGCAGGCTTTTCGGCAGAAGAAAACTTTGAAGATTCATCAACAGGTGATGCTTCGGATGATTCTTTTGGCGATGCGGATATCGAAACTGCACAAGCTGATCCTGTCTCTGATACGACTGTCGCGGCTGCGGCAGCAGAAGCAGCAGCTGCTGCTGACGTCGAGCCTTCAGATGAGACCACAAACCGGGAAAGCGCTCAAGAAGAACCAGCATGGCAAGATGAGGAAGAAACCGAGGAGGATGAGGAGGGACGTTGGTCGGCAGCTGATGCCTGGAATGCCAAAGATACAACATTTTATCCGGTCCAACATCGCCAGGAAGTAGGCCGGTTAGACTTAAGTGGAACATCTCTCAAGTTCGTTCCCGATCGCCATGTTTGTCCGGTGCAATCATTGCCCTGGGCTTCACTTGCTGGAAAGCCATTCTTCTCCCCATTCAATTACCCTCAACCTGTCATGCACATCCGTTATCATACCACACGAGTTGGGCCCAAATCCGCTGGTTTTGTTATGGCCGATCACGATGAGCTGCGTAGACTCGAGAAGGATATCACGACGCGCATACGACCATTTGCGAATGTACCCCGAGAACGAGTCAACGTACCAGCGCCATCACCGACACCGAGATCAGCAAGTCATCCACCACAAGCTTTTCCCGCAACGCCCATGTCTGGGCCTGGCTTTGGGCCAGAACCCGTCAAGAGACCGCGGACACCCGAGGGTGTCTGCAAAACAGCTGTTGGGGATAATGCTGCTGCCGCCGCCGCTGCAGCAACGGACCCATCTTGCTCTTATACATTTGATTCGGAGAGGAGCAGTATGGAATTCACCGGATATAGTGGCGACTCGCACCATAGCAGTATCGACCCCCTTGTCGTAAAATCACGCATGCCACGCAGATACTTGCACAAGGAAGAAACACCACGCCGACTGTTGCTGCTCTTCGTGAGCTACTGCTGCGTTGTCACCATGTTTGGACTCACGTTAAGTGTCATCTTCGGGTATTTCTTTGGACCAAAGGAACCTCGCAGTGTCTATGTTCGCACCAAGCCTCCAGGTAGCATCTATGACTACCTGGGCAACAAGCCTGCCGAAACTTCGCAGCCGACGAATGATCCTACATGGCTCCGTGACGATTCCTATAGCGTTGGATCGCAAATCTTTCAGAGAGAGTCTATTGCGCCTGAAAACGAGGCGGTGGGCTTGCTCCCAGAAAATTCAACTGAACTTCCCACAGACACGGGGCGTGGCAGCAACGCGGGCCTTGGAGTCAGTGGTACTTCGATGGAAGCTACGCATGTGCCCACGATCCAAGCAACACGTTCAGAAAAATCAATTTTGGATGTTCTGATGAGCGAATCGTCTGATGGTGGAGAGGCCATTCGCACCATGGGAACGCCACAGCACGCTGCTTATTTATTGCTCGAGCTTTCTGGCGAGCTGGACCAAGCCCCCAGTGATTCTGTAATTAAACAAAAGTATGCTCTAGCAACACTTTACTATAGTACAGACGGAGATCAGTGGAAGGATGGAGAATCGAGTTGGAAGAAGGTGAAAAAGAACGACTGTGAAAAACCTCATTTGGTTTGTGATGAACAGAGTGAGCATCTTATTGGAATCAAAATACCAGGTAACAGCTTGAAGGGGAAAATACCTCCAGAGATTGGAATGTTGGATAAAATCACTAAGTTGGATTTTTCCGACAACGGTCTCATTGGTCCTATCCCAAGTGAACTAGGACTCCTGTCGGAGCTTGAGTCCTTGGACCTGTCTAACAATCCTGGCCTGACAGGCAATATCCCGTCGGAAGTGATGAACTTATCCAAAATGAGTACACTTACTACGGAGTTACCAATGAGTTGAAAGTTCAGTCATACGTCCTAGATGAAAATGCAGCCATACATCTTAGGAACAACAATTGTTACACACATTATTATTCTTTCATTTCTTGTGCTTCCGTGGCTTTGCGGCGGGCTGTATTACGACTGACCTGATTTGCTTCAAGGTTTTCCCATTACAGTAGCACTAAAAGATGTATTGGATGAGCAGAAAAAAATGCATCGCCTACAATAGGTTATAATTTGAATGTCCCCCATCACACAAAGCGAGCAAGACTATTCCCTTGGCTTATTTCTGCTTGTGCAAATGAAGTACACGACAACGATAGCGATTAAGGAAAGTTCTTCCTGGTGAAGTACTATTCTGCGAAAGTATCGATTTGTTCGCAAAAAAAAAAATAGAATGTCTAATTAACGGGGATCACAACACTGGCCCCCCACCAGCGGGGTGTTTTCAGCATGATTTTGTTATTACTATTATTTATTCGCCATACGTGACAACTTTCAGTGCATCATGATGGAGAGAGAACTAAGCTCTAAAAATATATATTTTCGTCTAATAATATGTGAAAGTACAATTCTCCTCGCGCCGCTGGAGTTCTTTTGTCGCACGCAAAGAGAATAGGGCAGACCATCGGTTTGGGGTGGTTTTGTTCATTCTTTCAAGCTAGCGAGTTCTATTGATCAATCTCCTCGTCTTGGCTTTAGGCACCCTCCGCAGCAGACACAGCTCCCAAAACGGCTGCTCTCAAGTCTTCCGTATTGCGCATGGTTTCGCCAAACGGATGAACGACATCCAAGATATGGATTCGTCGATCCGAAGCTGGCTCGTACTGAGCTCTCACCTTGAAACACATGCCAGCCGGTCCTACGATTGCCACCTTTGCTTGCAAAACCTTGTAATCTTCTCCGTCATCTAATTTGCGTAAGGCATCTTGCGAAAGAGCATTGACGTCAGATTGGAATTCTGGATCGTTTAAGAGAGTCCTAATATTTTCACAGTCCATCGCTAGTGTAGCGTCGCATTCCGGAGGAACCCACCAAGAAGGAAAATTGTTGACCTGCTCGTTTAGCACACAAAGCTCATCAAAGGACTCTGCACTTTCGGCCTCGGTTGCACGTGTTTGTTCCGCGATTTTCAAAAGACTTCCCGCTTCACCGTCCAATTCGTACAGATTCTGCACGACGCAACCCTCCATGGCTGCCGTTTCCGACGAGTGGCAGTCTTTAGGAAATTTGACTGGCACGCTCAAACTGACACATCCCCCATCTTCACAGATAATTGCTTCTATTTCAATAGAGTCTTCCCGGACGCAAATCACATCGACACGTTCAATGCGATCGAGCGCCAAGGCGCGTTCGGGTGGTGAGAATGCCACGGCCAATCGGGCCAAGTGTCCCGCCTTGTCCGAATCAAAGGAGAGCGCTTCTGCGACTGCCGTTCCGACAGGACTACAGGATTCGCCCATGCCACTGCCCACATCCAAATAAGACGAGGAAGACGATGTGTCGTGTTCAGACTGCTCACCGTCCCATCCATAGATCAAAGCGCTAACTGCGGTAACAGACTTTCTTGTTGCGAGGTGTTTTTGCTGCTGTCGCTGCTGGAACACAGAGACAGAAGTGAAGGCGTTGGCGGAGAGGGTAGAGAGGAGCACGGCCATGGCGATAAATGGTCCTTTTGAGGTCATTCTTCGGCGATCTTTATTATTATTAATATTAATAATAATAATATTTAATGCTCGAAGTATTATTTGGATTATTTTGGATACAACTGTCCATCTCCTTCCAGTCAGCTAATGCTAGACTAGACTACTGTACTAGACTAGTAGTAGTAGACTTTAGCAGTCTACTCATCAGCGCAGAATTGTTCGCAGTTCATGGAACAGAACGAATAATAAATAGGCTGATGTGAAACAACAGGTGAGCCATCTTCACGATCACGGTTTGACATTGCCCTTGTGGGTGACGTTGACATCTCGTCGTCTCATCTGACAGTCAATCGGGTTATAAAAGAGCTTCTGTGACGTTTCTGAAGTGACTAAATTCTTCTCGCAGTCCAAAAACCTTCAACGAACTCGCAGTCCAAAAACCTTCAACGAAAAAGCGAGATCTTGCTTTATTTATTATTATTTCTGATGATTGAGTGAGAGTTGATGATGTTGCACACTTCTCTGTTGCTCACACCTCAAGGATAGGTTTATTTTCGGCAAGAAAAACAGGAATTGTAAGAACAAACAACATCAACACACCGAACGCTTGCTGCATTTACATGCACAGAACATCAAAGAAGTGACTTGAGAAGACATGAAGATAATAAGACCATCCGTACTTGTGCACTTAACAGCATGGTTAGTAGGTTCGAATCTCATTTCAAGATGGTCCTGTTCCTGGACCAGTACGGTGTGGGCGTTACAGGTGGTTTCTTTGCCGTCAACTAGGCTTCCAAGCCATCGCGATCGACAACGGTTCTATAATAGCAAACTGATGGTACAACACGATTCGTTTGGTGTAGATACTAACATTGGGAGTCTTGGAGCAATGCCAGAAATGTCGAGCAAAGGTATATATCAAGTAAGAAGCGAGGAACAATACCAGTAAGTTTTTACGAAAGAACTATTGAAGGTCCAATTTGCCAGTCTTTCTAACATGTATTGATGCTGATTGCTGTTATCATAGAAACTTTCGACAAGCGCACCCTGACAAATTGGTAGTCATAAAATTCTTTGCCGCCTACTGTCGAGCCTGTAAAGCCTTGGATCCGCTTTTTATCACTGTCAAAGAAGACGACCAATTGAGGAATCTACCCATTGTGTGGGCAGAATACCAATCTCAACGCAAAAACAAAGAACTATTTCGACAACTCAATGTCCTCGCATTGCCGACAGTGCAATTTTACGATGGATCCCGTGGTCTTGTGGAGAATTTTCCCTGTGGCCCGGCCAAGGTGCCACTTCTTAAACAAAAATTGGCGCAGTTTTTGAACACTCGCGTCGATCCCAAAACCTTGCAACTCAAGGATATTGAAGAAGAACGATCGACAGAACCCAGAGTAGAACGAGCCATCTCTAACGCTGACGATTTGGTGACAGACGAACACATCAACTACCTGCGCTGGGGCATGCCTTTTTTCAAAGGTCTAACAGGAGAAGAGTTTGATGAATTGATGAAGAAATCAAAGCTCTTGACATTCAACCCAGGTGACTTGATTATTCGACAAGGAATGCCACCAACTACCTTTTTCGTTATAAAGTCAGGCAAAGTTGAAATGAGCATCAAGAGTAAGTACGACGATCCAATATTATTTCCAAACTACCTGGGAGTAGTGGTGCACGAATTAAAAGAATTCGATTACTTTGGCGAACGAGCTTTGACGACAGGGGAGCCGTATCACGCAACATGTCGCGTTGTTGATAAGGTCCGGGCCTTTGCCTTTAACGTCGATGATATTCCGGATAGTTCGATCCTGAGCAAAAAGCGAAAGGCAACAAAAGATTTGGTTGAGGAGTTGACTGAGCGATACTTGCTCCCCGAAGATTACTCTGCTCCGGCGCATGAATCATCTCATCGGGACGAATGCGTTTTGGAACTACTGATACGTTTCAAGCAAATTCGGCAAGCTGCCAAATGCTTTGAATACATCATGAAGTCGCAGCCAAATTGGGGTGATTCTGGCGAGATCGGTCGTCGATCTATGCTAGTGAGCAAGCTTTCAAAAGCCCAGGCTGATGAGTTTTCGCAAGTCTTTGACATGGTTGACAAGGACAAGAAGGGCAAGATCAGCTTGCTTGAAATGCGACAATTTATGGAGAGCGCTCGCGAGAGCAAATCTACGGACGAGCTCATGGAGATGTTGGCACGAGTAAATCCCAAATTCGAAGCTGATAAAGACTATGGTATTAGTCGTTTTGAATTTATGGGTGTTATGGCGGAAGCTGAATTCAGCAATCTTTTCACTGCTACGTTCGAGGAACTCGATGAGGATGGAACTGGTTATGTTCGAGCTGGTGATTTGGACGAGGTTTTGGGCGGCGTGAGGAATTTGATTTCCAATGATCAAAAAAGTCTCATTGACACCGAAGACAAAGATATGCTAATTGATTACCAACAATTTACGAGAATGATTCTTGGTGCCGCACTGTAGAAATGCAGGAACAGGGCCATCCTATCATTTAATTGGATGATCACTTGCAAATAATACGTAAAGAGCCACCTTTTGAATTCTCCAGCTAAAAAAATCAAATTAATGCTCGAGTAGCTATCTTGAAGAAATGAGCATTTTTAGGCGCAATAGATAATATACACTTATTAGGATGGCAGCTTAGACGCCATCGCGGTCAACATATTATAACCCGAATCCCGAAGTATTCTTCTTCAATAGGAGCACATTTCAGCATATCCCGAGGTATTCTTCAATAGGAGCACATCGATTCAGGCTGCTCGCTCAGCCAGTGTGCTCAATTGGTCAATTGCAGGGCAGTGTATTAATTCGTATTTTTACAAACAAATCTTGTCTGACAATCAATGAATTATTTTGGTGCCGCAGTGGCAACAGTGGTAGTAGTAGTAGTCTAGTGGGCAGTGGGCCGAGTGTGAGGATTTATATATTAGACATTATCTAACCCCATTGCGGGGTGCTCTTTTGGCTCAGAGGCATATCTTCAGAGCCGAGTTTTAGTGTGGGTTGCTATCTTTCTTGTCTCGTCTGGCTGCTGAGCTCTGCTACTAGTATGGTAGTCTTCTACTACTACTAGTAGTAGTAGTACTGTAGATAGTATTTCAGTCCAATAGAATATGAGCCACATTTTGTTGACAGCCATTAGTCCCGTTTTTGAATACTAGCTAGTGTACTACTAGAGCTAGAGATACCTGCTGTTTTTATCTCTACTGTTTAATTAAGTACTAAACGTAGCTAGTACTTGGTACCGGTAGTAGTAGAAAGAGTTGCTACGATCTTATTATTAGTACTACCAGTAGTTATCTACTGTTGATTTGCTACGAGTGGTCCTGGGGAAGAACGAGACTTCTTACTTTTTCTTTGAGTAGTAGCTAGTATCCTCAAGCAAGTACTTCCTACGTGCTCCTAGCTACTAGTAGAGTCTACAGTACTCTATTGTAATATTTACTGCTCCAGTTGCTGCGCGCGAGTCCTTCTGCATCAGCCGCACTCGATGGCAATTTATGCCCGGTCCAGTTAAAAATAAGACGTGTTACTTTGGTCAAATTTTGTCTGCTCGTCAAAATCTTCGAGAATTTTTTTGACTAACTACATAATAATAATAATGATGAGCTGTCTTTGCTTGTACTCTACGTACCGTACCAGGTAGTGGTAGTAGCAGAAGTTCAAAGAAAGGGGCAATTTTGTAAATCCGACCGCTACGGGCGTCTCGTTCGAAAAAATCACACAAGATTCAGCTGCTTTTGGTGTCCAGTTGCTAGAGTACCAACTGGATCATCAATAAATCATCGATAAATCATCCACGAATTGTTGAAGTACTTCTCTCAGTATAGTACTACTACCGTACTACCTGGTACCTGGTACTAATGAATAAATAATAACAATGGTCTTTTTTTGTACCGGCATCAGCATTATTGATTCATTGATGTGAGAGGCTACCAGGCAAGCTACTACTAGTCTACTACTAGCTAGTGCTGCCACGTAGTAGTAGTAGAGTACCGTACTGGTAGTACCAGTACCAGTATGCAGCGAATCGATGGCTGGTCTTTGCGTTCTGACTCGAGTTTTTTTTTTCCTCTTCGAAAGGTCGCAAAGGATGCTTTCTTTGTCAGTCTTCATTAAGGAACCATTCGTGAAGAATTAATAAAGTTGCCATAATTTAACACCACCACCAACGCGACCGTCTGAATGACATGACTCGAGTAGTAGTACCTGGTAGTAACGACTTCTAGAGGGAGAAAAATTGGAGTGCTTTGACTATCCTTTTGGAGTACCTTTTTTTTTGGCGCCGGGATGCCAAAGCAAATAAAAGTTCGAAACTACTTTCCCTTGGACTTCTCCCGCTCCTCAAAACTAATTAAGGGATTTAGCGGCAATCGACAACAATGCGCCTCATTGCTGGTTCATCAAAGATTGGATCAAGATATGCGTGGCCATCATGATTGGAGTTGGAGGCAGTCGAATTTGACTACCAGGTACTACGGTAGTCCAGTACCAGCCAGTGGTATTACGATTACTACTAGTACTACTAGTTACTACTGTACTAGTAGTAGGTAGTACTTGAAACAGGAAAGCAAAACGAGAGAAAGAAGCTCAATTCTTGTACATTTCGCTTTACCGATTGTACAGCATACATAGATCATCTCAACGACCGTACAGCATATCGAATATATATATAGCACCAACGTTGCCTTTCCTGGTTAACGAAGTTCTATATAACTCGAGTAAGAGATACTTTCAAGTTACAAGCAAGTTCCAAGATGTATTCATCTTATTCCTCTACTTCTTCGGCCTCTACTAGCGGTCGTACTGATACTGCAGGCAGTGTCGGTAGCAGCAGTTACTGCAGAAGCTCGATGAAGAAAAACAAAACGAAATCTAGTGTTACGACGAAGCGATCAGCCCCTCTCAAGTGGTTGGTGCTTCTATCCCTCATTTGCTTGGCAAATGCGGGGATCTTTGACTTTCGGTTCCGCCGCTCGGCTGGTAAGCCCTTACCCAAGACGGCTACCCACGAAAGCCAAGACGAGGTCGACGCGGCCAACGCGGCTGTTAAGGAAGCGACGGCCGATACAAAAGGTGGCACCGACAATTCCGAATCGGAGGCATTTCTTGGTCAGGAGATGCATTTGAAGGAAGGAGAGCATCAGCCAGGTGCTCTTGTCGGTAGCCAGAACCATCAGGACTTCCAGATGAATCAGCAAAATCACCGTCAGGCCCAGGGCGGAAATTTTGCTGTTCCAGGAGTTCCAGGCGGTATTGGCCTCGGGTCTACCAATAATGTACGTCCTGATGAGACGGATGCCCCCGCCGAGAACCCTCCTACGAAAAGTCCTGTCACGGACAGGCCTACCCCTAAACCTACGACGCAACAGGATCAGGATGACGTTCAGACTTCTTTCTTGGGTTCTAGCTGGAACTTGACTTCGACTGCAGCTGTCCAGCCTTGTACTCCAGATAGCCAGGTCTTTCAAACTTCCATCTATATGACTCATAAACTCAACGGAACCCTCAACGGAACTGTCAACGCGAGTGGGTTCAATGATGACTTGATGGACTATCCTACGCCACCCGAGATTGCCGAAGCTGCTTCCAAGTTAGACCTTCCCATGGAAGACATTGTGTTAATGCAAGAGCTGATCCTTGAGACATACAACAACATGTCTGCAGAGTACTGCGATCCTTACTTCTGCCGCTTGTGGTCGGTGTCCGCTGATAACTCGACCAAACGTGTTTTTTTTACTCCTGATAATGAAACTACACAAGAGAATCCAGCTGTCTTGATTCGTCTCAAGTACGATCTTATCGGCTTCTGTGAAAATCTGCCAGAATTGAGGCTTCAAGGGGCCTTTGTTTTTCATCAGGCGGCGACACGAAGTCTGGGTTGCTTTGAATTGGCCCCCGATCGTGGATCTGCCTTGGACTTGGAAGGAAGTCTCAATGCATCTCCCTCAAAAATCCCTAGCCAGCTTCCTTCAGCTGATCCATCCAGATCTCCTAGTGATTCACCTTCTTTCCTTCCATCAGACGTGCCCAGTTCAGCTCCAAGTGATAGCCCCAGCGGTATGCATGAATTCATTTGTTTTGTCTTGTCGGTGTGATTGTTTCTGTTTGCTGTGCTGACTAGATTTGCCTCTATCTATTGAACTACTATTAGACGCTAATCGAGGTACTACCTTTGAAGCTGTGACCCCGGGGCCTACCCCAGGGCCTTCAACGGCTTTTACACCGGGACGACGACGCTTGTTGGAGAATACTACGAATGGCACGTGGGCTTCTAACCCTTTTTCCGACTTTGAAACCCTTCGTAAGCAAGATGGGCGGCGCGAGGCTCGCCGTCAAACACGATTGCGATTGCATGCGATGCAGCATGAATATCGGAATCGCCAACGAGGTCTTCAGGAAAATGCAGCATCTAATAATAGTGGACAAAATCTCGACGGGACCAACTTTGATGATTCCAGTTGCCCATGTCTTGCAGAATTCCCAGCGCTTCGTGCTCCCACTGAAATCGAGTTTCTAGATCGCCTCAACCAAGTTTATTCTGGACAAGTTTGGAAGGATTTTGATCCCAGCCAGCCACGGTTTGCGCGAGCAAGCGAGGGTCTTGGGTACACTCTGCCAACAGATACAAATGTTGTTCCCAATAATACTGTTTTTCACGATGCCATTGATGTAGCGGAGAATTCTACGCTTTTCACATGCCATGGTAATGTGTCACAGCTGGAAACACTGGTCATTATTGATGTTGATGGTGTCCCCGAGAATATGAGTCTTGCAGAAGTGAGCTTATTGGAACGCGGTATGATGCTGACTTTTAACGAGCTTAGTTTCTGGGCATGTGATCCCTATGATAGGATGGTGCAGAATGTCACGCTGAAGCGTATCTTCCCCGATTTGTTGGACGGAGGAAACAATTTGCTTGTATTTGATGTTACCTCATCCTGCAGGAATTGCAATGAATCAGATCTTCTTTTGTTCACCCAGAATATCATTGCCATGAAGGCCGGAAACAAAACCATCGAGCACCGGCTGCCAGATATGTTGGAGATGCCTTTTACTCCATTTCTCACTGATAGGGATGACATTGATGCCCTGTTAGTGCAATACAGAACGGATGATATTGAGTGCTTCTGTCCAGCAAACGAAGATTATACTAATAATGACACCATCCGCTCTCCGTATATCACCGAGTTTGGTACGGCATTGAATGAAACATTTTACAAGCTGCGAGAGACATTTATGCTGCAGAATGTTTCGCTTGTCCGCGAAGTCATCGAGGTTGAGACGTATCATTGTGAAGAACCTAATACCACCAGGTCCGCACTTACGCTCAATTTTACCGGGAGCGTAGCAAGCCTTTCTCGAGTGGAAAAGCTTGCTCTTTCGAAAGCTGTTCAGGTGCGTACAAATTGACTGCAAACAATGGATCGTGAACATTTTAATAAATTTTTGCTCATTTTTGTATGATTGATTTTTTCCTTCGTGAATTCTAGGAGACTTACAATTCTATTAATATCGAGCTTTGTGATGTTCCCGTTTTTCGGAAAGTCACAAATGTCTCAGTGCTCGATCAGACTTTTCCAATTGTAAATGATGACGATTCAAGTGGCACGACCGGAAGCCTTAATACAAGTGCATTCAGTGGAAGCCTTGCTGAAGTTTCCAGGCAGAGCAGCAAAAATAGTATGGGCAGAAGGTTGCAAGAAGACACTGACTTTGGGGCCCTTTCTTTTGACATTCTGGTGGATGCACAGGTATGTCCCGACAGTTTGTTCAGCGAAGCTACTGATTTGCCAGATTTTATTCCGTTTGAAGATGACGACGACGAATGTGGTTTTCCTTCTCGTGGCTCTGAGTTTTCGACAGTTGGACAAGATGAGCACCGATCTTTGTCACCTTCGACGGTACCGACATATCCTTCAATGACTCCTTCCATCAACATGACAGGTAACATGACGGATTGGATAGTTCGAAGTAGGAGCATCTCCAGTTTTCTACCGGAGCTGGATCTTGGTACTAGCACATGTTTATGTGAAACTGGGAATGGTAACCCAGCATCAGCGCATAGATCTCCAACTAAATTGGAATTTCTCCTTGGTCTCAATGATGCAATATTGGATCTCCAAAACCAAGGACTGCTACTTGATCTTGGTTTGGTTTCGGCATTAGGAAATGAAGCACCTTTTGACTGTAGTGCATTTCGAGGATCAGCCTCATTTGATCTCGCAGAAACAGAAAGTCTCTCAGAAACAGAGACCCCACAACCGAATACTACGGCAACATCATCACCAACCACATTTAGAACAACTACGTTTTCTGTTACGCTCACTCCGCCTCCATCTTCGAGTAGTCCCTCAACAGTGCCCCCAGTAAATTTACCAGGTGTTGCACCTGGAAGGTACGTGCAGAATTTTCCACTCTGTTCGATCTCTGCGAGCATAAATACTGCAACTCCTGACCAATTTCTCTCTCTTGAATTGATTAGCCCTGCCCCAGGTGGATCAGATGGCAGCCCTGGATCCCCTGGGTCTGGTGGATCAGATGGCAGCCCTGGATCCCCGGGGACTGCTGGATCGAATGGCCGCCCTGGATCCCCAGGGACTGCTGGATCGAATGGCCGCCCTGGATCCCCTGGCAGCGATGGCTCAGATGGCCGCCCTGGATCCCCTGGCAGCGATGGTTCAAATGGCCGCCCTGGATCCCCTGGCAGTGATGGATCCAATGGAAGGTAAGGTTTACTTTCTTTAATCTTCGTGGTATTTCGGCAAGCAACTGATTGTCTGACTCCCATTTTATTTTTAATCTTAATTTGCAGTCCTGGGGATCCAGGAACAGCTGGGACTCCAGGAACAGCTGGGAATCCAGGACCACCTGGGACTCCAGGCGTGCCAGGAGGGTAAGTCTTGCTGGTTTTGTTGCGTTTGCTGTTATTGTTATTATTGTGATGATAATCTAACAATACTTTCCATCATCATAGAACGGGGGAACCAGGGCTGCCTGGTAATACTGAACTGCCCCCAACGCCCTTTCCAAGTTTACGTCCAATACCAGTTCCTACAACGCCTGTTCCTACCACATCGAGAAACGCAAGTATAGCTCCGTCAATACCAGTGCCTACAACGCCCATTCCTACCACAATTCGACCCACATCAACCAATGTATTTCCATCATTGCCTCCTGAATCTTTGCCTTCAAGAAGTCCTTCCAATGCTCCTACTGCAGTGCCTGCAAGCAACCCATCAGCAGAGCCAACAGGCACACCCTCTGATGCACCCAACAGAACCACAACAGACAACCCAACTGTGTCCAGTGGGCACCCAAGTGCTTTTCCAAGTACAGGAAGCCCAACTAATATCCCAAGTAGCTCACTGACAAATCAACCCTCTGAAAGACCAATTCAAGCACCAGTGGCTGTGCAAACAGGCATGCCAACCAGAATGATGTCAGATAATCCCACTACAAATTTTTGTGGCAATGCGGAGGAGAAAGAAACCCTTGTTTTGCAAGATACAGTTGACTTTAAAGATCCTGTTGACGCTGATCTCTTTGTGAATGGAGTCATTGGCCTGAACAAGGATGATGACAACTCATACTTGGACTTGACCAATGGTGGCTCAGTCCCCAGTGAGGGAGTTACCAGGGAGATTTCTGTTCCTCTGATTTCTGGCATCAAGGCAGACACAGTTATTATTGAGTTTGACCTGTTTCAGATTGATGGTTGGAGTAGAGACATGGGAGATGAGTTTTTAGTTTTGATCAATGGTGAACTGGAGGTAAATCTTGGAGAGCTGTTGTCTTTCACAACAGACACTCCCAACGAGTCTGCAACTACCAGTGATGGCATTACTTGGGAGCGTGTGACAGTAAGGGAAGGAGATGAGTATCCTAGAGACTTTGGTTTTAACACTGGTGAAAATGACAAGGAGTTCCGTGTCACTGTAACAGTGCCAGGTGATCTAGTGGATGAAGATGGCAGTCTTGATGTCACATTTTTGACCAGGGCTACTGATGAAGTGTTACCCAGTGCAGGAATTGATGACCTG
>Ga0210036_1002852_pt1 | contig 17733 bp, 4 predicted proteins | sample CryGeymeta201515_FD_185469 | JGI IMG/M metagenome (GOLD analysis project Ga0210036, IMG submission 185469) | Groundwater microbial communities from Crystal Geyser aquifers in Utah, USA - Crystal Geyser metaG 2015-15 (SPAdes) (version 2) | ecosystem: Environmental > Aquatic > Deep subsurface >...
TCATAAATTTGCCTTTTCGTCGAATACGAAAGCAACTTTATATACCTAAAATAGTTTCTTAACCGCGCCCTCCCGCCCGATTGGCTACCCGAGTGTGAGAGCAACCCTAGCGGTCTGCCCTCTCACCCGGGCGCCTCGGAACGGAGAAAAGGTCGGCCCTAGTAAATTGCCGAGTTTCTCCAAACCACCCTACCTAGCCGAACGTAGCCCTAGAGAGCTGGCATAGTCGAGAGAACGCGGTAGCGTTCGCTCGCTAATTAAAAACCTCATCAAACACACTAACCCTTTCCTTCATGAAAACAAAGAGAAGTAGACTACATCATGGTAGTGTTTTCTCTTGGTGTGCATTGAATACTATTATTAGTAAACTAGACTACTACGGCCTTTTCCAGCAAGGAGGACAAAACGGAACAGTAGTCTACTACGAGTATTGGCCAAAGAGCTCCATTCCATTTACCTTTTAGCCTTTACAATAATAGTATGTGGCGCGCCATTGCCAAGCAAAGCCTTGGGAAGCAGCCTTTCACAGCCGTGTCCATGACTTTGCTGTGCTGTCGGCAATTCTCGTCCACACCTACTACTGTGAATGCTTTGAATACCGTCGTTATCACAGGATCAACACGAACAGAGGGAGCTCCTCGACCAATTCTGGGTCCTCGTGTGTGCAGTTACATCTGCTCTTCCCTTGAAAATAGAGGACACGTCATTTCGGCGGTTCTCGATCCAACCCTACCACTCCTGGAAAAACCTCATTTTGCCTATTCCAAAACTCAAGTGCCACCAGAAATGCAGGAAATGGCAGATGCCATCCAGGAAGCAGATTGCTACGTCACAATTACACCCGAATACAATCATGCACCATCACCTGGGCTGATCAATACTTTAAATCACTTTGGGAGTTCACTATTTTCTTTCAAACCATCGGCAATTGTCTCGTATTCAGCAGGACAGTGGGGTGGCACGAGAGCTGCTCACGCATTGAGACCCATACTATCGGAACTGGGATGCTTGCCAGTATCGGCCATGATTCACATCCCACAAGTACAAGATATTTTGGACGACGAAGGCAATGTGATGGGAGATGAAAATACCAGACAACGATGGGATTCCTACACGGAGAGGTGCTTTTCGCAATTGGAATGGTGGGGAGAAGCTGCCCGAATTCACAAGAAAGCTGCGGATCCATTTCAGGTGTCCCCAGCCTTTGCCAAATCACCTACAGAGAGGAACGCTCCTTAGTTCATGACAGATAGACCAAGAAAGTGTAGGTAGGTAATTACATCTCTAACTACAATTGACGTTGTCTATTCTAGCTTCGTATCTGCGACGGCTCCTCCAGTGCCGCAGTGGACCTCAATCAAGGCGCGCAAACGGCTACCAAGGCGAGAGGTTGAAGGTAGAGCCGTCTCAATGGCTTTGGCTTGCGTAACCAGCTCTTGCTTGCCACGGATAGCGGAAGCAAGGCGGACATCGTTGCACACAACCAACAGGGCTGACGCCAACGCTATTTGCTCGGAAACTGCCAAACTGCCAACGGCGGAAGAGACGTCCGCAAATACCTGCAAAAACATGTCACTCTCCTGACGCAGTAAAATAATAAAGGGCTCAAGGAAGTTGGCAAGCCTTCGATCGTCCAATTCATGGTTTGTATTATTACCATCGATTGGTGAAAAATGCTTCAGTATCACGCACATGGCTGCAGTTGCCGGAGATTTGAGATTTGGAACTACTTCTTGTATTGCTGATACACCGCTGCTATCTACCAGGTTCACACCACAAGTCGCGAGTATGGACAGTGCAGTTCTAGCCACGACGACTTGCCCCGGCCCTTGCGATCCTTCTATGCACTTGAGCCACTGCTCGAGCAAAGGTGAGAGCATTGGCAAGACTTTGCTGGGACCACACTGACATAAAATATTGCATGCCAAATCAACGCTAGCGTCAAGCTGTATTAACTCCTTAGGGCTGATTTCACGATCCGTTTTCGATGAAGCATACTGAGAAAGGCCCATGCTGTTCGTCACAAAGCCGAGATATGACTGCATGGACAACGAGTGGCGAACCGAATGAATGGACTGCACAATGTTGGAGGCGGTCTCGAAAGACACAGAGTTATCGTAAATTCCGTGGCATCTAGCGCAAATTCTGCTTAAACCATCCAAGGTCTCCTGATTGGGAGTTTGGAGCAACACCACTAACCCCAAGAGGTTTCGTTGCAGAGCCGCTGGAAACGACTCAAAAGTAGAACCACTGAGACTGTCGGGCACGTCTTTGCGTCTCTTTTTATATTTAAAGAGAGAGACAAGGTTTGTCCGAATGTGGTTCACCAAAGTTGTTTCCGCAGTCGACATGATGTTACCAGTGACATCTAAGCGTCGAACGACACTTTGCAACAAGTCAACGACCTCGTTGCTTTCGTAGAGATACTTGGCCTCCCACGTCACCATGTAGGTAACCAACCCACAGAGTATTTGCAACAGTATGGGTTCATACTTTTCCTCCAAACCAGCAAGGTCCCAGTCGTACAATCGATAAATCTCTCTGGCCAAGTGCACACACTTGCGCGTTGCAGATGACGATGCCAACGTCCGAATATCATCATGGGATGTTTCCTGGCTCAGCTCTGGGAAAAAATTGGAAGCAACAGATTTGATGAGCCTCCGATTGATCTTATTGACCATGCGAACATGCTCATCGTCGTTTTCGGGATCATCATCACCGTCGTTTTCGCCTCTTTTGTGCAACCTAGAAATGCCCAGCAATCTCTGCAGAGCATCAAACAGTGCATCGTTCAATCGTGTAGCTGCTGATTCGGAGGAATCGGTTGCTGACTTGTCCAAATTAGGCTTGCAGCTCTCCAATTCAGCGAACAAATACGTCAATACACGCTGGAGATGTTCTTGCTCGGTTTCACAGCCATCCAAGTAAGCATCGAGTATTGTTGCACAGACCTCCAAGTTAATGTCAAGCACCAAATTCACAGACACATCCACTGATGGGGGCAAAGGAAAGGAGCTCATGACGAGCGCCGTGTACTGGCACCATACTTGGTGGAAGGATGCCGTCCCCTTTTTAGGCTCGCCATCTTTTCCAACAGAGTGGCTGACAGTTGTGTACAACAGATGCGTCGACTCCAAAATCAAAAAGAGTTCGTGATAGTCGTAGCGACCGTGTTCTTGCTGGGTTGCTTCAGCAAAGGCATCCCGCAATTTTCCAAGAAGCTCGCTGCTTGTCTCTTGACTCAGTGATATTTTTTGTTGCCCTTGTTCTTGGTGTCGCTCGTGAGTACTTCCGTTGACGTCACCTTGTTCATTGGTGGCAGAAACGAACCATGCCAAATCTGCCAATGATCCAACCGGATTTGGAGGAGAAGCATTCACCATTCTACCCGGTACAAAGAGAGCATTTAGTCCACGTCCTTTATAAACCACAGTTAGATCGGCTGTGGTGCTAGTAGCATCGGATTTACTCGATTTCCGTTTGTTGTTGGCCGATTTTAGCAGCGCCAATAGGGAATGCAAGACTTGATAGTTTGAAGCATCCCCGGTGCCTTTTGCCTCTTTATTGTTGCGCCCTCGCTTTTTGGGTACCGCACCACTGTTGTTGTCGGCGTTGGCTTTGGCCACTTGGGCTGATCGATGGGAGAGGATCCCTACGTAGGAGGGCAGAATTTCCGCACGGTAGGGCGCCACAAAGGCAGGAATAGCCGCACTTAGCATTCCCACCACTGCCGTTCCGTCCAATTGTGTTTTTTTGTCCAAACTGTTCAACATGGAAGTGACGTGAGCCATGAGCAATGGAATAAAGGGTTTGAGAAATTTGTAGCCTTCTGCTTTGTCTTGGCAGACTTTGGAAAGGATGTCTCTCAAAATGGACAACGCCAATTGCCTGACTTCTCGATCTTCGTCAACGCAACACTTGGCACTGACAGGCATTAGCACGGCCAAGTGATGTCGAACCGTCAACGATGAAACATCTTGTCGATTGACGGCATCTTTTAATCCTCTCGCGGCGGATATTCTCACCGCTTCAGCTGGATGCCGTAAATGGCTAACCATGTCCTCAATGGACCGACCACGGGTCGAATATAGCTCTTGGATTTCGTCCTCTTCAACAGTGTCTGGCTGCTGTTGTTGTTGCTGCTGCTGCTGCTGCTGTTGTTGGGCAATATTTTGTTGAGAAACAGTTACAGAAGCAGTTTTGAAGCTCGTGTCTGTCTCATTAGCTGGTTTCAAAGCACGTTTTCCGACCTTGGCTTTGACTCTCTTAAAGTCTGTGGGACCTTTCTTGCGCTTCTTGGCGGTTAAGTTGGCCATGGTCAAACGCAGGTTGATTTTTAGAAATTGGTTGATAAAAATGTGAAAAGGAAACCGTGCTGTTGTTGCGAAGTTTCGGTTTTACGTTAAAAAGAAATCAATGGCTTTGGAAGTAGGTTCATGTTCATTCCCGAGCATGAATGAATGAATGCAAGCACGTTTATCCCACATCAAGTTCGAGCAAAAACCCTTCGACACAATTCAATTCACACGACAACGACACGCATGCTAAAGGGCTGCTTTACGGATCGTTAGCTAACTAGGCTTCAGAAATTACAAAAGCAGAAGTGTCCGAGGATGCCATGAAACCTCGCAACACAGAACGCGCAGACCGAACCAAGTCATCATTGCCAATGTAGTCTTCGTCGAGACAATTCTCACCAGCACCACTCAAAACTTCACTCAGCAATGTCGACAGCGAAGAGCAGGCATAACTTCCCTCTGATTGATAATTCTCGTCAACATAGTGGGATACCATGTCCCTGAGAAACTCCAAATCCAAGAGCAATTGGTTGTATCCACCCACCGAAAACGATGTGTTTCGAGTTTGCTCCGCAACAGCCTTGAAAGCGACCTTGAAAAGCAGAAAGAGAACAGCGTTTCTGGAAAAATCAATCGTCTCAGAAGAATGCGGGTAAATAGAGACCTGCTCCTTGAACATGCGTTCCACGTCCGCTTGCAATCCCTTCACCGGCGACGAGTTCATACTAATGATTGATTGCGAACCCATGTTGCTGGAAAAGGTGGGAACGGGACCAGCGCATTTGTCTTCGCGAAAGAGGGTGCCTAGTTCAAAAGATGCCGATTTGACAATCTCTAGCAAGCGACAGGCCTCTGGACAAGGACGATCGGAAAAGTCCTCTGTGGCTTTCGAAGCGATCGTGGCCATATTCTCGCATAGCTCCTTGCATGCTTCGAACCCACGATCCATGGCGTACAGCGTCAAAATACGAGACGCTGCTAAGCTAAAACGTTCTGTCGTCTTGCGTTCGTGCTCGGACAGTACCTTGTCCTTCTTGCTATCGTCCATAGGAAAGAGCCCTCCTCCGGAACGTTTGTTCTTTCCGCCACCAACGTTCGACTCTATGGATTGATTCATGCTGTCGACAAAAGCACGTTCGCAACTGCGACACATTTCACAGACTTTCAAGGCAAAGTCAAGAGAAATTATGCCATTGTTTTTTCCCTCGATTTCCGCAATTAAATCTTGAGTTGCAGACTCCACCTTTTCTGCCAATGGATCGTACTGGTTTGACAATTCGCTTACATCATCTCTATCCGTTGTTTTCAAGACTGTATTGATATTCTCTAATCCGTCAGACGGTGAATCTTCCGCAGCATTTTCTCGGACAGCTTCAATCGAAAAGTTGGGGTCACTTGTCTCACATCCGGCCATGACTTCCAGCGTTCCTCCGAGCCAAGAGGCAAATCGAATCATGCTAGCTTGAATGCATTCTTTCAGCATGACTAAATCGACCGATGCTGCAGAAGCTCCCAATATATTGCGCCCCGAGACAATGCTTCGTACGGTATCGTCCAAAAGTTGCAGACAATCAGAGACCGCAATTTGGACCAGCTGTAAGACCCGGGCGCGTTCGCCTGGCGCATCCTTCTCCTCTTCTGGAGCAATTACACGCGTAGCAAAGGGAACCAAGCAATCGTTGACGACTCGTAGCCTCAAATCGCAAAACTTTTGTTCGACTCGACGGCGTACCAACGTTTCAGTTAATACGGACGCTTGCTCCACCAAATCGGCACAGAAGTCTCCGCTCAATCCCACTTCTGGCATGGAAAGACCTGTGGCTAGTTCCCTTACAGTGTGCAACAATAAGGACATGGCACCAGCAACATCTTCGTAGACTTCGTCGCCGTCTCCTTCTTGTTCGCTGCCTTCCGTGGCAGTGTCCATGGCAACCTGAGCAGAGACACTGTGCTCCAATAGTACAGTGCGCACATGATCCAGAAAGGATCCGTAGACTTCCGTGACGAATTCCACGAGAGGAATGGGACCATCCTTGTCCTGCTGTTCTTCTGCAGCCGCTTCACTGTTGTTGCCTTCGTGGAAGCTCATGCTGTAAAGAGTTGCAACTTCCAAAATGGAATCAATTACAAGTGTTGGTACCAAATGATGTCCCTGAGACTGTGCCTGCGTTTGTGTTTGTGAACCTTCCATGTCTGCGTTATTCTCCACAATACTGGAGTCATTCGTCGTGAGCGCCAGGGAAAAGGCCGACTCTTGCAATTCTAGTTGGTGGGTGTCAAAAAGACGATCCAAGTATCGAACACTGGCGGCCAATGACATGCTCTGGCATTTTTCCAGTGTCGTGTCCACGATTAGGTTGGCGGGCTGTTCTTGTACCAGCAATGCCAAGGTTCCTGTGCATTCAAAAATTTCCGAAATGCTTTGTGGCGGATCGGGAGGTACAAAGCCGTCCTCACCTTCTTCAGCTGCTGCGGTATTGGTGTTTTCATTGCTGGCAGGTTCGTCGGAATCGTAGGAATTCGATGTTCCTACCATTAACGAATGTTCCTGGCCACTCCAGTGCATTATTTTGTGGCGCATTGTACCTATGAGGGACTGCATCAGCGCATGACATTCCTGCTCAATATTTTGCAAACTCTCAAAGCCTGCCGAATGCTTGCTGAGAATATTCGTGGACCTGCAAAAGGTACGCCCCGCTGTCCGGTAGTGACCCTGGTTGATGTGATCCTGAAGGGTTTGCGGCAATTTCAACAGTGCATCCAATCGTGTCAGCAATCGTTTGACACGAATCTTTTCGGCCACGGCATCCCGAAGACCTCCCAATTCGCCTTCGACCAACCGGGCGGTGTCGTTAACCTTGGCCATGCCCTGTTGGAGTCGTTCCAGACCACCCTGGTTGGCCTGCACGTTCACTCCCACACTCTTGACAGCTTCCGTAGCATCAATGAATTTGCTGTAGTTTTCGTAAACCATATTCTGCGTACTGCTGTCCAACGTCCTTACTTGCAGTGTGAGCTGTTCGTCCATTTCAAGCAATTTATGCACCGAACTCTTGACAACGTGGTAGGATGTATGGGAGGCCACATCAAAATAAGGAGAATCTAAATCATTTAAATCAGCACTATTGCGGGGCTTGGAAGATTGTCTACCACTGTCGACGGAAGTGCTTTGTCGTCGACTCGCTGAAGCATTAGAACCATCATCACCGGCACTTGGACTCGCAGAAGCGGCGGCAGCAGCAGCAGTTGCTGTACCAGTATTAGTTTGACCGTAAAAGGACTCCAATAGCTTTTTACGTATCAATGCTTCTCGATCAACACTGCTACCCTGGCCATTATCACGAACGGTCAGGAACTCATCATCGGATTCAGAAGAAGAGTCCGAGTCCATGGTGGCAAGTAGTTGTTGCTTGGTACTGTGATGTACCAGTAGACAAGTTGTGCGAGTGAAGAGTCAGGTGTTGTGTTGCCTTGTACGTTGTACGTGCTGTCCATGGTTTTGATTTTACTTGCGTGATATTACCACGAAGTTTTGTGGTCACAACTATTGAAGAAGTGTGCGTCTCTCGTAATTTCTTCAAAATTCAACTCTCGAATCCAAACCTGAACGAAACATGAGTACGGTAAGGTCTACTTACTATGCAACGGAAAACAAAGCATTGAAAAATAAATAGTCTAAGTAATTATACAAATATTTTATGGTACACGGGGATTTTACAGTAGCTGATTCGGCAGCGCAGGCCCGAATGTTTCTTCAGACTCGGATTCCTCCGAAGACTCGGCCGATGGTTCCTCCTCGTCCTCGTCCTCCTCGTCGTCTACCAGCAGCGTTTGGTGATCGAAGATTGCTCTCAATTTCGAGGCCAATTCCAAAGGACGAGACGATTTTGAGGCAGCGGAGGATACGGACCGCGAGGATGAAGCAGTGCCCGCACTGCTGCTTCGGTTGCGAGCAGAAACTGGCGCGGGCCGAATTGGAGTTGGTTCTGGCAGGCCCGACAAGACTGCGGCAGTGGCCGATAAGGCGGGCGGAGAGAGCACACTAGATTCGGAAGCTATCGAGGATTCTTCCGTGGCCAGCGCAGGAGGTGTCGAATTGACTGAGTTGATTCGGTGAGAAGAAGACGACAAATAGCCTTGCGCCAACCGCCTTAGGTCGTATGGTATGCCCGTGTCCGCTTCCGATGCTGTCACATCACTGATGGCCCGATCGATGGTAGAGAGACTTGGATTAGTATCGACGTGTTGCAATTTGCCAACGTTACCGATATGATAATCCAACGAGAGCTTGGTTTGGGGGTCCATGGGCTGCTTTTGTTGGTGCGCACTTCGATTGTCTTGTTTAGGTGTTCGAAAGGACAAATTAGGAAAGGGCGGTTCGTCGTCAGGGCGACTGCCAGAGAAAGTATCTTCGAACAAAATGATATCTGTTTCCGAATTTTTGTGTTGTGGAGTTGTCTGGTTTGACCTTGTTGGAATTGTATTTCTATGCAGTGAATCGCGATTTGCATTGTCAGGCTCTGAGGCGCTGGTAGCTCTCTGGGCTGACGAGCCCAATTTCGGAGTCTTAGCTTCACGCAACTCATTGATCTCTGCCACAAGACGGGCCTCGACGGCCTTGCTGATGCGTCGCTCTTCTTCGATTCTTTTAGTGTCTTCGTGCCATCTCTCCTTCGTACCTTGCAAAAGCGACAAAATCTCCTCCAATTCTTCGCGCAAGGCCCGTTCATCGACGCCCGAGCCCTTCATTCCGGTCTCCTTCAACTTTGTCAGTTCAGCCTCCAACGCAGCTTCTTTGGTCCTGCATTTCTCCATTTCTTCTTTATACTTTTCTTGGTTTGCATGAGCAGCGTCATCTAGCTCTTTAATTCGGACTAACAAAAGACAAATTTCCTCTTTTGACTGTGCAAGTGTTTCTTCCGCTTCTCGCTGAACTCGATGAATTTCCTTATGCATCTCCAAAGAACGCATTTCTTCCGCATCCTTGAATGTGGCAAACTCAGCCGCGAGCTCGGCCTCTCTGACTCGACTTTTCGACAACTTCTTCTCTGCCTCCTGCAGATTCCGCGTAGCTTCAGATTGCACTTCCTTCAGATTCGCAGAGAGTGACTCAAGCTGCTCATTCAATTTGGTGGTTTTCATTTCAGCATACTCTGTTAATTGGATGATCTTGGCCTCCATCTCTCGCGACTGCCCCCGGTGCTCCTGTTCCATTTCATCTCGTTTTTTTTCTTCGCTTATTTCTAAGGCTGCTAGCTTTGAGTTTGCCTCTTTCTGCGATATGTTAGCGGCATCTTGTATATCCTTCAGCTGCTTGCGAAGAAGCTGCAATTCCTCTTGTGCAGCCTTCGAAATTTCTAGTACTCGAACCTGGTCTTCCGTCTCCCGGTCAAGATTCTGCTGCTCTTCTAATAATTCAGCTTCAAGGATCGAGTTTGTAGCTCTCAAGGCTATTAGTTCCTTTTCGTAGTCATCTTCTGCTTGCGAAGCTAGCTTTCGGGCCTGACTCAACTGAGATGTAACCAAGTCCAATTTCTGTTGCAGTGATGCATTGCATGATTCAGCCTTGGACACTTCCTGGATCTTGGCCGAGAGAAGCAGCTTTTGGGTACTCAGCTCGGCATTCAAGTCATTTTCTCTTTGCTTGGCTGCTTTGAGATTTCCTTGCAATGATTCGCTGGCAAGTTGACTAGAAAGCTGGGCCTCCTTGAGCTGTTCAGAGACTATGATGAACTTCTTCTGTAATTCTGTGTTTGATGAAAGTGCTGTGGATAATTCCTCACACTTGGCATCCATCTCAGCTACTAAACTTTGCTTTTGAAGCCTCATTTCTGCACCCAGCGCATCCTCTCTTGCCTTCATTTGTTGCTGTGCAAGTTCGGTAGCATTGTTAGCCTCCTTGAGCTCATCAGTAACTATGTCCAGCTTCTCTTGCAATTCCACACTATGTGCTTCAGCCTTGGATACCTCCTCTTGCTTTGCCTTTTTTTCATCAAGGAGCAGCTGCTTTTGTTTAGAGAGCTCAGCAACCAACCCATCCTCCCTTGCCTTCATTTGTTGCTGTGCAAGTTCAGTAGCATTGTGGGCCTCCTTGAGATTCTCAGTAACTCTTTTAAGCTTGTTTTGTAATTCCACAATATGTGCTTCAGCCTTGGATGCCTCCTCCTGCATGGCATTCTTTTCATCAAAGAGCAGCTGCTTTTGTTTTGTAAGCTCAGTAACCAACTCATCTTCCTTTGCAATCATTTCTTGCTGTGCAAGTTCAGTGGCTTGGTGGGCCTCCTTAAGCTGCTCAGTAAATATGTCCAGCTTCTCTTGTAATTCATCATTGAGTGCTTCAGCTTTGGATACCTCCTCTTGCCTGTTGGTTTCTTTGTCAGAGAGAAGCTGATTCAGTTTAGCAAGCTCGGCAATGAACTCCTCCTCCCTTGCCTTCATCTGTTGCTGTGCAATATCAGTAGCATTGTGGGCTTCCTTGAGCTCTTCCATAACTATGTCCATCTTGCCTTGTAATTCCACAATACATGCTTCAGCCTTGGATACTTCCTCTTGTTTTGCTTTTTTTTCATCAAGGAGCAGCTGTTTTTGTTTAGAGAGCTCAGCAACCAACTTATCTTCCTTTGCCTTCATTTGTTGCTGTGCAAGTTCAGTAGCATTGTGGACCTCCTTGAGCTCCTCATTCACTATGTCCAGCTTGTCTTGTAATTCCACAATATGTGCTTCAGCCTTGGATGCCTCCTCTTGCTTTGCCTCTTTTTCATCAAGGAGCAGCTGCTTTTGTTTAGAGAGCTCAGTCTCCAGCTCATCTTCTCTTGCCTTCATTTGCTGCTGTGCAAGTTCAGTAGCATTGTGGGCTTCTTTGAGCTTACCAGTAACTATGTCAAGTGTGTCCTGTAATACCAAAATATGCGATTGAGCCTTGGACACATCCTCTTGCCTGGCCTCCTTTTCAACAAAGAGCACCTGTTTTTGTTTAGAGAGCTCAGCAACCAACTCATCTTCTTTTGCCTTCATTTGTTGCTGTGCAATATCAGTAGCATCGTGGGCCTCCTTGAGCTTCTCAGTCAGTATGCCAAGCTTGCCTCGTAATTCCACAACAAGTGCTTCAGCCTTAGATACTTCCTCTTCCTTGACCTCTCTTTCATCAAAGAGCAGCTGATTTAGTTTAGCAAGCTGGTTAATCAATTCCTCCTCCCTGGTCTTCATTTGTTGCTGTGCAAGTTCAGCAGGATTGTTAGCCTCCTTGAGCCCTTCCATAGCAATGTCCAGCTTGCCTTGCAATTCCACAATTTGTGCTTCAGCCTTGGATACTTCCTTCTGCTTTGTCTCTTTTTCATCAAACAGCAGCTTCTTTTGTCTAGAGAACTCAGTAACCAACTCATACTCTCTTGCCTTGGCAGATTTGTGTGTAATTTCAGTAGCATTGTGGGCCTCCTTGAGATTCTCAGTAACTCTTTTAAGCTTGTTTTGTAATTCCACAATATGTGCTTCAGCCTTGGATGCCTCCTCTTGCATGGCATTCTTTTCATCAAAGAGCAGCTGCTTTTGTTTTGTAAGCTCAGTAACCAACCCATCTTCCTTTGCAATCATTTCTTGCTGTGCAAGTTCAGAGGTTTGGTGGGCCTCCTTAAGCTGCTCAGTAAATATGTCCAGCTTCTCTTGTAAATCATCATTGAGTGCTTCAGCTTTGGATACATCCTCTTGCCTGTTGGTTTCTTTGTCAGAGAGAAGCTGATTCAGTTTAGCAAGCTTGGTAACAAACTCCTCCTCCCTTGCCTGCATTTGATGCTGTGCAAGTTCAGTAGCATTGTGGGCATCATTGAGCTTCTCAGTCACTAGGCCCAACTCGTCTTGTAATTCTGAAATATGTGCTTCAGCCTTGGATACCTTCTTGTGATTCTCCTCCTTTTCATCAAGGAGCAGTTGCTTTTGTTTAGAAAGCTCAGTAGTCAACTCATCTTCTCTTGCAGTCATTTGCTGCTGTGCAAGTTCAAAAGCACTTTGGACATGATTGAGCTCCTCTGTAACAATGTTAAGTGTGTCCTGTAATACTACAATGTGTGCTTGAGCCTTGGACACCTCTTCTTGCTTAGCCTCTTTTTCATCAAAGAGCAGCTTATTTAGTTTTGCAAGGTCAGTAACCAACTCATCTTCCTTTGCCTTCATTTGTTGCTGTGCAAGTTCAGTTGCATTAATGGCATCCTTGAGCTCCTCATTCACTATGTTCAGCTTGTCTTGTAATTCTACAATATGTGCTTCAGCCTTGGATGCCTCCTCTTGCTTTGCCTCATTTTCATCAAAGAGCAGCTGCTGCTCTCTAGAAAACTCAGTAGCCAGCTCATACTCTCTTGCCTTGGCAGACTTGTGTGCAATCTCAGTAGCATTGTGGGCCTCCTTAAGCTCCTCAGTCATTATGTCTAGCTTGTCTTGTAATTCTGCAATATGTGCTTCAGCCTTGGACACCTCCAATTTCTTGGTCCTCGTTTCATCACAGAGCAGCTGACCTTGTTTTGCAATCTCATTAATCAACTCCTCCTCCCTTGTCTTCATTTGATGCTGTGCAAGTTTGGTAGCATTGTTAGCCTCCTTGAGCTTGTCAATAACTATGTCCAGCTTGCCTTGCAATTCCACAATTTGTGCTTCAGCCTTGGATACTTCCTTTTGCTTTGCCTCTTTTTCATCAAAAAGCAGCTGCTTTTGTCTAGAGAACTCAGCAACCAAGTCATCTTCCTTTGACTTCATTTCTTGCTGTGCGAGTTCAGTAGCATTGTGGGCCTCCTTAAGCTCATCAGTAACTACGTCCAGCTTCTCTTGCAATTCCACACTATGTGCTTCAGCCTTGGATACTTCCTCTTGCTTTGCCTTTTTTTCATCAAGGAGCAGCTGTTTTTGTTTAGAGAGCTCAGCAACCAACCCATCCGCCTTTGCCTTCATTTGTTGCTGTGCAAGTTCAGTAGCATTGTGGGCCTCCTTGAGCTCCTCATTCACTATGCCCAGCTTGTCTCGTAATTCCACAATGTGTGCTTCAGCTTTGGATACCTCCTCTTTCAGGGCCTCCTTTTCATCAAAGAGCAGCTGCTTTTGTTTAGCAAGCTCATGAGTTAACTCATCTTCCCTTGCCTTCATTTGTTGCTGTGCAAGTTCAGTAGCATTGTGGGCCTCATTGAGCTCATCAGTAACTATGTCCAGCTTCTCTTGTAATTCATCATTGAGTGCTTCAGCTTTGGATACCTCCTCTTGCCTGTTGGTTTCTTTGTCAGAGTTGGCTGTATTTTCTAATTGCAATCGACTGAGTTTGTCATTCAGCAGAGTGATGGTTTTTTCCATTTCCTGCTTTTCTCTCTTGGCGTGGTCGAGTTCATTCGATACATCAAGTTTTTCCTTCGCACTGTTTTTAAACATGTTGGAGAATTCAATTTCTTTTTGTCGCATTTCTTGCTTCAGCTGCTCGGTTGTCTTGGTGCAACGTTCGCGCTCGCCACTTAAGGCCAATTTTCTCTTGTTGCTAGCAACGAGCGAGACAGCCGTGATCAGTTGGAAACATAGTGTAGAGTTTTTACTTGCCACAACGAGATCTCTCAATTCACGCGATTCCTTTGCAGCACGAGCAAGGTGCTCATTAGCGGCAGCATGCTGACGCATATTGTGATCAGCAAGCATTTGGAACATCTCGTGGCGAAAGGCAGTATTGACACGCAGCTCTTGAAGTTCTGAAAGAAGGGCGTCTCGATGGGCTGCAAGTCCCTCCTTTTCTCGTTTCGATTCGAGGAGTTTATTATCCATCTCTTGCACAAAAGTGTCCAATTCCAAGGCTTGACTATCGGCTTTGGCCAACTGGTCGCGCGCCTCTTCGAGCTCTGATTTGATACTGGCAACTTCAGCGACTTCGGCCTGTACATCTTTACATTTCTTTTCAAGCTCGCTTTCTGTCACTTTATTCCACTTGGTTTCACTTTCGCATAATTCTTTTGCAAGATTCTCTCTCGCTTTGTAATGCTGAATTTCTTGCTTTAGCTCGCTGCAGGAAAATCGAAGGCATTCCAATTCTTCGAGTTCATCCCCGTGGCAGCAACTACTATCTTTGTTCGACGATTTTGCCTTGGCTAATTCGAGTCGCAGATTCAAGATTTCCTGGTTGGCCTTTTCGAGCTCCAGCAGCCTGGGCAAAACCATTTTTGGCTCGGCATCGATCGCACAAGCTTGCGATCGTGTCTCGTCCTCCGGGTGTGAATCACTTGTAGATGACCATGAGTTAACTCGGACAAGCGTTTTGTGGTCGAAGTTCCTATTGGCGTGCTGTAAGCTATCTGCCCTCGACTCAGCTTTTGCCAGTTTCATCTTGGCATTGAACACGTCGTTGCGCATTTTGATATTATCCTCTTTGGCCGCAGCGAGCGCTCTTGATAAATCTGAATTTGTTTGTGTCAGCTCATCAGCCTCCTTGGCAGTATCAGAGGCTTGACATTCCGCCGCTTCGAGCTTTTTCATCAGATCCGAATTGGCTTTTTCCAATTCATTGGCCCTTCTGACAGCTCCCGCTACTTGGACTTCCGCCGCGTCGAGCTTTTCCAGCAAAACTGAGCTATCTTTGTAGCCTTTAGATGGGATGTCAGACCGAGAAGGAGCATCGGCTTCCTTCAAGACCCGAATGGTTTCTTGAGTTTGTTTCAATTTTTGCTGCAGCTTTTCAAGTTCGTCCGTGTCAGCCGATCCTTGTGATCCATTGTTAATTGATAATCCCTTGCCCCTGGACGCTACCAATTCTGCCTTGGTATCCATCAATTGTGACTTTAACAATTCCAGTTCCGCTCGCAAAGCTATGACCCCCATGGATGTCAAAGTAGCACCCGCAATCTCAACAGAGTGAATGTTTTCACTTGCATCTGTACCAGCGTGCTTGGCGTTGAGGGCGGCTAATTCCAGTCTTGATTGATCCATCTTGGCTTGAAGCTGTTGTATATCCTTATCTTGCGTAGCCAATGCTAACAGTGCCCGTCGCATCGGGTCTTCAGGTTGATTCGTGGTATCGTCGTTGCACTGAAATAGTGTCTGCAATCGATGGTCTCGCAGCACGTCATATTCTACTCCTCTTCCTTGGCCGCCGATGTCATCATTGGGCACACAGGCCGAGACTTCGTTCATGGTAGCACAGTCCGAGAGCCAAGTAGCACTGGCAGCTTCAAGTTGACTCCTGCTCCTTGTATGTGCTTCTAATAGTTTTGACGACATTGGCGTTTGTGTTTGCTCCTTCAGTTTGGAGAGAGACGATGGTTCTTGGGGAACATTAAAGGTAGTCGTGGTAACGGTGCTTGCATAATTGGAATTAGTCCTGGTTTCTTGTTGCTGTCGTTGCTGGCGGTGTCGACTTAGGACACTGTTATTGTCGGCGTCAGCATCGGTTTCGGCATCGGCATTTCCAGTATAGTTTTTATTGACTTTGTAAATTGTCTTCGGCAAAGATGACTGTTTAGTCTCTTCATCATCCAGATCGGGGTCGCAATAATGACGGCTTATGTCTTGCTTTGGACGTGTCGGGTCTTCTTGTTGAAGACACTGGTTCTTGTAAGTATCGGTGCCCAGTACCATACATTCCCCGAAACGTCGTCCCCAGTCCATGGAACGATTGGCATACCCTTCTAAAGTTTGCTTTGTATCTACATCGCAACCTTCCCCCATGAAATATGTTTCTTCATCACGATCTAACACAGCAGTAACAGCATCGCCATCTCTCTCGCCGGCATGGTCAACGCGTCCTCGACTCTTGCTGTGAGTTCTGCTTTTGGAAGTTCCGCGGCTCCGACTTTTGCTGCGATGACTACGATGATGATGACTACGACGGTGATCAGAGAACCCTTGCAATGGCAGACTAGCCGCCAAAGTAGATGCTGGTTCTAGCGAGAAGACGCTGTCACAGGCATAACCAATACTATGTTCTTGGTGTTGTTTGCTCTCGCCTTCGTCCACATTATCATTGTTTACATCCTCATCACCGTAAGGATCCGAAAAATACGGACTATAATGAACAGCGGTCACTGGCTGACTGGTTTTCTTGTGGGCGTTAGTGTCGTTCATGGTGCTGTTCATGGTGCTGTTCATGGTGCTGTTCATGGTATTGCTATCATTATTTGAACTGCTGCTGTCCAGCAAGTTACGGCGATGAGTGGAAGCTGAAACGCGAACGTCCTGAGGATCTAGACTTCTGCTGCTTTTGTTGTTATTGTTGCTGCTGCTTCTTCCTCGACTCTTACTACGAGTCTTACTACGACTACGACTTCGAGCGCAATTATTATTGTAGGTCTGATTGAATTGTTCGGCGGCAAGAAAGCCTGTATGAAAGTTCATAACAGGCGGCGGGAACGCAAAAGGTTGTTTCGCGAAGAGATGATTGTCGTCTTGGGTACCAGTGGAAGAATCATTGTATCGCTGCCGATGCCGTTGTCGTGAATTCATCTTCTTTCTACTACAGAAAAAGAAAAGAGTGAGATGGCTACTGGATCGAGGGACCTTCTGTGTGTGTTAACCAACAATCCGATCCAACCGAAATTATGGGCCTTGTGACAGTGAAGGCGCCATGAAAATTTGGCTTGTGGCAGGCTCGGAAGAGACGTACACATTTTCGGCAATGCCAAACTGAGACCGTTATTTATGCCGACCTCTATCCCTAAAACAATTTATGTTTAGAAATAATTATTATGATCGCAGTTAAAACTTCGACAAAGAGTATATTCTACTTTTACCGTACTACTAGACCTAGTAGTAATTGGGCAGGTTGTAATCCTCTTTCTCGTCACTTGGGAGCTTTAAAGTTTCTTTTTCATCTACAACACAGATTATTGGAGCTAAAAAACTTTGAGCTCATACAAAGCGAGAGGATCCTCTAATAGGAGTAGAGCTCAGTAATTTATGCAAACCTCTTTTAGACTTCCTCTTGTTTCTGCTGGTCTTCCTTGCTGCCGTAGTAACGAGAAAAGGTCCTTCAACAACATTTTAACGGGATGTTGTAGCTAGTTCTATCCAAAAGTAGTATCGATGACATTTTCGCCGTCAAATAGAATTTGACATGCCTCGTTCAGGTTGAACAGTTGAGTAGACTTCGATCACCAGCTCTGCTCAATTACTCCGTAGAGAAATACTCATCGGCAGGTAGGATGATGATTTCTACTACAGTAGCTACCGTAGTAGACGAGTCTACCATAGTACTACTACTTCCCTACTACTGGTCTACTACTCTAGAGACTCCTACTACTCGCCTAGCTAGACTACTTCTACTGCTCCTACGTATGTACGAGTAGAACAGTAGCTACCAGGTAGCTTTACTCTAGAGAGTACTGTACAATACTACTAGCTAGTAGTAGTAGTAGTAGTAGTAGTAGTAGTAGTAGTAGTAGTAGTAGTAGTAGTAGTAGTAGTAGTAGTAGTAGTAGTAGTAGTAGTA
>Ga0210036_1002853_pt1 | contig 17730 bp, 8 predicted proteins | sample CryGeymeta201515_FD_185469 | JGI IMG/M metagenome (GOLD analysis project Ga0210036, IMG submission 185469) | Groundwater microbial communities from Crystal Geyser aquifers in Utah, USA - Crystal Geyser metaG 2015-15 (SPAdes) (version 2) | ecosystem: Environmental > Aquatic > Deep subsurface >...
TGTATTTATTATTAGATAATACTGTTAAAGTGAGAGGACTCTGATATCACTACTTGATATCAGTCCTAGATACTACTAGTAGTGCCTTGAAACGTAGGATTCATAGGACCCATAACCAGTTCTTTCGCCAACACAGTAGACTAGAGTAGACTACTACCGAATTCGGTACAAAGTGAACCTGTGAGCTTCCCGAACTCCAGTTTAGTCTCCGTTCACCCGGACGTCAAATTTTCCTGGGATTATCATCTCATTGTAGCCAACGTAACAATCAAATCGTATGTTTATCCTCCAAGAATCTCATGTGTACGTATGTCAGAGATTCTCGATTAAATAGCTCGGGCGACCGTTTGGAAGTGCCATGGGAAGTAATTTGCTAGTCCATTCTTGATTTAGTAATAGGTAATAAATTGATTCTTCGGTACGTCTAAGTTTTTCGCAGTATGCTAGTATGTATGTATTCTGATTGCGACTTTTTTAATTACAAGAACCGCCCCCCAGAGGAGGTGGCACATTTTTTTCCAGTTTCGGGTCAAACTTGAAGTTGACTTGCTTGGCAAAATCATCCAATGGTCGTTCTCCGCTCAATACGGTTTTGTCACGAAAGACCCACGTTGGATACCCATCTACGTTCTTGCTGTTGCAAATTAGTGGTTGAGCACTGTATCCTCTGGGGGCACATTCAACGTAGGTAATATATTGAAAAGCTTCGCGACCAAAGAGCTCTTTTTGTCGGGCGCAGTGGGGGCACCAGAATGCACCGTACATCACAACACCTTTGTCTGCCAGTTTCTTGGCCAAAGCAATAGCTTGTTCGGACGACGCTCGCTGCACTCGTTTGGGAATGTACATCGTTTCACCATTCTTGGAAGACGTGACTGGAAAATAACCCAATTCTTCGGCAATCACAGCAATAGGTGGAGCCGCCAGGGCCTCATTATTACTGTTTCTTTGGTCGGGTAGTTGCATAACGGCTAGCCCTGTTGTGATGGCCAATCCGATGCGCGATAAAAAGGATCGCCGATGGACAGTATCAAACGGTGCATCATCGCTATCATAAATATCAGTAACGTTTGTTTCTAGACTGGACCTATCGTGTTTGGCAAGCCAACAGGACGACGGAGGTGCTGCTACGGCGGCAGCTGATCTCAGGTTTGTGTGGACGCTGCTGATGCCAAATCCCAACACAAAACTCGTATTGCTTTCTTCCAAGACGATGATCAGAGCAAGCAACAACAAAGGAGATCGCATTTTGGCTTGCTGCAATGTTGGAAAAAGATGCAAAATATGTTATTGTTTGATCTTTGATCGTACTCTTATCTACTCTAGTTAGTAGTAGACTAGTCGAGTTGATGTTGGCATGTTGGACGGATGGGATGTTGCAAGTTCTTCTACAAATTAGAATAGGGTTAGGGTTTATATATTGATAGGGTTAGGCGTTCATCACCAGCACCATTCAATCTCGCAGAAAATATACCAGGTAATAATGGTCTTCTATCGAAGATCGAAGCAGCACCAGGTTGATAGAGAAAGTAATAAGGAATCGCAGTCGAAAGTCAAACCAACGAACATACAACTCCTCGACGCAAATACACTGGTAAAAAAAAGATCTTCGCACGACCATGTCTACCACATTTCAATCACAGCAACAGCTGACATCGACGACTGCTCCTGGCAAGGTATTCGGATCACGCAATGAGTTGGCGGATCATTACAAGTCCGATTGGCATAAATACAATCTCAAACGAAGAGAAGCAGGATTGCCGTTACTGTTGGAAGCTGATTTTCAGGCACGTCTTGCGGCAGCACTTTCCTTGCGACAAGAAGAAGGTCGGAATGGTACATCTCATTTAAAGAAGGGCAAGAAACAAAAGCCCAAAAAGAACATCATGAATCAAAAAGAAGTTGCTGCTGCTGCTGCCGCCGCCGCCGCTGCTGCTTCCAAGGACGAGAATGACAAGGAAGCACCCGCCGATACGGCCATGGAATTAGACGACAACGCCACCGATCAACAAGTTGAGGAGGAGAAAGAAGAATTAGAAGATAAAGTTACAGAAGAAGCGATGGAAGATGCACCTGTGATTGATCCCAAACAATGCCTTTTTGATCGCCACTTTTCAGCCACAGTCGAAGCCAATGCCGATCGCATGTACCGCAAATACGGATTTTTTGTGCCCGATCGTGAATATTTGACAGATCTGGAAGGTTTGATTGGATATTGTCACGAAAAAATCAAGGTGCGCGTCGTCAGCAAAGAAGAAAAGAAAAAAGATGCTTCTATTTGTTTTGTGATCCTTCCATGAATGTTCAATTGTCTCACAGCTTTTACCTTCACCTTGCACTATTTTTATCGTTATTGTTTGTGTTCAAACTCCTGTCAGCTGGGACACATGTGTGTGTATTGCCATAAAGCCTTTCCAACGTGGCAAGGATGCCAAAAGCACATGATTTCAAAACGGCATACCAAACTCAAATACGAGGCGGGGATTGATTTAGAAGACTTGAGTGTTTTTTATGACTTTACCGAAGCAGACAATGAATTCATGCAATCTATTGGTGCTACAAATGTTGCTATGGCTGCTACCGTTAGCAAGGACAACGAGATGACAACACCGGACGAAGAAAAGGTTGTCATGGCGGATGATGGGGATGATGATTGGGAAGATATTTCGGACGACGAAGAAATGGCCGACGAAGATGGCGCTGACGACGACACGGATAACGATATATACGATGCTTACGAAATGCATTTGGCGCAATACGGATTTGACGTCAATGCCCTTGGAGAATTGATTTTGCCCAATGGTCGTGTCATTGGACACCGTGCACTATCGCGATACTACAAACAGCGCGTTCCCACCGCGAAAACGAATCAGAATTCTGCTTTAGTGGCTGCTCGCCGTGCTGCTGGTGAGCGATTGTTCAATGGACAGGTCATTAATATTCATGGAACAAGTGAGAATTCTATGGCCTTGATGAAAGCTGGCGTCCACCCAAATGTTGCCGCTGGGCGTGCAGGCAACGGTATCTTGACCAAGAACGAAGCGGGAATGTATTCGTCCATGAGTATTTATCGGTTCCGTGCCGCAGCACGAAAGGCGCGCCGCGAAGAATTCCAGGGAGTGCGCTTGTACGAAAAATCGAAACAGAATATGAATCGCATGGACAAAAAGGCTAATCGTTTGATGAATGGTGTTAGTGTAGCTCACGCTAAAAGATAAGCAAGAAGAAGTACTTGAGCTGATATGCATAGTTCTATGGTAACAAATTTCGTTTTGTTAATGATGAAAGCACTCAATTCACGTACGTGATCGAGATATTTTGTCTTCAAATGTGATAGTCGTGATCGTATGTACGGCTTGAGACTGCAAGACGCGCTTCAACGCGCTCAGTATCTTGACTTGACTTTGATTCTATTCTCATTTGAGTGGCTCCCTTACTTTTTATATGTAGACCCAAAGATAGCTCACGCTAACCATACTCTTTTTACAACCGTTACGAGTTAGAGTGTTGAATTGCACAATACTCGTTTGAGTTGTTGCTGAAAATTGTTCCGGCTGTGTTTTGATTGGTCGAGAGCAGTCACTTTTGTTCGGTCGGACTTTTTGCACATTATTATTACTGCCTGTATTTACTTTTTCCTTCTTCTTGGCGTACGGTACAGTAGTCTAGTGACCATGGATTTTGCTTTGACGCATTTCCTTCATTAGTTCGATGAACTGTACCTGGTACTGTATTTCTTGACAAGGGCAAGCTTTTTTTCCTTCTCTCATTATCAATTTTGCATAATTTATTGCATTCTGCAGTACTAGCAATTAACCACAATATTTTTTCAATACCGCATCATCGGTAATATGGAGGAGACCACTGGAAGTGACTTGTTGCTGGGAGCATATGGCTGGCAGCCAAACCATAAGAAGCGTACTCTTATACAATCCCAACGTCGACAACTACCATCCAACGGTGCTTCTGTGGTTGTCAAAGTGGGTAATCTTCGCTTGAGATTATACCACAAAACGAAGGTTTCTGTGGGCTATCGTAATCATGATAATAGCTGCGTCGATACACCAGATAGTGATAACTTCATGTCTGAATCTAAAAATGACGAAACCATCTTGACCATGACTGATGATCCTTCCACGTTCCATTCCAAATTTGACGAAATGCATATTCAAAATGCAACTCCACGACGCGTCAGCGAAAGCACGTCAACGGTAGACTCTTTTGAGTTGACAGATTCTAGCAATGAAAGTTCCAGCCGTTTGGTCAAATCAATCTGTCAAAACGATTTGGAATATTGTAACACCAGCAGCGGCGAAGGTGAAGTGGAATCTAGAGAAATCATTTCGAGCAAGAAACAAAAACAAGGAAAACGGTGGCGACGCCTAACCAAGTGGCGTGACAAACGTCTACGCGAAAGGAAGAAAACGAATCAGTTAGCCAATATTACAAATATGACCAATGGCGGTAACATTACCGGAAACAGCTACACCACCAGAAACAGCAGCCGCCGCAACAGCAACAGCAGTATTAGCAAAAGGAGCACGAAAAAGAAGAAGCGCCATCTGCGCGGCACCACTCCCAGCAAGAATACGTCCGATTACCGTCCTCCCAAGCGAAAACAAACGAGTTCCATTATGAAGTTACCACCATCCGACACCATGATTCGTCGTCATTATAATATTGGTTGGTTTGATGGGAAATTGATCACTTCCGAGCCCAACGCTTCACAAGCGTATTATGATGATGGCCAACTTGAAGATATTCAAGACGATGAAGAAGTTTTAGTTGGTGCGGCCGCCTATTTGATCAAGTATCATGCCACGCACAAAAAGCGACACATTCCAACGAGTATTGGTACCCAAGTAAGAAAGAAGTTTGATGATTTTTGGTATACGGGACAAGTCATTGCCCACAAAAACATCCGAGACACCAAAAAAAAAAGCTATCGCGTCAAATACCAAGAGGACTCTGATGAAGAAGACATGCTAGAAGAGGAAGTGAAAGTATGTGCCATAGCCTATCAATTGTCGGTGGTTCCAGCACAATGCGAAGATTTGTTGTTTACCCTAGTGGGTGGCGGGGATGGAAGTAACTGCGCGCCCGTCCAACGCACGAAGCGTCGTCGACGATCATCCAATACTTGCAGTCCGGTGGACCCCACGCCGACCGCAACTTCAACGGCTTCCTCGTCCAAACGAAAAAATAGTAAACTGCTCAAAGAGATTGAAAGCTTTAATCGAGTGCCCTTTGGAACTGCTAACACCGATATTGTCCTTGGCAAGAGAAGAAGTTCGCAGCGACAAAGCACCGCACCACGCCAGTTGGAGACAGCTAAGAATGAAGCGACTATTCCACGCCGCAAAGATTTTCCTGGAAAAAAGTTTCGTAATATCTTACCGACCTCATCTACCCGGTATGATGCCAGGAATCAAGCCCCTTTATTAGCAGGAACAAAGCTCCGAAAACGGTTCCTCGTCAAGACGGAGTTTTCAACCAGTCCTACCCTACAAGAATGGGTCTGGTATGATGGTGAAGTCATCAACATATCCCAGCGAAACTTACAAACAGTGTGTTGGAGTGATGGCCAGAAAGAACAAATGGACGAATTGGAACTCCAAGTGGCGATGCAAGCCTACAAAATGTACGCCAATCCTTCCTCCTCCAATCAAGTTTGTCCCGGTTCGGGGACGCGCATTCGTAGACACTACAGTGACGGATGGTATGATGGAAGCATTGTCAATTGGGACTGTACAGGCAAATGCTACGTATTATTTGACGATGGCGACGAAGCCTTTTTAGACCTGGAAGAAGCTCGACTTTTGGCTTGGGCCTATGACAAACATTACGGTCTATTGCCAGTACAAGACAAGGACGCGTAAGCGGGTTGGTTACACATTCTGTAGATTGAGAAAACTTACACTGTAGTGAACAATTCAAAGTCCGCAACTAGAAGTAGTCCAAAAGTGTACGACCGTCTTATCATATAGACGTCGTGATTGTAGTCATTTGAATCTCGTTGGCCGGAGTGGGATCGTCGAGAGTATTCGCCTCGATGCCGACCGCTGAGTGATTTCGGTTGTTACCGCTACCATCGTTGCTGCTGCCTTGCTCAGAATTTACTATCGAATTTACTATCGACGCTCCACTGTCCGAATCGCTACCCTCCGCATTTACGGGTGACCAGCCAAACCGCATCAGACGACTCACATTTCGCTTGAAAAAAGACTCTTTTGAATGATTTACGGGTTTTTCACGGTCGTCGTGCGAAAGCACAAATTGCAAAACTTCGAATTTGCACAAGGGACAGGTGCCTTGTCGTTCCGTAAGCCATGGAATGATGCAGTCAACATGAAATTTATGCCTGCAGGGCAGACACAAAGTAGTGCTTTCCTCCAAGCCGCCAACAGGAGAAGCCACATGAAGCTCATCCAAGCAAACGGCGCACGTGTTCTCTTCCTCATCCCCAGCATGTTCATGATCAATTGTATCCGCGTTGACAACATCGTCATTTGCACCGCCATGCTGATTAGCAGTGCGGTTCGCATTCGTCGAGTGTACGCCTCTCCCTTCTTCCATACTGTTGGCAGGCGAAGTAAGTGATTGTTGTGTATTATCTTCTGAATCGGCCATCTTTCCGTACAAATCCCCACCAAATTGCAATCGCTTCACCTCATCCATGGTCATGAGTTTCCTCGAACGTCGTATCGCTTCGGGAGTCAGAACGATTTGACCTGCTCCATTGACGGGAATAAGCCCCAGCTGCACGAACACCAAAAGGCAACCAAAGACGGTTACAAAGGTAAAGAATCCTCCCATGGCAATCAGAATCCATGTTTGCAAATCTGCAAAAGATGGGTCGGTATAGAAATCGGGAAACAATCCGTCGAGCTGAATCACGGGACCACCACTGTTCAGTACTTCTTGGGATTCATTCTGTAATATTGATTTCAGGGCTGTGTTTACGAAGGAAGTATCATGCGATTGGTGAGTAAGAGAGAATACTAAAAAAAATCTTTCCTTTCCCTTCTAATGTAATTCGATTTGTAACATACCAAGACCGGTGGGATTGGAAACAAACAACAATCCTAAAGAAATTCCGTCCTTGGATGCATCTTCTTTCATCGATACCAAATTGTTCCGCACGGTATGGTCATAAACAACCATGTAGCTCACCATCGGATGCTGCATCATCGCCATCCGTGCTTTTCGTTCAAACGTACAATTGCCACGTTCAACCAGTAGTACCACTGTCCACGAAGAAGGGGAACAAAAAGGGACGAAAATAAGCAAGAAAAAAGTGGACTATTGCGAGCATCATGATGACTCTAAAGTAGTTTGCATTGAGAAGGCGAGAGGCGCAAATATCTTTCAATTATTAAAGACAAAAAGTATGACACGCACCAGGTAAAGTATCATTCGGTGGAACGAGCTCATCGAGTCCCTCGTCTCGGCAGAGCTGGGAATTGTTGTGGCTGCTGGGCAGCACCTGCAAGTGTGCGGGATACGTTCTAGAGGGATGGCTCCAGGACATTCCAAAATTGGCGGGCATGGATTCAAAGTCTTGTCCATTGTACGATACCGTTGATTCTGCGCCACCGATTAACAAGGTGAATGCTACCAGTAGCAAAGCCAGATGGCCTATGTTTGTTCTTCTTGGAATCGTATTCGACATGGTTCTCAGCAAAAGTCTTTTTAAATTCATCTGGAAAATTCTGCCGCGTCGTGAATAGTCTGATTACTAGACTGCTGACTATACACGGAGTAGCTGTTCTCGCTGTGTCTTTAATGATCAAAACTCACTACTCGAGTAACTTGTAGAACCTGGTAGTGAGGGTTGGTTCTCTTCTTGGTTTTTCGCTTTTCGCTAACTGCTTGTTGTTGCGTGTTGATACTTCACTTGCAGAAGAAACAAGAAACTAGGGTCTACTCGGAGTACTACTTCTTGACTTCTGTTGCACTGTCGACAGCCAGACCAGTGGCTGATGCTTAAATAATTACAGTAAAAAATAAAATAATTTACTCTATCTAGAGCTGCTGCTACCACTACATACTACCTCAGGTACCAGTAGTAGTACTCTACTACTTGCTTAGATAGTAGAAGCACTAGTAGTAGTAGCTAATCCAGAGAAGAAGTGAAAACAAGGACTAATACTCCTCTGTTATATCCTATTCAGCATGATGGCTGCATTTACTAATAGAACAAGCAATACTTTTAACTCTTCCAATTTTTTTTTGTATAATTGCATTGTAACAAGCGGGCTACTTGTATTATCGTAGGTGTTTCCCCAAGTACCGGTATAATTTTGGGCCAAAAAGAGTCGACGGAAGAGCGAGACATGCAGGCGACAACAACCAGCCAGTGCAAGGTGCATCCTGTACCGATTGACTGGTACTGGGAACTGGAACTGGAACTGAAACTGGAAGGACAAAATTGGTCTCAATTGCCGCACACAGGAAACTAAAGGAGCAAGAAGCAGACTAACTGTTAGGATAGTTATCGACCACAGAATGAATTGGTTAGCTAGCTCCTCTCATGATATGTAATACAAAACAGGCACTCACAACATGCGGCACATCGAGTATACAATCAAGTATTCGTGCTCAATTTCTGAAATGAGGAAGCTGATAGATTGTGTGCTCTCGAATGTTGGTCCAACAAAAAAACTGTAGCAGCTCGCGAAAGTACCTAACTGGTCTCACACCTGATCTTCCTTGTTTCGAACTCCTAGTAGCTCGAACTAGTAGCACGGTGGTACTGTGATGACAAATCAAGCAAAGCATTTACCAGGTAGTTGCTTCTTTGGGGCAAAAATGTTGGGCGCACATTGGCTATCAACATGTGTCGCAAAAATTGAAACCACTAGACACTACTACTAGACTACTCTACTTAGTACCAGGTAGTACTGTAGTAGTTAGTAGACTCCTGCTGTAGCAGCCTACTTCTGACACATCTTTCCTCACCTTCGTCCAAAACCTAAGCAGGATGTCTTCAAGGAAGCGCCGGCATACGCAATCCACATTTGCCGACTTGGTTCATCCAAACTTTGAGGAGCTGTCTCGTGCTTTTCCTGACTTTAGGAAAGCTTGGCAGAATGTGCGGCAACATCAAAAAGAGCATGGTGGATCCATGTCCAAAAATGTAACACAAGGTGGGTATAAAAGCATTGCATTCTTTTTAACTAGTTGCCTGTCACTCCTATCTATCCTAACGACATTATTTTGGTTCCGACGATGACACGATGGTTTAGAATTTACTATTGCCACCACACGAGCCCTTCTTCATACGTACTTTTCGTTACAATTACCGCAGATCCCCACCCTTTGTCCACCCGTCCCCAATCGATATTTCTTTGTCAAGTGGTTGATTCAAGACTTGCTACCACTCCACGATAACCATGGTTACTTTTTGGAGGTTCAACCTCGTCGCAGCACTCATTTTGGGATTGATCTTGGAACTGGAGCAACCTGCATTTATCCTCTTTTGTGTTGCGCCTCCCAAGTGGAAATTGAAGATCACAATATTGCTGGGAGCAGCTGGAAGTGGCTGGCGTCCGAAGTTGATCCAATATCATGCAGTATGGCTTTTGAAAATGTAAAGGCAAATGGCTCGGAATCCCGGATTCAAGTAGTACAAGTGCAACCAACCAGCACACAACAAAAACAAATTGGCACCACTGCACACGACGACAGTGACTCAATGGTGGAGGATGCCACAACATTCACCATACAGAAAGGGCCTTTGCGTTGCATACTAGAGGCGCTACCGAAACAATCGCAACCACAAGGGATGGTAGATGTTATAATGACCAATCCACCATTTCACGAACCAGATGCAACTCTGGAAAACCAACCAGTACGAGCTGGAGACCAGAGAGCCAAAACCACCATAACCCAGAGCGAGGGCTGCTATCCGGGGGGAGAAGTACAGTTTCTGGTTGACACCCTCGTGGATGCTATCCAACTTACAAAGCATCCAACACTTCAAGTAATGCCACGAGCAACAGTATTACCAACAAAAATACAACCAAACCTGACGGCTCGCTGGTATGCTTCCATGTTTGGTAAGAAGACATCATGGACCCAAGTTTCTCGTATTCTTGCGTACATGTTGGGACCTGCCCGCATTCAAGCTACTGAATTTGGTCCCGGAAATCTAACAAGGTGGTTTCTAGCTTGGACATTTGCTCGTCCCAACCCTCGTTCACCCTTGGCAATTTATCATTCGAAGCATCAGAGCAATACCACCAGCAAGGAACCAATGCTGTCATTTCAAGTGACACTGGAGGACGTCACTGAAAGGGCTCAGGGAGTCATACAGGGAGTGGTGGATCGAGTCATGAGTTGTTTCACTTCATTTCCAGGCTTTGAGTTCATAGCTACTCGGGTGGGTGAACAAGGCAATGGCACAACAGCATCGATGGGCGTTAATATTCAAGAGAAAACACCCACTGTGGAAGAATGGGATTCCGGCTTACTGCCACGAGCCATTCTAGAAGCATTGCAGTACCGAGGGATTTCCTTTATGCATTTTTTACCTTCCGAAGGTCACTTTTTAGTCGATGTCACTGTGTCTGCTTCTTCCAACGACACGACAGCAACGGTGCAACTTCATGGTTATGCACACTCACACTTTGGTAGAAAGGTGCTAGATAAGATAGCTGCACATGCCCAAGCCGACATCTGTCGAACCTCTCGTCGCTGGAGACGTATTGTTAAGCGACAGATGGAAGGTCGACTGCAGTACGAGCAGTATCAACCCATGGGGACATAGCAAGAACAAGAGGCACAAAGAATATTATTTTATTTCATCGAGCCAAATGATATACGATGCCCATTGCCGTCAAAGCCCGTTCGAGCCACTGCACCTCATATAAAGTAGGTAGCTTGCTAGCTACATGTTGGAGGTATTCATTGATCATGAATAGCATCAGAGTCGATACAATTCACCTGTCATAGAGATGAAATAGACTAGTGTGATACTATTTACGTCCGTTTTTATATATATTATAATAAGTGTGCAGCATGGGTGTTATATTTGCTGAGCGTCTTCGGGGATCGGCGAGCATGCAGTCATACTCTCAAGGCTCACCTTAAACTAGATACTGCACGATCCAGTAAAAAGTCTATTTTATTGTTGGAGCCGAAAGTTCCTGCATTGATATTTAGGTTGATCGCAGCGTCGTACTTCAGAATCTCTACTAGCTACAGTACTAGCTAGCAGTGTCTAGCTAGAGCTAGAGAGCGAGCTGAGTGAAAAAATTTGCTCATGAAAATATTGTTTGTATCATTTAGGGTTAGAGAGCACTAAATAGTTTTCAATCCATTTTTTGACTGGCCGCCTGCGCACTTCTGGCATTGGTTTTGACTATTGACCCTGATTTTCAAAAACAGTTTACATGCAACCCATAAAACCTCGTTTGTGTGAACGCAACTAGTATTGCATATGACCCAGACACCAAAAGCAGCAGGTAGGAAGGCAGGATTAAGGAAAGAACAAGCCGTGATTCATCGTGGCAAGGACGCGAGAAAGATTAGCAGTTGGAGGCGAAACAGATGTTTTCACAAGATGCCAATCCCAATCGAGATCAAAGTAACGCAGCAGCCAACCAGCAGGGAAGAACACCGGAAAGCCCCGAGTCTATCTCATCGTTGGCCGGTCTGAAGCGGCGTGGTTCCCTTTTGAACAGTATTAACGACAAAAGCAGAAGACTTCTCACTCGTCAAAACAGCATTAGTGTGATTGATCAGGGAGAGCCATCGAATTTTTCCATGGCTTCGATCCCCCAAAATTCTACTTCGGCAGCAGCATGGAATGTTCGCCGCAAAAGCACAGAAACTGAGAAAAATAACCGATCTTCTTTGCAGTTCGATTCCGATTCCTCGCACGTGTCAGGCACACAATCTCTTTCTTCCAATACTTTTTTGTCTTCAGGATCCGCCTCTCGTTCGCTCTTTGCAGCCGCCTCTACGACAAACCATTCCGCGTCGACTATTGTTTGCAATACACAAGATGTTTCCACGAAAAGTCATAATAAATCTAGCAATAATACCACCTTCACCACGACGACGAGCTCTAGCTCTTTCAACAAGACATTGACACCCAAAGCCTCTGGCCGTGGCGATCAGGCAAAAATGGGCCGTACCTCACTGTTTGGTTCCGTCATGCAGCAAGTGGGACAACCAGATGCTTCTAGACAACAAACCAGTCATATTAGTCCTGCCAAACGTCCGCGTGCCAATTTGGACGCTTCCGAACTCCTCACACCAAGAAATAACAAACGTAGATTTATGAAGACACCCGAAAAAGGTTCCAGCCAAAAGAAGATGCCCTTTGGAAGTCCAGGTGGCTTTGAACTCTTGGACTTTGTCAATAATTTTGGAAGTCCTCAGAGCAAACACAGTCACTTATCCATCAACTCCAATATCAGTTGTGCGTCATCAGTCGAGAATGAGTGGCACAATACGTCGTTGGATCGAGGGATTATGGATTGGTCGTTGCCCGAATCCTTACGATTTGATTGCCGTCCTGGTCGGCTGGTACAGACCTTGTTGCGTCAGCAGCGCGAGGCATCGTCGCTGATAATGACAAGATTCTTGCAACCAACAATATTGGGCGGCGGAACATTAGCAATCAATAAAGATGCAATAAAGGAATTTAATAGTAGCAATGGCTTGGCGCAATGGGGCGCTGGACTCTTGTATTGGCAACATCCGGCCATTCATCCGTTACCGTTTGTTAAGCCCACAAGTTCTTTTTCGAAACAACGGCGCGTGAAGCAGTCGGCACCGTTGCAAGAAAACCTTGTCAGCCTACAACTAGGCGACAAAAATAATCGACGGTCCACGCTTGATCTAGCGTCTTCAGCAGCCATAGCCCTATCGGAAGCAAAAAGCGACGCTACGAAGCAAACAACATCGTGGCAGCAACAATACACCACATTTCGACAACAACGGCGAGCAGAATGGAAACAAGCTTTTTCGTCCCTGTACTGGAAATGGATTTCACAGGTGCAGGATGTTCATCAGAGTAATGAAGGAACCATATTGCATCAGACCTATTTCTATGCTCGTGGGACGGATCATGTAATTTTGTTTCAAGCTGTACTAGACCCTGCTACAGCGCAGATTTTGCCGAAGATCACCATGACGTCTTCCTCGGCGGCCTTTCGAGACAAGCTTCGACAATCGGGAGTGGAAACAATGTTTTTATTGAAAGCTTGGAACAAAAAGGAAGCAGGGAAAGCTTTTTCAGAAGATATGATTCGGCAGGAGATTCTCGAAAAGCCGTCAGTGGCTGCTGAAAGCGGTAGGGTAAAACCATTGAAGGTTGTAAACGATAATCGTGACAACATCAAGTTGAAAGAGAGTAGTGATCCAACATTGGTAGGCAAAGGATCGAAATACAGCGTTTCTGCGTCTCATGAAAGCCCTAGAAAGGACAACAGCAAGCTGTCACAACTGCTCTCACCCGCGAAATCTTCCAATAGCCCCATGGTAGAAGATGAATTGGCGGCCCTGCGCAGAGCACAAGTCTTTGGTCAGACGGTCGGCGCTGATGTAACCATCACAGTCAAACCAAAACCCGCCACCGGTCCCAAGATCGACCTGCAGTCGGTGCCGCCATTATATGTGATTGGGTTTGACGATTGTGCTGCCTTCTTTGGGGTCTATTTGAATCTAAGCTCTTCTTGTTGTGTTCCTTTTAATACGGGGGCAGAAAAAAACGCTGATGATAGAGACAAAAAAAACAGAGGGAACAATTTGAACATGACGGCTCATTGGAAACTGCCCGACGATGTGCCTCTCTTGGTTTGTCGAAATATCGGCCCATTTCTGCATTCGACCATGAAATCATTGACCGTACGAGGAAATCCTCACACACTTCCTACGAACGTGGAGTCAAATTCCACCAATACAGATAGTCCCCTAGACAATCAGCAAGACTATGCTTCCTTGGAGATTCAAGGCGGGCCTATTTTACCGTGTGCCATTTTGGATTGTTTCCTGGGCTTGACGCAGCTTATGCAAGCAGACCAGCAGCTTCACCCTCTTTCATCTCCTTTCAAAACTGATCCTGCCACAAACGACGAGGAGCAGGAGGAGGAAGTCATGGTCGGATCTCACAATCTGATTCTTCGCGCCTTTCCATCTCAAGTGGAACGGCGAGACGAGGATCGCCCTTCTGCGAGAACAGGTATTGTTGGATCAGGAAGGGCAGAGACTCTTAACTACACACCCAATGTTGCTAGTAGTGTTGTCGACGACGTGGTTGACAGCGAACAGAAGGAAGAACCAATATTGTGTCCTGACCAGATCCGATCAGAACACGTATTGGGTATGATTGTTTGGGACATTTTTCATCCCCATGCCATGGCCTATAAAATGGACCGAGTCGCTTCTGCAGCCTCCATTCATTTGTTTCCCAACTAGTAGGATGTGCACTGTTGGAAGTATGACGGTTGGTGTTGAAATCCAGCATGGACCGGGAGGAAAGAAACTCTGATTGCCCGGGATACCAATGATAGTCTGGTTGTCCATCCGACGTTTTGCTTGCAAAGCGAATCACGTGAAGTGCATTAATTCTTTCAGTCGTATCGAAAGTGATGCAGTACGTTCTTCGGGGATGGCCGTGAAATAAGTACTGTACCGTAGCGTATGGTACCGTGAAGACAGTAGTATGCATGTCTTCGAATTTCTATCGAAAACTCGTACTTACTGTACCAAATAACTGTACGCATCACTCAATACTAGTAGACTCAACAAAGTTGCTAACGAAGAAAATAAATTATTATCTAGGAGTAGACTAGTCTAGTATTAAATTATCGTGAACCATGGCAGAAACGATGTTAGACTTGATCAGGAAGTCAGAGGAAGCAATCAAATTGATCCCTGTAGACGCAAATGCGAAAGAGACCGACAAAGAAGTACAAGCCGATGTTAGTTCGTCTGTCAGTCCATCCGTTGAGACGTTGCTAGCACTTGCGTCGTCATCATCGACTGCGGACAAATCCGAAGCAAAAAGCAATGGCGCATCACCATCAGACGAGAGCGATAAGAACAAACCTGTTGATCTCCTGCAACAGGCTCAAGCCGCTTTGGCTCTACAACAGTATCGGCAGCTATTAATACAGCAGCAGCAGCAGCAGCAGCAACAGCAGCAACAACAACAGGCGACAGCAACAGCAACAGCAGCTCTCTTGGCAGCAGTAGCAGGAACGGGCATTCCTTTCTACGACAGCACAACAACACTCCACAATTTGATACCTATGCATCTGCAAGCTTCTACGTTGGCAGCATCATTGGCAGGAACTCCTGGCTTTTATCCAGCCTTAATTCCTCATTTTCAGCAGCCGTTGCAACAACAACAACAACAAGCTCCGGTGCAACTACACACGGTCCATACTCTAGCCAACGGGCTGCAACTGCCTACTATGACGGTGCAGGATCGTCCTCCGACAGTCACCCCAGTATATAATGGCGTCAACCCCAACTACCCTGGACTACGTGTTCTCAATACTAATCCTCCCGTCTTTTGCGTCGACAATTTTCTGACGCCAGCGGAATGTCAATTCTTGGTAACGGTTGCTCACGATTCCTTTGGACCTGCACCCGTTGTTGGCAAAGGTGCCGGAGAAGTTTCGGCCAGTCGGACTTCTAGTACATGTTATTTGGCACGAGAAGACTTGCCGGATTACATGCGTAAATGTTCCTTATTGACGGGCAAGCCCATCGAACACATGGAATTGCCACAAGTCGGACGCTACTTTCCGACGCAACAATATTTGCAACATTTTGATGCCTTTGATACGACTACCGAAGATGGATTACGCTTTGCGGCTAATGGAGGACAACGAACCGTGACGGTACTAGTGTACCTCAACGATGTTCCTCGTGGCGGTGCTACTCGCTTTCCGGCGTTGGGTTTAGATGTGCAACCGCGTCAGGGCATGGCTCTCATTTTCTTTCCCGCCACGGTTGATGGACATTTGGACAAAATGGCATTACATGCGGCACTTCCAGCCGTGGATACCAAGTATGTCTCGCAAGTGTGGATTCGACAGTCGACGTACAATGGACAGCCTTCGAAACGACTGCCACAAACCATGGGAGCGCCGTTTGATTTTCCACTGGGATCCTCACTGGCGCCGCAACCCATTACGCATTTGTCAACGGTACATATGAACGCGCCAGGTGCTATTCCTCCGCTTCCAGCTCAACAAACGGATGCACAACAACAACAACAGTGCTCCAGTGGCAGCAGTACGGCGGGCAATGGAATTCCGAATCCTTTTTCGGCTTCCAATTTACCAGCCACTTTTTAGAAGACTACGGTGAATCAACACCACACAAACACATTAGCAACGCATCGAAAAAGTCGAACGCGTAACCCACCACCCATCATTCAAAAGTTATTATTGTGCAATGGCAGGATTTTTTCCAAGTGCTGGATCAAGTCCTGCTTGCTTTTGTTTCGCGCAACTGCACTACAGAACAAATCGTGTCATTTCATCCAAAGTGAAAACAGAATTTTTAGGAGGCTCGGGGATATTTTTAATATTAAGAAAATGTAGAAGTAATTTTAGTGATCAACTCATCAAGGGTGTACTAGTCTATTCTACCTGGTAGCAGATTTTTTATCGAGAACGTTTCCACTCGGTAGCTCTGTTCATTGATACCTTTATTAGCGTCATATTTTGCACGCAAACACACGCAAAAGTGAATTAGTTTTGCTGCCAAATAGAAAGATCAATGCCCTTCACACCTGTATCAGGTTACCTGGTACCACTCATGGACCACCCAGTGGAGTATTACTACTTTTTGAGGTCAATAAGGTAGTGTCTTAATGTATGATAGTAGCGTGTACTGCATCTGATTAGACCACCACAAGGTATTCGTAAAAGAGTCAGAGTACGAAGAGGTCTCCTCCTACCAGGTACCAGGTACCTGTGGTATTAAACTACCAGGTAATAGGTAGTACCTTGCTACTCTTCTTTACTTCAAGTAGACTAGTCTACCTTCGAAGCTTCCGCGACGAGCAGGGTTGGATTTGGATTTCGGTTGATTGATGATCTTCCTGAAAGTAGACTACTCTACCCGTAGGTACTGGTACCAGAGTAGCAACCAAGGCTCTTTAGATTGTTACTGGTATGGTAAGAGCATCCACTAACTTTTCTCGACTTTATCTTAAGAATAAATATTTGGTATAGACCCATAACCCGATGTTTTGGTCGAAAATATTTAGTCGGAGGCAGTCACTAACTTTTTAGATTAAGGTCTTTGACCAAATTCCGTCGAGTCTTCCATTTTCGCAAAAAGCAGGAGACAAAGCAAAAATAAGAGACATAAATTTTTAATAAAAAAGATTATACAGCTTCATCAACAGCCTATCTCCTATCTATTATTAGATAGACTACTCCAGTACTTTAAGCCCCTCTTGCCACATTAACTTGCCCTTTACACCCTCTTTGATACAATTGAGAAGACAGATTAACTTGGTATAGCAACATTAAGTTAATCTAAGAAGTACAACAAGCAGGAACAAAAAATTCGTTTTTTGCAGTCATCATCATGTTGCAACCACAAGACCTCCAACAACTCCACCTCCTGCTGGCTCCAAGAAAAACAATGCCAACACTCCCAAGTCTTCCAACACCAAGAAGACCAAGAGGACAGTTATCATCAGGGGCCGTGGAAAGAAAGGTGCTGCAAAGAAGAACAACAAGAAAGCTC
>Ga0210036_1002861_pt1 | contig 17691 bp, 17 predicted proteins | sample CryGeymeta201515_FD_185469 | JGI IMG/M metagenome (GOLD analysis project Ga0210036, IMG submission 185469) | Groundwater microbial communities from Crystal Geyser aquifers in Utah, USA - Crystal Geyser metaG 2015-15 (SPAdes) (version 2) | ecosystem: Environmental > Aquatic > Deep subsurface >...
TGATAACCAAGACAAGATTTCAGCTGCTGCCATTGAGAATGCTGATGGAGAGTTTGTTATGCCCAGTTCTGAGACTGTTGCTGATGGCAGCTACAATCCTCTTGCCAGGCGCATTTACATGAACTTGCTAGAAGATGAAGCTACACTGGTGTACACTGGTCATTTTGTTAAGTTTGGCTTGAGCACAGAAGGAGACTCCCTGGTGGCTAACACTGGTTATGTTCCTGTTCCAACAGACCAGAAGATGGAAATGACTGCACGCATCAACATGTGCCCTCCAGGTGGCAAAATCACTATTGCAGGATCATCTACGGTCCAACCCGTTGCTGAGTTGTGGGCAAAAGACTACATGGAACATTGCCCCACAACAAAAATTACAGTTGAAGGTGGAGGTAGCAGTAATGGTGCTGGCCGTGTTTGTGGAGAAGAAGAGAGAGGCGAGCCAGTAGAGATTGGAAACATGAGCCGTGAGTGGAAAGACACCGAGGCTGAGCAACTTGAGGATGGCACTATGCAGTGCTTGGTTGGTGACACCGAGAGAAGTGCAATCCAGGTTGAGGTGAGTACTGATGAAGCTGCTGGTTTGCTGCCTCCATGAACTATAGATATATATCTAACAATGCCTGGATCTGAAATTCGTTTTTACCAGGTTGCCATTGATGGGCTCTCAGTTGTTACCCACAAGGGAGGTGCAGGTGATGAATGCTTTGAATTGCTTGGAGGTTTCACTCTTGACCAGCTCAGGTGGATCTTCAGCTCTTACACTGAAGAAGAACTTATTGCCACTGGATGGGATGCTACATCCATTGCCAACAGTGATGGTGATGAAACTACCCACCTTTGGAGTGAGCTAAGTGCTGATTGTCCTGAGACTGAGATCATGATTGCTGGTCCTGATTCTGAGTCTGGCACTTATGAGTATTTCAGTGAGACTATCTTTCCTGATATTGACAATGGAGAAACTTTTGATGATGTCCGTCCTGATGGCTACTTCAGCAGTGCCAGTGATGAGGAAATCATCACTTATCTTGATGAAAACAATGATGCCATTGCTTACTTTGGCTTTGCCTACTACAGTGATAACCAAGACAAGATTTCAGCTGCTGCCATTGAGAATGCTGATGGAGAGTTTGTTATGCCCAGTTCTGAGACTGTTGCTGATGGCAGCTACAATCCTCTTGCCAGGCGCATTTACATGAACTTGTGGAATGATGAAGCTGCCCTTGCAGTAACAGTGCCCTTCGTTCAGTTTGGACTTGGTCCCCAAGGTGCTGTTTTGGTCTCCCAGACGGGGTACGTTCCTATTGCATCTCCCGACTTGGACATTGCTGTTTCCAAGACGAATAGTGCTTAGATGGCACAAGATTGTACGCTGTGTTGCTTTGACAACGCACACAGCTTTTGTTTGATGTGATGGTGGCAATTCAATATTCAATATTAGTAGTGTTCCCATTTTTGCGGTTGCGTTGTGTGGATGCGAGCCAACACGCGAAACGAAGACCAAACGTTGTCCTTATTACTCTCGTATGTAGTTAAAATATAAACGTCTTGCTACCAACACGTTGCTGCTATTTTGTAGAAGGCACGGACCACACCCGACGAAAAGTCCATGTACGAGTTTGGGGAATTAGAAGTTATGAATAGTGTTATTAACAGTCGACAAGGAGGTCAGATTCCTATTTTGAGTCCTGCACACCTCAAGTCTTCTTCCCCCCAAAACAACAATGATTCGCCCCTACCCTCTCCGTTGCGTATTGGTAGCAATGTGTCATCTTACTGTTTTATTGTTTTTTGTTTTTAATAGTACGGAGGTCATTGGTCTGGTTCATGAAGGAAGAAGCTTGCTACTACTAGAGGTTCGAAAATAAGTGGGAGGATGATTAAGTACGGTAGTGTTAGGGATACGTACCTTTTTACCGTTAACACGACACAAAAAACGTGAACGAAGAAACTTCCAAACATGGCGCTGCTCCTCTGCTGATCATTTACAGTCAAACGAACTACTCCCACTCCGGTGGTACTCTATATTTATTGTTAAACTGTCTTAACTTGGCATCAGTGGCATCGAGAACTGGCAGGTGCAAGATTCAACCAAAGTGAGCAAAGTAGAGAGAAGAGAGCTACAATAGAAGGGAAGAGCAATTGATCTCCCAACAAGACACACGACACAGTACACAGTACGTACACCCACAATTCGTGCGCATCAGACTGCCACTCCCTCCCCCTCTCCAAACCAATATGGAGGACGAGCCAGTAGAACTCTTTGAATCTTCCCGAGAGCGTCAAAAGTACGACGATCAGGCCAGTTTGTACGCTATAATTGTGGCCACAGAGCACCTGGAACGGGCCTTTGCGAGAGATGCCGTTAGCGATGCCGAGTATACCACCCAATGCAACAAATTGATTTCTCAATTCCGGTTGTCAGAAAAAGCTGTCTGCGGGAAGGATATGACGACCGAGTAAGTTTTGATGGATGAAAACGACTGCGTATCTCTGTGCGTGCCGGAGATTGTATTTCTGTGGAACCCCCTCTGGTTGTTTGGATACTGTAGTAGTAGTATTATCATTTTTGCTTGACTGACTGACGTAGCATTTCATTCTATCTGGACGAAGAACGTTCATGAAAATTTACCAAATGGACTGTCCGCGAGCTCGGAACCGACTGCTAGTTATGGGAGTACCGGAACAGATTAAATCTTCAACAAATGATAATAAGGTCGCTTCAGCGATTGCCGAGACGGTGCAACATTTCATTACCACAATGGATGCCGTGAAACTGGAACAACGGGCCGTGGACGAATTGCAACCCCTGTTGAGTGACCTTTACGAAGCCTTGACGAAAATCCCGGAAACACCCCGTGATTTTGAGCCTACTCGAAAGGTAGAAAAGTGGTTGAGGAAATTAAATGCAATGCGAGCCGTGGAGGAAATCGATGATGAGGATTCGCGGCAATTATACCTGGACCTGTAAGCGTTTTGCTTTTAGCATTTTTTTCTTTGTTCATCTCATAAACATCATTGCTGTACACTGACCAGCCATGGCTGTTGCTTTTTCATCGTTTCCATCATCAGGGACTCTGCCTATGCGCAGTTCACGCGACACCTCAAGAAGTAGGGACGATATTACTTTTTGGTTTTTAAAGCGGTCTAGTATAACGAGTAGAGTACCTAAAAGCAAAAGTCTTTTTTTTTATAATCCTGCACAATCGTTACTACAGCAGCAAAGCAGCAAACCAGAAGAAACATCAAAATTAAATTTAACTTTCAACAGCATCTTGAAAATCCCACCACTAGCTGGCTAGCATACTTGAACATAATGAATAATAGCGATCTGTTGCGAACTTAGTCCTTTTTGCCAAATCCCAAAAATTTCAAGCATTTTTTCGCCGGGCTTTCTTCGTCACCGGTGGACTCGGGCACGGGAATGTATCTCCAGATAACGGCAAGGATGGATCCAGTCAAGGCCATCCAAAACACACTTACAGCGGACGGAACACGGGCAGCGTAGTCACCAAAGTGCAACTTGGCCAACAGGAAGCCAAAGGCAGATGACTTCATGGAAGTTTCAATGGCCATTGTTCGAGAGGAGATTTCGTCGAATCCAAAAAAACGAGGCAATCCGTATCCGACAAGTCCTCCCAGCAAGTGCAACGCAAGAATGGGAAGCTGTCATCGACGCGTTTTCAAAACATCAATGAAAAGAGTTGAGTCATGGTTCGGGCAAAACAAAACAAAATTCAGACTACACCACACTTTTTCAACATACAACATTTTCATACCTGGAGAGCAAATCCGGCATTCTTGATGGGATCAGCTACCTGCGCAATGGCACTGGCCACCAAAAGACAAGTGGAGACAACGCCAACAACAGGAGCAAAAGGAAGGATCTTTTTAACAAAGTTAGGAAAGAACTTGTTCAAACTCATTCCAATGGCGATAGGAGCCAAGACAACTTCCACGGTAGATTTGGCAATGCCGGCAGCGTCAACAGGAACGACAGCTCCCAGAAGGCCCTTGCACAAAGCAGGTGTCATAATAATAGCTCCAATGGTCGTGGCAGTTGTCATCAAAACGGAAAGGGCAACATTACCCTTGGCAATGTAGGTGCAAAGGTTGCTGGCTTGACCTCCGTTGACACTTCCAACCAAAACCATACCACCCATCAAGGCAGGACTTAGATGAAAGGCGTTTCCTAGGACCAAAGCCAGAACGGGCATCATAGCATAACAAAGTGTGAATTGCATAAAGACCGAGCCTGGCTCCTTGGCCACGGCTTTAAAGTCATCGAGTGTCAAAGTGATACCCATGGAAAGCATCAATGCGGCCAGGGCACCGGTAAAGTAATCGGTAGTGAACCAATCAAAGGAGGTGGGACTCTGCAGGGCAAGTCCCGTAAAGAGGACCGTCCACAAAGGAAACAGAGTGGTGGCAACATCGGCAACTCGGACGTAGGCATCGAAGATTTTTTTGCCCAAGCTCTTTGATGCGGGTTCTGGTTCTCCAGCATCGGCAGCTTCTGCTTGCAGAGTGCTCTGTTTATTAGATATGTGGGTTCATTTCCACCAGTACAACCGATTTTTCATATCGCAAGTATTGGACATTCCGATAGGAAGGTAAGAATTAAAAAAGTGGAATATATATGAGCATCAAGAGGAATTACTTACGGTCAAGGGAGAAGTGCGAAAAGGAGTCTCGAGAGCAAATACTTTGGAAGGAACTGTGGTGATGGGCGTCAATTGCTACAAGAACGAGAAGGAAAGGAAAGAAGAGGAAGAAACGATGGAATGTTAGGAGAAGTTGGCCAACAAAACCAGTATTCAAATTCAACCCTGATTCATAGTACAGGCACATCTGGATCCGTCCTTTCTGTCTATCGATCAATGTCGGTTTCATTGTTATTATTATTTGCTCACCACTGAGGTAAAAGCCGTTCGTCCGGGAGCAACAAAGGCAGCAGCAGTAGGGACACTCATCAAGAGTGCAACGAGAAGAGTTTGGAACTTCATGGTTAATTGGTGATGATGTACTGCTACTTTATTGATTGCTAAAATAAAAATTAACTAGTCTACTACTTAGTCTAGTAGGATTGGATTTGAAATTTCAAGAAATGACAGCCGTAACCAATCGACACTAAAATTAAATATTTTGGCGGTGAATGCCATCCATCAGCAGCTGAACGGGTGGGGTGGCCCCTTTCGAGATGTCTACTGTTCCTGTTTAAGCAGCAGAGTATTATTTTGCTTTACACACAATAGAAGTGGTATCCTGCGGATTTGGTTGTCTCTGAAGCCTCGTACGTGTACGTCATCAATTGAGACCCGTAAGTGACTCAAGTATATACCTCGGTGTTTAGAAAATGAGAACCTGTTTTAAACCAAATCTAAATAAGCTCTCTCTCAACGGAATTGCCCGGCGTCCTCAAAACGCTGTTAAAAACTCACCTTTTGATAATAATAATAAGGCCTAAGTAATGTTCTGCTCCTCAAAGGACTTTGTCTACACGCAAACAACTGTTGCCCTACAACAAACGCAGTAGTGCACTGGTATACTAGTACCGAGCAATACACTTTGACCATTAGAACCCTCCTACCATCATTAGTGTAGGAAGGAGATGAGAGTACAAGCTGGTTGGGAAGAAAAAAGCAGCTGAAGCCGTAGAAGCATTCGATCGATCAAGTAGAAGTCTCCACCAATCCGCCAACACCACCACCGACCCACCGACCACCAACGAGCGATTGATAGAAAAGTCCAACCACAACAAAACCCGATCACGTCACGTCACGCCATTGCTACCAGCACCATTATTTTATTAGTATTGCTCTTTGGTACTGCTGCTGCTGCTGCCTCTCGAAGCATCAGCTCCTAGTACCAACGTCACGTCAAGACGGCATCCCACAATTCCAGTACCATCAGGGCGCGGCGTTCGACGAGTAAGTCGCCCTCGGCTTTCTTCCAGCAGCAACAACAAGAACAGCAGCAGCAGCAGCAATACGAGCAACAACAACACTTTCAGGAAACAACGTCTCTGACAGCTAACAATCATCACACCATGTATCAAGCGACAGCGTCAACAACAACAACGAACAGTGCCGAATCACAAAAGAATAATAATGACAATCCGACGACGTTTACTGCTGCTGGTCAAGCTGACTACGTTGAAGGAGTACAAGCCACGGACTATACAGAATTGACTTTTCACAACAACAACAACAATAACAACAACAATAACAATGCTGTTTCATCCTCTGGAAGAATGGTTCCATCCAACGACAAGAGTCAACGCAGCATTTCTGCTGCAAGACTGCATCGCGCATCATCGAACGATAGTAGTAGTAGTTATACTAGTAATAATCATAGAACCAGGAGTGGCAGCATGGGTCCACCGATGCGACGACAAGGAACAGCCGGACGGGACATTCGCATGACAGCTGGTGGTGATACCAAAAGTACTAGTGCTGGACCCTTTCATCCCGACAGCTCTGCCGAGAGTATGAATAATAACGATAACCGCAACGATAACCACAACGACATTAATAATAGTGCACATCCACCACTACTGGAAATTCCCGAAGAAGTCTATGCCGTGCGCAAGTCGGCTTTGCAGGTGTTGAAACCGTTGACAAGATCATGGGTACGTGTGTGGAATATTTTTGTTGGAATGTCGCGAGTCGCAATCATTTTTTGAAAATGTCGTTTAATGGTATCCATTCGCTCACGTAACACGTACTGCATCCACCGTCTATCTTTGTTTTTATTATCATCGTCTATAGGTGGTGGTATCAGTGGGGTTTTCTCTCAGTGTCCTCTTTGGTATGGCCCGATGGACGCGACTGTTGCGCATTCCCTTTTGGTTCATTCTCCTACCCTCCTGGTGTTCTCATGTGGGATTACTGGTGTGTCATATTTTGTCGGCACGAGCGCTCTCACGATTCATATCCGAGGCCAACGAGAGTCGTCAGCGACCCGATTCACGGGATCACCTTAATCGAACCGAATATTTACCACTCTTGCAGCGATCGCTCAAATTCGGATTAAAGACGGGCGTGTTGTCGTTTTTTGTTTTCATGTTCGAAGTACTGATTTACATTCAGCTCGCATGGGACAGTGTTTCGCTGGCGGTGGTCTTTTTACCGCTCTGGATTCTCGTGGCGGGCGGAATCTTGGACGGCATAATATGCAAGACACAACATTTCCTCCGAGTCATTTGTTGGATCCTCATTTGCATCGCCATGACAATGACAGTCCTCAAAGTTGATTATGAAATGGATGCCATTCGATGGCGCATGATTGTCAGCCCAGTTGTGGCACTGTTGAGCATCATTTCAGCGACACTAATATATATCGTCTACGGACATCAAATTGGATACTATCAACTGACAGAATCACAATTGACAGCTGGGAACTTGTACTCTTTGGCGGCACTCATTTGCATTGTGCTGTTTGTTGTCATCGGAGAAGTTATTCCTTTGACGCGGCCCGTGGAAATCGAGACACGCATATTTATTGTCGTCATGTCCCCCCTCGTGGTGTGCCTAGTCGGCATGGGAGCATGGGTCGTCAGTAGAGATGAATTTGGACGATTGTTGCTGTATGGAGGCCAATCGGCAGTTCATCCTATGCGATTACAATGGGAATCCGATGGCTGGACGAGTGTACAGAGCAAAGGAGTGACGACCATTCCAATGTTTGGAGAAGTCAGGTTGGTTTCATTCATTCCGATTCTTTGACTTTTGTTGTTGCCTGCGATTGTTCTTGATGGCTAAAGCTTTTTCCGTGTTTTTCTTCTTTTTCCCTCTCGACAACCGACAGCTTTCGTCCATTGGAAAATAGAAACCAAGCAAACGAAGTCGATATGTGCGGCCGATGCTCCTGCTGTTCTAGATGTACCTGTTGCACGTGGTACCCATACGAGGACGAAGAATCTCCAGTGGAAGGCATGGAAGACATTGATCATCCTTATCTCCGCCCTGATTCATCTTCGCTGAGAATCAACGAGGTTTTACAGTTTCGTTGATCCTTGAATTATTATGCTGCGACCTTAAAAATCTACTAGGAAATGAATCTAGGAAATGACTAATATGGGATCATCCCTGCGTGTTTGTACTAGCCACTGAATATGTTTGAAGTGTATTAAGTAGTTTACACCGCGGCGACTTTTAAAGCTCTCGCTTATGCGAGTAGACATGTGGGCTGATTACAGAACTCCCAGGCTCTTCTTGAGTTTCTTATAAATCGGCCATTCCCTTCCGGGGAACTTTTCCAGAAGGAGCTTTATTTCCTCTTCTTTATGAGGTGCTTTTTCCCTTACCAGTGCAATACATAAATCAGCTGGATCTAGCTGGTCTCCACGATGTTGTACTGCTCTGGGTGGCGGAGCATCCGTCCAAATTCTCCATGTTCTAGACTCGTCATGTATGCGTAAAGTCAAGTCCCCATCTGGAGAATTTCGCGCCTCGTCCAGCAGAGCATCTGCTGTTTTAAAATCCTTTTCTCTTCTCGCAATATCTCGTTGTACCAACAGTCCATTGACCAGATCCGGGTTTACACAAGCGTCATTTTCGGGAGTCGTCGGAATGTGTCGCCACTGTGTCTGCCCACCCCAGCGACCGTCACCTTTGACGGCTTGAATTTTCTGAGGAACATGGCTCCCATCAAAGGAAACCCACCAGCTTTTGAGCCGATCGTCCACATGCACACCGTATTTGGATTTTAATTCCTGACGCATATCATCCGAGGCTTCGTAATTTTTGCGGCGGCGTGCTGCATCGCGAGCTTTGATGATTTCCACGACCTCCTCTTTTTCGCTGGAAGTCAAAATGGAAGAATTTTCATCGTCGGCACATGTCCAAAGGGAAGGAGGGGTGTCACGCCAATTGTTGTTGTTATTGCCATACGCAGGTGGTTTTTGAAAGCGATCGCCACCCGATCTTTGTTCTTGCACATCTTCTCGAACGTACAGGACAGACCCATCGAGTGGATGGTCTCTCATAATTTTGATGGCATTCAGTGCCATGTCGGTTGTTTCGAACTGCACAAGTCCAACTCCCTTGGATTGTCCCGTATGAGCATCGACCGAAACAGAAGCAAAGACAACATTTCCAGCCACGGCAAAGTGATCCTTGAGATCTTGCCACGACGATTCCGGGGGAATGCCCTTGACAAAAACGCGCGTGCCCGAAAAATCTTCTCGAAAACTCCGATTCTTTCGTGGTTCTTCTTCTTCGTCCAATTCTTCATCGTTAAAAGCAGCATTCTTTTCCAGCCACGAAGTACCATCCATTCGTCGTGGATTATTTTTGGGCGTCTTCTTTCTCTTTGGTTTCTTTTCGGAGGTTGAATAATCAGTCGTCTTGTCGGTTTTGCGAATGGCCGTTGTTTTCTCTTTTTTTGGAGCCATTGATTCTCTTTTCACTGGCGGAGATGGTGTGTTACCACTGTCACTGTCACTGTTGCTGGCGTCATTTATGACGGTAAAATCAGACGGTGCATCTTTCATAACCATAAAGGGAGGAGCCGTGCTACTAGTAACTCGTGGCAGGTTACCCAAAGGGGAAGCCACCAGTGCGTGAGCAACCGGAACAAAAAGGCTGCTGGTAAGCAAGACAAGACTCGAGCAAGCTGCTGGTGCGATCATGTTAAATCTTCGAGACATGCTATGCGGAGTGATGAATAGCTGATGGGGAGAGGTAATCTTTGCAATAAACTTGAAAAGAACAACTTGTGCCATGCTATATTATATTTTCAAATAATGTATTTTGTATTCGAAGACGAGAAAGATGCAAGATGGAGCTGAGGTGAGACAGATGTGCTGCTGGTGTTCATTAATAATGATTGGTCTTAAACTCAGTCTTATATATTCGTGATTCAAACAATAAAAACACACTAGAGACTTGTACCAGTACTAGCTACTCTAGTAGTAGTAATAGTCTAGTAGTACCAGGTACTAGCTAGTAGTAGACTGTTATTACTTTCTACTCCAGTAATTAGCTACGCCACCAACTGGCTGTGCTTTGATCCTACTAGTAGTATCGATAGCTACAGTACTACTGTAATAGGTATTCGATGCAATCTGTAGCTTTACCATATTCATCTAGTTCGACGACTACAATCTACTAATCCCTTCCCGTCTCCACCAGCATACATACTCTTTTCCTTTTCGAGGTTCAATGGTATGTTGACTTTCAAACGGCTCCGAATCCATGACGACACCGTTCGGTTCCAGAACGCGCCTGTAGTCTTCGATAGTCACAGGATAGGGCGGTCCTTCCATTGTAAGAGAATCTGCGGGCAATACGGGAAACATAAGCGTTAACAGTCGTCCTGTGTTTGGTTTCAACAGTAAAGCCATTGTTTTGCCCCAATGGCTTCGCAGGTGCAATGGCAGGGCGACAAAAAAGGTGTAATCAAAAATTAGATCAAAACGTTCCTCCTGAAACGCAATGTGATCATTGCAATGATGGACCTGAGAATTATTAAATATCGGCTTCCAAGTGTTACAATTTAAAAAGTCGCCGTGCACCAGTGTCACATTGTTGGACGAGGTAGTGGAAGTTACAACAGCTTTTTCTTTGTTCTGGTTGTGGTTGTTTTTGTTGTTGTTGTTGGCTACAGTTGCTGTTGTTGCTGCTTTGAGTAATGTTCTCTTGGCATGCTCAAGACTCGTCAAAGAAATATCGAGGCCCAGCACATTCGAATCGTCATGAATGCGTCCCTCCTTTTTCCATTGTTCTTGAAATTGTGACATGGTCAACAGATCGTGTCCAGATCCACAGCCAGGTATCAACATGTTGTAGCAGTGCGGGGGTTTCGGGTAACAGGAATGATTGACTGGAGGAGTATTCTGCCGCAGCTCTGCCTTTAACACCGGAGTTGGCATGTTGATATCCCAAGGAGTAATACCATCGGACCACAACGATTCCCACCCTAATTCTTGATTGGCAGTAGAATCGTTGCCGAGACACTCTTGCATTTTTTTTACCATTGTTTCATGACTGCTACCACTGCTACCACTGCTCCTCCTGCTGCTGCTACGACCACTGCTGCTGCTGCGTCTGCGATCGCTACATAGATTTTGCACCACTTTGTTCGTTAATCGACCAACAGGTGAATGCCTAGTCAGCATTTTTGAGATTATCTGCATGGAATCCTCATCATCGTTTTATTATTCTGCATGTGCGGTTTGAACTTTCGAACACAAAAACAAAAAATTAATGATAAATTGCACTTCTTTATTGGTAGAGTTGACTAGTCTACTACTAGCTAGTCTACTAACTAGTAGTAGTAGTACTAGCTTGCACTGGCTGGCTGTAGGAGACTAGTAGACTAGTACTGCTGAAAATGGTATGAACAATGAAAATAGAAAGTGACATCACAGGAGAGAATAAATCCAGTCAAGCTAAAATATGTCAGCAGATCTTCACGTAGAGCTCAGTACTCTCACGCCTGTAGGCAATTGCGGGTCCTGTTTTGCGCTTGGTTGTTGGTCGATGCGAAGACGGAGAGACATCGACAGTACTCATGTAGCTGGTGATCTCGTGTATGTATGGTAGTAGATGGATTTGCCAACGTTAAGAATCAACAGCATCTCTCGTTCCTCTACATACTACTCGGAGCAGTTCATAGTCGATCAGCAGACATAGGACACACTCCTTCACTAACTTGAAGGTCCTTACGTCAGATTAAGCGACTTAATCGAGCGTAGGTATCTTATCCAATCTGATAGGTAAAGAAGATACCATCCATCAGAACGAAGTTTCCCGAAAGCCAAGAAGCGTACAGGAATTCCGTTCGCAGCGCACTTTGTACGAATAGACCATTTTTATATCTTTTCATTGCTGCATGGTTACTAGTACTACGACCGATTCGCCTGGGAGTACTGTCGACACTGTATCAGCTGTGAAAGAGTCGTCCGGTTCTACTATCAAGAACACCACCACCAAAAATACCACCAAAAATATGTCAAAGAATGATGAAGCTGCCGAAGCCGCCGAGGAACCATCTACTGGTGGTGATGGAACACCCGAAGCCAAGAACAACGAGAACAATGATAGTACCGAAGCAGTTAGTACCGGAGGAGAACAAAAAGGGGCCGCAGAGGACGTAGGCCTCCTCTCCCCAACCCCCCAACCACAGTTGTACGGTTATCCAGCGCATCTAACCCCCGGTGGATATTATGGTGAGCCTCCATCTCCTGCCCGACCGGGAGCAAATGTGTACGATGTGGGATCTTTTTTCCAACAACCCTACAGCAGTCCCTTTGTTCCCGGAACACCGTCGTCGCCACGAGGGCGCAACGTAGCTGGTATCCCACCCGCGTCTCCCCTCTTTCCTCGAGTCAATACGGCGGCAGGTCCTGCCGGATTTGTACCAGGTGCATCGGGAATGGACCAACGTCTAATGGGAGCGCCACCTAGTCCTTCGGTTCCTTATTTGACTCCTCCCTTGGGCCCGAATTCAATGTATCATGGGTATCCTGCCAATACTGTTGGCGGCCATTCCGATTCTCCTGAAGATATAGCTGCATGGGGTGAACGGTACGTAGATTCTCCTTCAGTGTGCAACAGAGCTTATATTTTTTGGAAGTACAGGTCTTATCCTAACGCTTTCTCCATTTCTTGCCTGACGCATTAGAAACAACATGTTTCCTCCTGGATCTCCACAAGTAAATGCCCAGGGTCTCCCAGTACCGTACGTGCCTGGAATGGGTCGGGCTGGCCGTGCCTACTCCTTTGACGATCCTACAGGTATGCTCCCCCCAGTGGCTGATCCTGATCAGGGTAACTATTCGCCGTATGGTGGAGTTCAAGGTGGTATGGGTGCAGGAGGTGGTACATTATTTTCGAACCAACAGCCCTTTGGATATGGTGGGCCAGGTGACATGTACGGAACACCAGGATCTCCTCTGCAGCCACGTCCCGTTGCTCAGATGCCAGGGTACCCCGGTCACCCCATGGGTGGGGGAATGCGACAGATGGGACTGTATGGTCAATATTACCCTGCAACCTCGCCAGGTCCTCCCATCCAAACGACAGAATCCAACAAAGGTCCCGATGGAGCAAACTTGTTCATTTTTCACATTCCCAACCACTTCACCAATCTCGACATGTATCAGCTATTTTGCCCCTACGGAAATCTACTGAGTGTGAGAATCATGGTAGAAAAGGATACAGGCCGAAGTCGTGGATTTGGATTCGTGTCGTACGATTCCCCTGCTTCGGCGGCGTTGGCGATTAAGGACTTGAATGGATTTTCGGTAAGTAGGCTGCTTGCTTCCTTGGCGGTGAGACGTGTACAGGATATGATATCCCATCTTGTCTCACATTGCTTCCATGTTTGTCCTCTTTGATATTAGATTGGAAACAAGCGTTTAAAGGTGCAACACAAGCAGATTCGTCCCTCCGATCAGGAGCCTCCCAATCATGGACCAAACTTTTTCGTTGGTGTTGGAGGGCAACAAGGTAACTTTTATCAACAACGCGGAGGCCACGGCGCTCAGTTGCCTCCGTCCGGCCCCATGGCCGCCATGGGTCCTGGGTCTCCCTGGGCCCAGGGTGCTATACCCGGAGATGATGGGGCTCAAGGTGGAACGTCTGACATTAATACAACAGACAATAATCCCGAGGATTCCTCGGCCAATGTGGGTCTTGGCAGCCCGGATGGAGCGCTCTCTCCCTTGGCCAGCCTTGAACCATTGCGAAATGCACTGCCGGATGTGGCGGGTAACGATTAAGCTACTTGCTCTATGTGCTCTGAACAATAACATCAGGGGTAACGCAAACATTGCTTTGTGCTTTTTGTCTACCTCGTGTCACTATCACGCTGTCCAGTCTACTATTACCAACACAAACCAGCTTATAGACTAATTTTAAAGTCCACGTTGCATGAAATATATATTTATTGTTGAATGTCATATATACGAATTGTTCCATTTGTCCTAGTAGCTAGCCTTCTACACACACTGCATGTATTACTGTCCCCATCACAAGCTAGCTTCTTGATGAGATGAAGGATACATTTAGTGTACTTGTTACTTGCAACAGAGCAAAAATGTGCCGTCAAGGGTAGGACAACACTCGCCAACCAAACCTTTGCATTTCTCGTGAGCCAAGCAAGAAGAAGCGACATCAGATGCATGTTTTTCTTCGGATTGAACTGAAGCAGAGGTGCCAGATGTTTGGGGTGTCATGGGGGAGTTGTTGGAGCTGCTACTACTGCTTCCGGTATCTGATTTTGCAGATGCATCTGCCTTACGATCCACAGACGGATACTGAAAATTGGAATTCCCACCACTGTGCCCCGGATACAACGAATTAAAGTCCTTCAGAAGGTAGAAAGCAGCTCCTCCTATAATCAAAATTGCGGCGAGAATTGGGATTGCACATGCAGAAAATTTTCGAATTTTCTGCTCTCGTGTTAGTTGCCTTTCCTTGAGATAATACGCTTGATTTTCATCGAAGGATCGATCTGCTGCCACTTGGTCATCGTCGTTCACAGATCCGTAGTTCATTGCCATAGTGTTTTTCAGCGGTATTCTACAAGTGAAAGTATAGAATGCCCGACGAGAAGCCCAAGTTATTGTGTTGAGTCCTCTCACAGTCAGAAGAAACTAAACAATACCAAACCTTCATTGAATAATGATGGTGTCCAATTTTCTTAGCTCGTATTTTGGGATCTTGTGTGCGATCGACCAATTAGCTAAAGTACTACTGCAATCAGGAAACTAGCAAATTAAGCCCAGGTGGACTACGGCAGTTTACTTTGTCTCCTATTAGGGACTATGATAGGACTCAGGAGTTAGGTCTCTCTTTATTAGGTCGTGTGCCTATGCCTGCTTCCTATCCACACAGAGACACTAGTCTATTTACTCCTATTATCATAATATTCAATATTTACTCTAATATTCATGTAGTCTCCACACTAGCTTTTTACGCTAGCTACCTAGAGTCTAGTAGCATCATCAGCCATCTACTAAACTTTTCTCAACATTTTTTCCACAACATGAAAATCAACAACATCTTTTTTTTTTGTTGCTACTAAAAAAGTCAGAAGAAAAAACCTGGACGCGATGGCATCCAGTAATTCCTCTAGATTCACCGAGGAGCTCAAGCAGTCAGTTGGTGATCAATGGCAAAGGATTACAGACCACAGGTTCACGGTTGAGTTGTCGGATGGGACGATCGATTCAAAGGGTAAGAAACCACATTGGTAAGCGTATCCTGCTTTTTTGATCATGCATCGCAGTCCAATCTCATTAGTTCTTTTTGGATTCAACACCGATTTATTTTTGCACCAGTTCTGAAAAAATATTTGATTCAAGATCATCGCTTTATAGATGCTTTTGTGGTACTCCTGGCAAGTATGGTGGCTAGTTGCCGATGTCTGGAAGATCGTATTCCTGGCTGTCAGTTCCTCGCCCTGATCACAGGAAAAGAAAACACCTATTTTGAGCGAAGTTTTCAAAAGCTTGGATGCAGTAGTATTCCTGAACGTCTTGTCATTCCAAATGACGAGGTCACAACGCAATTTATTGAACTCATGTCGAGCGTTGCAAAAGAAGGCAGTTTAGGAGAAAAGCTTGCTGTCTTGTGTGTCTGTGAATGGAGCTATCTATCCTGGGCCGAAGTGAAAAACGTCAAAGCCCAGGACGAACTTCACTTGGAATGGATCGACCTTCACCGTGGTGATTACTTTGAAAGCGTTGTCAATTATCTGAGAGGCCTGCTAGATAAGGAAGGCTCGCTGATATTCGAAGCCGAACGAGCAACATGCAAAAAACGATTTCAAGAAACAGTACAGTTGGAGGAAGATTTTTTTGACAATGCCTACGCATAATGACAACGTTAGGCTCTCATTTAAGCGGAACTGTGTAGCGTATTATTTTATCTTTGCGCCGTAATACAAGCAGTTACCGATATAGCAATGCCAAACTTATAGATCTGCACTTTTGTTGGCCAGTTCTCGTTCTCTCATCAACCGTCGCTTGGCGTCACGTTCCTTCCTGAGCTTTTCTTTTCGTTCGAATTCGGGATTCTTTCCTACTCCGTACATTGGACAGTTTTTACACCCGTTGGAGGGACAGTTGTTGCATCGGGAACTCATATTACCACTAATCCGTTGAGGTGCCGAAAAGCCTGCAGAGTGCGCAAATCCTCCGTATTCGGCTTGGCTTACCAGACGAGCCTTCGAGTTGATATTCTGATCTCTTCGTTCCACTTCCAGTCGGACCAGTTCGTCGTAGGGGACGTAATGAATGCAGTCGACAGGGCACGTCTGAATCGCGATTTCAATGGTTTCGTCGTCATCACCCCATTGTGAAAAAACTCGAGCACGACCGTGCTCTTGATCCATGAAAAAGGTGCTTTGAGCGATCATGGCACAGCTGAAGGACGATCGAGCAAGAGAAACAGGTTAGACACGCCTAACAAATCACCAATAGGTAATGGTCATACAAACACCAATTTGGACTTACTTGGTACAACCAATGCAGGTGTGTTCATCTACGTAGACCATTTGAGTTCGAATCGGTTCTCCTGTATCTGGATCTTTTTCTACCTTGGTGTGACTTTCGACGAGCGTCAAGTCTTCTTCTTCCGAGTAAGATGATTCACGGTAAGACTGCATTCCTTCCACTTCATCATCCTCTTTTAACGTATCTACAGCAATGTCCAGAGTGGATGCTATTGTGGCGGCATCAAAGCCCCACTCCTGCATTTGTCGAGCCTTATCTGCACGTTCGGCTTCCTTGAGATTGAATGTCACTTCTTCGGCTTGCAAGGACGCCAAAGTTTCCAGCCAAACCTCGGATTCGTCCACTTCTTCCACACTGGCAATATCTACAATTTCTTTGCTTTTTTCCTCGTCGTGGTCATCGGAGGATTCGAATTCGGACCAGAAGGTTCCATCCGCTTTCTTGGCCATGACAGCTTCCCAGTCGTCTTGTGCAGCATTACTATCATCGACGCTTCTCCACTTGTTATTATCCTGAGAATCATCATTCCAATCGGAAAACAATTTTGTTCTACGGCGAAGGACACAGTCAAAGGTTTGCCTTGACCTTGCTGCGTTTGGCCGCTGTTGTTGCTGTGGAGGTGAAAAGGTTGCGCCTGGTGCGACTGAGAGCAGCAGAGTCGTGAGAATCGAGGCCAATCGAAGTGAGATCGTCATGGTACGTATGTACAGTTTGCTGTTGGAAATGCTTTTCCGGGCTAGGCTAGTTTCAGGTACTTAGAGCAGCTTTTGTGAGTAGCTGCTGTCTTTCTCTCTTTTGCAGCAGAGTTATTTACGTCGGTTCTCAAGATTAGGGTACCTCGTAACTAAAAAATAACAGTGTGCACTTGATGAGAGTCTGAATTGTTTCCATTCGAACTCGAAGAGAACAGAAATGCCAACGTAGGTGTTGCGTTGCCTTGATCCGTGCTTGAGTAGAATTAGGGCTACAATCAAAAGAGTAGGAGCGAACGCTACCGCGTTCTCTCGACTATGCCAGCTCTCTAGGGCTACGTTTGGCTAGGTAGGGTGGTTTGGAGAAACTCGGCAATTTACTAGGGCCGACCTTTTCTCCGTTCTGAGGCGCCCGGGTGAGAGGGCAGACCGCTAGGGTTGCTCTCACACTCGGGTAGCCAATCGGGCGGGAGGGCGCGGTTAAGAAACTATTTTAGGTATATAAAGTTGCTTTCGTATTCGACGAAAAGG
>Ga0210036_1002862_pt1 | contig 17687 bp, 13 predicted proteins | sample CryGeymeta201515_FD_185469 | JGI IMG/M metagenome (GOLD analysis project Ga0210036, IMG submission 185469) | Groundwater microbial communities from Crystal Geyser aquifers in Utah, USA - Crystal Geyser metaG 2015-15 (SPAdes) (version 2) | ecosystem: Environmental > Aquatic > Deep subsurface >...
TCGAACACAAGAAGGACGTGGTGATCCTGCTCGACTCGATCACCCGCCTCGCGCGTGCCTACAACACCGTGGTGCCCAGCTCGGGCAAGGTGCTCACCGGCGGCGTCGATGCCAATGCCCTGCACCGGCCCAAGCGGTTTTTCGGCGCCGCGCGCAATGTCGAGGAAGGCGGTTCGCTGACCATCATTGCCACCGCGCTGGTGGAAACCGGCTCGAAGATGGACGAGGTGATCTACGAGGAGTTCAAGGGCACCGGCAACATGGAAGTGCACATGGATCGCCGCATCGCCGAGAAGCGCGTTTACCCGGCGATCAACATCAACCGCTCCGGCACGCGCCGCGAGGAATTGCTGATCGATGCCGATCTGCTGCAGAAGATATGGATTCTGCGCAAGCTGCTGCATCCGATGGACGAGCTCAGCGCGATCGAGTTCCTGCTCGACAAGATGAAGAACACCAAGACCAACGAAGAGTTTTTCGGCTTCATGAAGCGCTGAGGCGCACGCGGCTTGCGGACAATGGCGTTTACTTGAGGCAGAACTCCTTCAGTTCGTCATGTCCGCCAAGGCGGCAATGACGAACCATGACATTCCGGGTTTGCAGGGCGTTTTCCTACAAACCCAGCATCAGGTCGTCGGCGGCCACATTGTCGAGGCGTATCTTGTTGACGAACAGCGAGAACGCCAGCATGCCGGCAAGGCCGTTGGCGCGTTGCATCCACGGCGGCAGAAAACCCGGCGCGGCAATCGCGCCGCTGGCGAATTGCGATTCCAACGCGAACACGTCCTGCAACGCCATCTTGCCGGCAAACAACTGCCGCGCGCGGGCGAGCTGGCGATGGCGCAGGCACCAGCGAAAGAACGTGTGTACCGCCAGCAGGCCGTGCAGATACACGGTGTCCTTGGTAAATGCAGCACCGCCGGACAGCGGCACGCCACGAAACACCCGCTGCGCCGAGGTGAAGCTGTCGATATCGGACTGCCCGGATTCGATGAAGAAACGGAACACTTCGATGAAGTCGGCGCCATTGATCGCCTTGTCGATGGCGATGATGCGCAGGCTGATGCGTTTCATGCGGCCAATGTCCATGGCACCGCTGAGCATCTCCGACAGCGTGGCCAAGCCTTCCTGCGTTGCCGTGGTGCGCGGCGAGCCGCGCGCCATCGACTTGAGCCATGGCTGTTCGTGGCCATTGACGCCGGTCAGCGTGTGCACAAAGGCTTCGTGCATCAGCAACTGATTGCGGTCGTACTCGCTGAAGCCGGTATTGGTGCGCAGGCGGATGCGGGTCGGGCTGGCCGCGGCCTTGGCGATCAGGTTGGGGTCGAGTTCGACGCGGATCGCGTGGCCGACAAAAAACGTGTCGATGGCCAGTTGCAGTTCCTGCTGTACCTGTTCCGCCGGCAACACGTAGCCGGGCTCAGCCGCACGCAGTTCCTGATCCAGCTCACTCGCCAGATCGACAAAATGGTGCGCGGCTTGCAGGTTGGTCGGGCCGTTGGCCGGCAGCATTTCCACCGGCCGCCCGAACAGCCGCGAGGAATACGCGGTGACACGATGACTGCCGAGCACATCCAACAGCCGAGTAGCGATGCGCCAGCTTTCGCCGGTCTGCCGCAAGTAGTGGCCGAGTGGATGGTCGGGATCGGCGGCGCGGTGGATGGCGTCGATCTCCTGACGCAGTTCGTGAAAATCAAAACGCGGGTAGGTGATGCGCGGCATGCTGAGGTGGCCAACACGCCAGGCAGCGAGGAACGACTCCTGCACTCGTGCCGGCCAGCTCACCGCTTCGAGCATGCGAATCGGCCGCACCGCTGCCACCAGACGCGCATCGAGCGCGGCGTGATGGATCAGCGCCGGATCTGCGCTCATCGATCACGCCCGTATTTGTCGAAACCACGCTGGCGTGCTGGTTTGCTGTGCTCGCGGGCATCGGCGCGCTGCGCCTGGCGCAAGGCCAGTTGCACAGCGGCGCCATCCATCTCGCCGGACAACTTCAGATAGCTGGCCAGATGGCCGGGGTCAAGAGTCCCGGCCTGAATCGCGGCACGCACGGCGCAACCGGGCTCACTGCCATGCGCGCAATCGCGAAACCGACAGTGTGCCGCAGCGGCCTGGATGTCCTCGAAACCGCTGCTGTCGATGGCTTCCTCACCGGTAAACTTGATCTCGCGCATCCCCGGCGTGTCGATCAAACATCCACCGTGCGGCAACGGCAGCAGGGCGCGATGGGTGGTGGTGTGGCGGCCGCGCGAATCATTGGCACGCACCGCCCCGGTGGCCATGCGCTCACGTCCGAGCAAGGTGTTGGTCAGGGTCGATTTGCCGGCACCCGACGAGCCGACCAGCACCACCGATTGCCCGGCACCGAGATACGGCGCCAGTACCTGTACGGCTTCCGGATCCTTGGCATTGAGCGCAAACACCGGCACACCGCCTTCGCACAAGCCCTGTAACTGCGCCTTGGCCGCCGCGACGTCGACACCGGTATCGGCCTTGGTCAGCACGATCACCGGCTGCGCGCCGCTGCTGTGTACCAGCAACAGGTAGCGCTCCAGACGGCGCGGATTGAAATCGCGATCCAGCCCGGTCACCACCAACACGGTATCGACATTGGCGGCAATGGGCTGGCAGCGGTAATGCTCGCCGGCCGCCGCACGCGCCAGCAATGAGCGCCGCGGCAACAGGCCAAGGATCTGCCCGGCAGCGCAATCGAGCAGCACCCAATCGCCCACCGCTGCCCGCTGTTCGGGCGGAAAACGCGCGCGCGTCCACGCCAGCGGCGCGTTGGCGCGCACTCGCGTATCCAGGTCGGTCGCCACATCGTAGCCACTGCGATGTTGCGCCACCACGCGTCCCAGGCTGGCAGCGGGCCATTCGCGCAACGCCTGCGCCAGGTCGTCGCGGGCGCGGGCATCGTCTGGCCAGCCCAGCACATGCAGCAGTTTGGTATCGAGTTTCATCGTGGGGAGTGTAGCGCGAGCCAATCCACGATACGCTTGGCGTGTATCTGCAACGCACCTCTTTCCTCCGCCCGCCCCGACCATGACCGACAAACCCCTGAACACCCGCACCCGTCTTGCCCACGTGCGCTACGAAATCCGCGGTGAGCTGGCCCGCCGCGCACGTGAACTGGAAGCCCAGGGCCGCGAGCTGATAAAGCTCAATATCGGCAACCCCGGCGCATTCGGCTTTCGCGCACCGGCGCATCTGTGCTCGGCCATTGTTGCAGGTCTGGCCGCCAGCGATGCCTATGCGCACCAGCAAGGGCTGGTGCCAGCGCGCGAAGCCGTGGCGGCGCAGTTTGCCGCACGCGGCGTCAGTGGCATCGATGGCAACGCGGTGTTCATCGGCAATGGTGTCAGCGAATTGATCGACCTGGCACTGCGTGCTCTGCTCGACCCCGGCGATGAAGTGCTGCTGCCCAGCCCGGACTACCCGCTGTGGAGTGCTGCCACCCTGCTCAACGACGGTGAGCCGGTGTACTACCGTTGCGCGGCGGAAAACGGCTTTCTGCCAGATCCGGATGAAATCGAAAGCCATATCACCGCACGTACGCGCGCACTGGTGCTGATCAACCCGAACAACCCGACCGGTGCGGTGTACCCGCGCGCGCTGCTGCAAGCGCTGGTGGCGGTGGCGCGCAAGCACGGCCTGTTGCTGATGAGCGATGAAATCTACGATGGCATCACCTACGACGGCGCCCGCTTCGAGCCGCTGGCGCCACTCGCCGGTGAGGTGCCGTGCCTGAGCTTCGGTGGCCTGTCCAAGGTGCATCGCGCCTGTGGTTATCGTGTCGGTTGGGCGGTGCTCAGTGGCGAGCGCCGGCGTGTCGCCGATTATCACCATGCGCTGGACTTGCTTGGTGCGCTGCGCCTGTGTGCCAACGTGCCGGGGCAATGGGCGGTGCCGGCGGCACTGACCGGGATCGACACCATCGGCGCATTGTGTGCGCCCGGCGGCCGCCTGCATGAAGCGCGGCGCGCCGTGATCGAGGCCTGCGCGCACAGTGAATGGCTGTCGCTGAACAGTCCGGCCGGCGCCTTGTATGCGTTCCCGGCGGTGGTTGGCGAGGCGGCATTGGGTTTCGATGATCATCAGTTTGCCGTGGAATTGCTGGAGCACGAGAGCGTGCTGATCGTGCCCGGCAGCAGCTTCAACGTCGCCTATCGCAACCATTTCCGGGTAACCCTGTTGCCCGAGCCGGCACAGCTGCGTGAAGTATTTGCGCGTATCGAGCGAACCTTGCAGCGGCGGGCACAGCGGCACCCGCAAGCCGCCGCATCTGCCGCACTGGTGTAGTGGAAAACGGTTTTCTTGCGCTCGGCGATTCCTACACCATTGGTGAAGGTGTCGCGCCTGAGACGCGCTGGCCCGATCGCCTGGCGCAACTGCTGGGCGCGTCGGGGCTTGATCTGGGCCGACCCAGCATCATTGCGCAAACCGGCTGGAGCTGTGCCGATCTGGCCGCCGCGATCACCGCCGCGCAACCGCTTGGCCGGTGGCGGCTGGTGTCGCTGCTGATCGGCGTCAACGATCAATACCGCGGCTACCCGCTGGCCGAGTACGCACCGCACGTTGCCGCGTTGCTGGAGCAGGCCATTGCCCTGGCCGACGGCAGACCGCAGCGCGTGCTGATGCTGTCGGTTCCCGATTGGGGCGTTACCCCGTTTGCCCGCGCGGCGGGCCATGACCCACGGTCGATCGCCGCGCAGATCGAGGGCTACAACGCCATCGCACGGGCGCAGTCTGCCGCACGGGGAACCGCATTCCTCGACATTACCGCCATATCGCGAGGCCACGGCAATGACACCACGATGCTGGCCGCCGATGGCCTGCACCCCGGTGCAGCCATGCACGCGTTGTGGGCAAACGCCGCCCTGCCCGTGGTAACGGCGATGTCAAGGCATCTCTGAACAAGCCTCGCCGGACCTTGTTGCGAGCGGACTGTTCCGGTGCCTGAAACTGCTCACGGGACATGAATCCGACGGGCAGAGCGTAAAACGTTTGATCCGCAAAGGACGCGAAGCGCAAAGGAAAAGCGTCAAGGACATTCAGGTGTGGATGTCGGCCCAAACCGCGAAGCGGTGGAACCGACAGCACCATGATGTGGTGGGATGAAACGGAGAAGCGGGGCTGTAGCGCAGGGATGCGCGGGCCGAGTGCGACAGTGTGCCGTTAACCACGGCGAGCATCGCAGGCAAACGCAGGGAATAGGCGCCGGTGTCTGAAGCACATGGACGTGCGAGTTCGGCGCCGGCCTGCGGTTGCCCAGATGCGCAGCGGATCGGTGCTCCAGGAGCCGCACCGACGTGCGCCCGGCGCAAGGCGTTTTGGGCCATTTTCCGCCCTGAAAAGGGCCTCGCCGGCCGCAGGCCGGTGAAAACTTCGGCTTCGATCCAATGCACACGCATCGGCGCAACACACACTGATCGAAAGGTTCCGATGGAGAGCGGCGACTCCTCGCAATGACAGGTCGTTTAGACCATCCTCAATAAGCAAACTCGCCGAACAACGGGTCCACCGAGCCTTGCCAGCGGCCATGGAACAGTTTCAGTTTATGTTCCGCGGGCGTCTGGTTGGCCAGTGCAATTTCCAGCAGCGGCTCGATGAACGATGTTTCGTCGCCACCCAGGGCACACAACACCCGACGCCTGGCCAACCCGGCCTGCGCGATTTTCAATGCTTCGATCGCAAGCTCACGCACGCTGGCTCCACGGAACGGCAACTTGAGCGCGTGTTTGGGCACACCATCGCGCAGGGCGTGGCGCTCTTCGCTGCTGAAATCGCGAACCAGATCCCACGCTGCATCCAGCGCCGCATCATCGTACAACAAGCCCACCCAGAACGCCGGCAGCGCGCACAGGCGGTTCCACGGACCACCATCGGCACCACGCATTTCCAGAAATTTCTTCAGCCGGACTTCCGGAAACGCCGTCGTCAAGTGATCGGACCAGTCATTCAGCGTCGGTAGCGCACCGGGCAAGGGCGCCAGTTTTCCGGCCAGAAAATCACGAAAGCTCAGCCCGCTGCAATCGATGTATTCATTATTGCGATAGCTGAAATACATCGGCACATCGAGCATGTAATCCACATACCGCTCGAAACCAAAGCCCTCATCGAATACGAAATCCAGCATGCCGGTGCGATCGGGGTCGGTGTCGGTCCATATCTGCGAGCGATAGCTCAGATAGCCGTTGGGCCTGCCTTCGGTGAACGGCGAATCAGCAAACAGGGCGGTGGCGATCGGCTGCAAGGCCAGGCCGACGCGAAACTTCTTGACCATATCCGCCTCGCTGGCAAAGTCGAGGTTGACCTGCACGGTGCAGGTGCGGGTCATCATGTCGAGGCCGAGCGAGCCGACCTTGGGCATGTACTGACGCATGATCTGGTAGCGGCCCTTGGGCATCCACGGCATGTCCTCACGCCGCCATTTTGGCTGGAAACCCATGCCCAGAAAGCCAACGCCGAGCGCATCGGAAATCGTCTTGACCTCGCGCAAATGGGCCGACATCTCGGCACAGGTTTCGTGAATACTGGCCAGTGGCGCGCCCGACAGTTCGAGCTGCCCGGCCGGCTCCAGCGTGACCGAGGCGCCATCACGGCTGAGTGCAATCACATGGCCGTGCTCGCGGATCGGTGTCCAGCCATTCGCGGCCAACCCGAGCAACACCGCTTCGATGCCGCGCTCGCCATCAAAGCGCAACGGGCGCAGATCATCGAGTTGAAAACCGAACTTTTCATGCTCGGTACCGATCCGCCAGTCGGCCGCTGGCTTGCTGCCCGATTCCAGATATTCGACCAACTGGCTGCGATCTTCAATCAGGGTACTGGGTGCGGCGATTGGGCTGGACACGGAGGCATTCCTGTAGATTCAATCGAACGGTACGGCGCCGCGCATGACGCCGATTAACACGGTGGACGGGCGACACTACTCGGCGGCGTTCTCGCCTGCGGCGTTGGCCGCGTCGAGCGCCAGCCAGCCGACCACGGTATTGCGCGCCTCGTCGATGCCAACCTTCTTGGTCGCCGAGAACAATTGCACGGTGGCACCCGGCGGTAGCGCATCGGCCACTTTCCGCAGGGTAATGACCTGTTCGCTGCGCGATATCTTGTCGGCCTTGGTCAACAGACAATGCACTGGCAATCCGCGCACCGTGGCATAGTGCAACATCTGCTGATCGTACTCGCGCAGCGGATGACGGATATCCATCACCACCATCAAACCACACAGTGCTTCGCGGGTCTGGAACCAGTGGTTGATGAACTTAAGCCAATGCGAGCGCAGGTCCATCGCCACCTTGGCGTAGCCATAGCCGGGCAAATCGACCAGGTAGGTATCCGGTGCACACAAGAAGTAGACCAATTGCTGGGTTCGACCCGGCGTTTTTGAGGTGCGTGCCAGGCCATTGCGGCCGGTCAGGGCATTCAAGGCACTGGACTTGCCAGCATTGGAACGCCCGGCAAACGCCACCTCGCGACCGCCATCGGGCGGCAACTGGTGCGGCAGATGCGCGGACAGCAGGTAGCTGGCCTGAACAAGGGGATTTGCCATTGTGTTGTGCAACCTGTGCCGTCAAGAGAGGCATGATCGCCGTTTATGCGCCGCGACACCAGACAATCACGCAGACGCGGCCGATGGTGAACGCCCGCAGCCGTCGCATTTCGCCGCTGGTGCCCGCGCCGGGCGTCGGATTGCGGTCGGATTCGTTGACCGCCACCGCCAGACACTGGGATAATCGCAGGGTTTTCGCGGTTGTGCCAACGCGCCAGCCACTTCCAACTCGTCCCGCGTCCCGGAGCCTGCTCATGACACCCTCGCGCAACCTGGCCACCACCGGCCTGCTGCTTGTCAGCACTTTGTTCGCCGCGCCCGCGCTTGCGCAAACCGACGCTGCGACCATTATCCCTGTTGCCGACGCGCCAGCGGCCCCGGCCCGCGAACTTGCCAGCGCTGATCAAGCGCCGATGACTGGCGACGCGACTGCTGGCCAAGCAAAGGCTGCCGTGTGCGGCGCCTGCCACGGTATCGATGGCAACTCCGCCGACCCGCAGTACCCGAAGCTGGCGGGGCAGCACGAACGTTACATTGCCCGCCATCTGGGATTGTTCAAGAGTGGCGAACGCGCCAATCCGATCATGCTCGGCTTTGCCGCCATGCTCAACGCTCAGGATGCGCGTGATCTGGGCGCCTGGTTTGCCAGCCAGAGCGCGCTGCCCGGTGTGGCCGACGAGACCCCGATCAGTTCTGGCCCGAACAGTGGCAAGAAGTTTTATCAGGTCGGCGAGAATCTCTACCGCGGTGGTGATGCCATGCGCGGCATACCGGCGTGCGCTGCCTGCCACGGCCCAACGGGTCGCGGTAACCCAGGCCCGGCTTACCCGTCACTGGCGGGGCAGCACGCGCGTTACTCCGCTGACTTGCTGCGCCGCTATCGCGATGGCGTCAGTTACGGTAACGGCGAGAATGGCAACGAGGTGATGAAGGGTGTTGCAACCTTGCTCACAGACGAGGAAATCGATTCACTGGCAAGCTACATCGAAGGTTTGCATGCCGCCTCGCCGCAGAGCGCCGCAGCGCCTTGAATGGTGCCAGCCGTCGTTCAGCAAATGGCGGTTAGGCTGCACGTTGCCACTATCCATCCACCGGGGAGAACTCAATGATTCGTCGCATGGCATTAGTTGCGATCGCCAGCCTGCTGCCGCTGGCGGCGCAGGCCCAAACAGGTTCCGATGACAGCACGCCGCAGGAGGGCCGCGAGTTCACCACCATGGCTGCGGCGCAGCCGATGGCGCCGATCGCGGGCAAGATTGAAGTGGTGGAAGTGTTCAGCTACGCGTGCATCCACTGCGCCAACTTTCAGCCGTTCGTGAACAACTGGACGAAAAATCTTCCGGATGACGTCAATTTCATCAGCATGCCGATGTCGCAGGGCGGCTCATGGGAAGCCTTTGGTCGCGCGTTCTACGCCGCCGAGAGCATGGGACTGCTGGAAAAGACGCATGACGCGTTATTCAAGGCAATCCACATCGAAAAGCGTCCGTTCGCCTCGATCAGTGAAATCGCGGGTTTCTATGCCGATTACGGGATAGATCCCAAGGTCTTCGAATCCACCATGCAAAGCTTCGCGGTCAACGCCAAGATCAACCGCGCCCGACAGCTCGCGCCACGCTGGATGATTCAGGGCACGCCGAGCTTGGTGGTCGCAGGCAAGTATCGGGTGATGGCGTCGCCGGCTACCGGCCTGCCCGGCATGCTCAAGACCGCCGACTACCTGATCGAGCGCGAACGCGTCGCCGCCACGGCAACGACCGCTGTTCACTGAGACCGTCGCCTGCTTCGCCTGAAAAGGGCCGCGCTGCGGCCCTTTTCTTTTGCGCGATCGATCACATGGCTGGCGTAGACTGTGGCGGGCGTTGCCCCTGTTCTGCCGGATAGTCCGCCACACGTGCCACGCATCGTTGAACCAAGGTGCTCATTGTTGAATCGTAACGTCATGGCCGAACGCACTCTCACCTTGCTGACGTGCAACATTCAGGCCGGCGCGCGGACCGCGAGCTATGGCGACTACATCACCCGCGGCTGGAGCAATGTGCTGCCTGCCGGAAAGCGCGGCACGCTTGATGCGTTCGCGCGAATGATCGCCAGCTATGATGTGGTAGGACTTCAGGAGTCCGACCCCGGCAGCTTGCGTTCAGGCTTCATGAACCAAACCCATTACCTCGCGCAACAGAGCCAAATGCCGTTCTGGAGCCATCAGCCAAATCGTCGGATTGGTGGCATCGCCTCCAGTGCGAATGGGCTGCTCAGCCGGCTGCCGCTGCACGAAGTGATGGACTACCCACTGCCTGGCCGCCTGCCGGGGCGAGGCGTGTTGATCGCGCGCATGGGTCAAGGCCCGGACGGGCTGACCGTCGCGGTGGCGCACCTGTCATTGGGTGCCCGATCCCGCCGCGTGCAGGCGGCGTATCTGGCCGAGTTGCTCAGTGACTACACGAACGTCGTGCTGATGGGCGACTTCAACTGCCCGCCGGACGCACCCGAGATGGAGTGTCTTTACCGCAACACGCGGCTGCTGCCACCGGTGTGGTCACAACCGACATTCCCGAGTTGGAAACCACAACGTCCGCTGGATCACATCCTGACCAGCCTGCGTAGTGCGGAACCGGCGCCGACGGTGCTACCGGCCGCCGGCTCGGATCACCTGGCTCTGACACTAACCTTGCGTGTACCAGAGTCGGCATTGCAAGGCACTGCAAAGGCCAAGTGACTGCTGCGAACACGCCGTTCATATTGCGCACAAAGCAAAACCCCCGCACGAGGTGAGGGGGTTTTGGGGATAAAGACCCTGGCGATGACCTACTCTCACATGGCTAATGCCACACTACCATCGGCGCGTATGCGTTTCACTTCCGAGTTCGGGATGGGATCGGGTGGTTCCACACAGCTATAGTCACCAGGGAGACGGTGGAGCGTCGCGAACTTGGTTAAGTTGCGCCGTCTCTCATGGGGTTGGGAAGTAGTGAGCGAGTTAGAGCTGTCGGCGACGTGCCGATGAGGGGTCCGGTCGAGCCGGACGGCGATCGTGCGGTGTGTTGCGACGATGCATGATGCGATGATGAGTTGGCTTGAGGTTATATGGCCAAGCCGCACGGATCATTAGTACTGGTTAGCTCAACGCATTGCTGCGCTTACACACCCAGCCTATCAACCACCTGGTCTTGATGGTTCCTTTAGGGGAGTCAAGCTCCCGGGAGATCTCATCTTGAGGCGCGCTTCCCGCTTAGATGCTTTCAGCGGTTATCGCTTCCGAACGTAGCTACCCGGCAATGCCACTGGCGTGACAACCGGAACACCAGGGGTTCGTCCACTCCGGTCCTCTCGTACTAGGAGCAGCCCCTCTCAAATCTCCAACGCCCACGACAGATAGGGACCGAACTGTCTCACGACGTTCTGAACCCAGCTCGCGTACCACTTTAAATGGCGAACAGCCATACCCTTGGGACCGACTACAGCCCCAGGATGTGATGAGCCGACATCGAGGTGCCAAACACCGCCGTCGATATGAACTCTTGGGCGGTATCAGCCTGTTATCCCCGGAGTACCTTTTATCCGTTGAGCGATGGCCCTTCCATACAGAACCACCGGATCACTAAGACCTACTTTCGTACCTGCTTGATCCGTCGATCTTGCAGTCAAGCACGCTTATGCCTTTGCACACAGTGCGCGATGTCCGACCGCGCTGAGCGTACCTTCGTGCTCCTCCGTTACACTTTGGGAGGAGACCGCCCCAGTCAAACTACCCACCATACACGGTCCCTGACCCGGATTACGGGCCTAGGTTAGAACGTCAAGCACATCAGGGTGGTATTTCAAGGTTGGCTCCATGCGATCTAGCGACCACACTTCACAGCCTCCCACCTATCCTACACAGATGAACTCAACGTTCAGTGTAAAGCTATAGTAAAGGTTCACGGGGTCTTTCCGTCTTGCCGCGGGAACGCTGCATCTTCACAGCGATTTCAATTTCACTGAGTCTCGGGTGGAGACAGCGCCGCTGTCGTTACGCCATTCGTGCAGGTCGGAACTTACCCGACAAGGAATTTCGCTACCTTAGGACCGTTATAGTTACGGCCGCCGTTTACTGGGGCTTCGATCAAGAGCTTCGCCTTGCGGCTGACCCCATCAATTAACCTTCCAGCACCGGGCAGGCGTCACACCCTATACGTCCACTTTCGTGTTTGCAGAGTGCTGTGTTTTTGATAAACAGTCGCAGCGGCCTGGTCACTGCGACCCCCGACAGCTATAGCTCGCACGAGCCACCATCAGGGGTGCACCTTCTCCCGAAGTTACGGTGCCATGTTGCCTAGTTCCTTCACCCGAGTTCTCTCAAGCGCCTTAGAATTCTCATCCTGCCCACCTGTGTCGGTTTACGGTACGGTCTGCGTCAGCTGAAGCTTAGGGGCTTTTCCTGGAAGCGTGGTATCAGTGACTTCGCCCCAAAGGGCTCGTCTCGGTGCTCGGCGTTACAGGGACCCGGATTTGCCTAAGTCCCACGCCTACCTCCTTTCCCCGGGACAACCAACGCCCGGTACACCTAACCTTCTCCGTCCCCCCATCGCACTGACGCGAGGTGCTGGAATATTAACCAGCTTTCCATCGACTACGGCTTTCGCCCTCGCCTTAGGGGCCGACTCACCCTGCGCCGATTAACGTTGCGCAAGGAAACCTTGGGCTTTCGGCGTGCGGGTTTTTCACCCGCATTATCGTTACTCATGTCAGCATTCGCACTTCCGATACCTCCAGCAGACTTCTCAATCCACCTTCAACGGCCTACGGAACGCTCCTCTACCGCGTACATCCAAAGATGCACACCCCAAGCTTCGGTTTACCGCTTAGCCCCGTTAAATCTTCCGCGCGGGCCGACTCGACCAGTGAGCTATTACGCTTTCTTTAAAGGGTGGCTGCTTCTAAGCCAACCTCCTGGCTGTCTATGCCTTCCTACATCGTTTTCCACTGAGCGGTAAATTTGGGACCTTAGCTGTGGGTCTGGGTTGTTTCCCTTTTCACGACGGACGTTAGCACCCGCCGTGTGTCTCCTGCGCTGACACTTGCTGGTATTCGGAGTTTGCAATGGTTTGGTAAGTCGCAATGACCCCCTAGCCATAACAGTGCTCTACCCCCAGCAGTGATACGCAAGGCGCTACCTAAATAGCTTTCGAGGAGAACCAGCTATCTCCGGGTTCGATTAGCTTTTCACTCCTAGCCACACCTCATCCCCTACCTTTGCAACGGGAGTGGGTTCGGGCCTCCAGTGCGTGTTACCGCACCTTCACCCTGGGCATGGCTAGATCACCCGGTTTCGGGTCTACTACCTGCGACTATGCGCCCTATTCAGACTCGGTTTCCCTTCGCCTCCCCTATACGGTTAAGCTCGCCACAGACAGTAAGTCGCTGACCCATTATACAAAAGGTACGCAGTCACCCCACGAAGGGGCTCCCACTGCTTGTACGCACACGGTTTCAGGGTCTATTTCACTCCCTTCACCAGGGTTCTTTTCGCCTTTCCCTCACGGTACTGGTTCACTATCGGTCGGTCAGGAGTATTTAGCCTTGGAGGATGGTCCCCCCATGTTCAGACAGGGTTTCTCGTGCCCCGCCCTACTCACTTATCATCACACTGGCCCTTTCGCATACAGGGCTATCACCTGCTATGGCCGGACTTTCCAGTCCGTTTTGCTAAAACCAGTGCAACTTTTGGGCTGCTCCCCGTTCGCTCGTCACTACTTGGGGAATCTCTGTTGATTTCTTTTCCTCCGGGTACTTAGATATTTCAGTTCCCCGGGTTCGCCTTGCATAACTATGTATTCATCATGCAATACTCCTTGCGGAGTGGGTTTCCCCATTCGGATATTGCCGGATCAAAGCTTGTTGCCAGCTCCCCGACACTTTTCGCAGGCTACCACGTCCTTCATCGCCTCTGACCGCCAAGGCATCCACCGTGTGCGCTTAGTCGCTTGACCATATAACCTCAAGTCGCCTCAAGATCATCGTCAAACCACATCAACGTTACATCATGCTTCTTTCGGTGCCCTCTCGGACACCCGCCTTAGCCTCTACGACACGTCTCGACAGTTTCATCTAAAACGCTCGCTACTTCCCAATTTTTCAAAGAACCGCCAACCCGCCTCAACGCGAGCTCGCTCAATCTTGTGTGTGTGCGCTGCAATATCCTGGATGTGGTGGGTCTGGGAGGACTCGAACCACCGGCCTCGCCCTTATCAGGGGCGCGCTCTAACCACCTGAGCTACAGACCCAACGTGCGCTTTCTTCAGCTACGTCTGGTGGAGCCAGTCGGGATCGAACCGACGACCCCCTGCTTGCAAAGCAGGTGCTCTCCCAGCTGAGCTATGGCCCCTTGAAGGGACAGCCCCACGGCAGCTCACCGTGAAACTTCAGGATAGTGCAGGTAACTTGTGCGGACGCCCGACAGAGCGGGTTCGCCTTTTCTCTAAAGGAGGTGATCCAGCCGCACCTTCCGATACGGCTACCTTGTTACGACTTCACCCCAGTCATGAACCACTCCGTGGTAAGCGTCCCCCTTGCGGTTAGACTACCTACTTCTGGAGCAACCCACTCCCATGGTGTGACGGGCGGTGTGTACAAGGCCCGGGAACGTATTCACCGCAGCAATGCTGATCTGCGATTACTAGCGATTCCGACTTCACGGAGTCGAGTTGCAGACTCCGATCCGGACTGAGATCGGCTTTCTGGGATTGGCTCCACCTCGCGGCTTCGCAACCCTCTGTACCGACCATTGTAGTACGTGTGTAGCCCTGGCCGTAAGGGCCATGATGACTTGACGTCATCCCCACCTTCCTCCGGTTTGTCACCGGCAGTCTCCTTAGAGTTCCCACCATTACGTGCTGGCAACTAAGGACAAGGGTTGCGCTCGTTGCGGGACTTAACCCAACATCTCACGACACGAGCTGACGACAGCCATGCAGCACCTGTCTCACGGTTCCCGAAGGCACCAATCCATCTCTGGAAAGTTCCGTGGATGTCAAGGCCAGGTAAGGTTCTGCGCGTTGCATCGAATTAAACCACATACTCCACCGCTTGTGCGGGCCCCCGTCAATTCCTTTGAGTTTCAGTCTTGCGACCGTACTCCCCAGGCGGCGAACTTAACGCGTTAGCTTCGACACTGAACTCTCAATTGAGCCCAACGTCCAGTTCGCATCGTTTAGGGCGTGGACTACCAGGGTATCTAATCCTGTTTGCTCCCCACGCTTTCGTGCCTCAGCGTCAGTACTGGTCCAGGTGGCCGCCTTCGCCACAGATGTTCCTCCCGATCTCTACGCATTTCACCGCTACACCGGGAATTCCACCACCCTCTACCGTACTCTAGCTCGCCAGTATCAAATGCCATTCCCAGGTTGAGCCCGGGGCTTTCACATCTGACTTAACAAACCGCCTACGCACGCTTTACGCCCAGTAATTCCGAGTAACGCTTGCACCCTTCGTATTACCGCGGCTGCTGGCACGAAGTTAGCCGGTGCTTATTCTTACGGTACCGTCATCCGTACAAGGTATTAACCCATACGATTTCTTCCCGTACAAAAGTGCTTTACAACCCGAAGGCCTTCTTCACACACGCGGCATGGCTGGATCAGGGTTGCCCCCATTGTCCAATATTCCCCACTGCTGCCTCCCGTAGGAGTCTGGGCCGTGTCTCAGTCCCAGTGTGGCTGATCATCCTCTCAGACCAGCTACGGATCGTCGCCTTGGTGGGCCTTTACCCCACCAACTAGCTAATCCGGCATCGGCTCATCCTGCTGCGCGAGGCCCGAAGGTCCCCCGCTTTCACCCGTAGGTCGTATGCGGTATTAGCGTAAGTTTCCCTACGTTATCCCCCACATCAGGGTAGATTCCGATGCATTCCTCACCCGTCCGCCGCTCGCCGCCCACAGTATTGCTACTGCTGCGCTGCCGCTCGACTTGCATGTGTTAGGCCTGCCGCCAGCGTTCACTCTGAGCCAGGATCAAACTCTTCAGTTAAAACTTTTACGTTTTCTGACGTCTGACCCCAAGCTTCTCATCGCTTGCTCGAAACAATTGACTTGCTGCTTAGGTTCGAACGTCTACAAGATCATGGGCTTCCCCACGCTCCGCAGGCGTCCGCACAAGTTACCTGCGCACACTGTCAAAGATCACTCATCAACAAGGAAGCTTTCACCTCAACTTGCCGTCCAGAGCATTTCGCCCCAGCGAGCCGCACATCTTACACCACTTTCCGCGTCCGTCAACACCCCAAACGCAACCCCATCACCCCAACCACCTCCACTTCCTCGGCAGCGGGCCGCGCATCATACGGGCTAATACAAAAAATGAAAAGCACTTCCTGCCGCTGCTCGTGCATCAGCGCACAAGCGGCGCGCACACCGCCCGCGCGTTGCGGCACAATGCAACCACGCACGCCTCGCGCGGTCGCAGGCTTCATGAGGAGGAATGATGATGTCGAGTTGGTTGCAGCGATCGTTCGCACTTGCCGTGCTTGCCTTCAGCCTGAGCGCGTGCGCCAACGCTGACGCGCCCTGGGTGGAACTCGCCGGACACCGCTTTGCGGTTGAGCTGGCGGCCGATGAAGCAAGCCGCACGCGCGGCTTGATGTTTCGCGACGAGCTACCCGCCGATCACGGCATGCTGTTTATCTTCGAGCGCGAAGAGCCACTGGCGTTCTGGATGAAAAACACGCGCATTGCACTGGACATTTTGTACTTTGATGGCAATCGGCGCTTGCTGTCCGTTGCGGAAAACACGCCGCCGTGCTCCGCCGGTGATCGCTGCCCGAGCTACCCCAGCAAGGGCATGGCGCGCTTCACCCTTGAGTTGAACGCCGGTACCGCACACCGGCTCGATCTCCAACCGGGCGCTGAACTGCGGTTCGGCCCTGGCATCACCCAGAGCCCTTGAGTCCGGGCGTGATCGCCGCCATGGAGGTTGCCATGAACACGAGCAACTCAACCGTTGTCTGGAGTGACCTGGCGCAGCTGGCGGACGATGCGATTCCGCTGCTCGATACCGCGCTGCTGATCGCGCGGGATGAATACCCGGATCTCGATGCCGACGCCTGCCGCGAGCAAATGGCGGGCCATGTCCGCGCGATCAATGCCAAGCTACCGACGGATCGCACCCTGGCGCAGTCGCTGCAGGCCATCAACCGGCATTTGTTCGAAGACAGTGGCTATGCCGGCAACCACGACGACTACTTCGATCCGCGCAACAGCTACCTCAATGAAGTGCTGAACCGCCGCCTGGGCATTCCGATCACGTTGGCGGTGATTCAGATGGAAGTGACGCGTCGGCTTGGCCTCGACATGGACGGCATCTCATTCCCCGGCCACTTTCTGGTGCGAGTAGCGGCACCCGATGGCCTGATCGTGCTCGACCCGTTCAACCGTGGCCGGCCGTTGGCGGCCGAGGAATTACGACAACGCGCAAGTGAGCATCTCGATGGTCTGATGCCGGACGATTCGCAACTGTTGAGCATTCTTGAGCCGGCATCGCACCGCGACATCTTGACACGCATGCTGCAGAATCTGAAAGCGGTGTACAGCGAGCGCGGCGAGTGGGATCGCGTGGCCCGCACCTGCGACCGGGCACTGCAACTGTGTCCCGACCGCAGCAGTGAGTTGCGTGATCGTGGCATGGCCTATCGCGCACTGGGTTATCACGCCGGCGCACGCGCCGACCTGACCCGCTATCTGGCGATGAACCCGGACGGCGATGACGAGAGCGAGGTGCGTGATGCGCTGATCGAGGCCGGCGCCGGGCGCACCCGCCTGAACTAAGGATGCTCTTAACTAGCCCGTCGGGCGTCTTTGCGAGCGCAGCGAAGCAATCCATGCTTCGATTCATATAAAAGCCTTGGATTGCCGCGTCGCTTCGCTCCTCTCCATGAACCTCTCGATCGGGGCGGTGTGTTGCGCCGAGGCGTGTGCATGGGATCGGAGCGGAAGCTTTCACCGGCCTGCGGCCGGCGAGGCCCTTTTCAAGGCAGAGAGGGCCGAAAACGCCTTGCGCCGGGTCGCACGTCGGTGCGGCTCCTGCCGCACCGATTCCCTGCGCTTCTCGCCGAATGCGGGCCGGCACCAACTCGGGCATCCCTGCCTTCGGTCGCTGCGCG
>Ga0210036_1002864_pt1 | contig 17685 bp, 14 predicted proteins | sample CryGeymeta201515_FD_185469 | JGI IMG/M metagenome (GOLD analysis project Ga0210036, IMG submission 185469) | Groundwater microbial communities from Crystal Geyser aquifers in Utah, USA - Crystal Geyser metaG 2015-15 (SPAdes) (version 2) | ecosystem: Environmental > Aquatic > Deep subsurface >...
GGTGCATGTCGCCTCCGGAACTCGCATGGCATCAACAGCAGGGCTACAGGGGGTGTCTGTAGTGTCCTGTAGTGCTTCTTAACCAGTGGCAGCCGGCTGTAGAGCCGGCTTTAGAGGCTCATGGTGCATGATAACACGTAAAAAGCTAGTGTGGAGACATAAGAGTAAATATGAATATTATGATAATAGTAGGAGCAAACTAGTGGTGTGTGTATACAGAGCAGGCTAGGCACACGACCTAATAGAGTAAGACCTAACTCCTGAGTCCTATCATAGGAGACAAGGTAAACTGCCGTAGTCCACCTGGGCTTAATTTGGTAGTCTCATACAGTAATTATTATTTAATTGCTCGGGTTTTTGGTGAGGAGGTTTGAATTTTTTCTGCGCTCTCATCATCATATTCTTATTTTTCTCTTTGTGCAGTTGGCATTTTTTTTAATCTTTTGAATTCTGTACATTTTTCACCATGAAGCTAAGGTGGTAAGTGGAAATAATAATTCCAAACAAGCCATCACCAGCTAAAAACACAACGCAAGATCTACATTAAGCATAAGAATCATCCGAATGGATTTTTTTTATACTGACAAAGATGAGTGCGGGATCGACTCGGTAGGTTCTAGCAGCAACAACAACAGCAGCACAAAAGCATCGGAAGGTCCTCGTTTTCCGTTTCCTTCCTTAGTGAAAAGTCCCAGGACTCATCGGCGCACCGTCGTCGCCAACCGTGCATGTAGACCATCAGGAGGTGGTCACAAAGGCAGAACGGCTACGTCTGGTGTAGTGTCGTCAGAGGATGGAAGCCGTGGTTGTTTCGCCTGTGGAGCAGGCCAATCCTCCTCTCTTATTCTCGAGCCACCTATTTTGAATTGGATGGATCACGTCGTCATTATCGGAGCCGGCGCGATAGGAGGCTTTGTGGGGTGCTGTTTGTTTGCCGCTGGAGAAACCAAAGTGACACTATTGGTTCGAAATTCCAAACAGATGGAACGATATACCACGACGGGTTTCACTGCACGATCGTCTGTCCAGCGAAATTTTCGGGCCGCGATTCCTCCACAAGCTATCGACGACGTCTTTACAACAGATCCATCCTGCTTACAGCGAGCTTCTTGTGTCTTTGTGGCTACCAAACGATGGTCGAATTCGCAGATACACCGGTGGTTGTGCCAGTACCAAGTGGCTTGTCCGGTTGTATTTTTACAATGCGGAATCCACATACGAGATGACTTGGCAATGGAAGAATCTAAAACTACGGTAGCGGGAAAAAGACTGGAGTCGAACTACCAGGTTCTAGAGAGTATCATCATAATGAACGTAGATTTTGATCCAAAATCGGGGACCGTCACAACAGGACAGCCGATTTCCGATGCATTGATTGTTTTGGACGGCACCCAACATCCACAATCTGCACAAGCCGTCTGTAACTTGTTTCACACTTCGGCACTCCAGCTTCGCGTAGAAAACCAAAACAACTTCCATTCTCTACAAGCATCCAAGCTTCAAGTCGACATGATAAATGCTATCAATGCTTTGAGCGGGGGAACAATAGCAGAAACTCTGCAGGATCATGGGTACCGGTTTGTTTTATCACACTGCATCGACGAGTGCCGCGCCGTATTTGCAGCCCACAACATTTCCCTACAAGTCATAGGGAACGAAATGTCAAGTTTTCGATTCACGTACATGTCCAGCTTGTTGCGGTCTTGGAATTGGGTCTTTCTTTCTGCCATGGGGTCGCAGTTGGAGCATTTGCAATGCAAATGCAGCATGTTACAAGATTTAGAACGCAGGACTGGACGCACCGAAATTGACGTAATCAACGGTGCTGTGGTACGCTTGGGGAAACTGGGGGGTGTTCCTACGCCTATTACTAAAAAAGTCGTGGATTTGGTGCATCGTGCAGTAGCTTTGCAGATGGGGAGCCCCATGATGAGTTCGGGTGTACTCTTGGCAGAAGTAGGATTGACAAGAACTAAAAAGATGCCGTCCTCTTTACGCAATACTGCATCGTTGGTTGTAACCTGTGGTAGAGCAGTGGAGGATACTGTCCCGACAACAATGATGAGTTTTGATAGTCTTCGGCAGTCACTATCAAGTAGCAGTAGTAACAGCATTGTGCTTGGAAAGAAAACTCGCCGAGGCAACGGCGACAAACCGAGTGATATGGCTGCAGCTATGACAACTATGAGCACTCAATCTAGTTTCAGCCAATGTACGGAAGATAGAAATGCACTCTCATTACCATTGACTATCATGTCCTCAGAAGATTTGTCCTTTATTGCATCACCGCCACAATCACCATCGACACCTGGCTCCTCTCCAACATTGACGGGTAGCTTTGAAATGTGGAACTAGTGCCCCTGTTCCAATACGCTCAACCATTCTGTAACATCTGGTAACTTGAAGAAACAGTAGCCATTTAACTTTGTTACTGATCTCTTGATAACCTACTGCATTATCTAGCCCAGAGCACAAACACACTCATTTTTAGCAACCACCATGGACTGAAAACATTATTTACTCATTGTTTGCTGAAGAGGATACGGAACTTGTTGCTGATTCCGGACATCCTGAACAACTGCTCTGCAGGCGCGCGTCGCAAAGTTCCGGCTTCATTGTCTCTGATGCCTGGACAATTGGACCAGATTCGTTTGATTCCTGTTGTGGTAGTGGATTGCGCAGGTATTGTAGCCTTCCAAAGGTCCTCTGAAAGCCATCTCGACGACAAAACACACAGCTGCTGACACCAAATACTAAGACAGCCAAAATGATGAAACCCCAGATCAGCATACCACCGACCGTCTCACCATCCTCGAACGCATCACCACGTACCTTGTGATCGCTGACTTGGCCTGGAATTTCGCCTGCGCATTGAAAGAGAAAGTTGCAGTGATCACTTCGACATTCGTCTCCCTGGGTGCATTTTTCTCCACTTTGCTTCTTGGCGTGGCACCTCCTACCTGTCCTTCCAATTCTCCCGTCGCCACTGCAATAGTATCCTTCCATGCAATCCCTGTGATTCACACACAATTCACACATAGGCGGAACAACTCCAGCTAAATGGGTACATACATTGTCAACGCAGTAGTGCCCGGAACCACACTCAGTTTCATTTGAGCATGTTATACAGCTCGCCAACTCCTCCAACGAGAACGTCGGCATTAATGTCGTTGCGCTGCTCTCGTTTTGGTTTTGGGTTGAGCCAATGGTTGTTGCAGTGCTGTTGGCGGTAGGTAGTACTTCCGATACTTCTTGTATATTTGCACATAAAAAGAGAGAATTGCACAGCTCGCTGGTGCAATCCGAGTTTTGGTTGCACAAAGCTCCCGGAGGTTTTCGTGCTACACATGTTTTTCGAAAAACGCCGTCGCATCGAGCCGAGGCGCATTCTTCGTTGCCAGAGCACTTACAGCCGAGACCAAACAGACCTCGATCGCTTGTGCATTGTCCTTGTAAACAGATTGAATAGTTCGCATAGCTACTGCAATTGGCGTTGCTATCGCAGACGAGGCACACGGACTCGCCCACGGGAGCCTCCGTTTCGACGCTGATTCCATGAACTACTACTGATGTGCTTTGAGTTGTCGCTGCTAGAAGGACAGCGAAGAGTATTCTTTGTGTATTCCGCATCATGTTTAAGTATGATAGTTCAGTCTACGTTTCGTTAGCAATAGAATAGAAAATTGAATGAGGTCTTTGATTCCTTCCTCGAATGCACGTGAAACACTCGATTGTAGCACGTCTCAATGACAATGATCGAAAATTTGATGCTGAACGGATGAAGAGGTAATGCGCGTCGAAGTTATATTGAATTTGCAATCAATAAGCCTCCTTCTTATTACTACTACTACTACTAGCTAGCTAGTACTAGTAGCTAGCTACTTTTAGTAGTACTAGTAGTAATACTGGTAATAAGCAAACATTAAAATTCGTTTTGAAAGATCCAAACGTTAACCCAAATAAAACAGACTGACGTACTCGTAGTCATTCATGCTTCATCCATGGATGAGTGCTTCATTTGCTATCTGTGTACACCTGGTAAGGCCGAAGTAGAGTGTATTAGATAGAAGATAGAAGACAACAAGCAAACATTGTACCCAGTACCCACCCACCGTCCGACCAACAAGATAGGATGAAACTGCTATCTCTTTTGCTTCTGTTAGCCTCAAGTGGCTTCCAAACTGGGGCGTTTTCTCCGCCACAGCAACAACTTCAAATTTCATCTCGATCGGAACGCACGTCGCTGCAAGCTGGTATTTTTGATCAGTTCTCTAAAGTCAGCCGCCCAAAAGTTAGCGTCCCAGAAGACTTTGAAATTCCTGAACCTCAACCACTAACTGTGACAGAGGGGACAGATCTTGGAAAACTGGCAGCATCTTCAGCGGCTCTTGCTGTCCGATTGGGCACGGGTGCCTTTGTTTTGGGATGGCAAGTCGATAGTCTCAATTACCAGGGAGATGGATATTCCCTCAAACTCGGCCCCATTAGCTTACGAGATTCCAGTTCAATTCTTTCTGATGTCTCTCGTCCCAAAACTAATTTGATTCTCTATGCATACGATGCATCGCCCTACTGCAAAATAGTCAGGGAAACGCTTAACCTACTGGATTTAACCTATGAATATCGACCATGTCCGGGAGCCAGACAAGGAAAGTTCTCCCAGCAAATGCTCGAGAAAACGGGTCGTCAAACTTTACCGTATTTGGAAGATCCCAATACTGGCGTTGCCATGTTTGAATCTGCCGATATTGTCAAATATTTGGTCAAGACGTATGGTCCACCATCTGATTCCTTTGATCGCAAGGCACTCTGGCCCATTGAATTTCAAAGCTTTTCGGTCTTTACCTCTACTCTAGCAGCCATAATAATGGGCATGCCGGGTAGTCAGCGACAGGCCGACGCTCGTCCTGACAACGAAGATATGCAGTCCCTTGAACTTTGGGCGTACGAGTGCTCTCCCTTTTGTCGTCCCGTGTTTGACAAACTCTGTAGTTTGTGTCTTCCCCACCGCGTCGTCTCTTGTTCGCGAGGTAGTCCTAACCGCGACAAACTGATCGACAAAAATGGACGATTCCAGGTGCCGTACTTGATTGATCCTAATACAGGCGTGGAACTATTCGAAAGTTTGGCCATTGTCGATTACTTGGAAAAAGTATATACTGTAAAACAAAAATAGACGAAACACGCAACATTTATTGATCTTTGGAAGAAGGCATGCATCTCCAGTCAACCATTTCATGAAAAATGTTGCATACACTCATTAACGCGACAAGTTTTTTTCGAAACAGCAGAAATAGTACGTTTCAAATAATACTTCGTTATTTTACCTAGTATGTACAAAGGAGGGCAAACAGCGAGCAAAATACAAGTGCGTCAAACACGCTTAGTGGACAATGTAGCCGCTGTTAGCATACTCGGTCATGACACCACCAATGGGCTTGAAAAAGATTGGTGTCTCATTGACAACTCCCAACTTGGAAGCGAACTCTTGGAAAGCAAAGGCAGAAATGGCAATCATAGCCAGACGTCCGTTCTTGATTTCAGTCGTCTGCATGCGCATTTGTCCTGCCTCGTCCTGGGGGTACAATCCAAGAGGATCGAATCCCAAGTTTCCGGGGAAGTAACCTGGCTTGGATTTTTGCGACAGAGTGTAAGCTTCTACACCGGCTGCTCCCAACAAGCAGGCTGCCCAGTAAATGGGGGAAACCTTTCCGAGTCCGCCATTCAGAACAGAAGGAGCACGGTCAGCGGCATCCAAAACGGCGGGAAGGTTCAAGGCAGAGGCAAGCTTCTTGTCCAACAGTTCAGAAAGGGGCCATCCAGCAGCGGCGAGCATGGCAAGGCGAGCGTGTTTAATTTCGGCTTCACGGTAGTTCAGTAGGTCGTTCTCGGATTTGGCAAATCCGAGTGGGTCGAAACCAACATCACCAGCCATAGATCCATCCAAGGCCTTGGGGCGGGGCTGGAAGGGCAACGAAGCACTCATCTCGACAGAGTTGTCAGACATGGCAACAACGGGTTCTTCAAAGGGTTGCACAAAGGGTTCATCAGTAGCGGATTCCGATTCTGGAGTAGGCTCAGACATGCGGAGAGCCATGTTGCGAGAAGAGGTAGAGGGAGCAACAAAAGCAGAGGCACTGGCCAAAGATGCAAGGATAACGGTAGCGGAGATCTTCATTTTATTATTATTAAATTTGTGTATTTTGGAATTTGTTTGTGCAGTAACTTTCCTGGAAGATTCAACTTATGAATACAAAAGTGGCTCCGCAAAAAAATTGTTCTCGAAAAGAGAGTTCGATAAAATGATGTGTTGTGCCAACAAGTCATGCAGCTGACTCTACCAAAGCTGAGCAAAGCGACTACTACTAGTAGAGTAGAGCAAAACTAGCATATCTAATCTGCTGATGCTCCAAGAGTTGAGTCATCCACTATAAATTGTTGTTGGCTTACGAGTCAGCAGTTAATTTTTAAGTTGTGATGTTGTTGATGACTCAGTCGTGCTCATTTTTTCAATGTTCCAAGTAGGGTTCGAGCTACTAATGCACTGTGTACTCTACCTAACTCGGTATCGTATTTAAAAAATTAGTAACAGTTCCGATCGGATACAAGAATAAAAATAGAATACACGTGATGAAAAAAGTATGGTTATTGCAAGGGTACACGCCTGCCTTCACGATGGTTGGCAAAGGCGCACAATCCAATATCAAACATAGCAGAAATCACTTGTTGTCATCAACACAACGTAATTTATTCTCAAGCAAAAGATTGCGAACAAACATCTTCTACACTCTACTCTCTACGTACAATGACTCAAACTGAAGAAATTGCCTCTATCGATACGTCGTTGCTCCGTGGACTGGAGCCCATCATGACCCCACCAGAACAAGCCCATCTTACGGCGCTGTTAACCAGTGGCAATCCTAACGATTTGGCCAGTGCTGCCAACATTTTTCATACTCTGACCAGTTTGGTCAAGAGCGGAGCCCTGGCGTCGCAGAGAACTGCCGAAGATACGCAACGTGTCGAGACGAGTTTTCGTGCCCAGTACAAACCTTGCACGAAGAAGGACATCAAGCTTGCGTACAACAATTACGAATCTCGAGTCTTGAAGGAAAAATTGCAGTACGATGCCGAACGAAAGGCAAAAATAAATAACGAATTACCACTACCCGTTCGCATGCCCCGATTGGTGATCATTGACAATTTTGATCCCGATGGCACACCCGTTTCTCGACCAAAGGTGTTGGGAGGTGGTACGAAGCTGCAAAAACCATCATTGGTTTTTGTGAATGATGAATGGGATGGCACATTGGGTACGGCCTTTACCAAACTGACCGTGAAGAAGGAACGACCCAACAAGGGTACTGGTGGTATTCGCGATGTGATTCGATCCCTTCGCGATAGCTCTGGCGTGGAAGTTCACGTGGTCGGTGAACCCCAAGGCGACAAGGGTATGCACATGATTGCCGAATTACTCGAAGGCGGGTACGATGCCAAACTCCAGGATGGGCCAGTACCTCGTGTCCTGATTGCGGATGCCTTTAACGATGCTGCCAAGTTGGGATTACACCGCGGAGATATTGTCACCCATGTAAACGGTGAAGAATTTAGAGGAACGGCAGAAGAGCTGAATTTGCTGATTAAGGCTCATTTCGCTGATGCGGAAGATGGGAAACTAGAATTGGTTGTGAATGCCGAAGTGGCCGTTGCCGAGGCCTTACGATTGCGATCATTGAGTCAAGTGTAAAGGGTATGTTGAATTGGAATGGAAGTGTTACTGATCAGCTACTACACTCAGAACAGGCGAGTTAGGAGACAGATACAATATTGAAAATTTATTATTATCTATTGTGCTCAACTGCACAACTAACAATAATAAGAAGTAAGCAATCTAGTCGAGTATAGCTACTAGAGTACTACTAGTCCGCTAGCTAGTAGCTAGCTAGTAGCTAGTAGTAGTAGTAGTTCGGAGTATTAAAAAGAGGTAGGTTTAAATGCCTGGGTGACTCTAACGTGTCTGTCCAAAACTTTACGATAATAACAGCATCATACCAAACATTGTCATCATCAGCAGAAAAGAAAAACAAATTCATCACCTCAAACCTCAAATACCAGCGCTAGTACTAGCTAGAGTAGTACTAGTACACCTTGGCTCGAGGAACAGCGTCAGTGACAGTCAGATGTGTTGCTCACAAAAAAATAATGTTTCACTCATCATCATTGGCAGTTTGACGAGATAGTAAAATTAATGATCGCCATTCCAACAACGAAAGCTTAATTCAATCATTCAATACGCTGAGTACATCTAATGGATCAATCCTCGAAGTCCGAATGCTTTCATTGTGAAGCTCAGGAGACCCAAGAATCACTAATAATACCAACATTTCTTCCAACAAATTAAATTGAATTAAATTAAATAATAATAATCTGGTGCACACAAATCTAAGCACAAGACACTGCTTTGACAGGACAAGATGAGCTATCTTAGTCCAGTTTCTGGTCTCTCAAGAGTCGTTCGAAGAGCGTCGACATCCAAACGATTCATTTTTACTTTCAATGCCTATGATGCAAACCACAATCCAACTAGCACTACGAATACTACTAGTAGTACTGACACGAATGCTACTAATGGTACGTTTTCATGTGGTACCAAGGGCCGAAAAAGGTTTCGAAAACTTCATAGCAACATTCCAAGAGGAATTGTACCGTTGACACAACAAAGAGTATTGTCACAAGAAACGACGAACCAAAACATCGCATCGTTATTTGTTCAGCAGCAGCAGCAGCAGCAGCAACGATCCTTTGCTTCCACTGCTGGTAGTAGTAGCAGCAGCAAGGATGCCGATACGAATACGAATATGATGTCCGTTCCTGAGACAGTCGAGCCGATGGAACGATTTCGACTCTACCGATACTTAAAACTGCAAACATTTTCCAAGCAAGAAATGGAAGATGTCTATGATCAGATAAGTACGACGAGTGTACTATTAGACTACAAGGACGTTACGAATTATTTGTTACAGCGTCTTCAAGAAATTGAACAAGAAGAAGATAAAGTAGAAACCTCCGCGGAACAATCATCAGCAGCTTTACCTGGGAGTACATTAATAAGCAATGACAGCAACAGCGACAACAACTACAACTTTGCGCCAGAGCGATTTCGATATGCACAGTACGAAGCCAGGAAATTTCTAGAATATTTCAAAGTCCATGATCCCTCGACAGCTGATCCAAATCAGCAGCCAGCGCCAAACGGTATTGCAAAAGATCAATTTGTGCAAATTATAACGGAACAAGCCACTGCTGTGGACATGCGGAAAATGGCTCCCATTACCATGTCGATTCTCTTGGTCGGAACTTCTGTCGGGATTGTAACCCCGGCCATGCCCTTTGTGGTCAATGCGATTGGATTATCTCCCGGTCAGTACGGTACGGTTGTGTCGGCGTTTGCCTTGGCCAAAATGACCGGCAATATTCCCAGTGCCATTTTGGTGGAACGGTACGGACGAAAGGTAAGCACGCACGCGCTACACGCACGCACGCACTACATGCTGTATTAGCAAAGAAAAAATGATGGGAAATTCGAGTCTCACATTACTTATTTGGACCTGTGCAGCCATTTCTGACTTGGTCATTGGCTGTGATTGCATTGGGTGTTGGAGGAATAGGTGCCGCGGGTTCGTTTGAAGAGTTGTATTTATGCCGACTCTTGACTGGAGCAGGTGTTGCCGCATTGACAACCGGCTCGCAATTGATGGTGACGGATGTTTCAACGCCACTGAACCGAGCCACAACCATGTCACCAATAGTGTCTGCATTTGCGGCTGGGACAGCACTGGGACCGGCCATTGGGGGTGCGCTGGTGGACATTCTCGGTTTGCAATCTACGTTCTTTTTGGTTGGAAGCAGTTACTTGGGAGTTTGCGGGCTTAACTCGTACATTCTGGAAGAAACCAAGCACAAACCGTTTTTCTTACCGCAATGGGCTGACATGGAAAGCTCCAGATTTCCGCACGATTACTATGAACCCACAGGGAAAAACAGTAGCCATACTAATCTTAAGAGGGATCAAGTGAGTTTGGGAGTTGCGACCAAAACGGCGCTGGCGCAATGGGCTCCTCTGTTTCAAAAGCCAAAAATAAGAAACATTATGATAATGAATGGATTTTATTGGTTCTCGCTTGCGGGATCTCAAATGACCTTGCTTCCTTTGCTGCTGACAAATTCTGCTTCCGGACTGGAGTTGACTGCAAGCGGTGTGGGCCAGGTGTATATGCTCATGAGTGTGGTCCAAGTACTCAGTAATCCATTCATGGCACGATATCTTGTGGATAGCATTGGGAAGGTTCCCGCTATTGCGGGAGGATGTGGCGTCATTGCGTCTTCCATGACAATTTTGCCCCTGTGTACCGACAACTGGCCGCTTTTTGTGGGCACTCTTGGTTTCTGGGCGCTTGGGTCATCCATGCTATCCACTGCCCCTTTAGCTTACATTTCAGACAGCGTCGACGAAGATCAGCGAGCGCAAGCCATCGCCATGCTACGAACGAGTGGTGATGTTGGTTTCTTGTTTGGGTCCTCTTGTGTGGGTGCACTTGCTGATATGTCTGGAAGTATTGAAGTCGCCATGCAATCCAGTGGTGGCTTCCTTTCAGCAGCAACTTTTTGGTTCATCGTCAGGCAAACTATGTTGCACAATGCTAGTGCGCCTCCAAAGAAAGTTTCTTCTGGCCAAAACGAAGATGCGCAAAAGAAGTAAAGAAAACGATCATACTGTTTGAGAAGCTAGCAGATGTCATACAACAGCTGGTCCAAAGGAGAATTCACATTATTGTTTCACCAGCAATAAGTTTGGTTTTGTTACAAAACCAGAGTACTTGTAATTCCGTCAAGCTTCAACTGTTCCCATTTTTAGCAACGTTCAAAAACCTTGTATAGATTAGAAATCGTGGTCAAAGTTTTGGCATGCCCCTCCATCGATTTTGACGGCACCAGGAGACATGAAATTGCAGGAAACAACGTGTGTTGAATGAAGGCTCGACAAGAGGCGTCCACCACAGCATCACCATGTGAATCTTTCGACGCCGGCATTTCTCCGTAAAAGTTTCCTAATTCACGGCACACCCCATCAAAGCAGGGTCGTTCCTCGTTATAGTCCACCTCTGTAGCCAATCCCAACAAAAACAGCGGCAGCCCATGCGGTGATGGCGCGTGCCCATCTAATAGTACTGGCATTCCTACCAGCATTACTTTTTTGCTGCAAGAAGATTTTTCAAAGCAAATGCCAAAGTACTCTTCCAGCATTTCGGACTGCTCCCAGAGACAAGAAGTGGCCTGTTTGGCCATTACACGGCTGGACTCGCTTACTTTTGACATGATAGGGCCCTCACACGCCTTTGTAATGTTGTCGTCGTCGGAATTTTCCCTCGCCACCTTGGCGTCCATGATGTCTTCTTCGAGACGCAAGACTTGTTCAATGACGGCTTGCACATCCACCGGTGCAGCAAATTTGGCCAGTCGATTCCCCTCGAAATGAGCGAGTGCCAGCTGATAAAAGAGGGCTTGCGCCAAGCACCCGTGGTTCAAGAGGCACAGTTCCTCTCGCCATTGAACGAGCGAGCGCTGTTTTGAAACGACACCGACAAAGTAGGCCTGGCGCAATTTGGCCTGCAGTCCTGCATCTTTCCTTGTTTGAATGCGACGTCGCAACTTATGAATGGATGCAAACTCGCAATGCGTAGGAACGACGGCAACAGGTTTGACAATACGCTGGCGCTGCTGTTGCGACAAGAAAACTGCAGATTGCTGTTGTTGGGTGAGCTGTTGCGTCATTTGATCTTTTCGGCACGTACAAAGCTGCGACGCCTTGGCAAAGGCCCCCGGTTGACTCATATCCAATTCTTGGTTTTCAGTCGAGATAGCAAAAGGACACGGTGGTTGGTGGTGGGTTGAGTTCTGGTATGGCTGCTGGTTTTGTTGCAATGTCTGCTGTGACTGCGTTTGTGTTTGCAAAGTTACTGGACTCGACTCCGACATGACCAAGGACTGCACGCCAGGAGATTGTTGAATCGATCCAAGCTCCGTTGGACTTCTTGTCGCAACACTGTTCGAGGATCGTGTCGAAGACGTCAAGTTGGACAGAGACGATTCTTCTCTGCAATGGTTCACGGGTGTCACCTGACTAGATGCAAAAAGTTGTTGACTGGATGGCTTTCGAATCAGAAATGGTTCCAGAGCTCCCACGGGAGTTGCCTTGTGAGTGCGAACCATTTTATACGGCAGAGTTTGGGTTGACGGCGATGATAATGATGATGATAACAATGTCGCTGCAGTCGAACCTTTTCGTTTGAATTGTGACAGGGGTGGCGGAGGTTGGAGTTGAAAGATTTGGAGCTTTTTGTTCGGTTCTGCTTCTTGTTCTTGTTGTTGATGATGCTGGTGACTGATCCGGGCACGCTTGGATTGTGCATTGGCATTGTTATTGTTGTTGCTGTGTTCACCTTGTTGTTTTCCATCTGTTTCATTGTTGTTACTGTATTCTGATTTGGTGATGATTTGTCGCTTTCGATTGATTTCTTGCTGTGTCGACAAACTTTGTGAGGCATGAAAGGTCTTGCCTTGTTCTTCCAATAAACAACGCACGCTTCGTACAATATCTTGACAAATATCTTCCAAATACAAGAGTGATACTTGCGTTTTGGTAGGATGGACATTAACATCGACTTGATCAGGTGGTACTTGTAATGTTAACCATACAAAGGGAGGTTTCTTCCAGGGAGTTAGTATGCCGTAGACTTCTTCCAATCGTCGTTGCAGTAACGGACATTGCACGAGTCGATCGTTGACAAATAAAATGGTGTGACAGTGTTTGAGATTGATGTTGCTGTGGTTCGCATTGGCCAAACTAGGTGCCGTCAAGAATCCTTCACAGTGATATTTAAACTCGGTCTGAACAGAATCATGATTTTGGCAGTGACAGTAGAGCAAGTGTTCTTTGAAATGGGATCCGTAGATTGCGGCAATGACTTGTTTTGTTGCTACCAGTTGGGCTTGAGTCATGCGCTGCTGTTGATCGTTGCTGGTATTACTGCTGCTGCTGCTGCTATTCTTACCAGTCGTTGTCTGGAGTTGTGGTGCTTGCAGTTGTGACAACAGTTTTCCCGTAAAGGCACACGTGTTCAAGTCGACCACTGTCGTTGTCTTGCGTTGGCTCAGAGTGGTTTGTTGTTGCACCACTAAACCCACACCCCTTCGTGCCACTTGTACGGCATACGGTTTACATATACCTAAAATACGCGTATATTCCAAACTAGGATTGTTCAAGGCTGTTTGTCGATGTGGAACATTGTAAAACAAATCTGTAACTTTGACTGTCGTTCCAGGAGTTCGTGCACACTTGCGCAGTGTTGATTTGGATTGATTGGAATTGGAATTGGAATTGCTTGCTGTTGCTGCTGTTGCTGCTGACATTGGTATACCATCCATGTACTTGCATTCGTAGGCCACTTGTGCTGTGTGAGTACGACTCGTAATGGTCAAACGGGACACCATACTAATGCTCGCGAGCGCTTCTCCACGAAATCCAAAGCTCGACAGAGACGAAAAATCATTAACACTGGTCAATTTGGATGTCGCAAAGCGAGTAGCCGCGACTAATAAGTCAGCCTGGTGAATGCCCTTGCCATTATCACTCATGGTAAAATCCAATCTACCAGTGTTATTGTTATTGTTACTGTTACTGTTTTTGTGGTTGATATTCGTTTTGGCTTTTTGTGCTGGTTGTTGTGTCGTTGTTGGTTGTTGTTTGTCCACTTGCAGAGTAATTTTGGTAGCACCGGCATCGAGAGCATTTTCTAATAATTCCTTAATAGCATTGGCAGGTCGTTGAACAACTTCTCCGGCAGCAATTCGATCTACAACGTCCTTGGGAAGGATCTTGATTATGCCTTCATCTGTACTACTACTACTACTACTACTACTACTACTACTACAGGTATTGTTGCTAATGGTCGCTGTCGCTGTCGCTGTCGTTGTATTGGTGGTGTTGGTGCTAGTAGTATTGGACATTGGGTGAGTTGTGAGTTCCTCACGCCCAGCCTCACACTGTTTAACTCTTGCTTCAGGTTCGTTTCAAGTTTCTCTCGATTCTGACTTTTTCTATTGTTTGTTTGTTAGGCCCGTCGCTTCTGCTGGATTGAATTTTGCTGGAATAGGAGAAATTATGGCGCCACTAAACAAGATTATGAAAGAAGTGTTGATGAGGATGAGATGAATGATGTTGTTGTGAGTTGTGAGTTGTGAGAGCATTGTTTTTTTAGAATGTGTTTAGAAGTAGGGTTACTCGTACCAGAAAGACGTACATTTGCTCTTTTTTTATGCACCATATTACTACTACTAGACTACTAGCTAGTATTACCAGTACAAGGTACTCGAGTAGTACTCCTAGCTACGAGTAGCTAGTAGCTACTCGCTCTGGTAGGTCGAGTACAACAACATCATGATCTTTATGCTACTAGCTAGCTACTAGACTACTACTCGGTAGTACAACAGCAAGGTAGCACTACTACTCACTACAAGGTACTCACGACTCTACTTCTTAAGTAGACCACTAGAGTACTAGTACTGGTAGACTACATCTTGTAAGGTTTTGCCTCTAGTTAGTAGTCACAAAGATAGAGAAGTCTAGTAGTAAAACAGTAAAACGTAATTTCAATCTCTGGCTGTGGTGGCTCCTGGTATCAACTACTAGTCTAGTAGTAATAAGATGAAAACGAAAGAACCAATTTCTTCACTGATTGGTACCAGCAGCATTAAAAATACGAAAAATACTGATGAGCCAAAGAACACCGCGGGACCATCTTTAACCGAAGCCATCTTTGGCACCTCCAGCAGCACGGTTCCGACGAGCAGCAGCACGAGCACGGGCAATGATCTACTTTTTTCCAAGAGTTTGCGTCCTGCAACTACCACTACCGCTACCACTATTACTATCAACACCAACACCACTACCGACACTACCAGTAGTACTGCAACCACTTTGCCGCCAACGAAACGGTCTCGTCTTGATGCACCACCACCACCACCACCACCACCACCACCACCACCACCACCACCACCAGACACAACAGTAGAATCACCAGAAGAAACTCTGCAAAGACGGAGGAAACAGTCTCAACGTGAAGAGCGCTTGGATGATTTTACTCTTTTCTTTCAAGATTATGGCAGCAATAAAACCAACAATACTACTACTACTACTAATAATAATAATAATGACAGTAATAATGGTCGCAGTCTGTCAGCTGTAGCGAGAGAAGAATTGGAAGCCGATGTACGATCACTTGTACGGCATTATGGATTGGTTATTGTGCGGGGTGCTTTATCCGATGTGCAAGTCGAGGAAATGAAGACACTGGCCGATGCGACGCAACGTCGAGTATGTACTCTGCTGGATGCAAAACAAATTCCATACAATGATCCCATTAACAATACGGAAACAATTCGATTTCAGGAATTGGCGGTACGATGTCATGGACGCATGGACGTGCGATACAATTTACCTGACTTACAAAACAAAAATTGTATGGACAAGGATCACAACAACAACAACGACAACGATGACAACAATCATGATTCAACCCCATCGTCATCGTCATCGTCATCGACATCATTGATGACATCCATCAGATCACTTACCGATGGATTAGCTTCATCGGTCCTTCACGGAGCAGAACCGTCTAATTTGGTCTACGCAGGATGGATTTTCAGTTTTCCAGGATCGGTGGACCAGCCCTGGCATCAGGATGGAAGTCCCCTCTTTGAGAAAGGAACCGAATCGTTGCCCAGTTACGCCCTCAACATCTTTTGTGGATTGCACGATGACGATAACGACAATGACAACGAAAGCATCATTCTGGGACCAACAGAATTTGTAGTAGGATCGCACGACAGGACCCCCGAACAAACTATGATCGACCGGACGTATCGAAAGGATGATACCATTATTTCGGCAGTGTTGGGCAAGGGTGATATCTTGTTGTACGATTATCGAATATGTCATCGAGGAACTTCTAATCTTTCCAATCATAGCGTTTCGTGCAGGGATGATCATGGTAGTGGGGAAGGAAACGAAACAAAATCAACAACAATAACAACAACAACGAAGAAGGAACAAGGCGTCATTCGAAAGGTTCTCTATTTGATGTATGCACGGCCCTGGTTCAAAGAACATTTGAATTTTGGTGACCGGAGTTTGGCGTCACTATAAGTGCCAATTCCCATATAAAGGATAATATTATAGTAACCGTTCTTAGTTCCTGTTCAACAAATTCACACCGGATACAACTCAGAGCCGATTTTATTCTTGTTGTCTGCAGCATCAGAAGATGTTTGTAGCAGTGTAAATGACAAGAGAGATGCAGGAATTCTGTGTCTCGCTGCCGGCTACACCTATATTTCAATATAAAGTATACACTCATGGTTGTGCTTCAGGGCTGCATAACTGTGCGTGTCCGATTGTTCGCGACTTGCAAATCCGTCACCGTCATGATTTGGAAATACCTGGACGCTCCTCAATCCCATGTTCCATCTCGGGTTCTAGGGAAAGGGCAGTGGTAAGCTTGGATCTCAAAAGAACTAGACTACCATTATTACTGCAAGTGCATGCTTGTACTGCAAGCGCGTGCTTGTAATGCAAGTGCGTGCTTCTACTGTGCATCATAACACTTGCGCTATTCTGGGAATTCACGGCCGCAAACATTGCTCAATGACTATTATTTTGATGCGTAAACATTTGATGTCTGGGTGGTAGCTATCCTGATTTTTAAATTTAGCTTCGCATCCCCCACCAGAAGTAGCTTGACTACTACTAGCTAGCTAGCTAGACTAGCTACTCCTACTACCTAGTAGTACTACTACTAGCTAGCTCTACTAGTAGTAGCTACTGTAGCTAGCTAGGAGTACCAGTTACTTGTAGTAGATCATGCATGGTGGTGCTACTGTGAAAAAGTAACGGCGGAGTCGCGCATGTGCGTTTAGTTTCGCTTCAACCGATTTCGTCGCTGATTACCTGTTGATGGAGGACATCAGCAAAAGAGACTCAATGTTCACAAAACCGAATACATACGTAGTACATACCTGGTAAAGCAAACCATTAAAACTCTCAAATACGAATCTTGGCAATCAAAACTCTGGAAAAACAAATGGAAGAACAATTATTTAATACAAAACCAGCAAACTAAGAACAACTACAGCTAGATCTTACTATGACAGCACTATGCTTACATACGGCCTTGGCGTTTCTCCTCGCCACAATTCTTCCCAGTAGAACAAATGCGTTTTCTGCGAATTCTGTGAATCTTCAGGGGACTGCCTTCTCAACGACGGTACTGTACTACATCAACGGAGATTTAGAAACCATCGTGCCTACAACAGAGACGGTCGAGGTATCTCCTGTCCAGGTACCTCCCGCCAAGCTGAAACCTGCGAAACGGATTTCGACCAAGAAGCCCACCATTTATCCCATTACATCCTTGCAAGAGCTGTACGATTTTCTGCAAGAAGATGACCGTCTGACAGCCATCAAGATTTGTAAGTACTGTTCGCGTTAGCAAACAGATGAAGCCATATGCGTGTACGTGACGATTGACGGCGAAAGCTGACTTTCTCTTCTCCCCCCCCCCCCCCCCC
>Ga0210036_1002869_pt1 | contig 17666 bp, 16 predicted proteins | sample CryGeymeta201515_FD_185469 | JGI IMG/M metagenome (GOLD analysis project Ga0210036, IMG submission 185469) | Groundwater microbial communities from Crystal Geyser aquifers in Utah, USA - Crystal Geyser metaG 2015-15 (SPAdes) (version 2) | ecosystem: Environmental > Aquatic > Deep subsurface >...
GACGGAACTGCGGTTAACAAATCATCCCCAGTTCAAGTCGGCTCTCTTACTAACTGGGCACAGGTAGCGGGTGGGGGCTATTACACTGCCGCAGTCAAGACAGATGGTACGCTTTGGACGGTTGGGAACAACCTCTACGGTGAACTCGGTGACGGAACTACTGTCAACAAATCATCTCCAGTTCAAGTCGGTTCTCTTACTAACTGGTCTCAGATAGCGTGTGGGGTCTATCACACTGCCGCAGTTAAGACAGATGGTACGCTTTGGACGTGTGGATACAACCTCTACGGTCAACTCGGTGACGGAACTACTGTCCGCAAATCATCCCCAGTTCAAGTCGGCTCTCTTACTAACTGGTCTCAGATAGCGTGTGGGGTCCATCACACTGCCGCAGTCAAGACAGATGGTACACTTTGGACGTTTGGACGGAACAACTACGGTCAACTCGGTATCGGAACTACGGTCAGCAAATTATCCCCAGTTCAAGTCGGAACTCTTACTAACTGGGCACAGGTAGCGGGTGGGATCTATCACACTGCCGCAGTCAAGACAGATGGTACGCTTTGGGCGGTTGGATACAACCCCTACGGTCAACTCGGTATCGGAACTACGGTCAGCAAATTATCCCCAGTTCAAGTCGGAACTCTTACTAACTGGGCACAGGTAGCGGGTGGGATCTATCACACTGCCGCAATTTTAATATAAGTTAAAAATATTCAAATCTTATATTTTTGAGCAGCAATATTCGTACTACCATCAACCGTTAGGTAAATAATAGATGTCTATTATTAAAACTATAACGGTTGATGGTTTCTACACCAAAGACGCGGCAAAACAACTCGAATCAGTATTGTACACACTACAATACGAAGATTGCGAGTATGGTAAAGAAATTCCAAACTTCAATATGATTCCACCAGACGCGAATAATATGTTTTCGTCTGCTACTGGTATGAAACTGGCAGTTGATCCAACTTCTGGTAAGTTTAGAATTCCAAGATTGATGATCCATTTTGAATCTTTTGAGACAACCAATGATTGGGTATTTGCAGTTGCGATACAGGAATCAACATTTAACTTATTCGAGCACAAATCTGGGGTTGAAAACGCATTGCAAGGGTACAACTTTAACTATCATAATTTATTTGAATGGGATTTAACGGTTAACTATCAGTTGAAACCAGGTCAGGGAATACTGTTTCGCCCTTGGCTATTTCATTCATTTGATATGGGGTTAGTTCAAAATTTTAGATTACTTGAAACACCAGAGAATATTTGAGTAACAATTTTTTCGCAGAACTCATCGCCCGCTAAATATCTTCACACTAAGTAAGGTATTACATCAGCAATGGATAAGAAACTATTTTACATATCAGGTCTCCCACGATCTGGCTCTACTCTCCTTTCTACTATTTTAAATCAAAATCCAGATTTTTACGCATCAATCTCCGGCCCACTTGCCAGATTTATGCGTGCGATTATACAAGAATCTTCAGCACAAGGTGGGTATAGACTACAGTGCCCTGAGCAAACAAGGAAGAAAATTATTCAAGGGATAGTTCAAGATTATTATGCAGATAAAGAAGCGCCGATTATTTTTGACACAAATAGAGGGTATACACTACTTACTCCATTGCTAAAAGAGTTAGACCCAAACTTTAAAATGATTGTTTGCGTGAGATCAGTACAATGGATACTTGATAGTTTTGAAACATTGGTGCGAAAAAATGCGTTGTCAACGACTTCAATGTTTTCCCCTGATGAGAATATCAATGTCTATACACGATCCAACTCGTTGATGAGTTCAAGCAGATCGGTTGGCTTTGCGTTTGAAGGATTAAAGCAAGCATTGACCTCAAATGAGCGGTCAAATATATACATACTTGAGTATGACAAACTTGCTAAACGACCAGAGCAGGTAATGAAAGAGATTTATAAATTCATTGACATTCCATATTTTAAACATGATTTCGACAATGTTGAAGCATCTTACGATGAATTTGATAATGAAGTTCAGCTGGCTGGACTACATACAACTCGCAAAAAAGTAGAGTTCATTGAGCGTAAGCCGATTATTCCACCAGACTTGTTTCAACAGTATTCGAATTATGAAATTTGGAGAAATATGTGAAGCTACATCTTGGAGCAGGCTATAGAAAATATGATGGGTATTTAAATGTTGATTTAGATCCATTGTGTAACCCAGATTATAACTTTGACATTACTGGCGAGTGGCCGTTTCCAGATAACTCTGTCGATGGCATCATTGCCCACCATGTCATGGAACATTTGGGTGAGGGGTTTTTTAAGTTTATACAAGAAATGTATCGTGTATGTAAGCCAAATACTTTCATTGATATAGTGGTTCCACACCATCGACACGATTGTTTTTTGAATGATCCTACTCACCGTCGGCCAATTACTATTGAGGGTATGAAATTATTCAGTAAAGCATACAACAAATATTGTATTGAGACTGGTGACGCATCGTCAAGACTTGGACAAAACTACAATGTTGATTACGATATTGTAAAATTTAAGTATAACATAGATCCAAAATATCAGTATCTGTTAGTAGATATGAAACCTGGTTCACAGGAAGAAATAGATTTTGCTACAATGCTACGAGAGAAAAATAATATGATAGTTGATGTTGAGTTCACAATGGTAGTATTAAAAGATGAATGAGTTAGAAGCATTTTATCGTATAGCAGACCTGTATGCCAGGGTTGATAAGCATGAAAGGTTAACCGCATTCGTACAAGATTTTATTGATATTTTACCAAAAAATACCGCTGGATTTGATGTATTATGCTATTGCTATTACAAAGCAAAAGATTACAATAATGCGATCTATTATGGAGAAATGGCATTGGGAGCATCAACTGGCGATGCTGCTGATGCTATAAGATTTAACTTGGGCAAGTGCTATCTAAATGCCAATGAACCATATAAATCTCGCAACTGTTTCGACATATTATGTAGGATACACCCAGAAAGATTAGATATAAAGTTAGATCTTGCTGCGGCATTATTTGCGTGTAATCAAAAGGATGAAGCAAAGGAACTGCTACTTAAACTGGATGATGAAAGTTGGAAATTCGACAAACGCGAAGAATCAGCCGTTAGATTTAACTTGGCAGCACATTTATTTAAAGATGGCGAGTTCAAGTTAGGTATGAAATATCTATCGCTTGGGCGCCAGTTGCGAGTATTTGGAGCAGACACACATAACTACCCTATTCCAAAATGGGACGGCACGACAAATACTGGAAAGCATATTTTGATTGTGGGTGAAGGGGGCATTGGCGATGAGATAATCAACGCCAGATTTGTGAAACATATAAACGATAGGGGAATGAAAGCATCGTTTGCGTCTTGCCAAGGTATGGCTTCAGTTTTTTCAAAGTTGCCATTCGAAACTACTCAAAACTATGCAAAGTTTACCTCTGACATTAAAAACATTACTGACTACGATTACTGGACGCCGGCAATGTCGTTGCCAGAAGTTCTTGATTTAGATGCGAATGAACTATGGTACGGGCCATATTTGATACCAGATGACAAATATAATACAAAATGGGCAAAAAGATTAACTGGTGAGGTTAAAGTTGGTTTACGCTGGTCAGGTAATCCGCTATATGAGCAGGATTTACATCGCTCTATCTCCCTTGAGCAACTATACGATATAGTGCCAAGTAAGTTTACAAAATACTCTATACAAAAGGAAAACACTGCTATTCTTGCTCAATATCCTGATATTATCAACTTGGAAAACGAGTTAGAAACTTTCGACGATACAATAGCGTGTTTAAGCAATCTGGATATTGTGATTACATCATGCACTTCGGTGGCTCATGCTGCAGCCGCGCTTGACAAAAAAGTATTCTTAATGGTACCGATTATGGAGTATTACACTTGGGCAGAGGGCAAGGAACAGTCATCGTGGTATGGAGGAAATCTAACTATCATCCGGCAAACTACTCCTAAAAACTGGGATTCGGCCTATGCTACTCTTCGTGAGAAAATTCAAGCATTGTAACGCTACAGCACATTTTCCAATGTGTTTAACTTGTCAATAATACTTTTGAACTTGAAAGATTGCCACACACCTGGGTGAAGCGGTCTTGGGTAATCTTCAAGGAATACCCAGCAGTAGCCACGATGCTCATTGTTTAACTCTGGCACGAACTCCTCTTCTACTGGAATCAAAAAAGTATGGTAAACAAAGTTGAGGTTATTGCTGGTAAATGTTTCAATAGGGATGGCTTTTTGCCCAGACAAATCAACACACATCTCCTCTTGAATTTCACGATTTAGAGCTTCAATGATTCTTTCGTTTGGGTTAACCTTACCGCCAGCCAACCCCCAAGTGCCACTATAACTATGCCCATTGCGGAGCAAGAACAGATAGCGTTTAGTTTTGCGACTATAGATCAACGCACCTGTTCCCTTTTTTGAAGTTACAGCACTATTGACCAACTTCCCCCGTCGTATTTCCCCTCGATGGATCTGGTCCATTCCTGTGTTTCTGGTGTCCATTTAAACTGCAGCCCTGTCTTTAAGTTAGTAAGGTATTTAACCTCGACAGCGTCAGCAGCAGTAAAAGCCACAAACCAGTTACTTCCGTCAAACTCAATAATGTCACAGTTTTTAGCCACCAAGTTAGTATTGTTGACACCTCTCCATGCTTTGGCAGATTCCAAGTTATCGTGTGACCCAATGTCGTTCAAGATCAAGTATCTACTACCCGCAGTGGCAGAGATAAAAGTTGGATCAACTGGCATATTGTAGGGGTCAATAATGGCGTTTATTGGAGCGAGATTATTAGCAGGGTAAGTGTCAGGAATAGGCGAGAACAGAAGCCTTGACGGATCAGTAGGATGGTAGGCAACTGTCCCAATCAGAATGCTGCCATTGGGCTGTTCAAGTCTCACTGTGCTAATGCCACCTTGTAATGCTCTACCGTATATTTCAGCAAGGCGGTGCCATGAAAACGCTTCAGTAAGATACGCAATAGGCCCGTCGACAGTGTCAATGATCTTGTCTACTTTGCGGGTCAACTGCAGCATACCACTATTGTAAATGAGCCCATACTCAAGTGGTGTCAGCACTAACCTCGCCATAAGAGTTGCTGATGACAAATCTGTAAGATCCGGCGAGAGATCACCATTGGTATCAAACACTGACGAAATAATACGCTGAATAACTCCAAGTTGCTTGACCTTGGCAGGTAGTGACAACCAGATTGGTAACTCAAACCCTACAGTAAATATATCCATCTGCTGCCCAGCCCCGCCAGTTGGAACAGTTCTTGACGTCCAGCCAGTGTTTACTAAAAATATTGAGCTTAAACTGGTCCAATCAATGTAGTTGTCTGTGCTTTGGATTTCTAACGCAGGGTTAAACAACGGTAAAATCTGCTCAAGCAGTTGCAACTTTTGGGTAGTATTGCTAGTCCAAATGTCAACTTTGAGTGTGAGCTTATATGGAACTGGCATCATACGCTCTACCGTAAACGCACCACCCTGCGATTGTCCCCACTCGCCAGTAGCTTGATCATAGGTGCGTTCCCTGATGTTTAGCTTGCTCACATGGTATGGTTCTTGAACTCGGACACGATCATAATCGAGCCCTGTAATGTAGCAGGCAATGCAGGGCACAGTGGGAGTAGTGTTCTCACTGTTGCCCATGATGATGGAGGCAGCCTGAGCAGAAGAATCCCCATAGATTACTGGCACTTGCTGAAGCGTCTGATTTCCGTTAGAATCTTTGCCGAATTCTACCTGAAAATGACTGAAAGCGCGTATAAACTGCAATAAAAAGCGTCGAATCTGCCCTGAATATGCGAATGTGTTTAAGCTCATATTATCCTTAGTAATCAGTTGGTGGGCGCAAAGCCGTGGATAGCGGCTGTGCTGACGGAATGACCCGCCCGTTGGCCAGCGTAATAGTATTGGCATTGTTGGCAAAACTATTGCGTAGCGTATCGTTGCCTACTGCACCTGGAGTAAGGTTGGTGCGAACATTGTCCTCGACCTTGACCCAACGATGCCCATCGTAGCGGAACAGACGGTTTGGAAGATAGTCAAGCCGTAAGTGGTAGTCGCCCTGTGCTGGCGCAGACGGGAACGACACTCCTGCCGTGACTGGCAATCCGTTTGGCGCCAACCCGTCACCAGACAGATACCCCTTTGGATTCTGCTCTGTGACTGGGCTAAAAATAGCAGCGTCAGCAGTGACCCCACTATCTGCTGTCGTCATCATTGCGTCGGCAGTAGATTCGTGCTTGGCAAGATTACCGTCAGCGTCAGAGTATGGGCTGAATATTTTGCTTACATCATACCCACTCTTTGGAACCTCTGCTTCAGCCTGCTGAACGATAGCCTCGTTTATACCCACATACTTGTTGAAAGTGCTCATAATATCTGACAACGGTGTGCTGCCTGTTGAGGTGCCCTGCGGTCCAGCACTGTTATCAACTGCAATTTGGTTGAGAATGCCCTTATACTCTTGACTGTCAACGAGTGGGTTGAGTTTACAGCGCCACAAGTGCGGATACCAGGTTGGGCTAAACCCCTCACTTGCCCACGAACACTCGCCCACAACATAATAACGCTTCAGTGCTGCTGGGAAATCGTTCAACGCATCGTAATCTTTCAAGTGAAGCAGTTCAAAAACATCACCGCTCATGATTTTTCTACCAATGGTAGCGATCATCTCGTTGAGGTGGAAAGTCATCACAATGGTTCCAGTCTGTAAAAACATGCCAAACTGGGACAGATCAAAATCGTTGTCACTACGCTGGTAAATCCCTCGCATACTAAAGACACTGGTATCATACTTACGGTCGCGATTTTCAAGGAACAAAATATCTTGAATATTTGTCACACTTTGCGTAGTGTAGCTGGGTTGGGTGGCGTCACCCGTGGGCCCTTGATCCACTGGACCCAGATATTTGTGGACCAGAATCCCAGTGCCGCCCACCACAAACATTTCTGCGATTTGGCGGTCAATCCAGCGAAAATCTGCCCCTTTTTCTGGCTTCCACAAACTTAATCTGCTCATATTTTTGCCTCTACAATGTTGTATTTAGCCAAAATAATACTTGACAATCAACTATTCTGGCTGTATAATACATAGAAATGGAAATAACAAACAGTCTTGATTGGCAAAAAGTCCGCGCTGAACTTGAAGCAAGCATGCGAGCTGGGATTTTGACAATTAATGCACCAAGCTCCATTACCCAGCTAAATAACATGCTCGACGCGAAAAGAATGTTGACAAATATTGGTAATCGTGTTAAAATACTGTCAGAACACGAAATAACAGCTAGGCGAGATCATACAACATACAGTCAAAAGGTGGTCGCAACCACGGTTGCCACTATAAATGCTGAAATACATGATCTCGAGCAATGGATTTTCATGTTGACTTTAATGAAATAACTGGAGTAAACTATGGCTACGGTTGCTGGAATCAAAATCAAATCCAAAGCTAAACAAGAGCGGGCACCACGCGCTCATGGTGCGTTGGGTGAACCGGTGTGGGACACGGACCGGGCAGTATGTTTTGAGGACAAAGAGTTTGATCATCATCTGCGCAAAAGTCTTAACTTTTACAACTACAACTATAACCAAAAGGACTTGAAAAAGTATGTTTTGGAATGGTTGAAAGAAAATGCGAAATGGACACCTGAGCAGATTGCAGCATACGCTGACACCGATCCATATCTTACCCCTATGACCTTTTGCGGGCTAGTTAAATCCGTGTCTATGGGCATGCCGATGCGTGAAAACCATCGCGACCAACTGCTGGCACATATGACAAAGCTGATTCAGCCTGCTCTTGAAGCTCGCGCTGCTGAACGAGCAAAGCAAAAATCGGCAACTGGAACAGTTATTGCCCCGCTTACTATTCAAGATCGTCTTGCTGAAAAAACTGCTGAAATTATTGGCGAGATTGAAGGTCAAGTTGACCGTGTGTTTAACAAAGAGCCAGTTGAAATCAACATTTACGAGTTTTTGACTACCAAGGGTGTAGCACAGTCGCAAGTTGGAAAGATCCGTAAAGTGTTTCAACGCCAGATTGACGAAATCACAGAGTATGTCAACGGCAAAGATGCTCAACTAACCGAAGCCTACTCACATCTTAAAAAAGCTGATCTCAAACGCATTGGCGAGTTTTATGTGAAACTGATGGCTGACTTGGATAGCTATGCTCATGTCAAGAAAGCTACGAAAAAGGCTACTGTCCGTGTTAAAAAGCCAATGTCTAAAGATAAAGTTATTTCCAAGCTGAAATACTTGAAGGAAGACAAGCCGCTGAAGATGGTGAGCATTCACCCAGTTGACATCGTGGGCGCTAAAGAGCTGTGGTGCTTCGACACAAAGACTCGTAAGTTGATTCACTATGTTGCTGATCAGTATGCGTTGGAGTTGAGTGTGAAAGGAACCACGATTGTGGGATTTGACACGAGCAAGAGCTCTGCGAAGACTCTTAGGAAACCGTCAGAGCAACTTACTGCACTGATGAAAGCAGGTAAAGTGGCACTACGGACTTATATGGATGAGATCCGTGCCGTAGAAGTGCGTCCAAACGGTCGGATCAACGATCGGACACTACTGCTTCGGGTAGGTTAAAATGGCTGGAGTTCAAACTTGCACGGGCTGTAGCAAGCCCAAAATACACAGTCGAAAAGAGCAATGGTGGTCGTGTAGGGGGTATTTTGGGTTTTCTGGTGATTTTTGTAGCCCATGCTTCCGCAAAATCAGCCATGATTCTTACGGCAACCCAATGCACCCTGAAAAATACTTGCTTATGCTGCTAAAATGTGGCAACCGCCAAGAGGCAGTGATCAGTTAACTACTTACACAAATGGCTAAATACCATAAGTGTAAGGGATAACTATGCCATCATTGCCAACTAACGAATTTCAGCAAGTAACTGATCTTAAAACTGAAATCATTGATTACATCAAGCTGCGGCTTGGTGATCAAATGATTGATGTTGAGCTCGATCGTGAGCATTACATGGAAGCGATCAAGCAGGCACTAAAACGATATCGTGCCAGAACAGAACACGCGGTAGAAGAATCATACGCATTCCTAACCCTAACTAAAGAAACTCAAGAGTATATACTGCCACGAGAGATTATTTCAGTGCGGCAAATCTTTAGAAGCGGTGTGGGCGGACTGTCAAATACCAGCCAGTTTGAGCCATTTAGTTCTGGGTTTTTAAACACTTACATGCTAGCGGCTGGCCGCGTTGGTGGGCTAACTAGCTATGAACTGTTCGTTGATTACCAAAAGCTAGCAATGACAATGTTTGGCGGCTATATCAACTTTACCTTTAACGAAGCAACCCGCAAACTGACTATCGCTAGAAGGATACCATCAGACGCAGAGAACGTGCTGCTTTGGGTGTATAACTACAAACCAGATGATGCGATACTGAATGACAACAGATCCAACCTGTGGATTCAAGAGTATGCTTACAGTATGGCAAAGCACATGCTGGGTGAGGCAAGAGAGAAGTTTGCGACCATCGCTGGCCCGCAAGGCGGATCAACATTGAACGGAACAGCGTTGAAAACAGAAGCTAAAGCAGAAATGGAAGCACTGATGGATGAGCTGAACAAATACGGTGACGGCAGTTCCCCGCTTACCTTCATAATAGGTTAAACATATTATGAGAGCATCAGAATTCCTACCAGAAGGCTTATTACCAAGTAATCAGGCTGATCCAATGCCTGCTACCTTTGTCTTGCCTGGGTTGAAAAGTCAAGATCCATACACCCAATATCGCTTTGGAGTCACTATGGCAAGTGCTAGGGCACGGGCTAATAACGAGGTTGCAGCTTACGAGAACGAAAGCAACTTTGGTGAGGATATGGTAGTCGTATGCCGCTCACCAGAAGAGGAAGAAACGCTAAAAATGGCACTGTCGGACTACGGCAAAAATAATCAGAGCAATCAGATCTCAACCTCAACCTCTCGTGAGCCGCCTGCCACTAACAAGCAATCTCCAGTGTTAGGAAATACGCGCAAATACGGCAAAAACAGTTAGTCAAAACTGTTGACCTACCCGCCGCCACTCTGCTATACTTAACCTGTAATACAGGATTCAAAAATATGGCAATCATTTCACTTTCAGGTTTGATCGGTTCTGGCAAAGACACAGTCTCTGACTACCTGGTTAAAGAGCACGGATTTTTACGGGCATCGTTCGCTGATACACTGAAGGACGCAGTGGCAGCAGTGTTTGGATGGGACAGGGTTATGCTTGAGGGCAAGACGCCGCATGCAAGAGCAGAACGAGAGAAGGTAGATCAATGGTGGTCTAAACGACTGGGCATGCCCGCACTAACCCCACGCTGGGTGTTACAGCACTGGGGGACAGAAGTGTGCCGCCAAGGATTTTCAGACGAGATTTGGATCGCAAGCCTTGAAAAAAAGCTGATAACCATGGCTGACAAAAATGTCGTAGTTAGTGATGCACGGTTCATGAACGAGCTAGCAATGCTTGAAAATATTGGAGCGACTACAATCCAGGTTCAGCGCGGTGAGTTACCGTCATGGTGGGAGACCGCAGTATCTGCCAACACTGACCCTACGGCAGCAGACGCTATGACGGCATTGGGCATCCACCGCTCTGAATGGGACTGGGCAGCCTTTTCGTTTGACACCATCATCCTCAACAATGGCACCCTTGAGTCACTCTTCAAGGTCGTAGACATGATGCTCCCACGAGCAGCCACTAAAAATCTGGCAGAATACGACGATGACCACCACCAGTATTGTGTTGCCATTTAGCTCCACTCTGCGCTAACTCTATGCTACAATTAGCGCAGATGGTTTTCAGATTGCTCCAGTCATTGTTGTAGTCATTGCCGTCAATGTGATGGACACTGGCCTGCTGCTCAGTCTTGAACCTGAACGAGCACCGCTCACAGTGATCCATCTTCTTATACCCGCTGCGGACCCACCCAGCAGGTAGCGGCTTCCTACGAGCGCGATGACACTGATCGCACTTGGTGCGATAGTGCGCCACCTCACCCTTGTAGTAGTTGACGGCCACTGGTCTAATCCCGCAACACGGGCAGATTTTACGTTGATTCATGCTGTATTTAGCACGGCCCTTTGCCAAAGAGCATTGAAATGAGTGATTTTTCATGCCATCAGATAAATACTTTTAACTATGTTTTAAGGAGTTATTCCCATGTTAGTATCACCAGGCTCAGAAATTTCCGTCATTGACGAAAGCCAATATGTTTCCACTGCAGTTGGAACAGTGCCATTCATTCTTATGGCTACTGCAGAAAATAAGTTGTTCAATGGCTCCATTGCTCAATACTCTACCAAAGTAAATGCTGGCAAGCTTCTTGCAGTTACAAGCCAGCGCGATTTGATTACTAACTTTGGTTATCCAGAATTTAAAGAAAGTGCAGCAGGTACGCCATTACACGGCCACCAGTTAAATGAATACGGGTTGATGACCGCATACAGCGCTCTTGGAACAGTAAACAGAATGTTTATTATCCGTGCTGATATTGACTTGGCACAGCTAGAGGGTACAGCAGTTCGACCAATAGGTGAACCAGCCAACGGTACTTACTGGTTAGACTTAACCAACACAAAATGGGGTATTTTCCAATGGGATGCCACTGCCCAAGAGTTTACTTCAGTGTCGCCATTGGTTATTACATCATCAGCGTCAACATTTTCTAACAGTGGTATTTTAACCCCTGTGTCCACTGTTGGCCAAGTTGGTTCCTACGCGGTTGTTGCCAATAGCTCAAACAACTATATTTTCTACAAACGCAAAGATAACATTTGGGTTCAAGTTGGCAGTCAACAATGGCAAGACGCCTTCCCAACTTTGACTGGCACTGTATCAGTTACTGGGATGGTATTGACTCCAGGTAGCACGGTTACATTGAACAATGTGGTAGTAACATTGACTGGGTCGGATGCTTATTCAGCAGTAGCCAATATTAATTCAGCCGCTATCTCAGGCGTTACGGCAGCAGTGGTAAATGATAGAGTTGAGTTGTATGCTACATCAGCAGCATTGAATGGCAAATTAATTGTTGCTGCAGGCTCAGTTGAAGCTGCTATGGGCATTAACATTACTGGAACACCAGTTACATCTTATCCACCAGCAATGCAGTATGGCGGTTATGTTGGTGTCCCAGATTGGAGAGCTAGCGATTCACAACCACGCCCATCTGGTAGTGTGTGGATGAAAACATCAGTGTTAGGTGGCGGAGCATCATTGGTATTTAAAAAATACGATTCCGAAGCAAATGTTTGGAATACACAAACCACACCTATATATCAATCTGAATCAGATGCAATATATGATTTAGATCCAGGTGCAGGCGGTTTTGGCATTGAAGCAGGGACTATCTATATTCACCAAGACTATTTGGGCAATAACACTTCCTCTTTTAAACCATACATTAAAACTAAATCTGGTGCAATGTCAGTTACTGGAACCGCACCACTGACCCCATCAGTGTTTACTCCTGGTGATCAGTTCAGAGTTAGATATTCTACTCCTGGTGTTCAAGCTATTCAAGCAAAGGTTATTACTTTAACTGGAACAGACAGTGAAGCATTTGTAAACAGTATTCTTGGTGCATTTATGCCCGATATTACGGCACAGTTAAACAGCGACGGCTCAATAACAATATCACATCTTCAAGGTGGAGTTATTACGTTAGAAAATATAATCGGAACACCGCTAATTACCGCTGGATTTACATCAGCTACTTTGAACGTGGAAACAGTACCAGGTAGTACATCACTAAAACTGTCAAACTTTAAACCATTGGTATACACCTACTCCGCAAGCAAGCCATACACTGCTCCAGCTGATGGCACACTGTGGTTCTACAACAGTCCACTGGATGTTGACATTATGGTGAATGACGCAAGTGGTTGGAAGGGCTATCGTAACGTGCCTAATGACGCTCGCGGATACAACTTGCAGCAAACTGACCCACAGGGCGTTTTACTATCACCAACCGCACCGTTGACACAATCCACTGGTAATGGGTTAGTTAAGGGCGACTTGTGGATCAACACAGGTGATTTAGATCACTTTCCAGTAATTTCTCGTTACACTGGTACAAAGTGGCAGTTAGTTGATAATACTGACGTCGTAACACAAAATGGTATCGTGTTTGCGGACGCACGGTGGGATTTAAATGGCACTGCTGATCCAGTTGCTGGCGCACTACCTAAGATTTCAGATTTGCTCACAAGTAACTACACTGATTTGGATGCTCCAGACTACAGACTATACCCACGCGGTACACTGCTATTTAACTTGCGCCGCAGCGGGTACAATGTGAAACATTTCGTTTCCAACTACTTCAACGATATTGCTTATCCAAACGCTTCCGTACTACCCGCACAAAAAGCCACATGGGTAACATCAAGTGGTTTGAAGAACGATGGCTCTCCATACGCTGGTAGACACGCTCAACGTGTGATGATTACACGCGCAATGAAAGCAGCTCTTGACGGCAACGAAACAGTTCGTGAAGAAAGTTTTGCGTTTAACTTGCTTGCTGCTCCGGGCTATCCAGAGCTGATCAGTAACATGGTGATGCTGAACAACGATCGCAAAAACACTGGCTTCATCATCGGTGACACGCCAATGGATTTGCCAGCCAAAGTTATGGACATTACGGCTTGGTCAACCAACTCAACTGGTGAAGGCTTGTCAACTGCCGATCCATACCTGGGTGTTTACTATCCAAGTGGTTTGGCTAATGACTTACAAGGTAACACAATCGTCATGCCTCCAAGCCATATGATTTTGCGTGCTGCTATCAAGAGCGATTATGTGTCGTATCCATGGTTTGCTTACGCTGGTCTACGTCGCGGGTTGATTGACAATGCGACTGACATTGGGTATGTAAATCCAGCTAACGGTAGTTTTGTGCGTAATGGTGTTAACCAAGGTTTACGCGATGCTTTGTATCAACTGAACATTAACCCATTGACATTGCTTCCAGCAGTTGGCCTAGTTAACTTTGGTAACAAAACACGTCAAGGATATTCGAGCTCAATGGATCGTGTTAACGTCGCTAGATTGATTAACTACATAAGAACTATTTTAGCTCACGCTACTGATGCGTTCTTGTTTGAGCCAAATGATGCAATTACCCGCAACCAAGTTAAGCAAGTTATTTCTAATGCGTTGAATGATTTGATTGTTAAACGCGGTGTGTACGACTACTTGGTGATTTGCGATGAGTCGAATAACGATAACGCACGTATTGCTCGTAATGAGTTATACGTTGACGTTGCCATTGAACCTATGAAGGCAGTTGAATTTATTTACATTCCAATCAGATTGAAAAATCCGGGTGGTATTAAATCATCTGGCAAGTAAGTCCAGTAATAGAAAAATAGGGGCGAAAGCCCCTATTTTTATGAGTTAGCGGTCCAGACCCATTTGCTACTTCCGCAATCCCATATCCGCAAATACCCTTGATCAAGTCTATTCGCATATTCAGATTTTGCTTGATCATCATCTTCACTTTTTCGCATATTAAATCTGTGGATTCTTTTCACCTCTCGTGAGTTGATATACCAATAGTTTTCAGTAGTATCTGCAACAAAAGTGAATCCAAGTTTAGAGTATAGATTACCTTGTGACCATCTTTTGTCAGCAAATGAAATAATTTTAGAAGGGGAATAGTTAGTAATGAAATGCTGTAATAGTTTGCTAGCACCACCAACTACAGTTGTATCTATATCGTTTGCGAACCGCAGTAACTCCCAACATCCAGGTTCTGATTTTTGCCCTTTTGATATATTTGGCTTTGAAAAAGTCATAACTGATAGTAGTTCACTATTATGAAATAACCCAAGTTTAACTGAAGATTTGCTGTATCCCTGTAAATGTTTTTTGCTTAAGAAATCTCGTTCTTCATTAAATGATAGTTCTTTAATGATGCATTTTCTAGCAAAAACTTTTCGCCCAGTTATGCCCAAAATATTTTTTAACCTACTTTTAACTACTTCAGGTTGATGTAGCCATTCATCTTCGAATATTTGTATTAGTCGAATTCCTTTGCTAGTGGCCAAGTTTAGTTTTTCTAAATGATAATGCTTACTTACCCGTAAATCATTATGCCAAAATAATCCGTTAAATTCAATCCCAACATTTTTTTCTGAAACATATATATCTATTTCCTTACCAGAAATTAAATCTCTACTATTATCCAAAGTTGAGAACCCAAGAGAATGAATGAATTTTCTGATATCATTTTCCATTACGGAGCCCTTGCTCATCCCACTGCAGGAATAACAGCAAGTGCCAGTATTTTGTATTCTCCACTTGACTGTTTCTGATGGAACTTCCTCGACAGAGTTACATACAATGCATTTAAACTTAATTAACTTGTTTGGATTGTCAAAAATAGCAGTTTTGCTCTCACCAGGATCTGCTATTTCTAATATTTCAATAGTATTTGGCACAAAAGAATCCCATTTAATGGCAGCTTGCTCTATTGATTTTTGCTTAAACTCTGCCGACATAAAATAGTTGCTAACTTGGTAATGCGCATTTAGTGTTGAAATACATTTTTCTCTATGGTCTGCTAACTGACTTGGGTTTGCAACCCCATATTTTTCAGTTAGCGTCTTACGACCTTTAGTCTGAAGTTCACCACTACGCTCTTTTGCTTTTTGCCGTGTTACATCAGATACCAATGCTCCATATTTTTTAATCATAGATTCTTTTCTACGATTTTCAGCACCGTCGACGTTGCGTATGTTATCGACCCCGTATTTTTTTCGAAGTGTTTCTTTTTGCTTTTTGACTCTTTCGCCTGTATTAACCATCTTGCTGCGGCATAGCAGTGAGCACGTTTTTTTGCCTACTGTCTTAACTGGCTCCCCGCAGACTGAACAATATGGCGAACTGTTAGTAAGGATAGCATTAATTTGCCCGGCAAGTGATACCTTAGGATACTCGTGATTAAGCCACTTGCAATAATCATCTTTCACTTTGATTTTTCTTTGCCGCATTTTTGTCGAGCAGTCTAACAGAAACTTTGTAATTTGGTCTTTCATATAACTATTTAGTCGTATGCGAACTAAACCAAAAATAATTTTTTTATGAGTTAGCGGTCCAGACCCATTTGCTACTTCCGCAATCCCATATTCTAAAATATCCCTCGCTTGCCCGCAATTCTCGTTCTGTCATGTCAGAATGAAAATTGGCAGGTTTTCTTAAATTGAATCTATGAATTCGAGCTGGGTAGTTGGGTTTAACATACCAGTAATTAGGAGTTCCGTTGGTTAATTTTTTAAATCCCATTGCTGAATACACTCCGCCATTACTCCATCTGTTGTCTGAATATGATATCACTGATAATGGAGATACCTCTCGCAAAAACGCAGCAAATAACTTGCTTGCTCCACCAACTACCTGATGATTCACCAAGGAGCAAAATCTATTTAACTCCCAAGATGATATTTTTCTAGACAAATTTGATTTAGAAAAAGTCATTGCTGAAACAAGTTTTTCATCAAAAAACAGCCCATAACATGCGTTACTTCTACCAGTACCCATAATATGATTTGTGTCACAAAATACCGCAGCACAATGCCCGGAAATTTTCTTTACTTGACACTTTCTGGCAAAAATCTTTGGCAGAGTAACACACAAAATACTTGATAACCTACTCTTAACTATGTCCTGATGTAAATCCCATTCGTCCTCAAAAATCTGTATTAGTCTAATATTGTTTTCGTTAGCCCACTTCATTTTTTCTAAATCTGATAATTTACTACGGTTATTTGATTCCAGAACATCTTCTGAATGCCAATATAGGCCGTTAAACTCAATCCCAATATTCAATTCTGGAACAAAAATATCTATCTCTTTACTATGATATTTGCTTCTATACGATTGAACTGCTGATGGGCATATTGATTTAACGAAAGTATAAATTGCATTTTCTTTTCCGCTTGTTGGTTTTTTTCTTGGATAACAAGTAGGGCATAGTTCAAGTTTAAATTTTGACGGTTGTAAATATTGCTTGGTGAAATTAAAACTTGAGTTACAATTTACACAATGTAATTTGAAGACCGCGTCTGACAAATTATTTTCTAAAACTAAGTTTGCTGCGATAATTGCCTGCGAAATTTTAATATCTGATTGCTGCCTTCGTTGCTCATTTACTTTTTTGATAGTTTCACTGCTTTTAAGTTTCGAAAACTCAGACTGTTTCTTGCCACGCATTGAAGACCCAAAATCGTAGCCGTTTTTAATTTTTGTTGCTATCGCTTTTGCTGTGCGATCACGCATAACATTAGAATTATTGTTTGCGTATTGCGTTACCCCTTGGGATATTTTATTTTTTCTTTCCTCGGGCAACGTAAATTTACCTGGAATTGAAATGTTGCCATACTTACTTTTATAATTATCACTGGTTAATCCGTGTTCACGCAAATGCCTCCAGTGGATAAATCTATCAAACTCTTTTTCGCAAATTTCACATTTAATTTTCATAATTATGCCGTTTTATAAAAATCTATAAAACTGACTAGACGTTTCAATGAATCTACCTTTGGTATTTCTACTTTAGGATTTACTGACTCTCGACGTCTGTAATCGGCTAATTCGGCCGATGTAAG
>Ga0210036_1002877_pt1 | contig 17629 bp, 13 predicted proteins | sample CryGeymeta201515_FD_185469 | JGI IMG/M metagenome (GOLD analysis project Ga0210036, IMG submission 185469) | Groundwater microbial communities from Crystal Geyser aquifers in Utah, USA - Crystal Geyser metaG 2015-15 (SPAdes) (version 2) | ecosystem: Environmental > Aquatic > Deep subsurface >...
TATGCGTTCACTTGTTGGTAGTTCCGGTGAGATTGGCTCTTGCTTGAGGGGTAGATCCTGCACGATCAGAAGCGGGACTTTGCCATACAAGATGAAATTGTTGACCATGCTGCCATACGGCCATTGGTGATGCCCCGAATAGCCATGTGCGTTGAGCGCGACGATATCGATCTGCTCATGTTCCTCGAGTTGATGCAGCGCAACTGCTGCATTTTCACTGGCGATGAGATGAGTTTGAACAGCAATGCCTTCCAGAACCGAACGCGATTTCACCTGTTCGAGATAACGCCCGGCTTCATCGCGGTTACGTTCGACAACGCGATTGGATAACTCGATATCCTCGGACGCCGGGGGCATTTGACGCGCCATTTCCGGGGTTTGCACAACCTGCGCAAGATGAATCTGAGACTTATGAAATTGCGCCAATTGGGTAATGATCGGCAAAACATTTTCCGCCCGCTGTGAACCGTCCAACGGCGCCAGGATGCGTTGGTAAACAACCGGTTCTGATAATTCACCAGAGTAGTCCCCATATTGATGCGCCCGAACAATCAGCAGCGAGGTTTGCGCGCTCAGGATAATTTTTTGCGTGATGCTGCTGATTCCCCATTGAGTCAAGCCATTCCGTCCATGGCTGCTCAAAATGATCAGTTTCATCCCCTGATTTTGGGCGTATTCCGTAATCCCTTCCGCTACCAACCCTTCCATGACCACTGTCCGCGCCTGAAGTCCTGATTCTTGAAAATGCTCCCCTGTCTTTTCCAAATAGAGGGCCGCCTTTGTTTTATTGATCTGCCAGTTAAGCAGATCAAACAATTGCGCGGATGTGCCTGCGTGGTTCCTTTCCAACATGCGCAGCAGTGTGATTTCCGCGTCAAAAGAACGGGCAATGGCAACCACATGCGGCAGGACGCACTCAGCCAGTTGAGAACCGTCCAATGGGACGAGAATAGTATCGAACATGGATATTCCTTTCGATTCTTTGACGCCGGGCAAAACCTCGATGGATTAAGCTCATTATCAAAGAAATGGTTAGCGCGCCAAAGTGCCGGGATAACCGCTGGGTTTGGGCGGCAGTTGAACTGCCACCCCATCGGTTTGGCGTGTTAACAAGAAATGTGAGCAAGCGCCGATTTTCTTCCAAGGGCATTGGCCTTCACAGTGTGGAGGCTGCCTTTATTGTGGTCAGTCGGGCGACTCGAACCACGCAAATAAACACACCCGACTTAATTTTTATTATAAACCCTCCCCAGCCGCGTCCACCAGCCGGGGAGGGTTTGTCTCCGCCGCTTGGGGGAGGCGGGAGAAGGTCATTTCAGGAATGGCAATGCCCTGATGGCGGCGCAAAACGCTGAGGTTGAATCCATGGACCAGCAACTGAAATATATGTAGATGACCGGCGCGATGAGCAGGATCACCAGGAACCCGCCGATATTGCGGAATAACTTGGAGATCGCCAGGGGGGAGATATTATGGGTCCATAAGATTGTCTGATGGTAGTGAAGTGAATTCCAATCCTTTCTTTCCGCGTTCCGCGTGGATGGTCTCGCCCTCATGGAACTCACCATTCAGGATCTTGACCGCCAGCGGGTCTTGCAGTTCGCGTTGGATGGCGCGTTTGAGGGGACGTGCGCCATAATCGGCATCGTAACCGACCTCCGCCAGATAGGCGCGCGCCTCAGGACTGATCTCCAGCCGATAGCCGCGCTCCTTTAGCAGTGCAGAAACATGCCGTAGTTGGATCTCGACCACATGCACCAGGTCTTCGCGGCTGAGCGCATGGAAGATGATGATCTCGTCAATGCGGTTCAGAAATTCAGGTTTGAAATGCGCCTGCAAAACGTGCGTGATCGAATCGCGCATTACATTGACTTCCCTGCCGCCCATCCATAGCTCACCGCCCAGGTTGGAGGTCATGACCACCAGCGTGTTGCGAAAATCCACTGTGCGCCCCTGACCATCCGTCAGCCGCCCATCATCCAGCAGTTGCAGCAACACGTTGAAGACATCCGGGTGCGCCTTCTCGATTTCATCGAACAGCACCACGCTGTACGGGCGGCGTCGCACCAACTCGGTCAACTGTCCACCTTCCTCGTAGCCGATGTATCCAGGCGGCGCGCCGATCAAACGGCTGACGGTGTGCTTCTCCTGGTATTCGCTCATGTCAATGCGGATCATGGCTCGCTCATCATCAAACATGAATTCAGCCAGCGCGCGCGCCAGTTCGGTCTTGCCGACGCCAGTGGGTCCCAGAAAAATAAATGATCCCAGCGGACGATTCGAGTCTTGCAGACCCGCCCGCGCACGACGCAAAGCATTCGAGACGGCTTTCAGCGCATCCTCCTGCCCGACGACTCTTTCACGCAGGCGGTCTTCCATGTGCAAAAGTTTTTGGGTTTCGCCTTCGAGCAGTTTCGCAATCGGAATGTGAGTCCAGCGCGAGACAATTTGGGCGATCTCTTCGGCATCCACTTCCTCTTTGAGTAGCGCCCCGCCCTGAGCCTGTACCTCTTTCATGCGGCGTTCACCATCCGCCAATTTCTTTTCCAACTCAGGCAGAGTACCGTACCGCAGGCGGGCAACCTTTTCCAAATCAGACTGCCGTTCAGAGCGTTCGATCTCCTGACGTGTTTGCTCAATCTTCTCTTTGGTCGTGCGCAGTTCGGCGATGGCTTGTTTCTCGGTCTGCCAGCGCGCTTGAAGTTCGTGAGACTTTTCCTTCAAGTTCGCCAGTTCTTTTTCGATATTTCCGAGCCGCTCTTTGGAAGCCTTATCCTTTTCCTTCTTAAGCGCCTGACGCTCGATCTCCAGTTGCATCACCTGACGGTCAACTGTATCCAACGCCTGCGGCTTGGAATCGATCTCGGTACGTAGACGTGCGGCGGCTTCGTCAATCAGGTCAATGGCTTTATCGGGCAGGAAGCGGTCGCTGATGTAACGCTGTGAAAGCGTCGCGGCAGCAAGAACCGCAGCATCTGTGATCCGTACGCCGTGGTGGACTTCATAGCGCTCTTTTAATCCGCGCAGAATGCTGACCGTATCTTCGACAGTCGGCTCTTCCACCACTACTGGCTGGAAGCGGCGCTCCAGAGCGGGGTCTTTCTCGATGTGCTTGTGATATTCGTCGAGCGTGGTCGCACCGATCAAATGCAACTCGCCGCGAGCCAGCATCGGCTTGAGCATGTTGCTGGCGTCCATCGCGCCTTCAGCCGCGCCCGCTCCAATGATCGTGTGCATTTCATCCAGAAACAGGATAATTTCCCCTTCAGACTCTGTGATCTCTTTCAACACGGCTTTCAGGCGTTCTTCGAACTCGCCGCGATATTTAGCGCCTGCCACCAGAGCGCTCATATCCAACTGGACCAGGCGTTTGTGTTTGAGCCCCTCAGGCACATCCCCATTGATGATCCGCTGCGCCAGCCCCTCAACAATGGCAGTCTTGCCGACGCCAGGTTCGCCAATCAGCGCGGGATTGTTCTTGGTGCGGCGGGATAGGATTTGTATCGTGCGGCGAATCTCTTCGTCACGTCCGATGACTGGATCAAGTTTTCCCTGACGTGCCATGGCAGTCAGGTCGCGTCCATATTTTTCCAACGATTGGAAAGTTCCTTCGGGATTCTGCGATGTGACACGCTGGGAACCGCGTACCTGTTTCAAGGCAGAGAGGATCGCATCCTTGGTCAGACCGAATTGAATCAGCCGTTTGCTTTCATTGCTATCTGCCAGTCCCAGCAAAATATGCTCGGTGGAAACGTAATCATCCTGCATCCCTTTGGCGTAGCGTTCGGCGGCAGACAACACATCCGCTGTTTGGCGCGACATGCTGACTTCCAAATTTGCGCCCTGAACCTTTGGCTTTTTATTCAGTTCATTGCTCAGTTCGTCCTGAATGGCTTGTGTCCCGCCCGATGCCTTGGTGATGATCGCGCGCACGATCCCATCCTGTTGTTGAACCAGCGCCAGCAGCAAGTGAATCGGTTCGACCACCTGATGCTGGTGATCCTGCGCAAGATGTTGGGCGGCGAGCAAAGCCTCCTGCGATTTTTGTGTGTATTTTTCTAAGTTCATGGAATTTTTCTCCGTACCATCATTCAGATGTAACCGTCCCGAAGGGTTGACCTTAAAACCTTCGCAACTTTCTTTCTCTCTCTAAAATATCATTCCTGAATTTCCAGTTCGATCCAAGTGGCTTCGTAATAAACTTCACGGTAATGAGCGAGACGCAACTGCTGGCTTTCAACTTGAGCGGTCAGTTCGGCTTCCAATTGGCGGATATGCGACTGTAATTCAACAACCTGATTCCGCAAGCGCAAGATCGTTTCGGCGGCAGCCTGATCAACGCCCAAATCTTTTTGAAGACGACGCTGACAGCGCAACTCGTAACCTTCATAAGTTCCATACCAATATTTTTTGGGAGATGGGTTTTCGGGAATCATAATTTGACCTCACTTGGGTCTGCGTGTTTCTGACGGGCGGAAGCCAATGCTGTAATGCCCTCAACTTCCTGATCGGTCAACGCGACAGGCAGAACCAGTTTGACTCGGGCAAACATGTCGCCGCGTTTGTTGGGTTCGCGCAGATAGGGCATGCCTTTGCCGCGCAAGCGGAAAGTCTGGTTGGCGTTGGTGCGCGGCGGAATCGTCAAAGTCAGCGGCTTCTCCAACGCGGGGATGCGGATCTCGCCGCCGGCAATCGCCGTGAAGATGTCAACCACCGCATCCATGTGCAGGTCATCCCCATCGCGCTCAAAAACATCATTGGGCACAACTTTGATGATTAAATACAGATCCCCAGCCGCGCCGCCGTTCCTGCCCGACTCGCCGCGACCAGCCAGACGAACCCGCGTTCCAGTGCGTACGCCAAGCGGAATACTTGCCTGAACGCGATGTCCATTTATTTCCAACGCGCGTTGTGTGCCGCGAAAAGCCTCTTCCAGCGTCAGATCAACTTCGTATTCCACATCCCGCCCACGGCGCGGACTGGGTGACGCGCCTCGTCCGCGGCTGGTTCTGCTCCCGCCAAAGATATTGGCGAAGAAGTCGGAGTACGGCGAGTCGGTTCCAAACAAGTCTTCCAAGTCTTCGGCATTGGCGTATTGGGCGCGCGCCCCTTGACCGGGTTGAGTTGACCAGTTTTGCCAGTTAAAATCCTGCTGGCGACCGCCCATCTGCTGCCATTGCTGGTATTGTGTCCGCAACTCATCATACTTCTTGCGCTGTTTTGCATCCGATAAAACCTGGTAGGCCTCGTTGATCGTCTTGAATTTTTCTTCGGCGTCTTTGTTGCCTGGGTTTACATCCGGGTGATGTTTACGCGCCAACTGACGGAAGGTTTGCTGAATCACCTTCTTGTCGGCAGTTGGCGCTACGCCTAAGATTTCGTAATAATCCTTGAAGTCCATTGGATACCGTTTTATTTATCTTCCTGTTTATCATCCGATTCTTTTTCGTTCCTGGACTGCCATCTTTTATAAGCAGACTCAATTTCCCCGGCTGTGTGGGTATCGCAGGCGACCAGCGGTTGATGTTCATCCGGCGCGATGTAGCCGCCGGGGCTGGTCACGGTACAACCCAACAGCCTGCCGTCCGGGAAATACACGGCCAGAATATTGAAGAGTTTGGCGCATACGATGCAGCCATGTATCTCGACTGCATTTTTATTTTCAGAAGTGTTCATAACTATTCATCTCCCTTTTGGAGCCAGCCTTTCTGTTGCCAGGAATCCAAATATCTGGGCTCCGGCCAGAATTTCCCGGGAATGAAGTCAGAACATTCAACGGGAAATATGCCCCCGCCGCGGTTGGATCGCGACCAGCCAAATTCGATCTCGCGGTCACAACTTGCGCAATTCACATAAAACTTGTCGTTTCCGGGGTTGTTATGCGGCTCAAATATTTCATAATCTTCTGGTTTGGAAGAGGAATTATGGCACGGTTTAGAAAAGCCCAATTTGCGGCAAAAACACCTTTACAATTTTGGCTACACTTGTGGGGCGGGAGGCAAGGGAAAAGAACGCCTTTGAAGAAGGCGTTGGGCTAAAACGTTCGATTACCCCAGGGGATTGCTGCCCGTGGATGCCTCACAGTGTAACATAATCGTCCAGAATTTGTAAACCAGTTTTTTCGCGCTTGTGAACCGTGTCCAAAATACCTTTGCACCTCGGATGCCATCCAGCCCACCGCTTTCATCACGCCGATTTCACGGCGGCGCTCGGATACACTTGCATAGAGCGCCAGGCCCGTCAGCGCCAACCCGCCCAGCAAGGCGACAACGGACGAGACTCCCGCGAAGCGCTGCGAGACTAGCGCGATGCCGCCCATCACCTGCACGATGCTCTGTTCAGTCGTCGCGCTGACCTCGCCCAACGTGGCGCGGCTCTGTCGCACCACCTCATCCACCGTCGAGGCTTGCGCGACGCGCACGTAGATCTGGTTGATCGCGTCCGTTTTCAGGTGAGAGAGCATTTGCGCGTCCGCGAGTGGAATGTAGAAATTTGCCGCGGCCGCCTGACCTCCCTCCTGCGCCTCAACGATCCCAACGATTTGAAATGGCTCGCCGCCGATTTTCACTTCATCGTCAGGCTTGAGACCGAAGAACGCCGCATAGTGCTTGTCTACCACCGCCATGCGTGTGTCGTTCAATTGTAGAAAGCGTCCTGCCACGACCCATTGGCTGGCCCTGGCGGGACCGATTGTGGGCTGATTCACGTCCACACCCAGAACCGTCTGGTAGCTCGTCGCGCCGAAGTCCCACAACAAAAGCGCACGCATGACCGCCACCTCGCGCCGCCGTTCCCAAACACTCGCGGCAATGACGCGAAGCAAGAGCGCGGTGGCGAAGAGGAATGCGATTAAACCAACGAGCAACCCGAAGCGGTCAATCAGTGCGAACAGCGCGCCGAGTTCCGCGGCGAATGACTGTCCCGAAGAGACGATGGCTTTATCGCCCAGGATCGTCTTGACGCGCGACGCGACTTCCTCCACGCGCCTCTGGTCGGTCTTGAGAAAGAGCAGATTGGCATCATCAGGACGAATGTCGAACACTGAGCGGACCTGCGGCGCAATGTTTGCCAAGGCGCGCGCGTCCGCCAGTGGAATGTACAGGTTTGCGTTTGCCAATTGCCCCGCGCGCGAGGTATCAACCAGACCGACGATGGTGAACAATTGACCATCCAGTTCCCGGCTCAACTTCTGTGTCACCACCAGTTCCTCCAGATGGACGCGGCCGCCTTTCAAATCCCGCTTGGCGCGCGCCACCAGGTTCAGCACATCCGGCAGGCATTCTGCCAGTTCCTGCGCGGTATCCGCCTTTGCGAGAATTTCCAGCACAACCAGTTGGATCCTTCGCACCCACAGGGTTGTATCGCGCCGTCGTAATTCGATCCCGCGAAATTTCAAGGTCCCATCCTCGAAGGCCCCAAAGTATTGATTGGGAACCGGCACACGAGCGTCCCTTTTGGAGGACAGGAAAGCCAGCCATTTGTAGACACCTTCCAGTGCGATGGGGATGCCCGTTTGAGTCAGGATGGCATCCAATAACGGGGTGAAATCTGAAGCCCGCTCGAACCCTTCCTGCTGGACAAACAGGCAGTCCACGTACATGTGCAAGACTGTGAAGCCCATGTCTTCGGCCACCTCCTTGGCCTGCAACATCAGTTCGCGGCTGGTGGCAGTCACGGCCTCATGCGACTCGGAACCATTGGTCAAAAAACAGCCAAAGGTGGTATCCATGCCAAACAACTTCAAGCCGCTTGGAACGAAGATTACCTACTCAAGGTGCTCGCCTCAGGAATTTAGATGCGATTGCCCTGCCTGTTGTACGTGTGTACTTTTAGTAACAGGTATAATCCAGGCAATGATTCCTCTCAAACTTCGCATCTTTGGATTCCTGTCCTATCGTGAGCCTGTCGAATTGGATTTCACGGGTTTCGACCTGGCCTGCATTTCGGGACAAAACGGCGCGGGCAAATCGTCCCTGCTCGACGCGCTGACCTGGGCGCTGTTCGGCGAGGCGCGCAGCAAGGACAAGGACGCGCTGATCAACCTGGGATCGAAGGCCGCCGAGGTCGCGCTGACCTTCGAATATGAAGAGAACATTTACCGCGTCCAACGCACGACGCCGCGCGGCAAAAGCACGGTGTTGGAGTTCCAAATCAGGGATGGCGAGGATTGGCGTCCGCTCACCGAAAAATCCGCGCGCGAAACGCAGGCGCGCATCGAGCAAACCTTGCGCCTCGATTACGACACCTTCGTCAACGCCTCGTTCTTTTTGCAGGGCAAGGCCGACGAGTTTACGCAGAAAAAAGCCGGCGAGCGCAAGGCTGTGCTGGGCAACATCCTCGGCCTCGAAGTCTGGGAGATCTACAAGGAACGCGCCGCCGAACGCCGCAAGGAAATCGAAAAGGAAACCGCAGGCATTGATCGAAGCATTGCCGATATTGACGCCGAACTTGCGGAAGAGGAACCGCGCAAACGAAGACTCAAGGAACTCGAATCGGATTTGAAGCGGTTGAGCGAGGCGCGTAGAACGCAGGAGACCGCGCTGGAAAGCCTCAGGCGGGCCGCGGCTTCGCTGAATCAGCGTCTCGCTGAGGAAAAAGCAAGGCTGGAGGAGGAACGGCGCGGTTTGAAGGAACAGGAGAAAGGTATCAGTGATCAGTTATCAGTGACCAGTGCATTGACTGCTCAGATCGAAAGCGCCAAGAAATCACTGGCGGAGACCGAGGAACGAATCGCGGAACGAAGCAAATTGGAGGAAAATCGGAACGCGGCGCGCGAACAATTCGCCACTTTAAAGGCTGAGAACGAGTTGCGAAAAATCGAGATGGACGAACTGAAAGCGCGTATCAACCAGCTCAAAGCGGCGGGGGGCGCGGCCTGTCCGCTTTGCGGACAGGTGTTGAGCGAGGAACATCGCCGCTCCACACTGGAACAACTCCAGAATGAAGGAAAAGAAAAAGGCGACCGTTTCCGCGCCAACAAATCCAGCATGGACGCTCTCGCCAAACAAATCGCGAATTACGAATCGCAGGCTGCGAAGATGGGAAGCGCGGAGAGGGAGCGGTTGAACTTGTCCACTTCGATCACCCAGTGGACGGAACGCATCGAAACGATCGGGAATTCGGCGAAGAATTGGGAAACCATTGGCGCGAGGCGGCTGAAAGAAGTCGAAGCGATCCTTGCAAGCGAAAAATATGCGGTCGAAATAAAAAAGCCGACCGTCAGCCTGGATGAAGCCGAGCGCGCCCTGTTCCGGCTGCAGGAACAGGAAAACAACAAGAACCAGGAGGTTGGCGGGGCGCGCCAGCTGGTGGATGTGCTGGTTTCATTACGCCAGCGGAAGGTAGGCTGCGCCGCCGAGCGCGAAGAGAAACAGCAACTCATTGTTCAACACAAAACACTCGAACGCGCTTTTGGCAAGGACGGCGTCCCCGCGCTGCTGATCGAGCAGGCGCTTCCGCAGATCGAGACGAAAGCCAACGACCTGCTCGACCGCTTGAGCGACGGCAGGATGTCCATCCGCTTTGCGACGCAGGCCGAGTACAAAGATAAGAAGCGCGACGACCTGAAAGAGACGCTCGATATCCAGATCAGCGACGGGGCGGGGTTGCGCGATTATGAAATGTTTAGCGGGGGAGAAAGATTCCGCGTGGATTTCGCCATCCGCCTCGCGCTCTCGGAAGTTCTCGCCCAGCGCAAAGGCGCGCGCCTGCAAACCCTGGTCATTGACGAAGGCTTCGGCTCGCAGGACACGCAAGGAAGGCAAAGACTCATCGAAGCCATCAACACCGTGCGCGGCGATTTTGCGAAGATTCTGGTCATCACGCATTTGGATGAGTTGAAAGACGCGTTCCCGACGCGGATCGAGGTGGAGAAGACGGAGCGCGGTTCCAGCGTGCGCGTCATTTAGTCGAAGGTCGAAAGTCAAACGTCGCGCGACTTTTGACCTTCGACTTTCGACTCCTTTCCCATGCCCTACTTCCTCACCTCCACCCTGCTCTTCCTGCTCGGCCTCGGCATCATCGTCTGGGTGCACTCGCAGTACCAGATGGACATCGTGGTCACGCCCGCCGAGGCGCCCGCGTCCGCGCCGCTCATCAGCATCTGCGTGCCGGCGCGGGACGAGGAGCAGAACATCCGCCGCTGCGTCGAATCCCTGCTGGCGCAGACCTATCCCAATTTCGAGATCATTGTTTTGGACGACCGTTCGACGGATTCCACACCGCGGATTCTGGAAGAACTACTCCAAACGACTAAAGTCGCCACTACATGGCAACCACGTAGTGACGACTTTAGTCGTCTGCGCGTGATTCACGGTTCGGACCTACCCGCGGGCTGGGCCGGAAAACCCCACGCGTTGACCCAGGCCTCAGCCTCCGCGCGCGGCGACTGGTTGTGCTTCGTGGATGCGGACACTTTCGCCGCACCCGAAGCGCTCGCCTCCTGTTACATCAAAGCCATCGAGACCAAGGCCGATATGTTCACCATCATGACCTTCCAGGAACTCGACTCATTCTGGGAAAAAGTGTTGATGCCGCTGGTGCTGACCGCGATGTCGGTGGGATTCTCGCCGCGCAAGGTCAACGACCCGAAACGCCGCGACGCGGTCGCCAACGGACAGTTCATCCTCATCCGGCGCGCGGTCTACGACGCGGTGGGCGGACACGAAAGAATCAAAGACCAGATCGTCGAGGATAAGGCGCTTTCGGAGCAGGTGAAGTGGAACGGGTATCGCCTCGTCATCGCGGACGGATACCAGATGGCGCGCACGCGCATGTACACGTCCCTGCCCCAAATGTGGGAGGGCTGGACGAAGAACATCTACCTCGGCCTGCGCGACACGCCGTCCATGCTCCTGCTGGGCGCGTTCGGCGCGACGCTGGCGCTGATCGCGGCGCTGTTCCTGCCCGCCTGGCCGTTGCTGGGATTTCTTTGGCTGCTCAAAGGCGGAGGCGCGCTCGCGCTGGGAGTCATTGCCAAGTCGCTGATCGTGTGGGCGGCGCTGTTGTGGGCGCGCGCGGCCGTCAGCCATGGACTCGGCATCTCGAGACTGTACGCGCTCACGATCCCGCTTGGGGCGGGTTTGTTCGCGGCGATCATGCTCACGTCCGCGTGGAAAGTCCTTTCGGGGCAGGGAGTCACCTGGCGCGGGCGCGTCTATCGTCCAAAATAATTGTACGCACGCCAAAGCGATGGGATATACCGCCGGTTCGGGCGACAGTTCAACTGCCGCCCCAGCGGTTTGGCGCGCTAACAAACAAATAATTCAAACGAAAGGAGAAAAAAAATGAAACACATTCTGATGATCGTCACATTGGGGGCTTTGCTGGTGGGAGCCTGCGCGCCCGCGGCAACGGAGGTTGAGGCGTCCGCAGTCTGGGCGCGCACGGGGATGTCGGGCGGAACCGGCGCCGCCTACCTGACGCTCGTCAACGGCACGCCCGCGGACGATGAACTGCTTTCCGCCTCGTCGGATGTGGCCGAGGCGGTGGAAATACACCTGAGCCAGGCGGGCGCAAACGGCGAGATGCAGATGATCCCGCAAGAGTCCGTGCCGCTGGCCGCGGGCGCGAAAGTGGAGTTCAAGCCGGGCGGACTGCACGTCATGCTGATCGGCCTCAAACAGGACCTGAAGGTTGGCGACCAGTTCGAGTTGACCCTGCACTTCAAGAACCACGCCGACATTGTTTTGAAGGTGATCGTCAAAGAAGAGGCGACGGATATGTAAACCGGCTGGCTCAAAGGTTACAAGCGCGCAAAATGACAGTCGCTTTCGAAAAGACTGTCATTTTGTTTTTTGGAACTCTTTTCTCCCTGAATCGTCTACTGTCCGAAGGAGATACCAAATGAAAAAGCGAACTTTATTGATTGCCTTGCTCATCCTAACCCTGACCCTCTCCGCCTGCAAAGGAACATCGGAACTCAACGAAAACCGCGCCAAATGGGATTCTCTGGGAGTCACTCATTACCGCTTCGAACTAACGATTGGCTGCTTCTGCTCCTTCAGGGACGTCATGCCCGTCACGGTGGAGGTGAAGGACGGGCAGATCGTCTCGCTGACCGACGTGAACGGCCAGCCCCTGACCGAGGAATTCCGCGCCACGTTTGAAAAGGCCGCCACGGTGGATGGGCTGTTCGCCGTCGCCGAGGAAAACCTGTCGAACGCGGACCAGGTCGAGGTCACGTATGACGCGCAGTACGGTTTCCCCGCCTCCATCGTCGCGGACCGAATCAAGATGGCAGTTGACGATGAAATTGCTTATTACGTTGGCGCGTTCAAAGCGTTGCCGTAACTAAAAATCCAGGCTTCTCGCCTTCGGCGGAAGCCTGGATTTTACGCGCCGCTACCCCGAAAGCAGGACCGCTTCCCCGCCGCGGTCAATCTCCCAGGGGTAGATGATAAAAGCGTCCGTGACGGCGGCATAATAATCGGGACGCGCGCCGCCGAAGAGATTGCGATACGGGTTGAAGTGCAGTACACAGGTTTCGGGGAAGCCGCCCGCCGAGGAGACGCGGTTCTTCACCGCCGCCATTGTCCGCCCCGAACCCCAAACATCGTCCACGATCAGGGTCGGGCGGCCGCGCAGCAACTCGTCCGCGGGAAATTGCAGGAAGTCGGGCCAGGCCATTATGTTTGTCTTTTCGCTGGCGATCTGCGCCGGGAAGTTGACCGCCGCGGTCAGCACGTGCGTAACATCCATGGCCTGCGCCAGCAGGCCGCCAGGAATGATCCCGCCGCGCGTAATCATCACCATCGCGGTAAATTCGCGGCGGAATTGCGGGAGCAGGTGGTCAATCAGGCGATCCACATCCTCCCAGGTAACCAGTTCGCGGCGGGAATCGGGAAAAGTCATGTTTATTAATTCAGCCTTTTGGCGACTCGAAGTCGCACCAACATCTGCAAAGCCGACCTTCGTCGGCTGGCGCGCCTTAGTCAGCGAAGGCTGACTTGGCAAGCGTAGGGGCGGTTTCAACCGCTGAAACCAACATCTGCAAAGCCGACCTTCGTCGGCTGGCACACCTTAGTCAGCGAAGGCTGGCTTGACAAGCGTAGGGGCGGTTTCAACCGCTGAAACCAACATCTGCAAAGCCGACACTTCGGCAGGCTCAGTGCAACGCCTTCGTCGGCTGGCACACCTTAGTCAGCGAAGGCTGGCTTGGCAAGCATAGGGGCGGTTTCAACCGCTGAAAAGCACATTAATTCAACACAGCCGCCAGCGGAGCGGGCGCGGCCACTGGCGCAGACTGGCCCTTCTCTTTGGCCGTTTCCACGTCACGCGCCCAGATATACAGGCAGGTGTGATAGGCCGTGCTGGTGTACGAACTGACGACGCTGGCAATCACCACGAAGAAGAAGAAAATCAAAACGCCAAACGCGATGCCGATGACGGACACAGTTGTCGAGCCGCCCGAAACGTATGCCGCGCCGCCGCCAATGGCAAAACCGATGACCGCGCCGATGACTCCGAGAATGAAGCCGATCAGGCCTGTCACCCATTTGACGCCCACGGTGCTGATCCCGATCAGCAGGAGGTTGCTCTTGGTGATGTTCCAGATGCGTTCCATGCCCTTCTTGAGATTCAGGTCGTCAATCACCATGGCAGGCAGGATGAGCAACGCGGCTTCCGTCCACAGGGTTTCCAGCAAACCCGCGCCGGCTCGCACGATCGAAGCGCCAATACCTTTGCTATTCTTATTTGCGGCATTCTTGAGCAGGTTTACCACCGTCGAGACAGCCGCGAGCGTCATAATGTCGAAGAAGTCGCGCTTCACGATAGTCCAGGCTTTGTCCATGCGGCCGTCGCCTTCGGAGAGATAGCCGTAGATCAGGTAGACGGTCATCGCCGAGAACATGTAGCTGATGATGAACTGGACGAAAAGCAGGATGGCGCCCAGCACGAACATGATGACGTTGCCCGCACTGGATTCGCCGAACAAGAGCGCCGCGCCGATGATCGGGACAATGCCGATCACCGAAACCAGCGCGCCGACCACCAGCGCGTAAATGGACGGCTTGAGCAAGTCCTTATCCTTGAAGGCCATTTGCCAGGCCTGCTTCAGGAAGTTCCAACCACGACTGAACGATTCCATGTCATCTCTCCTTTTTATCCGACTCGAATGGCGCAGATTATAACAAACTTATCGGCTCCACTTCCACACGCCAGCCTTCGAGACGCAGATCGCGCAACAACGAAACGGGGTCGGGGCCGCGCAGGATGACCTGCCAGCGATAGACCCCGTCCACTTTGGCGAAGAAACACGGGACGGCGGAAACAGTGGTCTGGGAGCGATGTTCCGTGACCAGTTTCTCTTGCAGGATTTGCAGGACGCGCTTCGCTTCGGACTCCGCTTTGAGCGGGTCGCGGCGGCGACATTCCAGCCGCGCCAACCGACCGAACGGCGGATAGCCCAACTGACGACGATACTCCAACTCCAGTTTGTGGAAACCGTCCACGTCATGTTTCGCGGCGCACTGAATGACGTAATGTTCGGGCGCGAAGGTTTGCAAGATCACCTGTCCGCCGCGCGCCGAACGGCCGGCGCGGCCCGCCACCTGGGTCAACACCTGGAAGGTGCGTTCAGCCGCGAACGGATCGGGCAGGCTGAGTCCCACGTCCGCGAGCACGATCCCGACCAGGGTCACGAGCGGCAGGTCGAGTCCCTTGGCGAGCATCTGCGTCCCCACCAGCACGTCGGCCTGGTGGTTGGCGAAATGCGTCAGGATGATCTCGTGCGCGTCTTTTTGGCGCGTCGTCTCCCAATCCCAACGGAGCGTGCGGACTTGCGGCAACATGGCCTGCACGTCCGCCTCAACTTTCTCACTGCCGAGACCGTACTGGCGGATTTGGTCGCTGCCGCAGACGGCGCACTTCTTCGGCATCTGGCGCGTGTAGCCGCAACGATGGCACAACAAGTCGAAAGTCGAAGGCTTGCCCTGAGCGGCGTCGAAGGGTCGAAGGTCATTGACTTTTGACCTTTGACCTTTGACGATGGGAAGGTCAACATGAAACGTCAAAGGAATATCGCATTGGGGACATTTCAACACGGTCCCGCAATTGCGACAGAAAACGTAGGTGGCCGTGCCGCGGCGATTCAGGAACAGGATGGCTTGCTCGCCGCGCTGGAGGGTCTCCGCCAGCGCCTCGGCCAGCGGACGCGAGAAGATGCCGCGGTTGCCGGACTTGAGTTCCTCGCGCATGTCCACCACGCGGACGGGAGGCAGGTCCGAATCGGTGACGCGGTAGGGCAACGCCAGCCGCTTCATGGACCTCACCCCCGGCCCCTCTCCTGAAAGGAGAGGGGAGTCCACGGCCTGCTCCCGTTGCTCGATCGTTGGCGTGGCTGACCCCAGCACGCAGACCGCGCCGCACAGACGCGCGTATTCCTGCGCCGAAGCGACCGCATGATAAAACGGTTGCTCAGATTGGTAGTAGGACGCGTCGTGGCATTCGTCCGCGACAATGAGACCGATGTTTGGCAGGGGTGAAAATAACGCACTGCGCGCGCCGATGATGACCTTCAATTTCCCCGCCCGCGCCCGCCGCCAGGTATCGTAGCGCTCCCCCTCCGAAAGTTTCGAGTGGACGAGTCCCACCTGCCCGGGGAAGCGCGCCAGAAAGCGGCGGACGGTCTGCGGCGTCAGCGCGATCTCCGGAACCAAAACAATCACCTGTTTCCCGCGCTTGATCGTTTCCTCGGCGGCGCGCAGGTAGATTTCGGTCTTGCCGGAGCTGGTCACGCCATGTAAAAGGTAATTGGTAATTGGGGATTGGGGATTGGTGAGCGCGGCGAGGATTTCATTCAAGGCAATATCCTGCTCAACTGTCAATTCGATTTTCTGTGTACCTGTGTGCGTGTCTACCTGTGTACTTGTCCGTTCCAACGGATCGCGGAAAATTTCTGATTCAAATAGCCGTATCAACCCCCGCTCCTCCAGTTCCTGCAAGTCCGCCAGTTTGCATCCGCTCTCGGCGTAGACCCACGAGACGTTGACCGCGTCAAGGGCGCGCACGAGGAATTTCAACGCGGCCTGCCTGCGCGCCAGCGTCTGCTTTGTGCCGAGGCCGGGCAGGGACGCGTCCGCTTCCTCGGGCGTGACTGCCAGTTGCGCAACGCGGATGTATTTCGGCCTGACGCGCGGCGGAGGGAGAATAGAATTTTTCACTAAAATTCCCATCCTCGACAACTTATCAACATCCTTGCGCCAATCTGTCTTTGGCAAGTGATTATCAATCTGCCGCCCACGCAATGTTCCTCCACGTTTCATCAATAAACCAACAAGTTGTTTTTGGGCAACCGAGAACTGATCACTGACCTCTGATAACTGATTACTGATAACTGATAACTGAACATCCGCCTGCTGACTCAATCCCACCGGCAGCATCATCCCGATCATCGCGGCGAGGGGTTGCAGGTAGTGCGCGCTCATCCACTTCGCCAGTTCCATCTGCGGGACGGAGAGAACAGGCACAGGGTCCAGCAATGATTCGAGCGGCTTCGTCTGCGCGACGGAGGCTTCGTCCACCAGTTCCATCACCACGCCCTGCACGGTCTGAGTCCCAAACGGCGCGGTGACCAGCGAGCCAACTCCCACTCCCAAAAGTTCAGGCGGGATGGCGTAATCGAACACGCCGCTCACGGCGGGCAGGTTGACGGCCAGGCGGGCAAACATGGGGTGATTATAACCGTGAGGGGAAATGTACTGCGTGTTGCGTATTGCGTATTGCGTAAAGAGGCAAAGGATACTATGAGGCAAAAGACATGATGTGGCGCCAAATCTGAGTTGTGAATCCTCTGGTGATTATCTACATCGTTCATGCGCGCCAATCGTGCGGTGAACACTAATGCGTTCCCCCCGTTTGCGCGTCTTCTTCATTGTCTATTTCATGTCTTCCAAGAAATCGCGCATATTATCGAAAGTCTCAAAGTTGCCACCTGCCAGATCACATTCTACTTCGCGTTCCGCCGCCTGCCAAACTTCGGACCAGAACCATTCCTGGCCTGGCTTGACCTGCTGATTTTTCTTCAAATAATCATCCAGCGCATCACGGATAAGTGTGGACATCGGCTTGCCTTTAGTGAAAGACAAGAGTCGCAGGCGCTTGTATTGTGTGGGTTCGAGACGCAAAGAGACGGCTTGCATGGAATCGCTCCATTTTACATTTACGTTTTACTTTTCAACACCACCGCCGCGCCGTAGCCAACCACCTGACTGAAATCCCCCGTCACATCGCCCGCTTGTTTTTAAAGTGTTTCGTCGAGAGCCGCGGGATGGTTTGCCAGCCATGAACGCAGGGCATTTACGATCTGCTCTACATCTCCCAGATGGGAGGAGCAGATTTCAAACAGTTCATCCGCGCTGACATCATGGTAGAAATGAACCAGGCGGTTGCGATAACCCGCCAGTTTCGCCATAAGTACCAGTTCGCTGGCAGAGATCACTTTGCGCCTGTTCAGCACCGCGGCAATCTCCTTATATTCCGTCACGGCTTCCCCAAAACCCTTTGCGATAATATGCCTGCCCATGTCAAACAAGGCTTCCAGCGAACGGCGCAGGCAGGATTCCGCCGCCCAAACATTCCGGGAATCCTGCATGAACTCAGGCTTGGAATCCAGCGGCAGGGCGCGGAT
>Ga0210036_1002884_pt1 | contig 17578 bp, 17 predicted proteins | sample CryGeymeta201515_FD_185469 | JGI IMG/M metagenome (GOLD analysis project Ga0210036, IMG submission 185469) | Groundwater microbial communities from Crystal Geyser aquifers in Utah, USA - Crystal Geyser metaG 2015-15 (SPAdes) (version 2) | ecosystem: Environmental > Aquatic > Deep subsurface >...
CACCCCCGCAGCGCCCGCCCAAGCGCAGGGACGATCTGTTGGATGCGCCTGTCCTCGATGAAGGCAAACCGGGGGATGGGCTGGATGTTGAGGGCGTGGAAGAAGACGATGAACTGCGCGGCGCGCCGGACCTGGCGCAGGCTGCCGACGATGTGGTGGAACCCGACCTTTCGAACCTGGCGCAGGTGGAAGACAACCTGCTCGAAAATCCCTTTGAAGAAATTGAAACGCATGAACCATCGGGCGAACTGTCGGATGATCCCGTCCGGCTGTATCTGCGCGAGATCGGGCTGGTCAAACTGCTGGATGTGGACAGCGAGTTCCGCCTCTCGACCTGTATCGAAGCCGAACGCCTGCTTCTCACCTGGAGGCGGCGTCCCGTCCGCAAGGGGCTGGCGCTGGCCTGTTCGGTCTACCACGCCCTCCTCCACGAACTGGATACCTCCTGGACGCGCCTGTCTGAGGACGCGGAACGTTTGGAAGCCGACCTGCCCGACCTGGCGCTGGCTCTGGCCGAAGCCCAATCGCTTCACGCGGGATGGGAGACGGCCGCGCCGTCCTATTTGCGTTCCTACCTCGCCCGCGATTTGTGGGGCCACGACCTGCTGTGGGACAACCTGGTACGAAAGGTGTATTCGGTCTTCCTCTGCCTGTACCTGATTCCCACCCCCTATGCCGATTGGCTGCTGGCGCACATCCGCACCCATCATGCCCTGCCCGCCCTGCGGACGATGTACGCGCACCTGCCCGAGGATTCCGTCCTGGAGGCCGGGATGGACGCCGCGCATCTGCGCGCCGAGGATGCGAACCAGGCGCTCATCCGCGCCAACCTGCGGCTGGTGGTGAGCGTGGCGAAGAAGTACCTCGGACGCGGCATCCCGTTCCTCGACCTGATCCAGGAGGGGAATCTCGGCCTGTTGCGCGCCATCCGCAAGTTCGACCCGCGCCGCGGCTTCAAGTTCAGCACGTACGCCACCTGGTGGGTGCGCCAGTCCATCAATCGTTCCATTGCCGAGCAGGCGCACACCATTCGCGTCCCGGTGCATTTGTTTGAAGCCATCACACGGATATTGCGCGCCCAGCACCGTCTCACCCAGGAATTGGGACGCGATCCCAACTCCGAGGAACTCGCGCTGGAAGTGGGATACCTGCCCACCTCGGATGCGCAGGCCATCCTGCGCGCTCATGCGGAGAACAAGCCGCTCGATCCGGACATTCAGCGCCGGCTTGAAACGGCCGCCCGCCGCGTGGGGGACGCGCTCCGCTCGGCGGAAGATCCCGTCTCGCTGGATGTCCCGATCGGGGAGGACAACTCCAGCCAGTTGGAGGATCTCATCCCCGACAACGACTCTCCCTCGCCGCTGGATTCTGCCGTACGCGACATGTTGCGCCAGCAGATCCAGCATGCGCTGGAAGTCCTCACCGAACGCGAACGCCAGGTGCTCGAACTGCGTTTTGGCCTGGCAGACGGACAGGACCACACGCTGGATGAGATCAGCGATACCTTCAGGGTGACCCGCGAACGCGTCCGCCAGATCGAGGCCAAGGCCTTGCGGAAACTCCGCCATCCCATGTACACCCGCCTGCTGAGGGATTATTTGGGGTGATTTGTTACTTTTTTTCTTGTGAAATGTGACACTTTAACTAGCCACTTAAAAACCCTTATGATATACTTTTGCGTCAGCGCAAGTCTCAACTCTATATCGAGGATCCCATGCTATTTGAGTACCTTGCAATTGCGCTCCTGATAGCGCTTGCCACAGTTGTCGGTCTTATCGCCATCGGTCTTGGGGAGTTATTCGGACCGAAGCGCAAATCCAAAGTCAAGAACGAGCCGTATGAATCGGGCATGCCGTCCATAGGCCCGGGCACGCGGCGCATGCCTGTGCGCTTCTACCTGGTCGCGGTGTTGTTCATCCTGTTCGATATCGAAGTTGTCTTCTTCCTGCCCTGGGCGATTGTCTTTCGCCAGTTGGGGCTGTTCGGCCTGGTCGAGATGGCCGTCTTTATCGTTATCTTATTGGTTGGTTACGTGTACGCGTGGAAGAAAGGAGCCCTCGAATGGGAGTAGAACAAAAACTCGGCAATATGGGCGTGGTGACCACCACCCTCGAAGGCATGGTCAACTGGTCGCGCACCAGCGCCATGTGGCCGATGCTGTTTGGCCTGGCTTGTTGCGCCATCGAGATGATGTCGGCGCAGGCTGCAAATTATGATATGAGCCGTTTCGGCATGGAACTCATGCGCCCCAGTCCGCGCCAGAGCGACCTGATGATCGTGGCCGGGCGCGTGTCGCGCAAGATGGGACCGGTCCTGCGCCGCCTGTACGACCAGATGCCCGAACCCAAGTGGGTGATCGCCATGGGCGACTGCGCCTCCTGCGGCGGCGTGTTCAACAACTACGCCATCTTTCAGGGCGTGGACGAACTCGTCCCGGTGGATGTGTACGTGGCGGGTTGCCCGCCGCGCCCCGAGGCGCTCATCCACGGCGTCATCACGCTGTACGAAAAGGTCAAGGCAGACAAATTCAAGGATCTGGCCGCGAAATATGGATAACAAACTCGAAAAAATCGTCAAGACTTTGCAGGCGGACTTCGGCGCGTCCCTGGAGGAATTCCGCGGCGAGGCGCATGTGACCGTTCCCGCGGGGCGCATCGTCGCGACCCTGGAACTGTGCCGCGACCAATTGGGCTTTGAACTGCTCGACAGCCTGACCGCCGTGGACTACTGGCCGAAAGAGTCGCCGCGTTTCCACGTCATCTACCTGCTGACGTCGGTCTCGCAAAACCTGTCAGTGGCGGCGCATGTTCCCGTCAACGGCGACCGGCCCGAGGTCCCGACCGTGAGCGGGGTTTACGCGTCCGCCAACTGGCGCGAGCGCGAAGTCTGGGACATGTTCGGCATCCGCTTCGCTGGTCATCCCGATCCGCGCCGCATCCTCATGCCCACAGATTGGGAAGGCCATCCCCTGCGAAAGGATTATCCGCTCGGTTACGAAGAGCCGCAGTTCACCTTTAACTTTGACGAGATTGACGTGCGAAAGCCGAGTCCAAAGGAATAAAGACGACTGAAGTCGTCACTACGTGGTGGAAGACGACTGAAGTCGTCACTACGTGGTGGAAGACGACTGAAGTCGTCACTACGTGGTGGCCTATGTAGTGGCGACTTTAGTCGCTCGAGGCAATATGACCCAAATCGAAGAAGTATCCATCGAAGATATCCGTCATCTCGTTTCCGAGCGCGCCATCAACGGCGAGACCATGTTGCTCAACATGGGGCCGCAACATCCCAGCACGCATGGCGTGTTGCGCCTGCTGCTCGAACTGGACGGCGAGATCGTTGTCAACTGCATCCCCGATATCGGCTTCCTCCACACGGGCGTGGAAAAAAATATGGAAGCCAAGACCTACCAAAAAGCCGAGGTGATGTCCGACCGCCTCGATTACATGAACCCGATCGGCAACAACCTGGCCTTTGTGATGGCAGTGGAAAAACTGGTGGATTTGGACGTGCCGCCGCGCGCGCAGGCCATCCGCGTGATCCTGGCGGAATTGACGCGCCTCAACTCGCACCTGGTCTGGATCGGCACTTCGAGCCTCGACCTGGCGGCGCAGTCCATGTTCCTCTACAGTTTCCGCGAGCGCGAGCAGATTTTGGACATCTTCGAACTGGTCTCCGGCCAGCGCATGATGACCACCTACCTGCGTCCCGGCGGACTGTGGCGCGACGTGCCGGTCGAGTTCGAGGCCGCCGTGCGCGCCTTCCTCAAGATTTTCCCGAAACGGATTGACGAATACGAATCCCTGCTGACGAAGAACCCGCTCTTCCAGGACCGCATGTACGGCATCGGAAAACTGACGCGGGAGGACGCCCTCAGTTACGGCATCACCGGCCCGATCCTGCGCGCCAGCGGCGTGGACTGGGACCTGCGGAAGAAACGTCCGTACAGCGGCTACGAACAGTACGATTTCATCGTCCCGACTCGCACCGAAGGCGACAACTACGCCCGCTACCTCGTGCGCGTCCAGGAGATGCGCGAATCGGTGAAGATCATCCAGCAGGCGCTGGACAAACTGCCGATGGGCCCCGTCCGCTCGGATAACCGCAAGTTCGTCCCGCCGCCGCGCTCCGAGATCGGCGTGAGCATGGAAGCGTTGATCCACCACTTCAAGTTGTGGACGGAGGGATTCCCCGCCCCGGTAGGATCGGTGTATAACGCGGTCGAGTCGCCGCGCGGCGAACTGGGTGTCTTCCTCGAAGGCGACGGCGGTCCCAAGCCGTATCGCATCCACTGGCGCACTCCTTCGTTCGAAAACCTCGGCGTCCTGCCTGTTTTGGCAAAGGGATTCCTGGTCGCGGACCTGGTCGCCATCATCGGCTCGCTCGACATCGTTCTGGGAGATATTGACAGATGAGCCTGTCTGAAACATACCCGAAGGAAATCAAGCAGATCCTGGCGAAGTATCCGCCGGAGCAAAAACGTTCGGCGGTGATGCCCCTGCTCTACCTGGCGCAGCGCGAGGAAGGCTTCGTCAATAAAGCCGCCATGCAAGATATCGCCGCGCTGCTCGACATCACCGAGACCGAGGTGGCTTCCATCGTCGGCTTCTACACGCTGTATCACGACGAGAAGGCTGGCAAATATCGGATGCTAGTCTGCACGGATTTACCCTGCGCGTTGCGCGGCGCGGACAAGTTCCTCGAGTCGCTGTGCGGCAACCTCGGCATCAAGGTCGGTGAGACGACGCCCGATGGCCTCGTCACCATCGAAGCGGTCATGTGCCTCGCCGCGTGCGACAAAGCGCCGATGTTCCAGTTGCAGGGTCCCGACGGGATCGAGTACCATGAGAACATGACCGTGGATCGGACGCTGGAGTTGGTTGATGCGTTGAGGAAGAGTAATTCGTAATTGGTAATTTTGAGAAGCGGCAAATCGTATGATAAACGTTGAGAAGCAAGTCAATCAATTGCGTAGCGGCGCTTTGGAAGCGTGGGATAATGCCGCCTATTTGATAAAAGGAAAACGCATTTGGTTGGGGCTGTTTGCTCTTCATCTTGCGATTGAAAAAGCGCCCAAGGCGCATGTGATTAAGGAAACGAAAGATGTTCCGCCATTTATTCACAACCTGCCGAAATTGGCAGAAGCCGCCAATTTGGATTTGAGCGAGAGGCAGAAGAATTTGCTGGCAGATTTGAATCCTTACAATATTCGCGGACGTTATCAGGAAGAGTTGGGATCGCCCCCGCCCATGTCGGAGGTAAAGGCTCTGATGAAGCGAGCGAAGGAGATGTTTGAATGGTTGATGAAAAGATTGTAAATTCTGTTCAAAATTACTTGCAGGCTGTCCGAAAAATTGGAGTGCCGGTCAGCTATGGCGTTCTCTTTGGATCGTATGCAAGAAACCAGCAACATGAATGGAGCGATATTGATTTGCTTGTCGTCTCTCCGCGCTATGACCGCTCATGGACGCATAAAGATTGGGGAAAATTGTGGAGGGTTGCCGCTCATACCGATGTTCGGATTGAGCCAATTCCTGTTGGCGAAAAACAATATAAAGAAGATGATGGCAGTTTAATTATCGAAATGGCCCGCCGCGAGGGACAAATCATTCCCCTGGCAGAATAGGGACCTATGACACTCATCCTCCTCCGTCATCGCGGCATTCCCGGCGCGATGAAGCGGATTGAGACATTGAAGAAGAGCGTTGCGTAATCTCTCAAGTGACCTATGAGTAGCAAACCTGAATTTGATGTCGAGAAAGAAATAGCCTATTGGCGTGATCTTGCGTTCAAAGATCTCCAATTTGCAGGACGCCTGATTGCGAACGAAGAGGAAGAAATACTTTATTGTTTCTTCTACTTTCACCTCGCGCTTGAGAAGGCTTTCAAAGCGCACATTGTCAAACAAACAAAAAAACTGCCGCCGAAGACGCATAATCTTATGGCGCTCGCTGAGACAGGTAAAGTAGATCTATCTGAAAAATACGCTGATTTTTGCGGACGAATCAATTTGTACAATATCGAAGCCCGTTATCCAAACCTGTCAATTCCCTCGCCGACATTGCGGAAAGCCAAAGATTATTTTGAACAGACAAAGGAGATACTGGAATGGCTAATAGAACTATTGTGAAATCTGTTCAAAAATATTTGAAGTATGTAAACCAGCAGGGTATCCCTGTGAGTTACGGCGTTCTATTCGGTTCGCATGTGAAGAACAAAGCGCATGAATGGAGCGATATTGACGTTCTGGTCGTGTCGCCGCGTTTTGACGAGAAACAGACAGCGGACGATCACGAGAGATTGTGGATGTTCGCGGCGCGGACAAATAACCGCATCGAACCGATCCCTGTTGGCGAAAAACAGTTCAAGGAAGATAGATCAAGCCTGATCCTTGATGTTGCCCGTCGTGAAGGGCAGATCATTCCCCTGGCAGAATAAGAGACTTATGGCACATATCCTATTGCGTCATCGTGACATTCCCGGCATCCAGCAGATGGATGTCTACCAAAAGAACGGCGGCTTCGAGGCCTGGAAAAAGACAGTGACCTCGATGAAGCCCGAAGATGTGACCAACGTGGTCAAGGCTTCGGGACTGCGCGGGCGCGGCGGCGCGGGCTTCCCCACCGGCGTGAAGTGGTCGTTCATGGACAACAAGAACTGGCCGCATTACGTGGTCGCCAACGCGGACGAGTCCGAGCCGGGCACATTCAAAGACCGCGAGATCATGGAGCAGAATCCCTTCCAGTTTTTGGAAGGCGTGGCGATTGCCTCCTACGCGGTCGGCGCGAACGCGGCCTACGTTTACCTGCGCGGCGAGTTTTGGCAGGCGGCCGCTTTCCTCGACAAGAAGATCGCCGAGATGGAGCAGGCCGGTTTCCTAGGCGATAAACTCTTCGGCACGGAAACCTCGCTTCACATTTACACCCACCTCGGCGCGGGCGCGTACATCTGCGGCGAAGAGACCGCGTTGATGGAATCGCTCGAGGGCAAGCGCGGCCAGCCGCGCATCCGCCCGCCGTTCCCGCCCTCGTTCGGGTTGTACGGCAAGCCGACCGTCATCAACAACGTCGAGACGCTCACCAACGTCCCGCTCATCCTCGCCAACGGCGCGGACTGGTACAAGACGATGGGAACCGCCGATAGCGCAGGTGTCAAAATTTTTTCCCTCTCCGGCCGCGTCAAGAAGCCGGGCAACTATGAACTGCCTTTCGGCAAGACCTTCCGCGACCTGATCTACGGACAGGGGGGCGGGATCATTGACGACCGGCCGATCAAAGCCATCATGCCGGCGGGCGCGTCCTCCTCGTTTATTGTGGCGGACGACAAAGCCCTCGACACGGTGCTGGACTACGCCTCCGTCCGCACGCTCGGCGCGGACCTCGGGTCGGCCTCCGTCATCGTGATTGACGACACCGTCAGCATCGAATGGGTCATCAGCAAGACCGTCCATTTCTTCAAGCACGAATCGTGCGGCAAGTGCACGCCCTGCCGCGAAGGTAATTACTGGATGTTGAACGTGATCAACCGCATCGAGCACGGCGGGAAGAAGGAAGATGTTGACCTGCTGTATGCCGTTGCCAAACAAATGCAGGGCAAGTGCCTGTGCGCGCTGGGCGAATTTGCGACGATGGCGGTCACAACTGGCATCGAGCGTTTTCCCACGGATTTTGGTAAGTAGTAATTGGTAATTGGAGATTTAGCCATGAAAATGCTTAGTTATCGCGTACTGTTCCGAGAAGAACCAGAAGGCGGTTTTACTGTCACTGTTCCTTCACTACCTGGTTGTGTGACCTTTGGGCAAACATTGGAAGAGGCCAAGACAATGGCGAGGGAAGCCATTGAGTTATATCTTGAGAGCCTGCAAGCGCATGGCGAGGAAGCGCCAACCGACGAAGATGTGTTGGAATACACGATGACGTTGAACGCTTATGCCTAAGATTCCCACGCTCACACCGCAACAAGTTATTCGAATTCTTGAGCGAAAAGGTTTTATCCTTGATCGCTCCAAAGGTAGTCATAGGATTTATATACATCCTGACACAAAGCGAAGAGTCGTTGTCGCTTTTCATCGAAAAGACCTTCCGCAGGGAACCCTGCGAGAAATTTTGAGGCAGGCTGGAATTTCCAGTGAGGAACTCCAGGATTGATGGAGCATCTTGATGACAGATGTAACGTTGACGATTGACAACAAACAAGTGACGGTTCCCGCCGGGATGCTGGTGGTGGACGCGGCGAAACGCGCCGGCATTGACATCCCGGTCTTTTGCTACCACCCGAAGATGGAACCCGCGGGCATGTGCCGCATGTGCCTGGTGGAAATTGGCCGCCCGATGATGGACCGCGCCACCGGCAAGCCGGTGCTGGATGAAAAGGGCGATCCCAAGATCCAGTTCATGCCCAAACTCGAGACGGCCTGCACCAACCCGGTCTCGGACGGCATGGTGGTCAAAACACAGTTGACCTCCGAGCGCGCCAAAGCCGGGCAAAAAGAAACGGTGGAATTCCTGCTCACCTCGCACCCGCTCGACTGCCCCGTCTGCGACAAGGGAGGCGAGTGCTCGCTTCAGAACCTGACGATGGAACACGGCCCCGGCAAGAGCCGCTTCCTCTTCGACGAGAAACAGCGCCTCGCCAAGCGCGTCCCGCTGGGCGAACTGATCTGGCTGGACCGCGAACGCTGCATCCAGTGCGGACGCTGTGTCCGCTTCCAAAGCGACATCGCCGGGGAGCCGGTGATCGAGTTCGATGAGCGCGGCCGCACCACGCAGATCGTCACCTTCTCGGACCCCGGGTTTGATTCCGTTTTCTCGGGCAACACCACCGACATCTGCCCGGTCGGCGCGCTGACCACCGCGGATTTCCGCTTCGGCGCGCGTCCGTGGGAATTGGACGCCTCGGCCTCCATCTGCGCACAGTGCCCCGTCGGGTGCAACATCACGTTCAACACCCGCCGCGAAGCCAAATCGGATGGGAAGATCGTCATCAAGCGCGTCATGCCGCGGCAGAACGAAGGGGTCAACGAGATCTGGATCTGCGACAAAGGCCGCTTCGCTTATCACTACGCGGAAAGCGAAGACCGTCTCACCAGACCGCTGATCGCCAAAGAAGGAAAACTGGCGAAGGCCTCGTGGAAGTCCGCGCTCGACCTGGCCTCTGAAAAACTGGCTGCGGCCAAAAAGAACCTGGTGGTGCTGGCTTCGGGGAGACTCTCCAACGAAGACCTGTTCAACCTGAAATCCCTTGCCGATTTGGCGGGCGGCAAGGCCATCCTCTACACCGACATGGGCGGCGGCGAGTTGACCGCCCGCGTAGGCGTGGGGCAGGGCTTCGACCTCGGCAAGTTGGGCAAGGGCGATGCCATCCTGGTGGTTGCTTCCGATCTGTATGAAGAAGCGCCCATCTGGTGGATGCGCGTCAAACAGGCAACCGAGCGCGGCGCGACGCTGATCGTCGCCAACCCGCGCGCGACCAAACTGGACAAACACGCGGCTTTCGTGATCCGCTATGCCTACGGCGACGAAGTCACGACGATTGAAGACCTCAACGACAAGAACAAAATCGCGGACGCTTTCCGCAAGGCCGGGAACGCCGTCATCCTGTTTGGCAGTGAAGGATTGGGACTGGCGGGTTCCTCGTCCGTTGCGGCGGCCGCGGCGGATTTGCTGAAAGGGTCGGGTTTTGCGGGCAAGCCCAACAGCGGACTGATCGGCGTCTGGCCGCGGGCCAACGACCAGGGCGCGTGGGAGATGGGCTTCGAGACTTCCGACGATCTCATTGAGGAACTCAAAGGCAAAGCAATTTATGTCGCGGGCGCAGATCCCGCGGGCGACGATCCCGCGCTGGCGAAGGCGCTCAAAGCCGCGAAGTTCCTGGTGGTTCAGGATATTTCGCTGACTGCGACGGCTGGTCTGGCGGACGTTGTTTTGCCCGCGCAGGCCTACACCGAACGCGAGGGCACGTTCACTTCCGGCGAGCGCCGTGCGCAACGCTTCTATCCGGCCGTGCCGGTCACCGGCGAGGCGCGCCACGATTTTGCCATCACCTCGCAGATCGCGCGGGGGATGGGTTACATCCTCGAAGGCACGTCGCCATCCATTGTGTTCGATTTCCTGGCCGCGACGGTGAAATCGTTCGATGGATTGGACTACGCCAAACTGGCCGAAGTAACCGAGCAATGGCCGATCGTCGGCCGCGGCGACTTGTATTACGGCGGCACAACGTACGAGAACACGCAAGGACTCGGCGCACAGTTGACCAGCGCGGCGGGTCGCGGCGAGACCTATAAACTGCCCGCCGCTAAAAAGGCCAAATCCCTGCGCCCGAAGGAGGGCGAGGTGCTGGCCGTCCCGATCACGAAACTCTACGACCAGGGCGCGACCGTCGTCCCGGCGGAATTGCTGTCGGAACGAATCGGCGAGGCAACTGTGACGCTAAACCCCGCGACGGCGCGGGAGTTGGGCGCGGAGGCCGGGGAGTTGGTTAAACTCGCGTTTAACGGGACCCAGGCCGAGGTCCGCGTGAGAACCGACGAGGCTGTTTCAACGGGAGTGGCGCTCGTCCCGCGTAGTTTCGGTTTGGCGGTGCGCGAACCGGTCGCGGCCTCGGTCAAGTCCACAAAAAAGGCGAGAGGCTGATATGACTTGGGCTTTATTTTGGGAATGGCTGATCAAATCGCTGATTTTGGTTTTCGGCCTGCTGGGCGGGTTCGCGTACACCACGTTGTATGAGAGGCGTTTGATCGCGCGCTTCCAGGTGCGCGTCGGACCGAACCGCGCCGGGCCGCAGGGAATTTTGCAGCCGATCGCGGACGCGGTCAAATTAATTTTCAAGGAAGAACTGACGCCTGCAAAGGTATATAAACTGATCTTTTTCCTCGCCCCTGTGCTGACCATGGTGCCGTCGCTCATTATCGCGGCCGTCATCCCGTGGGGAACTTCGTTCACGCTGGGCGGGCGCACGATCCACCTGTACCTGGCGGATCTCAATGTGGGTGTGATCTATCTGATGTCCATCGCTTCGATTGCGGTGTACGGCATTGTGCTGGCGGGCTGGTCAAGCAATAACAAATATGCCATGATGGGCGGACTGCGCTCCTCGGCGCAAATGATCTCGTATGAACTGACTCTCGGCCTGTCATTCGTGGCGGCCATCCTGTTGGGCAATTCGATGAGCCTGGTGGATATTGTGGAAGGGCAGAAGTCGCTCTGGTTTGTGATCCTCCAGCCGGTGGGGTTCATCATCTTCTTCATCGCCACGCTGGCGGAAGTGAACCGCCCGCCCTTCGATATGCCCGAAGCCGAGCAGGAGTTGGTGGCAGGCTATCACACCGAATATTCGGGCATGAAGTTCGCGCTGTTCTTCATGGCCGAATACCAAAAGATGATCGTGGTCAGCATGATCGGCGCGACGCTGTTCCTGGGCGGGTATCGCGAATTCTGGTTCCTGAAGGATACCTTCCTGAGTGTGGACCGGCTCTGGTTCCTCGGCCCGGCATATCTTTTTATCAAGGTTGTCGTTCTGTTGGGTGTGATGATCTGGATCCGCGCTTCCTGGCCGCGCATCCGTTATGACCGCCTGATGGCCTTCGGCTGGAAGATCCTGGTGCCGCTGGCGCTGGCGGTGGTCTTTATCACGGCGACGGGCATCCTGCTGGCGGAGATGTTCCACCCGCTGTGGATCTGGAGTGTGCCTGTGCTGTCATTACTGGTTGGATTGATTGCGGTGATGGTGGTGTACCGCTCGTTGAGGAGAAAAGCCTATGAGCGTGCTTGATCCCATGGTTGAGTTGTTCCGCGGCCTGGTGACGACGTTCAAGCAATTGACCGTCAACCCGGTTGTGACCGTGCAATATCCCGAAGAGAAGCGGGAACTCCGTCCGCGCTTCCGCGGGCGTCACGTGTTGAAACGTTACGAGAACGGACTGGAGAAGTGCATCGGCTGTTCGCTGTGCGCGGCGGCCTGTCCCTCGGACGCGATCTTTGTGGAGGCCTCTGAGAACACCGACGAGAAACGCTTCTCGCCCGGCGAGCGTTATGCCTCGACCTACGAGATCAACATGTTGCGCTGTATCTATTGCGGTTTCTGCGAGGACGCCTGTCCCACCGAGGCGATTGTGCTAGGCGACAACTACGAACTTTCGTTCACCGACCGCCGACAGGCGATCTATCCGAAGGAAATGCTGCTCGAACCCGTCCCGACCGTGGATATGACCACGCCGCGTGAAGTAGAAGAAGGCGTGTTTACGCGATCGGTGCCGGAGATGAAGGATCCGCAGGATTAGTAAAAAGGGTATCAAGAGGAGTATCAATGAAACCTCAACACGTTATGCCCAAGTGGCTTGCAATGGCATTTGCACTGGCTGTGCTTTTGGCTTTTGCGCTCGTACTACCTTCAGTGTCAGCACAAGAAGAAATTCCGTCCACATCTACGGGAACAGCTATTGTGCCTACGCCCTTTCTCACAGAAGAACCAACAGAAATACCTCCTGAGACTACTCCACAACCTACAGAAATACCGACAGAGCAAGGCGAAAGTGTCCAGCCATTTAGCGCTTTTGCATCCAGTGTTCCTATGCCGCCCGACTCGGATTGCTCAGATGGGCAATGCGTATTCTGGGTCAAAGCCAGAACTGATGATGCGGGGCTACACCCTGCCTGTACCTACAGCACAAGCTATAATGAGATTTACATGGGGGAATGCACAAATAGGCAGGGGATCGTAAGTGGTTTCCGATTTCCAAATGTAACTATTCCAGCGGGAATGATTATCCAAGAGGCTTATATTGAATTCACAGTAGATGGCCCATATACCGACGAATTAAATGTAGCCTTTTATGGGGAGGCGAGTGGAAATGCTAATCCATTCAGTACAACTAGCCGCCCAAGCAATCGCCCCCTAACTGTGACATCTTCAACCTGGTCAATACCTTCCACGGATCGGTGGGAACTTGGGCAATTACGCGACAGTCCCGACCTTACCGCTATCGTTCAAGAGATTGTCAACCGGCCAGATTGGATCTCAGGAAATGCACTTGCAATCATTGTAAAGAATGCAGGGCCCGCTAGCGGCACGTACCGGCACCGTCGGGTAATTGGATATGACCGACCAGTATGGTATCCGGGTACGGAAAATGCAGCACGGTTGGTGATCAGGCTTGGATATGACTGCACTGATTATAAAGATACTCTCTCAAATATTGGCCAGGCGGTGTTCGATGTGGTCGGCGAGCAGAATTACTGCTTGAATAAATTCAAAAAACTAACCTTTATTGAAGATCCGTCTTCAGGAAGAGTTGCTTTTCAAGAGTTTGCTGAACTTGCCAGCCAAGCAAAGTATGAGGTGGATTTTACGACTATGATCTGGGATCATGACACAGGGGAAATATTCCTTGAAGGCGTTAAAGAATTATACGAAAAAGTCAAATCAAACCCGGGTGATTACCCTGATGGAATCCAAGTTAGAATACTGCTTGGACTAGAGCACTATTTTGATATTTTCGACCAACGAGTAACTGTATTGAATATGTTATATGATCTTGAAATTCCCCTCAACGGTCTAAACGGAAATTGGAAAGTAGAGGTTGCCACATACCGAAATTCAAAACCCCTTGGCGGTTTTATTCGCCCAAATACCCACAGTCATGTAAAAATCTTGATCGTGGACGGCAAAGAAGCCATTGTGAGCGGATATAATTTTCAGGATTTATATTTAGATTCATCAATGAAAGATGCCGGGATTAAAATATCTGGCCCTATTGTACAAGCTTCCTTATTAATGTTTGATGGACTCTGGGACAATGGGCGCGGGCTTTCTTGTAATGATATAGTATTTTGTGCATATACCACAACACCGCTAGCGCATCCTCAGGAAGTACTATCAATTCAACCTGCAACCAGTGATCCAGTAAATGTTTTTTCGCTTTTTCGAAATGAAACCGTAAAAACAGCCGACGACGCGATAGCACAAGCGATTCGCGCCTCAAATACTAATGTAAATCTTTTGCAAAATCGATACTTTGAGAATTATCCTCCAGAGACTGTTTGCAGGAGAATATGCTTTGACGAATGGCTCCCAGAGTCTTTCCCATCTGGACAACATGGACCTTTTCCTTATACACAAGCCATAATATATGCCATGCAAAATGGGGCGCAAATCCAAATGTTGCTTTCAGGTGACATTATTAATATGGACAAAAATGTAAATAGTTTAGAAAAACTTCGAACTCAAATCCTTTCATTGCAAAATGGAACCGATATATATTCAAAAATCACCGTGAAGTTTTCAAAAGATATTTTGCACGCAAAAGCCCTCTCAATTGATAATCAATTCGTAATTGTTGGTAGTCAGAATTTTGACTATAGCTCATTTGGAGATGACCCCAACAATATAATGGATTTGGCTGAATACAGTCTCGGCGTAGATAATCAAAATGTAGCGAATGAATTCGACGCAAAATTTGACGCTCTGTGGGAAGTTGGTAAAAACTATCTCAGCGTGACTCAATCAATCCAACAAACCATTGATCAGGCTTCGCCGGGAGCAATCATATATATACCAGCCGGGGTTTATCGTGAGTCATTGATCATAAACAAGCCTTTAACTCTAATAGGTGATAGTACCAATCAATCAATTATTGAACCACCCTTAATATCTCAGAACACTATTCAGGCTACTTCAAGCGGCATAGCGATCTCTCACTTAACAATTCGTCGCAGCAATGGTTATGGTATAGCCCTCATAGATATCTCGCCAAGCAGCCTAAAAAACATTCAAATTAACAACATCGTTTTTGATAATAACTCTCTGAGTGGAATTCTTGTTCAAGGTCTGATTCCTGGAAGCCCTATTCAATATACGTTTGAGAACAACATTTTTGTTGGCGGACAGAGTGGTTTAGTACTTAATTTACTCGAAACCCAACAGAATTCTTCCTTGGTTCGCAACAATATCTTTATTGGGCAGTCCTCCGCGCCAATAAAGATTCTTTCAACAGGTGATGGCGGCGTAGAATATAGTTATAACCTGTTTTCAATTTGCGGCTCTAATCTTGATTGTTCAACAAAATGGCATCTAGGCAATCTGGCATCCTCATCAAATACACATGACAACCTTTTTAATTTAGATCCATTGTTCTTAGATCCTGGCTTTTCCGACTATCGTTTATCGCCGTCTTCGCCTCTGGTTGATGCTGGCGACCCAAACACAGCCGTTTTCGATGAATACAACGACAGTTCTTTCAGGGTTGATATTGGAGCATTTGAATCTTTCCTGACTTTGGAGCAACTGCCTCCATTAGCAGACGACATCCCAAATTTCCCGGGGCTAATTTCAGAAATTAGCAAAAACAATATGAACTTACGCTACTTCATCAATCCAAGCAGTGATGAAGACTGGTTCCGCTTCCAAATAACGGAAGCCGGTAATCTGCAAGTTCATCTAACCAGCCTTCCCGCTAATTATGACTTGTACATTTACAATGCGGCAGGGCAACTATTGGGTAGTTCTTCGAAAGAGAAGAAAGCGGCTGAAATGGTTAAGATCAACAATGCAATACCAGGATATTACTATGTTCGAATTGTAGGCGCAGATGGTGCTTGGAATTTAAATAATCCTTATCAATTACGTTTCAGTGTAGTTAGTGCAGGTGTTCCATGAATTGTTATGCATATGCACCTCCCTTTTTGAATAGGTAAATGAAAATGAAACTCATAAATTCTGATTCCGATTCTCAATCCAATAAGCATATTGTAGTTTTATTTATAATTTTGCGCTGGTTCGCTGGCGGAATTATAGGTTGCCTTACCAGTTTTTTTCTTCTTAAATTTCTACTTTCCCTAAGAACATTGCCACCTCTTTTGGGACCTATATTGCTCGGGCAATATTTGTTGTTCTATTATCTTTTGCCGTCAAACTATCCTTTGGATTTTACGTTTGCAACAATTGACACAACGTCGATGGTTTTATATTCTGTACTTTGGGGAGTGATTGGTGGAATGTTTGCGTCTGGAAAAAGAATCCAAAGGAGATTTGGGATAATTTTTCTAATTTTGTATATTACTATTGGGTGTCTTTTATATTTATCTCTTTGGTTTCAATTGGCAATGTCTTGAGAACGACCTTTTGCTGTGAAATAATCACTTCTGCAATGATTTGATATCTAATTATAAGTTGTCAGAAAACCGCATCCCTTCAAAGGATTACCATGATCTCTGAACTAATTGTCTTCCTCGTTCTTTCCCTCGTTGCCGTTTCGAGCGCGCTCGGCATGTTGTTGAGCCGCAACGCGGTCTACTCGGCGTTGTTCCTCGTGCTGAACTTTGCCACGGTGGCGGTCTTCTACATCCTGCTCGGCGCGCCGTTCATTGCCATGGCGCAGATCACGGTGTATGCGGGCGCCATCATGGTGCTGTTCCTGTTCGTCATCATGCTGCTGGGCGCGGACAGCCTCGCGCCCGGCAAAGTCCTGCCCTGGCAGAAACCGCTGGCGGGTGCGCTCGCCTTTGTGCTGGTAGTGGAGTCTGTCTACCTGCTGGCCTTGCGCGGCGTGCCAATTGGCATCGTGACCCGGCCCATAGAATCGATCAACAGTGTGGAGTCCCTACGCGAGATGGGAATGGTTCTGTTCAACCAGTATCTCCTGCCGTTCGAGGTGACATCCATCCTGCTGTTGGTGGCCATGGTTGGCGCGATCGTGCTGACGAAGCAAGAGAAGGGAGGACAGAAATAATGGTCCCGGTAAATTACTACATCATCCTTTCCGCCATTTTATTCACCATCGGCGCGCTGGGCGTGTTGGTGCGCCGCAACCCGTTGATCATTTTCATGTCCATCGAGTTGATGCTGAATTCCGCCAACCTGGCGATGGTGGCGTTTTCCAGCGTTTTGCCAAAACCGGAAGGACAACTTCAAAATTACAGCGGGCAAATCTTCGTCTTCTTTGTGATCGCGGTCGCGGCGGCGGAAGTAGCCGTCGGCCTGGCGTTGATCGTGCAGATCTTCAAGTCCCGCCACAGCATCAATGTGGACGAGATGAACAATCTCAAAGGCTAATTCATGGAAACGACTAGCTTCCTTTATCTCGCCCCATTTCTCGTGTTCTTCCCCGCCATCGGGTTGCTGGTCAACCTGATCTTCGGCTCGCGCTTCTCGGAGAAGGCCATCGGCTGGATCGCCAGCGCGGCCTCCGGCGCGGCGTTTGTCGTCTCGGTGTTGCTGGCGTACTCGGTCTCTGTCAATCACGGCGAATTGATGCGCTGGACGATTGGCGAGTGGATCCACATCGGCAATCTACAACTCGACTGGACGTTCCGCGTTGACTCGCTTTCGACCACGATGATGCTGGTCGTTTCGGGCGTCGGGACTCTCATCCACATCTACGCTATCGGCTACATGCACGAGGACGTCCGCTTCAAGAACGATGTGGGGCGCTACCGCCGCTTCTTCGTCTTCCTGAACCTGTTCATCGCTATGATGATGATCCTCGTCAGCGGCGACTCGTACATGATGCTCTTCGTCGGCTGGGAGGGTGTGGGACTTTGCTCCTTCCTGCTCATCGGCTTCTGGTACGAGATGGACACGC
>Ga0210036_1002892_pt1 | contig 17529 bp, 11 predicted proteins | sample CryGeymeta201515_FD_185469 | JGI IMG/M metagenome (GOLD analysis project Ga0210036, IMG submission 185469) | Groundwater microbial communities from Crystal Geyser aquifers in Utah, USA - Crystal Geyser metaG 2015-15 (SPAdes) (version 2) | ecosystem: Environmental > Aquatic > Deep subsurface >...
CAAGGGATTCAAGAATCTACGTTTTGCAACAAAGCACCTTCAAATGCCTTGAAAGATAACGGCAGCATCAGAAAAGTTCTGTTGCTGCTGTCTTCTGGCAGGAAACGCGAAGAGGCATTGAAACAAGGTAGATCCTTCTACCGTTTCAGAGAAATTCCAATGAGAGAATGGACTCGAGTGTTCATTTCATTGGTGTAAATTCCAATTGAAGTTGCAGTGCCGATCGAAATTCAGCTGGACAGGGCGGTTTCCTAAGCCATAACAACAAGAAATGATATTGCGGCTTGTCCATCGAATTATGATCAGGGTTGCAACACCGACTGCAACCTGGTTTCTCTAGCTTGGAGTTGCTGTTCTGTTGGAAAATGCAGACGATGTCGAGCCAGTTCCTGGCCGTATCAAAAATACTACTTAACCAGGAAACGGTTCAGCGGATTCTCGATCAGCTCTGCACTCACACTCTCACATACCACCCAGAGCTCCAATGAACTAGATGAAGAGCCAAACTCATGCAGTAGACTTGAAAGGTGGCGATGTCAACAGACGGTATTAAAAGGATCCTACACTTGCATCCTACCGAATGTTAATCGTGGCTTTCAAATCCAACTTGCGTAAATCCGTCCTCTATGATCTCCTCATTCCCTTGTTTTTTCCCCCGCTCTCTTCTACAGTAGTAATTCGACAACCACATCTTTTTTTTTTTCAACAGGACAATAGATCTAGTCTAAGGCCAACCTGCATTCACACGAGTTTCTTGCAATAATATGATCGTACCATCTTGATGTGTACTTAGTTCTATAAACTCGAAGTGATAGATACAGTAGCAATAACTTCCTTGTCCGTGAAAAAGATGATGAATGTTGGTTGTTCCCTTTTTGCTTGCTTGTTTGTTGCGTAGAGTATTACTCCTTGATTTTGCACTGTGTTTTCAGCGGTGGCAGGTTACTCTGGTACTGGTAGGGTTTTCAACGGCAAAGCACAGCAAAATCAAAAATAGTAAATGCGATTTGAGGTATTTAAATAGTGACGTCGTACTCGTGAATCGAATCGAAACAATTATCCAACACATCATTATTATCTCCCTTCAATCACCATGGTGTTAGTCTAATAAGAGTAGTAGTACGATCGATAAAACAAAAAAGTGTTTCAGCTGTTGTTCCAACTTTACGTCTGTCCAAGTACCTCTTCCACTAACATTCAACAGCACCACAACAATCAGAGCACCTTCTTGAAGCCCTTAGGTCTTCCCTTTAGAATGGACACTGTACCTCTCTATTCTGAGCAATGCTTGACTTTGTTACGACAAGCATTAGAACGGGAGAAATCTCAAGCCAGTATACGACCAGTGAACAATCTTCCACAAAAGGACGATAGTTCCGACTCGGAAAACGACCAAGAAGACATCGAGTCTTCCTCAGAATCCTCATCTCCACATGAAGACGACCAAGAAGAATCTAAAGATGAATCCCCTGCCAATGATGCTATTGCCACTACCAGCAACAACAACAACAACAACAACAACAACAACCAAAACAACACTCCTCCCGCACAGTCCACCAAAGCACCCAACACTACCAAAAAACCAAAACCTATGCAATCTGAAAAGGAGCGACAATCGGCCCTCAAAAAACATTTGGAAAACATGAATTGTCATGTTCTTCCCATTCACGATACAGAAGCACTGCATCTTTCGACCAATCTACTCTCTCCCCACCATCCAAAAGCCGCCACGAGTATTGCCGAACGTAATTATGTTCCACCTGTCAGTCCGTGTCAAGAATATATCAAATTATGCGAGGCATTACAGACACAACAACAACAACAACAACAACAGACCGTACTGGTCCTGTTGTTACGGAGTGGACGGTTCGCTGCAGGAATATTTCGAGGATCACAGTGTCTCGTTCATCGAGCCTGTCAGCGATATACCGTTCGGAAAGGACAGGGCAAAGCACAATCGGCACAAGATGGATCCCGACGTCCAAAATCAATGGGAGCTCAATTACGACGAGCGGGAGAAGAAAATTTACAACAAGATATCCGTGATACCATGCAAGAATGGAAACCCCGTTATTTCAGTGCACCAACAAAGGATCATAACAAGAATCAAACGTGTCTCATTCTAGTATCGTGTCCCAAGGGTATGACAAAATATCTATATGATGCCATTGATCCATCTATGTTTACCAAACAAGATCCACGGTTACGACGACTTCCACTGGATGTGGGACGACCAACGTACGACAGTGTTTGCCTGGCATATCAAGTCATGATGACGGTACAGATTCGACACTGGTCGCCGCCGCCGCTATCATCAACATTAGCATGCATCGCCACCGAAATGGATGGCAACGAAAATAAGCCACAGCCATCTACGAACGTTGCCAAGGACGAGCCATCGAATGTTAGACTTCCACCTTTCAAGAAGAAAGAAACGGACATTGTTTTTCCACTCACACCGCTGCACGAAGCTTGTCAAAGTGGCAATACAGAATTGATTTCGGAAATGCTAGCAGAACCACAAAAATCCATGACTATTCCAGCATCGGAAGATTTACCCGAAGAATCTCTAACGGTGACACAAATGATCAACCGTCGAGTTGGACCCGACTTTTGGACATGCCTTCACTATGCAGCAGCAGCAGCTGCTAGTAGTAGTACTACTACTACTAGTAGTAGTAGTACATCACAAGAACAATCCAATGATGGAAAACAGGTAGATTATGAAACATTTGCATCTTGCACAAAAATGCTATTGGTTGATGGAAAGGCAGATCCGGGCATTGTCGATATTAAGAATCGACCACCCTACTTTGTAGCTGCACACGACAAGATTCGTGATGCCTTCCGTATGGCTCGAGCGACCTTGGGAGAAGACTACTGTGCATGGGATGACGCTGCCAAGGTCGGTCCCGCATTGACACTTGATGACATTCAAGCCAAGAAAGAACGAGAGGCAGAAAAGAAACGCATCAAAAGAGCTCGACAAAAACAAAAGAAAGCTCAAGAAAAAGCCGAAGCAGAACGAGATCAACGTCAACGTGAACAAGCCGAGATGGCACGCAAACAAGAGGAAGATGCGAAACGTGTCCGTGATGGCTTGCAACCAAAAACAGCAGTGGTGGGAGGCACAGCTTGCGATTTTTGTCAAAAGGTTGTAAAGGGAAGGAAGCGAAAGGACATGTTCAGTCGTTTGCAATACGTCTACTGCAGTGCTGATTGCGTTCAGAAGCACAAGCGTGAACTTATGGCAGCGGCTGCCTTGTCTCGTTTTGGAGGTTGAATGGCGGGGTCTTGACGCCGACATTATTGGCAGCTTATCGTTTTCTTTGTTGGGCGGTATTCTACTTGTAAGCGTCTATCTCCTTCCACGTTAGCTAGTACTAAAAGAGTGTGTTTCATGTTGAATTGTTTCAACTAGGCGCTCATACGCGATATTGACACTGGTCGTCGGAAGCGGCCCTCTCGGTTGTCTAGGCTCGTTGCTCACTTTATAACGCAAGAAAACGAGCCAGAAGAAGTCTCAACGTAAACATAAATCTATTATACCACTGAAACAAATGCTATCTCGTAATTTCGGCTGTTTTGCCATTCGCCGTAGTATTATCTTTGTTCGGCGGTCAAAAATACTACATGTTTCTTTCATCCAAAGATGTCCTCACCCATTATCTTCATTTGAGCAACAAGAAACTGTCCTTCGGTTTTTTGCAAATTGTGCGACAAGGAGGCTATCGGCTGGTTCGCAAGGATTGCTCTTTGGGTCAGTGTTTGCTAGTGTGGTATGGAGGCTATCGACTGATCCAACCCCGGCGGTGGTAATTGGCTCCGCTGATATACCTTCGATTGCATTTCCAATTAGATTTACGGGCATGCCAACATTAATTTTTTTGTTCTAATAGAACGTCTCGAAAGTCTTCGTCATCGTCAAGCAGCAGACCCAATCCAAGCACTGCATCTTCTTGCTTCCCTTCTTCTCCAAAGAAGGCCGTGTCTATATATTCGTATTCTTTCGGTGCCGACCCCGTACTGCTTTCTCCTTCGTCGTTGCTACCAGCATCCCCTGTAGTGTCTCTCAAAGAGGCCGTGTCTATATATTCGTATTCTTTCGGTGCCGACCCCGTACTGCTTTCTCCTTCGTCGTTGCTACCCGCGTCCCCTGTAGCGTCTCTCAAAAAGGACTTATCTTCGCATTCGTCCTCTTTCATTGTCGACCCCATACTGCTTTCTCCTTCGTATTCGCTATCACCTTTCCCTGCAGCATCTCTCATCGATTGCGTACCAAACATCGCTTCCAATTCTTGTGATTCTTCCCTGCGTTTTCGTTCGTTGAAGAGAGCTCTTTTGACCTTGTTGTAAATCAACTTACGGTCGCTGGGATTGGAAAAATGGAGTTGGTACATGTCATCAGCCACGCGCATAATAAATCGGCCTCCTCTATGGACAATCTTGTCGATAATATTTTCCTTGACCAAGACATTGCGATTCTCGACAAGTGCTTCTGCGTACTCAATGTAATGTTTCTGAACCAGATCTCGATATAGATTCTTTTGGCGGACAGCGTTCGTTTTTCTCCCTCTGCCAAAGACAGCATCCAATTTGGTGAGCTTGATATGCGTGGAGGTTCGAGTCTGGATTCCCGTACGCGCCGACGAGGGTTTTTTCTTGGCAGGCTTCGTTTTTGATAAACGCGAGGATGATGCCACCTTTGTCGTCTTTCGCTTTTTACCTTCAACGCTGGATCTGGGTCTTCCTGGCAATCTTTTAGTAGAAACTTTTTCATCCTGGATATCCAATTTCTTCTTCGTAGATTCTACCCCCAATTTTATGGGCTCTTTGACAGAGGCCCGAGCACGAGCTGAAATCTGGTTGCCACCACTCATTCCCTGCTTGGTGTAGAGGCTACGGGCTGTGTCTGTCTGGCAATTGATAGCTGTCCGTAGCTGAGCCTTGTGTAAGCTTTTGAGTGTCTTGGCGCCGTGTCGACGGGAGTTGTCACTTTCTCGGCAATTGCCTTTTCGTTTGTTTGTTGTTTTAATAGCGTTTTGATCGTTCTTGTTCCTGGTATTGCTTTTGGCGTCCACGCCTTCTTGTATATCTTGACGGATCGAAGCATTGGGGGCACGCAATGGTTCTCGCAGGATAGGACCCGAAGAAATCTTCTTCATGCCTTGGTCTGGCTGCTTTCTCACGGTTTCAGTCGACTCCGTCACGTCATGTTCTTTGAAACCTGCAGCAGCACTAGTGTTACTTACAGGAGCTGTCACCAACGAATTTTTCGGGTCCCTATCATCAATTGCTACTGCAGAAGTGACAGAGACTTTTCCCCCTTCTGTATTCGACTTCTGTACAGTATCCAGCGAGTTGCTTAGTCCCAGTTTCCCCATTGAAAAATTACCAACGTCGTCACTTTTGTTCACTGAAGTATCATTTTTTTTACCTACTAAACGAAGCCTGGATGCTTTTGGAAGAGTTCGAATGCAATTGATTGTTGCATTTGAAACGTCATCCACGTCCGGCCCAGCAGCAGCTTCAGCTGCTTGAACAAGTTTCTGCTCCAACACGAATTCTTTGGTACTGGACGAATCGTGTTCGTTTCCTTTTTGTGGTGTGACGAATCGGTGTGATGTCGCGGTAGGTTGTAATGGTGATGTTGCTGTAGGGGGGTCATATGCCATAATCGCAAAGGAACCAACTCCCTCGGTCGTCAATTTCAACGTCGTTCCTTGATTGTCACACTTGGTAGGCAAAAAGTTGATGCTGTGTAGTACCATGCCTGCCTTCACACCAGTGATATTAGCAGCATTAGCATTAGCATTAGCATTAGCATTAGCATTAGCATCAGTCAATCCATCTCTTCCAATGCTGGCAATAGCCCATCCAGTATCACACGATTTCAAAACCATGTCAAATGTTTCCCCCCCTTTTCTTATTCAACGTCACTGTAGCGACATGTTGTTTCTTGCTGCTATCTTTGCAAGTTTCGATACTATCAGTATCAGCAGTATCAGCAGTATCAGTATTCTTCTTCTTTTCGTTCAACGAGTTGTTCTGATTATCCACCGTGTTTTTCTTCATCGACGGCACTGCTGATATGTTCTGTAATTCAACGATTACTATTTCTTCTTTTTCTTCTTCTTCTTCTTCTTCTTCTTCTTGAACCTGTTGTTTGGATGCAACGGATGATTGTGTTGTACTTGTATCGTTTTCATCTTGCCAAAAATGAAAATTCGTTGTTGGTAAATCGTAATCACGCCATATGCGTTCCAGAAATTCTTCGGCCGATTCTTCTTCTTCTTCTCCTCCTTCCTCCTTTCCTTCATCATCATCATCGTTGATATTGTTGTTGTTGTTGTTGTTGTTCCCTTTTTTTTCGTCGTTGACTTTCGTTTGACTTTGTTGTTGTTGTTGTTGTTGTTGTTCCAGTTGTAGTAGTAGTGGTTGTTGTTGTTGCGGTGATGGTGATGATGATGGTGATGATGGTGATGATGAATGACGGGTCTGACCGCAACAGCCGCCTCTACTAGCAGCAGCAGCAGCAACAGCAGCAACAGGAACAGGAGGAGGAGGAATTTCAAAGACGGACGTCGATGTAACACAGTCCGGAGAAGAAGGTTTCGTAGTTGTCGGAACAACGATTTGGATTGGTTGATTGTTGTTGTTGTTGTTTTGGTAAGTAGAAACGTCCCGTGATACAATTGTTGTCATTGGATTGTCTGTTTCATGTCTTCGTTTCTTGATACTATCATCATCATCATCATCACCATCATCATTGTCCGGTTTGGACGATAACGATGACTTTGTCATTTCAGGATGAATGCTTTTCTCTTCTGTAATGTTTGCTGCAACAATCTGTGTTTGAGCATTATTATTATCTTTGGTTATTAGCAGTGTCTCGTGTGATTGTGATTGTGATTGTGATTGAGAAAGAAGAAGACGACGACGACGACGATAATAATATGGAATGACAGCATTCTTATTCGTAGAAGAATTAGTATAAACTCCGTACTCGTTGTTGTTTGGTTTTGTCCATGTTGTGGTTCGTGTATATACATTGTAATAATAGGTTCGACCTGTGATGGGATCGATAGCATCTTTCCAAATGACATGTGATTTATCTGCATTTTTTTGTTGATGAAATAGTGGTAGTGGTGCTGCTGCTGCTGCAATCGTTGGTTGTGTCACAGGAACAAGCATTCTATTGTTGTTGTTGTTGTTGTCTACAACTACCGCTTTCTTCTTGTTTGGTATTGCCACCACTCGTGCGAATGCATGATGAGGATGATGAGAATGATGAACGAGATGATGATGATGATGATGATTTAGAGTGGACTGTGGATACTGATGATCATGACTATTTGATAATAATTCGTCTCGAACTGTTTTACGTGACTGTAGATGCTTCATGTTTGATGATGATGATGATGATGATAATGATGATGATGGTGGTGCCGGTTTCTGCATCTCATCATGATGAGAATGAAAGGTCATTTTTCGGAGTTATCAAGAATTAAGATTTGATCCGATTTTTTTTTTGGAAGCAAATCCGAAATGAAAATCCTCAACACGAAACGTTAGCGTAGCGTAGTAGGCTTTATGAGTGACACAACTCAGAGAGAGTATATTCAAACTACTACTATTGAAACGTCGTTGGTTAAATACTTGAGAGAGATGGATTATCACTTGTTGCTTTGCCTACTATGGTATGTTTTCATTATTTTTCCCTGGTATGCATTTATGTCCTTCGTTTCGTATCCTGTATGTATAAATGAATAAGCGCGCGGTCATCTCATCAAGCATCATTCGAAACAACGAACAAACAAAATTCGAAAGCACACGAATGAGAAACCAAACAAATTCTGTCCCGGCATTTTGCTTTCACGGATCCAATAATAATCAATCAATACACCACCCGGGCACTATTTATAACAGGCAAGTGAATTTGCGTACATAGATCATCATCATGATGAGAACAACTACGAAAGCAAAAAAGAGAAGGAAAGCTACAGTACAAAAACCGAAGTTTATTATTTTTTTACGTGCCGCAGTCTACCATAGCTAGTAGACTAGAGCAATTCCGTTCCAATTTGCAATCACACAGAATCAAAACAAACAAAAACTGCATACACCAACAACAGCAACAACAGCAACAACAGCAACAACAACAACAACAAGTGCACTTGATAAAACAAACCAATTACAGAATGACAGTCGAGAAAGAAACTACATCATGCTATACTACTACTGCTGCTGCTGCTGCTGCTGCTCCTTCTTCTTCTTGTTGTTGCAGTTGCAGTACTATTCCTGATAGTGTTGCCGACAGCAGTGGTTGTTGTTCGTCATCACTACCACCACTACTACTTGTGGAGAAGAGTCCCTACCAGAAGGTTCTCATTGTTGATGACAACACAGCAACAACACCAACGACAACAACAACGTCATCATCAACTTTATCTCCTAGACTTACTACTACTACTACGAACAACAAGAACAAGAAGAACAAGAAACGAACGATTGGTTATGCTATTTGTGAATCAAAAGACCCGCAACATCGAAAGACGGCTATACTGTGGTTCTATCCACTGTGCACTTCCAGTTTGATTGTCGATTCGGCAGCCGAATCTGGTTCTTTTGATACGTACAAAGCAAGTATCATTTCGGTCGATCGACCTGGTGTGGCAAATACTACGGATCATCATGATCATCATCATCATAATAATAATAATAATAGTGCTGCTGCTGTTGCTGTCGAACGTATCGAACAGCACGCCATGGATGTCATGGCTGTACTGGCACACCACAGCGACATTGAGCACGTGTACCTGTTAGGTGTATGTCTCGGTCATCCGTTTGCTGTTCAGGTTGCTCGACAGATACTACTTTTGCAGCAGCAGCAACAGCAACAGCAACAAAGCAAATACAAACTCATGGGAATGACCTTCGTTGCACCCTTTGTATCGACAAAATGTCCTCATGCTTGGCGTGTGGCTCGATTGGGTGCATCTGTACCATCGTTGGTACTCAGAATCGCTACCAAAACATTGACATGGATCATGTCTGCTTCCATGGCAACGGTTCTAACAGCCGCACAGTTGAAAAAACTTATCACGGACGAAGAACAGAACGAATTTAAATGGAACCACGAAACAGATTTTGAACGTGCCGTTTCAATGGCGTTGCGAATGAATGATCTGTCACGCAACGCTACAGCAGTGGAGGCACAGTTAGGAGCAGATCCATCGTGGCAGAACCTTTGTGACGAATTTGCCAAAGAAAATAATTGCTGGGGTTCCAACAACAATGACAGCAACAATGAAGCAACAACAACAACAACAACAGAGAATACATCATCTACGATACCGATTGTCATACATGCCTGTCGTGAGGATATTGTGACACCTTTAGAATCCGTTATATGGGTTGCACGCCGCTGTTATGGTGGTGACACAGTCGTATCAATCAACGAGAGAGTGCATTCACACGAAATCATGACCATGCTAGGAGGTCCTCCAGGAAATCCAGTGATGATGCATGACATTGCGCGCAGTTGGGGGTTACTTTAAAATGTACAGCATTGCATTGTTCGAAATTTACGGCGATGGTGTAATTTGACACTCGCCTGCGCATGCTCGGGCGGTCTGCAGCTTTCAGGAGCAAGAGTCCCACCAAGGACCAAAAGAGGCATTTCAGAGGAGAGAATGGCCATTAACATACTCTCTACTGTACTCTGGATAAATAGTTGCAACATTGCTGCAAGCACTGCAGAGAGCGAGAAGGCTACTTTCCCTTCTCGGTCTGCTGAAATGTTGGCGGAGGATGCCAGTTAAACCTTTGCTTGTGAAATTGCATTCAATGTATCATTAATCACTGCTGACCAGAACGTGCTATTGTCTTACCAGGTACCTACCAGTACTCTCTGGCTGGGAACACAAGTTGAGGATTAATGACATTGCCAACCGCCCACACAATTGCCAATCGAGTTTATATGGTACTGGTAGGTAGAACTCATCACAGAGAAAGATGGACAGTTCACTATGCGAACCGTTGATCCAGGGAAGCGATGCTTGTTTAAACTAGAAAGTCTCTCTCGCTTCACCGGCAAACCGAGGCTGACGTGACAGTCTGGCGACTGTGAAAATAATGCTCGAGGAAAGAACCATGTCCCCGTCAATAAATTTCGGTTGATGAAGATGGCTTTTCGCCCAAAAAGTGACTACCGTAGTCCACGTCAAAACTTCGAGTCTTGAAAATCTCCCTTACATAAATAAAATGATGAAAATAGGTACGGCGTAAATACTTCTACTTCAATTGCCTGGTGTACTTACAATAAAAATAAATGGAAAGAATTATGTACAGTAGTACCAGTAATCTTTTCGTGGACTACTATCAGTACTGGTACAGTACTACCATAGTACACTACAAGCGTGGCTACTTGATGAGTACTACCATTCGTAGAATGGTACCTGGTACCAGGTACCACTACCTGGTACTGTACCTGGTACTGTACCCTAGTACAAGTTACTACAGTAGTAGTACCTGGTACTACGGAGTAGTACCCCCCCTGGTACAGTAGTGGGTACAGGTAGTACCCACTACTACTAGTAGTACCACTACTACTTGGAGTAGTACTGTGCTCCAGTACTGGTCCTTCAAACCGTTTTTATGCGGCAACTATGGTATGGAATGTGCCAGATTTGACTAGGTCTACTGGAAGTGTCAGCCACAATAGGATCCCACCAATATCCACGCTAGTAGATTCGTCGCTGTCAACCGCGACAAAGAAATTTGAGTTTTCATTCTTTTCTTGTCTCCCCGCGATCTCGACCAAACCGGTTTGCTTGAACCTTCCCTCTCTCTTCATGAAACAAAACAGCCGATAATGGCAAATTTCCCTTCCAAGTCCACCCGCGTTGTTGCCTCTCAATCTGTGGGAAATAGTTCTGAAAATATCGAACGGCGAATCCCGACCGTTGTTGGACAAAATTCAGTGATTCAAGCATACACTGACAATGCCTTTCTTGGCTTGGGAGATCGCCCAACGCCACTCACTTACTTGCTTCATTCTACTAGGCCGCAGAGAAGACCACTTGCCCCAACTACAGAACATCGCAAACAAGGAAGTGGGAGCGACAGCCGAGTCTATCCTGAATAACGCCCTCGACTTACCGCCAAATCTCTTTGACTGGCGAAAAAACTCAAAGAGTATCCGAAAAGACGAAGACGAAGAGATGGTATCTCTCAAGCTTTTTCAAGAAAAAGCACGGTATCCACGTTTTCAGCAGAAGAGTAATAGCAAAACCAAATTCACGCTAATCAAATAAAATGCACAGTCATTGATCATACTCGCCCTTTTTTGTTTCTCTCAATGTGTTGAAATGCTGTATAATACGATAGTCGTGTGCGGTATAAAGACAGAATCGCTTTATTAGCTACGCTTGTGTTGCAGCCTGACGAGCCGGGTCTAAACTGCCATGGAGGTTTCAGCTGGGATATCGCCGGAGAGCAAAGATTCCTCAGGCATTTTGGCAAAATACCATTCGGCTTCCGTAATCATGTCACCTTAGGTCAGCCGCCCTAAAGAAACCCGCAAATCATATCACGTGGTGGTGCGTATCGTCGATCGGGAAAGCAATTCCTGTACTCGTGCGAGCTTTAAGCTCAAAATCCACCGGCTCGTTCTCAGTTCCCGTGCTACTTGTGCTCGCAGGGTGATATCGAGCGCTGGTGCCTGACGGCATTCCGTTTTGAAATTTCATGAAGAAAGCGGTGCTGACCCCAAAAGACACGACACCCACCAGCATAGTAGAGTAGCTAGCGATTGCCATGACAAAGGCTGTGGCGAACATCGTCGGCAGTAGGAGAATGACGCAGCCAATCGTCCCAAGCGGGATGCGGTAGGGTCTCGGCACTGTTGGGAGGTGGTGAAAGTTGAAGGTGTGAGACTCGAAGTAGACGGAGTAGCCGAAGTGAAATACTGCGGTTTGACCTTACCATCCGGTTTGGTTATCCGTAACTTGATAAAGGCTGCATATTCCAAAACGAGGGAAACGCCATAGTTGAAGTTCAACATCTCTACGAGCTGATCTAGACGAGCTGTGCAGAAGATGATGACAATGATGGTAGCTAGAATGATGGCATTTGTCGGCGTTCCGTGTCGACTGCGGACTCCCAAAAATGACGGAAGGAGGCCTTTGTGGGCCATTCCATGGAGCTGAAAGACGTCGCTACTCAGCTCTGCCTGATACAGTGCTAGATTACTAATTCCCGCCGAAAACACTAACCATTTCGCAAGCCACGACCCGGCAACTTGCTGGGCAATAACTGTCAAATATCCATCATCCCAGTCCTCCTGTAGACCCTTTGAAGCTCCTATGGCAAACAAAAGAGGAATGAGGTATCCAGTAACGGTCATGATCCAAGCAAGTGTAAGCGCTCGAGGAATTACTTTTTCAGGATATGGTCCTACTTCCTCCGCAAATGCACTGGCAGAGTCAAAAGAATTCAGATTCCAAAAGAGATTGTTGGCAAAAGGTCGGACCATAATACCTCCAATGGCAGCACTCGGAAAGAAACCACCTGATAAATCATAGTCGCTGGAATTGCTAAATTCCTCCGCTGTCAAAGAGGGCATTTCCAACCATCGGCTGGGCTCCAGTTTGTTGCAGCTGAAAATGACGAGAAATAGAAACGGGCTCATCGCCAGAATGCCAATGGCGATCGAGACGTTGCCGACGATCTCGAGTCCCCTCCAAGTCATGTAACCCATTCCAACAGCAAACGCAGAAAAGAGGAGAAACCGAGCACCAGGATGCAGATCATCCAGGTTGATGAGCGAGGCCAGATAATCCAAAAAGAGCACAGGATAGATCGCGTTGTCTGTTGCGCCCGAAACCCACGACAACGAACCGTTGAGCCAGCCAGCATATTTTCCAAAGGCTTCCTCGACCCACACTACTCCCCCACTGGCATCTGGATACGCACAACTCAGCTCTGCCGTGATGAGACTCTCTTGCATGCTCCATACAAATGGCATTATCGTATAGAAGAGCAACGCATAAAAGTTCCCGCCAGCTTTGACACTCTCTTCGACGCCGTATGGTCCTCCAGCAACCACATAAAAGATAAGTACTGATAGTGGCCAGACGGACAGTGTCGGGGCAACGCTCGTATAGCCGTTATCCAACGAGGTACTTGCTGATTCCGATTGGGACAGGGACTCCTCTTCCACGTGCATGTTGTTGATATTTGCAAGATTTTCTTGACCTCGTTCATTCTGCAATGCCGTCTCTTGTTCCATAATACTGTAGACTGTAGAGTAGTAGTATGCAGCTGTCTGTAGCAGCACCAAAATTCTGCACACTTTTCGACGCTGCTCCTAGGCAACCAATCGCTTTGTGGTACCAGGTAATATCTAATTTCAAACTTGTTGCAAATTTATACTGGTACCGTATTTCGAGTATTCGATATTGCAATTCTGCTCTTGTACAAGGTATTGAGTTCCGCGAGAAGCTTCGTTGGCGTTGTGTCATTTTTGCTTTTTCTGCCTTCGATTCTAACTGAAGCAGAGTGAGTTTTGCAGAAGTAGAGTTATTATTAGGGGTAGGTAAACAGAGCAGAAGATTGAGGAGGTTCGTAACGCTAGTACTACTATCGTACTACTCGAGTAGCTACTACTAGCGTAGTCTAGTAGAGTACTACAATTCGTACTACTAGAGGTCAGAAGCTGATCTAGGCACTCTACTTGGAGTACTCAACTGGACATTGAATAGGAGGAATCGATCTTAGGCCAGACAGAGTATACGTTCCTGCAGCGTATGACTATTCACTATTATGGTATGCAAGATTTTATTTATGACAAGCTAGCTTGCTGTATTACAAGCATTCTGGTGCGCTCTGTATTCTGGAAATATTCGGAGATATGGCTCCGTCAATTGTGCCTTTTGCTGAATGTAGACAGCTCGCTGCGTCTCCGCGGTCAAATCAGGATCAATGCAACCGTTTGCTTCTAGCCAAGAGTACAAAGGATTCAAAAGAACATTAGACCATCCATTGATCATGGCAAAGTTGCAATCAAAGCGTGTATGGTGTAAGTGGTGCTCTTTCATACCCAGAATGAGATGTGCCGATCTCAGTACTTCTAAACACACCGAGAGCCACTCTCGATGTTTCCAAGTGTTATGTGCAGCAGCGTGAATCAACTGTACGTGCATACCAGCCGTGATAAAAACGGTCCAGCCGAAGGCCACGCACGGAGAGCCGATGCTTCCCGTAGCACACAAGCCAAGATAGATCCAAAAGAAGGGGACTGTTAGTAATCCAGTTGTCAAAATCCCAGAATCTAGTATATCATCGTGAAGCCAATTGTGCTGCACGGCATGATGTCGTTGAAATCCCCATGCCGCTTGCTCAACCAAATCTCTCCAAAGTCCCTTGTCTTTCTGTATGTGGATTTTGATGGTATCCAGTCGCATATGGACTAATCCTGTGACCAAGTCGGCAATGAAATATGCCACTATAAAAGCCAAAAAGAAATTGAATGGTGACAAGGTGGGATCTTCTGACTGTCTGTCTTTTACTAACCTCAGGACAGAGTAGCCACAAATCCACGGCATTGGTAGAACAAGAAGGGCCCGACACAAAGAGCTGGGGTTTGATAATAACTCCAAAACAGGTTTCTGTCGAAAGCGATCTTGAGCTTTTGCGTACGCATCCGTTTGTCGTTTCTCAAATTCGTGGATTGTACCCTGGACATACGCGTCGTCCATAAGAAGCATGGAACTTGGTGAAGATGATGCCATCTAATCAAGAGTAAGAAGCGACAACTGCGCAATCAATTCCAAGTGGTTTTTGTTCGGTAAATGCCAAGTCGACATTAGACATTGGAATCAATGAAACTTCTGTCTGCATCAAAAGATTGAGCAGTCCCGCGCTGTCAACAGGTGGCTTAGTGTTACAATAGACCTAATATTGTCCAGTACCAGGGACCTGGTAGGGTCTACTGTATTGTGTAACAACACTGGTCGATGCTGGTTGTTGAATTCCGTCCGTATTGTTTGAAGTTTGAAGAAGGAAGCAAACCTGCAAACCTGCCAGTACGAGTTTTAAAGGAAGTCCGGGACTGAAGACTGGGTAAGTCACGAAAGGTGAGAGGAAAGACGCAGCTTTGCCCTTTACTCTAATATGTACCAGGTACTACCTGGTACGACGAGTAAATTACAATAGCTCACCATCACGAGAGAGAGAAATGGCCTACAAAATGTTGCCGACGGCAGGGAATGTCCCTTATTCTTCGCCTTTATAACGTGCTTATTTTGTTTTGCTCTGGGCAAGGTATTCATTGGGATCTACCTTGGACCATGCCAAATCAAATTGTGATGGAAGAGGGCGTGACCAGGAGATCCAGTTTGTGACACTCACTTCTTGCCATTTTTGTTCATCTCTGTTGTGCAAGTAAAGTTTTAAACCATTCTTTTCAAACAAATCAAAAATGGGTTCGAGTTGGCCCGCACTGCGACATATCTGTAATCTTACGTAAGTCATTTCCATGGCTGCGTAGTTAATGGTGAGTTTAGACAGATATTCGAGTCCCCCCGTTAGCGCCACACACTCCGAACCTTCCACGTCGACTTTGAGTGCAACGTGTGAGCCAGGTGCAGGTAAGTTATCTTGAAGACTGTTGAGAGTGACTCCTTGGGCGTAATCTTTGCCCTGGATTCCTTCTGGAGGATTGCTACTGTCAATATCTTGAATAATGAGAGTCCCATAATTCAGCTCTCCTGGTTTCCGGACCGCCCTGGTAAAACCCCTTAGATTAAAGGATACCCATTTTGTGCTATCTGTAACGGCAGCTCCATAGAGTGTGATTTTGCTGTCGCCGGTCTGGAAAACGTGCGGATTTTTCTGGATAGTTTGGCAAATCTTTTCTTGATTGGCAGCAAATGGCTCAAAGACATACACCTGCACATTGAGAGATGCTGCCGCAAATAACGAATACATACCAATGTTGCCTCCCATATCGAAAAAGTGTCTCGTTTGGGAACTTTTCATGGCCTGCAGAAATGAATGCAAAACGTCACACTCGTAGCAACCATCACGGGTTATATAATCCGAGACGATTTCCTTTCTCGGGTCATGTGTGCTCATATCGAATTGGTGGGCGTTGTCTTTGTTGAATCTTATTGTGGTCAGGTACTCGGGTGGCTGTTCTACCATAGAGGTACATGGGATAATGGTTGCGTGGTTCTTTGGCTCGGCTGCCACTGCTAATGTTCCCTTAACCTCTGGTACATGAGTTTGCAATTCCTTTTTCCGTAAAGAAGTGGAATCACGAGATTCAGTGGCTGCCTCAATAATCTCATCAAGGTCATGCGCGAGCTTTCTTGCTCCGGGAAGAAGTTGGTGTAGTGGAAGGAAACAAACGATCGCCGTGATTCCTAGTATAAAAAGATTACATTGGGTTCTTGTTAGCGACCTCGCGCTGCTAGTTTTCTGCTTTCTTCGTGGCATCTTCTACAATATGTTCTAGAAAATTGATTTTGGTGTGGCCCTAAAACACAAAAGAGAAGAAAAAAGCTAAAAAATGAAAATTGAATTTTCGCACAATTGCGTTTAATCGTTTGAGGATATGTTCCTCATTATCGCCAACCACTCTAGCCAGTGGGTGGCCTATGAAAGTTTTATTTAAGACTGGCGCAATAGAAACAGGGTGTTTGTCTGTCGGTCGACCGGCAAACACGATTTTTTGATAGGCATACCATTAGATAGTCTTTTTTATGCTCTAGTAGGTGATGAAGGTTTTGTAATGATCCTGTGGTTTTTCATTTAGAAAAAGAAGTTCCGAAATTAGATTTAACACGTGGGACTGAGCCACAAAGTAAACTTCAACGGTCCATATCTTTAAGTATTTTTTCGCACCTCCGGTCGCATGACAGAAAAAAACACCCGGTTTCTATTGCGCCAGTCTTATTTGTGTGTTACTGATAAATATTTAGCTTACTATTTTAAAAGTAGAGTACTAAAAATTTGTATTGTCATATCTTAAGTTGGGACCTCGGACCTCAAATTCCGACCGAGATAAATATTTAGCCTACTATTTTCAAAGTGGAGTACTAAAAGTTTCTATAATCAAACTTAACTCGAGGTCCATGGACCTTGTGCACTGTAGAGAGAAAAATACTAAATTTCTAGCACAGACCTCGGACCTCTCATTCGTATGTGGAAACAAGGAGGTGATTTTGCTTTGTTATGTAATGTTTTTACACAGTTGATACTGAAAGAAGTATTTCAGACAAGAACAACGTTTACTCCTATTTGTTATATTTGATTAAGGTTAGATTTTACACAGAGAATACTTGAAGTATTTCAGAATACGACGTTTACAAGTATTCCTTATATTGTTCGTTAAAGGTTAGATGCTGTACCCACTGTGTAGTACTCAGTATTATTTTGACTGTTGATTTTTATCGTAGGCCCATATATTTTGGATGCTTGTTTTACTAGTCTACTAGTAGACAGTTAATATATTTCAGACTA
>Ga0210036_1002893_pt1 | contig 17525 bp, 16 predicted proteins | sample CryGeymeta201515_FD_185469 | JGI IMG/M metagenome (GOLD analysis project Ga0210036, IMG submission 185469) | Groundwater microbial communities from Crystal Geyser aquifers in Utah, USA - Crystal Geyser metaG 2015-15 (SPAdes) (version 2) | ecosystem: Environmental > Aquatic > Deep subsurface >...
GGACTGCGGCTCCTGTTGTCGCCGAGCTGTCCCAAGGCTGAAGCCATTGGGCTATTCTCGTTCTGCCCCTTCGGGGCGGCCGTCGAGCGCACACACGAAGCGCACGAGAGTCAACTGCATACCCCAATTTGGCGAATGACTCGTAGGAGTACGTATACGGTCGCCACAGGACGGGACACAGCCCGGCGTCCTCCAGTGCTCTCAGTGTCTCGTGGTACGTCAGATAGCCGCCGATGTTCTGCTCCCGCACGTGAAGGAGCGGGTTGAGCACGCTCTTGCTGTGATCGGGAAGGACGGCGTCGCTGAGGAGAAGCAGACCGCCCGGCTTCAGCACTCGGCGCACCTCGCGGAGCGATTCAGCCTTCTGCTCGAAGTGATGGAACACGTACCTGCAGATCACCACGTCGAACTCGTCGCTTCCAAACGGCAGTGCAGTGTTGGATCCTTGCGACCGTTTCTCGATCTTCGGGTGTTTTGGCAGTTCTCGCATGTACTTCAGCGCTTTGTCGTAAGCAACCACCGAACCCACGCAATCCTGGGCGGCGAGCCAGAGACTGACGTGGCCGGACCCCGCTCCGAGGTCCAGGATTGCCAGGTCGGCTCCAGCGCTCATGTCCCTGATGCATCGGTCATAGAACGCGAGCACACGCCCGTGGATGCCTTTGCGAGCCAGTTCCTCCATTCGCTTCTCGCCATGGGTACGGTCGGGCATGTTCTGTAGCTCCTTCGTCCGACCCAGTTGCCGGACGGTGACGCGTCTGGTGGCGCAGGCCGAGAGTGTACCCCCGTCCGGTGACATTGGGAATAGGCACTGGCTGAATACGATGGAAACGGGGGCCAAGATGGCCCGACCAATGCCCTCAAGACCGTTGTGACATCCAGAATCGACGGGCGGTCCGTATCCTATCGAGTGGTGTGCGGTGACATCAGGAACCGGATTCCGCGCGGTACGCTACTCTATGGCTTCATCTCCACAAGCACTGTAATGCATGGACCGGTACGAATCGCCAATCTCGTGGTGGGGTCTGGCCCTACGGCTGACCGCTGCACGCCATTGGGCGCCCTCACCATTGCCGCCGCTGTGCGTGAGACTGGCGCAGAAGTCCTCTTCGACGACTACCAGTTCATTGACACCGACGATCGGTGGCAGCCGGAGGCCATCGCCCGGTTCCTGAGCGCCGAAGAGGTTGCAGTGCTGGGCATCAGCGCCTATGAGCACGTGCTGCCGCACCTGGTACTTGCCTGCGACCTGATGAAGTCCAACGGATTCCAGGGCGCCCTCGTACTCGGTGGTCCTGGCCCTTCGTCCGTAGCGCAGGAGCTGGTGAGCCGCTTCCCGAGCATCGACGCCGTCGTTGTCGGCGATGGTGAAGAGCCAATCCAGCGGCTACTGACGACGCCGAGGTCGGAGTGGAGCCAAGTAGCAGGAGTCTTCACTGCCGCCGGCGGCACGACAAGGAAGTGCGAGCCGAAAGAACGGGAGACGGTGTCCCCGGCATACGACTTGGTTAGTGGTCTCGACTATGACCGCTTCTATCTTTCAACCTCGCGCGGTTGCCCGTACTCGTGTCCGTACTGCACCGTCCCGTCTCAGTGGGGCGGCAGGTTCGCTGAACGCCCAAGTCAGAAGGTTCTGAGCGAGGTTCGGTACCTCACGGAGTGCCTGAACGTGCGGCGAATTCACATCGCTGACGATGGCTTCACGGCTTTGCCTCGCCGAGCCGTTGAGACGGCGAGGGCGATGCAGGAAATCTGTGCCGATGTCGAATGGTCTTCATACGTCAACCTGAGTCGAGTCGACGAGGAACTGCTCCATGAGCTGGCGGACTTGGGCTGCTTCAGCGTCTTCGCCGGTTTCGAGAGCGGCAGCGAGGCGTTGCTCAAACGCTTGGGCCGCCCACAGGCGTTGCGGACCATGGCTCGAACGGTCGCTGCGCTTCGAGATCGGCTGTGGATCGACTGCTCGCTCATGTGGGGATACCCCGACGAGTCCGTCGAGGACTTCTACGAGACCCTCATGACGGGGGTGTGGCTGAGCGAGCTTGGCGAGAGCGTGTGGGTGCGGCTCTTCCAGTTGGCGCCTTTGGCCGCGGCTGCGCTCACGAAAGACGGTGCCGGCCAGCTTCGGTTTGTGCAAGGCGAGACCTCCGGTCTCATCCAGACAACTCCGGAGCAACTCTCGGACCCGATAGTGCGGCTCATCGCTGCCCACCCGGACGTCTTCTCGGCGTACTGCCGATTCGACACGCCTCAGGGGCAGCGGAAACGAGAGCTATTGCGTGAGATGGACATTTTCGGACCCTGTTGAGGAAGTGAACAGAAATGCTTACTGAGCTATTCAAGAACAAACGCAGCTTCATCGGCCTGCTCTGCGCTCTGGCGGTGTCGGCGGTCGTCCTTTGCGGATGTCCGCCCAAGGAGCAGAGCGGCGGAACGGGCGACACACCGGCCAAGCCCGAAGTCGTCAAGATCGGTTACGTGCTGCCCTTGAGCGGCAGGGGTGCAGACTATGGCGCTGTCCAGCAAAAGGCGATCGAGATTGCGCTGGCGGAAGTGAACAAGGAAGCCAAGCGTGTCGAAGTGGTGTATGAGGACTCCCAACTCGACCCAACGAAGGCGCTGACCGCGGCCGAGAGACTCGTGTCGGTGAACAAAGTGAACGTGCTCTTCGGTTTCTCCAGCGGCGAGACGCTGGCGGTGGCGGGGGTCGCCAAGCGGTCAAAGCTACTCCTGGTGGCACCCATGGCGTCCAGCCTTGAGCTCGATGAAGCCAAAGACGCAATGATCCGGTTGGCTCCGTCCGACGCCGCCCAGGCAGAGGAGGTCGCCAAAGTCGTGCGGCGCCTGGGCCACGCGAACGCAGCTATCCTCCACGTGAACGACGTTTGGGGCAAAGGACTCGCGAAGGCATTCGAGACGGCGTTCCAGGCGGAAGGCGGCAAAGTAGCCACCAATGAAACGTGCGAGCCGGGCGCGACGGACTTCAGAGCCCAACTCACCAAGGTGAAGTCCCTGAATCCTGCCGTGTTCTTCATTCCTGTGCACCCCGACGAAGCCCTGCCGCTGCTCCGACAGGCAAAAGACCTCGGCGTGAAGTCGAAGGTGTTCGGCGGAGATACGTTCAGCAACGAAGCCGTCTACGCAGACAAGTCCAAGCTTGCCGAGGGCGTCGTGTTCGCGCTTCCTGCCGACAGCGACACGGAGGCGTGGAAGGAGTTCTCTCGCGCCTACAAGGAGAAGAATGGCAACCAGCCCGACATCAACGGCGCCGCCGCCTACGATGCTGTGAAGATCATTGCCGAAGTCGCGCAGAAGGCAGCCAGCTTGACTGCCGTGGACCTTCGCAAGGCAGTGATTGACGGCATCCAGAGCTACGTGGGCGCCACCGGCGAGTTCTCGATCTCCGCCGAAGGGATTGCCACCGGCAAGCGCTACGGCGTGTTTGTCGTCAAGGGTGGCGCTTACAAGCCCATGGATCTGCCGGGCGCGAAAGGTGGGAAGGCCCAGTGACCTCTAACGGCTGCGGGACCTTCTCGAGTCTCGCCCTCGACACGGCGTCGGTGTGCAACTTGGCGTGTCAGTTCTGCTTCACCGGAGTGAATCGTCGAAACGGCGGCGACTCCCTGTCGCTGGAGGAGAGCAAGCAGGCTATCGGCTTCGCCCACGAGCATGGCGTCCGCGAGTTGGTGATTGCGGGCGCCGGCGAACCGCTGATGGATGAGTGTTTCTGGCCGGCGGTGGACTACGCGAACGCGCAGAACATGCAGGTCGTTCTCTACACGAACGGGACCCTCATCGACGACGCCCTGGCTCAGAAGATTGCCGCGCAGATTCACCGGGTGCTGGTGAAGCGCAACTGCATGGACCACGGCGCCCAAGATTCTGTGACCGGCGTGCCCGGCAGCAGCCTGAGGATGCTCGCCGGCCTGCAGGCGCTGATGTCCGCCGGTCTTCGGGCACCCCGCTTGTGTGCAGAGTCGTACATATTGCGCTCGCTCACGAAGAGCCTGGAAGAGGTGTTGCGGTACTGTCGCAGAAATGGTCTTGCGCCCTACTTTGAGTCGCTGTACACACCAAACGGTGACGCGCCGGAGTCTCTCGAAGACGAAGCCCTGAGCAACCACGAGCTAACGCAGTTCTTCCTCCGTCTGGCCACCATCGACCGGTGCGAATTCGGGATTGATACGCCCCTCTACGTGGGCGCAAGAACCTACGGCGAGAAGCCATGTCCTCGGCTACGGACGACCTTCTCGGTCGGCTGCGACGGGGAAGTAAGGCTCTGTGTCGACCCCACGAAGCGCCTCGGCAATATCCGGCAGGAGGCGCTTTCAGACATACTGTCGCAGGAGAGAGTCGAGACAGTGAGGGGGCAGAACGGCTTTTGCTGTTCCTTCCCGACCGCCTGGTGCGAGCCCGGGACCTTGCCGCAACGCCCCGACAATAGGCAGATGATCACCCGTGGCTGACCTGAGCGCCTCATGGCGATGCAAAGTCTTCTGTGACGGGGGCATCGCGATGCACGTCGATAGAGCCCTGTTCGTCAAGCTGAACCGGTCGGCCGCGTGGGTGGTTGATCGACTCGTGCGGGGCGCGTCAAGCGACGGAACCGTTCAGGAGTACGCCAAGTCTTTCGGCGTGAGCACGGACCAAGCGGCCCAAGAGGTAGCGGCCGTAGGCGCTCAGTTGCTGGCGGCGGAGAGTGCAGTTCAGACACAATAGTACTGGGGTGGAGATGAATATGGAAACCCGCAAAATGCATGAGAGCCCCCGGCTCACGATCATCAACCTCAAACGGGCCGCACGGAAGATCAACCCGTGCGGACTCCCCTGCCCGGATCCGCAGGACGGCCGGTCTGCAGTTCTGCGGAGCAGGCTGTCCGAACGATAGCGGCGGTGAGACACCCATGGCAACCCGAGAAACACATGAGAGCCCCCGGCTGACAATCATTGACCTCAAACGGGCCGCGCAGAAGATCGACCCAGCGGGACGCCCTTGCGCCGATCCGCAGGACGGCAAGTCAGCGGCACAGGGCACTTTGAGCGCCCCCGGGCTATCGACTGGAGCTGCCGCCGGGGCGAGGTGAGACGCAATCGTTGAGCAGGTACTCGTCAACACCCTCGGTAACGCGAGCCTCTATGCGCTGGTGGGCATGGGATTCGCCCTCGTGTACGGCGTGGGAAGGTTCTTCCATGCGGCACATGCCACCACGATAGCCGTCGGGCTTTACACGGCTCACGTGCTGTGCAACCAGTTCGGCCTCAGTCCCTGCACCTGGATTCCCGGTGCCATTCTCGGTGCGGTTGTCACCGGGATTCTCGTTGAGTTCCTGGGCTATCGCCCGCTGCGGCGCGCCAACGCCGGCGGGCTGATTCTCCTGGTAGCCTCACTGTCGATCGTTGTCATCGGCGATAGCATACTGGCGGCGTGGTTCGGTCGGGTACCGCGGACACTGGACGCGCCGTGGATACGGCACGGCTTCACGGTGGGGGAGGCCACCGTCACGGCGGTACAACTGTCAGCACTCATTGGCTTATTGCTCGCCACCGGCGCGCTCTGGATCGTGATGCACCGAACCCGGGTTGGTCTCTACTTGCGTGCCACAGCCAGCCGCTCGGATCTGGCATCTCTCCACGGGATCAACCCCGAGGCGGTATCCTGCCTGGCCATCGTTGCCGGCTCCGTTCTGGCGGGATTCGCCGCTGTTCTCGTCGGGCTCGACACGGGGTTCTCTCCCTCAACGGGCTTCGACTTGCTCTTGGTGGGCGTCGTTGCCTGCCTCGTCGCCGGTGCCCGGGTATGGTACGGATCTCTCGCCGGCGGACTTGTCCTCGCTGCCTTGAATCAACTCGGTGTGCTGTACATCGGCAGTGAGTGGCAGTCGACCATCACCTTCGGAGTCCTGTTGCTGATCCTGCTGATTCGGCCGCAGGGTCTCTTGGAGTGGCAGGCGCCCTCGACCGGTTGACCGCCAACCCGTGCCCGCTGTGGAATCAATGACCCCGTCATGGACTATGCCCTACATCTCTGCATTCTGTTGGCGCTCTACGTGGGTGTCGCCCAGTCGCTGAACCTGTGCGTCGGCGACGCGGGGCTGATGTCCTTCGCCCACGCCACGCTCTTCGGTGTGGGAGCATACGTCTCCGCTCTCCTGACCAAGGGGGACCACGTGTCCATGTTGCCGGCGCTGGGTGCAGCGTGCGGTGCCGGCGCTCTGTGCGGGTTGCTGCTGATAGCGACGCTTTCACGGCTGCAGGGCGACTACTTCGCAATCGCGACGTTCGCCGTCCAACTCGTCGCCGTGGCCGCGTGCAAGAACGCCGACGCCGTGACGGGAGGTTCGGCGGGCATCTATGGCATCTCCCCGCTGTCCGTGCCCGGTCATGGACTCAGCTCAAAGGCAGCCGTGCTCCCGCTTGTGGTCGCGCTGGCAGTCGTCGCAAGTTGGGTGTGCCATTGGGTGCGAAACAGCAGCTTCGGGCTGTCACTTCACGTCTCCCGCGAAGACCAAGTGCTCGCTTCGGCGTTCGGGCAGCGAGTTGGGTGGCAGCGGTGCGCTGCTCTGGCACTGAGCGGCGGACTGGCGGCGCTGTTTGGCGCGTTGTATGCACACTACGCCGGGTACATCAACCCGGACGGCTTCGGGTTCGGTCTCTCGCTCTTCCTGTTGTCCGCTGTGGTGGTTGGAGGGCCGGGGACGGCCTGGGGCCCGGTGCTGGGCGTGATCCTGCTCCTGCTGCTTCCGGAAGCGTGCCGGCTGATCCCGGCGCTGCAAGCCTATGTCGCCGAGCTTCGCAACGGGCTCAGTGCCGCCCTGCTGTTCGGATTCCTGCTCTACCGCCCCGCTGGAATACTCAGAGGATTCAGCTTCGTGACTCACGCGCGGGAGTGAGCCGCGCAGGACCGCCCATGGTTTACACCGCCGACAACGCGATCGCGGACTTCGAGGAACACCTCCACGACTGGCCGCCGCCCGTAGGGCGAGTCGAGGCGCTGGAACTCCGCAAGCACTACGGGGGGACAACCGCTTTGGACGGGGTGTCGCTCACGTTCCGCGGCGGCGAGCTCTGTGCGCTGATCGGGTCCAACGGCGCCGGCAAGAGCACCTTTGTGGATGCCCTGTTTGCTACTGCGCGCGCCGACGGCGGCAGCGTCGGCGTGGACGGTTTAGATATCACCCGCTGGTCGTCAGCCCGCCGCGCGTGCCGAGGGCTCGTCCGCTCTTTCCAGCGTGTGCGGCTTGCCGGTCAGCTCACGGTCTGGGAGAATGTCGCCCTTGGGCTCCTGGCCGGAGATGCCGCACTACCTGGCTGGGGTGGACCACTCGCTCAGGTGAAAGGGCTGCATGAGCCGGCTGTCCGCGCGCTCGCCTGGGTTGGGGTTGCCGAGCTCGCCGACGCGCGCGTTGCCGAGCTGTCGTTCGGGCAACGGAAGCGCGTCTCTCTGGCACAGTGCCTGGCCGCACGGCCGCGGTTCCTGGCGCTCGACGAACCCGTGGCCGACCTGGACCCCGGCGCTACCCGGGTCGTTGCCAAGCTGTTGGCGGCTCTGGCGGCGAAGGGTATCGGCGTACTCATCGTGGAGCACAACCTCTCGTTCGCCTTCGACACCTGCGACCGGGTGGTGGTGATGGTCTCGGGTCAAATCACGTTAGACGGGCCTGCCGCAGAGGTGCGGGCCGATCCCCGCGCGGTGGAGGCGCAGCTCCGATGACGGAACCGCTGGCGCTTCAGCTTCAGGACCTTGCCTACGAGCTTCCCGACAGCAGGGTCCGTATCGGCGACATCCGACTGAGACAGAAGCCGGACGAGCTTACCTACACAGAACCCCGTTGTCATGGGGTATGGAGCTTGGGTATCCACTCCGAACCGACAAACTGGGGCAACGGGTACGGCACCAGCGCGATGGTAGCCATGCTCGATGTGGCGTTCCGCCTCGAGAATGCACAGCGCGTGGAGGGTCACATCGCCCTCGGTAATGCCGCCGCACTGCGGTGTGCCCAGAAGGCGGGTCGGCGCTGGGAAGGCGTCTCTCGCCAGCGATGGTGGCGAAACGGTGAATGGCTCGACGTGATGACTGTAGGCACGGTACACACGGAGTACGAGCGGCTGTGGGGTGATTCAGAACCCCACTGGAACTTCGACGAACTCCGGCAGACGTTGACGAGCAGGTGCGAGTAGCCCTTGTGACATCCAGAATCGAACAGCCCGAAGTACAGTGGCGAAATAGATGCCGCCGACTCAACTCGGAGAAAAGCGAGGTAGTGCAGCAATGAACGGAACATGCATCGGAACTCGTACACATCGTTGCCGGACTGTGCCCTGGGCTGCTTTGGCCACTCTCGGCGTCCTGGCCGTGTGCCTGGCGGGGTGCCGTAAACACTCCGGCCCTACACCCAACGGCGGGACGGAAGAGAAGACCTTCACTATCGGCGTCAACCAGTTCATGCAGCACCCGCTGCTCGACGATGTGGCCAAGGGACTGAAAGACGAGTTGGAGGCGGCGGGAATCTCTGAGTCCCACGGCGACAAAGTCATGGTGAAGAACGCCAACGGCGAGGATTCGGTGGCTGTTCAGATCAACAAGCAGTTCGTGAGCCAGAAGGTGGACGCTATCGTGGCTCTTGGGACGCCTTCCGCGCAGTCGGCCTGCAAGACCACGACGACCATCCCCGTCATCTTCGGCGCCATCACGGACCCTGTGGCGGCTGGCATCGCGGACTCGATTGAGAAGCCGGGCGGGAACAAGACCGGCACTTCGGACCGTTGGCCCTTCGAGCAGCAGGTGGAGCTGATCAAGCAGATTGTGCCCACGGCGAAGAAGGTCGGAATTGTGCTGAATCCCGCCGAAAGTAACACCGAGGCCAGCATGAAGTACATCCGCCCGGCGCTCAAGCAGGCTGGACTCGACTCGGTTGAAGTGGCTGTTGCCAGCACGGGCGAGGTGTTCGGCGCGGCGAAGAGCTTGGTTGGGCGATGCGATGTGTTCCTGATTCCAGGCGACAACACGGTAATCGCGGCCATCGACACCCTCATCAAAGTGGCGCGGGAGAAGAAGATTCCGGTGATCGGCGGCAGTGAAGACCTGGTGAAGAAGGGGTCCATCGCGACCTACGCCAGCGACTACTACCAGATCGGTCGTACCACCGGCATGATTGTCGTCGAGGTCCTGAAGGAGAAGAAGGACCCGGGCACCATCCCGGTTGCAGTTGCAGAGGAGTGCGCCTTGGTCGTGAATCAGAAGGCAGCGACCGAGCAGGGCGCCAACGTGCCGGAAGCACTGCTGGCCAAAGCCAAGAAAGGCTGAGTGCAGCCCGCTCTGAACTCGCGCAGCGCTCTCCGAGGAGTTGGGAGCTGCCTGCGCGCTTGTCTTTGCCATCACAAGGAATTGCAGCTCATGACTGCCGTCTGGGACGTTCTATCGACAAGCGCGCAACTGGCCTGCGTCTACGGGCTGGTTGTGCTTGCGGCCGTGCTGGCGTTCCGTATTGCCAACTTCGCGGACCTGACCATGGACGGCGCCTTCACTTTGGGCGGTGCCGTGGGGGCCGTGGCGCTGCTGCACAACAAGTCGCCGGTGGTCGCATTGCTCCTGGGGGCGCTGGCCGGCGGGGTTGCAGGTCTGTGCACGGCGCTCTTGCACACGCGGATTGGGGTCAACCGGCTGTTGGCCGGCATTATCACCATGACGCTGCTCTACTCTGTGAACTTGCGCGTCATGGGGCGGTCCAACGTGTCGCTGCTCGACGCCCCCTCGGTGTTCGGCTTCTTGCCCGTGGGCGTCATGCAGTTGGTCGGTGTTGCCGTGGTGGCGTTTGCCATTGCCAACCTGCTGTGGATGTTCCTCCGGACCGAACTGGGCCATTTCATGCGCGCCGCCGGAGAGAACCCGCGGGTGGTCGTGCGGCTGGGCTTCAGCGAGGAGAAGTTCCTGCTTCTGGCGTTGTTTCTCTGCAACGCCCTCGCGGCGTTTGCCGGCGGGCTTGCCGCTCAGCAGAACGGTTTTGCCGACATCGGCATGGGGACCGGCCTGGTGATTGCCGCGCTGACGGCGCTGCTCCTGGGCGAGGCCGTCTTACCGCCGCGCAGCGTCCCACGTCTCATTGCGGCCGCGCTGCTCGGCGCACTGGGCTACCAGCTCTTGGTTGCCCTCGGTCTTCGGGCGGGCATCAACCCGTGGGACCTGAAGCTTGCCACGGGTCTGCTGCTGATTGCTGCCTTGTGCCTCAAGCGCTACCTGCCGCTGCAGCGGAGCGCCGAGAACATCGGGTGCGACCCGCTATGATCGAGTTCTCCAACATCACCAAGGTGTTCAACGCTGGCGGCGATGGGCAGGTCACGGCTGTCTCGACCGTCAGCCTGACCATTCAGCAGGGCGAGTGGTGCAATCTGTTGGGACCGAATGGCTCCGGGAAGTCCACGCTCTTGCGGCTGCTTGCCGGCGAGATGGAGCCCACGTCCGGCGATATTCGCGTGGAAGGCAAGTCCATTCTGCGTGACGATGCGGCCCGGCGAGCACGCACTTTCTTCTTCGTCGAGCAGGACACTCGGGCAAACCTCGTGCCTTCGATGACCATTGAAGAGAACTTGGTTCTGGCGCTGTGCCTATCACGGTTCCCCGGCTTCCGCCGAGTTCGGAACAAGGATAGACGCGCGAAAGCGCGCGACGCCCTGGCGCGCTTCGGCATGGAACTTGAGAACCGGCTCGACGAGCAGGTCCGGACGCTTTCCGGCGGCGAGCGACAGGCAGTCGTTCTGGCGAAGGCGTTGGTGATCTCTGCACCGGTGCTACTCCTCGATGAGTTCCTCGGCGCGATGGACCCCCGAACCGGTCCCAAGCTCCTGAGCGTGGCGCATGAACTGGCGGAAGCGGAGAACCTGACCGTCTTGTCGGTCAGTCACAACCTGGATCATGTCATGATGAACGGCGGCCGAAACGACCGCGTGGTGCTGCTCAGAGAGGGACGGTTGGTGCAGGACCTCAGTGTGAGTGAAATCCCGTCCTCGCAATGGTTGCTGCAGCAGTACGAAGGCATCCTCCAATCAATACAGGAAAGAAACTGAACTGACATGTCCTCTGAAGCGGCTCGACAAACAGTCCAGGCAGGTCTGGGCACCACCCCCGACCGCGGCATCATTCAGAGCCTGTGGGTCGAAATTCCGGGCAACTGCGATTTGCAGTGCCCGTATTGCTTCTGCGCGACGACGAAGAACAAGCCGGATCTCGACAGCAACAACCTAGCGTGTGTGGACTCCGAGCACCCAGAGCGGTATTCCGTCGAGCCGTACGTGAAGTTCGTTCTCAAGCCGTTCGCAGAGAGAATCGAGGAGTGGAACGCTGCGACGCCTGACGAACGCATCGCGAAGTTCGGCTGCCCGCCCGAGAACGCGCAAACAGCAGAACCTATCCGTGGGAAGGTGGCCCTGCCGGGAGCAGGAGAGCCGTTTCATCCGGGCAATATGGCGCTGACGAAGGCGTTGATCGAGGCTTGCAGAGACCTGCATCTGCACGTGACCCTGTTCACGACCGGCCATTGGATTACAGACGAGCTCGCTGACTGGCTCAAAGAGCGGGACGTGGTGCTGCTGGTCAAGTGCAACAGTCGACAGGAGACCGTGCAGAACCGATTCGTCGGCATGGCCCCTGACCACGATTTCGCACGAAAGCGCGACCAAGTACTTGAAATGCTCATCGACAAGGGCTTCGCCGGGCTTGGCAACAGGGACGACGCGGACTACCGTGAGCCGCGCTTGGGCATCGTGACCTCCGTCATGCGCGACAACCGGACAGAGCTCCCTGACCTGCTCCGATACGCCAGGCAGCCACGCGGGAAGAGCGACCGGCACACGCTGATCTTTGACTGCGACACCATCCTTGAACGTGGCCGAGGCGACCGCTGCCCGCAAATCCCCGCCGATGACGAGACGCGGGCCGCGTTCATGGAACTGCAGCGGATCGACCGAGAGGAATTCCGGCAACAGTGGGACATCAGCCGCAGCTACATCGGGACCACGTGTGACCGATTTCAGCATCATCTCTACGTAGACAAGAAGGGCAACATCTACCCGTGCGTTGGTTGCCTGGGGGAGGAGAACGACCAGCACGCTCCGCCGGTGCTCCTGGGCAACCTCAAAGGCGATTCAGCGGCGCTGTACGGCGCCTGGGAATCGCCCCTGATGAAGAACGTTATCCGCAAGCGGGTCTACACCGGCCCGTGCGCGACGTGCGTGAACCCTATCGAGCATAAATGCTACTCGTGCCTGGGGCGTTGCCGCGACCTGGCAGTTGCACTCGACCCGAACAGCGAGGCGCCGATCCCGACCACGGGGTGCTGGAACCATCGGCCGTTGCCCGTATTGCTGTCTGATCGCGCCAGAGCGCTCCGAAATGCCTTGCGGCCGGAGGCGGAACGCCCGGCCGCTCACGAATGCCGGGCGCGGAGATTGATTGAGGAGGGAAGGCTGGAGGAGCTTTGGATGCCTCGCGAAGGCACTCCCCGATGGCTGTGGAAGGACGTTGTGCTGCCGGAACTCCGGCGACCTCGCCAAAACGGCCTGGATCCGGCGTGCGACTGGGGGAGGACGAAGTGCTTCTGTGCCCCGGATGCCGACAGCGGGGAGTGCCGCGCTCACGAGTTGCTCGCGCGGTGCTTCGTGGCACCTCTCCAGACCCTCTTCGAGCTGCCTGAGGGTGGGCAGGATCTGCTCTGGGTAACGCTCATGCTCTTCGACGAGCACTCGGGCCGCTATACCTTCCGCACGCTCAGTCGCTTCGAGCGAGATTCGGATGACGAGGCCGCTTTGCTACTGCTCTACCGGATCGCCGAGACGGCTTACGGCCCGGAGGGCATCTTCGACGATAAGCAAGGGCAGATTCTGGACTTCACCGACTACGTGCGGCGGATCGAGAGCAGTCACGAGGCGGATTGCTGTCTGCTATTCGTAGGGGACGACGAAGTGCAGTCCGGGCCAGGTAGTTCCATGGCGCTCCCAGTCTTTCCGGTCCCCGACCTCGATGCGATCCGACATCGGGCAGCCAATTTGCGTCACGAGTTGCTGGAACTCACGCGCGACCGAGGAGAGATGCTCGACGATCTCGCCCGGATCATCGTCGATCCTCAATCGAAGGCGGCCGCGCCCTCAACGGCCGCCGCAAAGAACGTAGTGCGCTTCATGACCGAAGAGGTCCGCACGAAGATCGAAGAATATCTCTACGACGAGACGTCCTCCATGGACGAGGACACCAAAATGCACACGAGGGTCTTCCTTAGCAACGTGCACAAACACCTCGCTGCCGGGAACGCCACGGAGAACCAGAACGAAGCCGGGAGTCCCAGCCCGTTGGACCCGTACCGTATCGTCAACTACTTCATCTGGCTGAGAGCGCTTCACCCGGAGTTGCGGTCGTACACCGTGAGGTACGTTCCGAACTACCGGGTCCGCCTTCAGGACGAGCGTCAAGACCGTCCTCTCTTGCCGTCCGGCATTGTGCTGGCCTCCAGAGCAGGTCCTTCGGAAGCGCTATGCGCTCAAGCGGAGGTCATTCTCTCGTACGTCCTCGGCCCGCTGAGCGACCACTACGCGCTGACTTCGGCGGCTGAACAGGCTGCGGAGGTGGGCGCTGCCGGATCCTGGGCGTTCATCGCCTACACCGTGGCGCACACGCTCAAGAAGCCCCTTGGGGTGGCTCGGCAAGCCCTGGATAATCTGGCATGCGCAGATGACCGCGGCTTACTTGTTCGAGCGAAGGGTGGCGTGCGGGATGCGCTGGGGTTTGCGGACTTGGTCTTCTTTCTCCAAGATCAACTCGACATAGCTCAGGTGGTGACGTCAACACCACCAACGCGAGAGGGTGGTAGCAAAGGCATGTTCCGCATGTATGCGTCCCGAATTGCCAACGCACAGGAAGATCGGATCGCAAGGCGGTTGTCGCACGCTGTGCTTACTTCATGGGCCGAGGACATCCTGGCTTATCTCAAGGCTGAAGGAGGACATTATGGAAGCCAAGTGGTCGCCAAAGCAACTGCCCTGAGCACTACCAACCCGCTTCGCATTGAGTGGCCTTCGGAACTGGCTCATTGCATCCTGAGGGTACAGAGCGATAGCGACCCGGAAAGAAGCCTTGCAGCAGTGCAAGCCATTCTCTACGAGATGGTCACAAACGCTGTTAAGTACTGCTCACTCGATGTCCAAGTCACCTTGCGCATCGGCGAACGAATCGAAGGGCATGCGCCAGTTTTTGGATTGGTGGTGGAAGTATCAAACTCAGTGGAGCAGGACGTTGGACCTTGGGCACATGACCGCTTCGCTGAGTTGTCGCCCAGCAACCCATGGGCTTCTCCCGGCAAACAGGCAGTGGGTTTGCTAAGTTGCAGGATGTGTTGCGCGGCGCTTGGTTGGGAGATGGTGGCGGAGGCCATCCCAGGACGCCAAGTCTTCCAACTGCGGGGCGCTGTTGTCCTACCCGAGGAGACGAATAGATGAGTATGACTCGACAAGGACCTGAGACCATGCGCACGGCGGTCATGATCGTTGAGGACGATTTGGCTCAACTTGTGGCGAACGCCAAGTCCCTGACGGAGAAGTTCAGGCCGATCCCTGTCTTCATTGAAAGACCCGATGTCTTCCCAAAGGACCTCTCATCTTGGGCCAACGACCAGAAGGTTGAGATCGCGAAACAAATAGGCGAACCAGTGTCTGCTCAGGAGGTGTTGGCTCTATGCCTGGGTAAGGCGGACAAGCTGGCGGACATCGCAGAAGCAGTTGTGCAGCACTATGTTGCTCACGGGTGCCGGCTGAGCGTTCTCGATGTCGGCCTGCCCTCGGTGGACGAGTCGGGCACATTGTTCGCCCAGGAACTCGCGCGTCGAGCAGAGGCAGTCGTCTACGGGCACGTTCTGGCAACCAAGCAGATGGGAAGTGTGACCATGCGACGGTTGGTCCGCGCGGCGCCAATTGCGGGGGTAGACGCCTACGCGTTAGATCTCCCACAAATGGTCGCCTACGACATAAGCAAGGGCGCTGAGGGGCTCCCGCCGCTGTGCAGTGGCTTTCTCGACGACCTGCGCGAAAAGGCGCAAGAAATGCTGAGATCGCTCACCAGTGCGGAGCGTCTTCGGGCTGCCACGGTGTTCGGCGGCTCCGGGCTGGACCTCTTCCACCACCGGATCGGAGAACGCTTGGGCGACGACAGGAGGCTGCAAGTGTTTTTTGACGAGTGTGCAGACACCGAGCTGCGTACTGGCGAGATGCCGCCATGCACCGTCGAGACCCTCATGTCACTCCTCGGGCATCCAAGCCCACGGGCGGTGCAAGCTGTGCTGCAGCGACATGTGTCAGAGCTACGTTGTTGGACCACGAGCCGCCATTGCAACTTCCCTGGCGAGGACCGGAACGGTCTGAGCGACGCCCCTGCCGCTGCGGTGAAGCGGGTGTACGAGGCTGAGAGGGCCTTTGAGACCGTCTTCGGCCCACCTTCGCTGACTGAGGCCGCTGAGTTGTGCTGCCGGATCGCAGAGCGACTGGCTGAGGCTCTCGGTAGGACCCTTTGCTGCAAGAGACCATGCCTGCCCCCGCATCGGTTGGCAATTGGCGGGGTAGCGGAACTGGAACCAATCGCGGACAACCTCGTGCGGAACGCGTGTACGCATGGTGTGGACGATGTGGCCCTGAGCTTCCGAGTGGCTGATCAGCGCTTGGTGCTGGACGTAATCCACAACGCGGTCCAGGGGACGGACAACATTGTGCCGCGGAAGGGTCACGGCTTGTGGCTCATGCGACAGGTTGTTCGTCAGGTCAACGTACTGGCGGACTGCTCTGAAGAGCAATGGGCCCTCGCGTTGCGTCTGCCAGGGCGGCAGCCCTGGTTCGAAGGACGTGAGGTTGGGGCACCCGACCGGCTGTGCGTGGAAACAACGGCTTGCTCCAGCCTGGCATTGCCTTACCGCGGTGGAGATGATTAGAGCAGAAGGAAGGCATCAAGATGACACCATCCGTTTTTGTCTTCGACTCGAACAATGACCGACGCCGTGCCATAGTCAAGGCCATTCGCGACGCGGCCGGACAGGATAGCGCCAGCGGCAACCAGTCGGTTTTCCAGGGTGCCGATGACACCAGTGACAAGGCCGAACTCCGGCCTTTGGACGAGATCCGCCTCGTCTTCCTGCACGAAAGCAACCAGGGTGCTTCCTGCATGGCGGACAGAGTACGTGAGGAAGGTAAACTTCTGGTCCAGTACTCTGGCGGGTTTGCATCGGGCTTCTGGGAACAGGCTTCGGAGTCGGAAGTTCGATGCGCTGTGGACTTCGTTTTGCAAAACGGCGGCGTGTTCGTCAAGGAGTTCCTGCGGTCTGGCTGCGCAGACTGGCTCTTGCTGTCCGGTGTGGGAGCACTTGAGCATGTCCTTCAACTCCTCTCCGCGCTCCTCCCCATCGGTTTGCTCTGGGAAGCGCACGGCAAGTGCAAGGCACTGCAGGTGCTCAAGCAGGGAGACAAGGAAGGCAAGTCATCGCCCATCGAGTTCGAGCGACTCATCCACCGGTACGCGTGTGGCCTCCTTGGAGGTGACTGCGCGGCAGCGGACGACGCGTGGGCTGAGATCGAGCGCCAACACCAACCCGCGCTGGACAAGCTTGGGGGCGTGGAATGCATCAAAGCGAAGCTCAAGGACCTGTGCAGCGCAAATGACCCGATGGAATGGAACGAGAAGCTGAAGGCACTCCGGAACTACTTGCTGGCCAAGGCAAACCAGTGAGCAGGTCGATGCTGTGCGGGAAGAGCTACGTGCGAGACATGAGCGACGCAGTCAACCAAGGCACTTCCGGATGTTCCTGCGAGCACGCCAGCATCTCACGTGCCTTGACTGTCGTCCGGCTTCCTAACGTGTCGGCATGGACGGACAGTCTCGCTCCGCGCGAGAATCTGCCCGGCGTGGTGCTCACCTGGTCCAGCCCGGAGGACCTGCTCCTGTCGCCACGCTGGGCTTGGCTGGGGTGCCCTGGCGTTTCTGTCCTTCAATTGCCGGTAGGATACCAAGCGATCCAGACACTGTTCGCGCAGTCGCCTGGCCCGGTCCGCTGTCCCGGTGCTCAGGCGGCGAGAACCCATGTGACGGGGCAGTTTCGCTGGGCACTCGACGAGTTGGGCAGCCGACTCGGCCGGGCGAAGCCTAAGGAGCTGATACGACGGCTAAAGGAGCTTGAGGCGTTCGCGAATTGCCACTGGCCTGGGTGGTACGCGGAGCTGCTCTGCGAAGCGCGGCGAGCCCTAAGTGACAGTGAGCGTGATCGCGCGAAAGCGCTCCTGGACCTCGCTCGCGAAGTGGCCGACGAAGTGGCCGGGCTTCAGCCGCTCGGTCCGTTGTTCCACGGCTCCGCCGAGGATGTTGTGAACGGCGGCACCGGCCCGGCGCGGGCAGCCATTGGCGGCGCGCGCAGTGGCGCCCTGACGCCGGCGCAGGCGCAGGCGGTGTTGCGCCGCAAGCCCTGGTGGGACGGACTGGGGGTGACGTTGGCGGGCTGTCGGCAGCA
>Ga0210036_1002895_pt1 | contig 17520 bp, 12 predicted proteins | sample CryGeymeta201515_FD_185469 | JGI IMG/M metagenome (GOLD analysis project Ga0210036, IMG submission 185469) | Groundwater microbial communities from Crystal Geyser aquifers in Utah, USA - Crystal Geyser metaG 2015-15 (SPAdes) (version 2) | ecosystem: Environmental > Aquatic > Deep subsurface >...
ATGCACTAGTTAAAAGCAGCCTAAAAGCTCCCTTGTGATTTTAGTGCACAGGACTTAGCAGTTTTGCCTCGTAGGGATGTGCTCCCTGTAGAACTTGGTAGGGATTCTACATGGTCTCCTTTATGGTCCTTTGAAAGACCATATATTATAGTAGTAGTACTACTACTACCTACGTAGCTAGCCTACTCTAGTAGTCTAGTATGCTGGCTCGAGAGACGTGCCGGCAAGAGTGGAGCAGAATTTGATGCCTTGCATTTTACTTTAAAACGATTTGAAGATAAGAATGATAGTAGTTTTTTGCTTTCTTCATCATCTTTCCTCGCTTGTTTGTTTCTGTTGTACAGTATTACAATTAACAGTAGTAGCAGAGCTAAGAAGACAAAATCTTGAATATCCCACATCATAAATCAAACCTTTTGAAAATTCGTCGTCCTTTTCAAAAAGAAAATGCGACCGACATGGTTGGAAGAGGCAATTCAAAATAAACTGGCCACTCGGGCTGAAAGGGGGAGCCTGAGAGTCTACCCGGAGTATAGCACTGAGGCAGAGTCTTCTTCGATCGTTAGAGCTGCAAGTACTGCTCAAGTAATCGACTTTTCCAGCAATGATTATTTGGGATTGGCGCGAGATCCAGAACAAAAACAAATGGTAGAAGCCCGGTATCAGACTCTGCTACACTCGCAACACCATGATCCAGTCTTAGGGGCCACAGGGTCGCGGCTCTTGTCGGGAGATTCCACTTATGTTCGTCAACTTGAGCAAAGACTAGCTGACTGGCACCAACGTCCCGCGGCTTTGATCTTTAACTCGGGGTACGATGCGAATTTAGCCGTCTTGTCGTGCATCCCCTGCGATTTCCTTCTATATGACGAATATTCCCACAACAGCCTGCGAGTTGGGATGCGACTTTCGCGAAAATTCCGTGATCGAGAGGACGAATTGAGCAGTTCATTTCGCCACAACTCCGTACAAGACTTGCGGAAAAAAATTGAGCAAATTATTGAGACTAATCACGATAACAAAAGCCGGATTTTGGTCGTTGTTGAAAGTGTTTACAGTATGGATGGAGATGTAGCTCCCCTTCGAGACATGTTGGACCTGGCTTTGGAATTTGGGGCACTTGTGCTGGTAGACGAAGCGCATGGGTTAGGAATTTATGGAGATGACCGGGGAACCAATTCAAGGGGTACTGGGGTGCTAGCACAGTGGCAGCTAGAAGCGCATCCTGCTCTCGCTTGCTCTATTCATACGTTTGGTAAGGCTGCAGGATGCCACGGATCCGTGATTTGTGGGACAATGGCACTCCGGCAATATTTATGGAACTATGGGTGGCCCCTTGTGTATTCAACTTCTTTGCCGTTGCATTCATTGGTAGCGATTGAGTGCTCGTACGAAACTATGACAAGTCCAAAAGGTAAAGCATTACGTCAGCATACGCAACATTTGATAAACTTGTTTCGAAATTTATTACACAGGAGAATCAACAGCAACAACCAAGACCACCAATCTGCCTCCAAAATATATTTGTTGCCGTCGACCTCACCAATCCAGGCCTTGGTCATTCCTATAAATGGAAACCAAACCTGTACGGACCTTTGTAAACGGGTTTGGGCCATTTCCGAGCAACGCTTACTTCTTTATCCCATCAAATCGCCCACAGTGCCAAAAGGTTTGGAAAGAATAAGGATCATTCTACACGGCCACAACACTCTTGCAGAAGTTAAGATGCTCGTGGACTATATAACTCAGTGCTTGGTTGAATTGAAACTCTTTGACCCAAGAAGAGTGTCGCACAGTCGCCTGTAAGACAACTCCAGATTACAGTGAGCAAGTGCTAGCAGAAAATATCAAAAACTCTACAAATAACCTTAATTATATGGCGGTTCCAACAAATCTCATTTTTAATATTGTTCACAGATGCTCCCAGCTTGTACCGTTTCCGTCATCATGTTGATGGCAGCACAATGCCATGATTTCATAGAGAAACTATTTTGTCATTTTCATTACCTGTTCAACCGCGCTTTTGCAACCGTTGTAGATGCCAATGGAATTGTTCTTGATGATACACTCGTTCATTTGAACCAATACATCAGGACTAGAGTTGAACATGTCAATGAATTCGCGAGCATCCTCCACTTCACGAGCCTCGACTGTTCCATCTCCAAGCTCGCTAGCACGCTTCGCAGAAAAGGCTTCATGCTCACCGACTCGGCGCATCATGAGTTTGGGGACACAATAGAAGGCCATTTCCGAGGGTTTGCACGCCAAGACATCCGACACACGACACATTATATCGGTGGTGGCAACAGCAGGAATGTACTCGGTAAAGGCAAACAATGTGATGGACTTGGCAGGTTCGTTATTTTCACTTTTGAGCAAATGTTGCTGAAAGGCATTAACTCCTTCAATGGAGTCAACGACGTCGTAATCAAAATTCAACTCTGCCAAGATCTTTTTGAACGCAGAAATCATATGCTGGTGGTCTCCAGCATTCAAAAACAACTGCACTTTGCCCTCTTTGACCAAATCTTCAATATTTCTCAACAAACCGGAAATGTACTTCTTTTGTGCTCCGGCACCTCCCACAGGAATCAAAATACGGCGCGGCTTGAAATTATCACTGGAGCTGCCAAAGCCCTTTGAGGCGCGAGTAATTCGGCGCTGGCAATCTTTATCAATGTTGTCGACCATATCTTTGGGGCACCAATGTCCTCCCAACACAACTTCTTCGTTTTTAATTCCCATTCGGAGAAATGACTGATAGTTGACTGGCCCTTGCATCATATTCTTTGTTTTCGGAACAGTCAAAAACCACTGTGGATAATTATCTACGACCAAATTAACGACGTTGGTAAATCCAGCCGCTACGGCGGCCAGCGCTGCGACTTGATGCGTCGTAATAATAGGGGTATCCTTTGGGTAGGCAAGCAAAAGAGGCTGCAAATGGGAAGCCGTCAAATTCGCGACACGCAAGGCATCAGCATCTCCTTGGACCAATAGTGATCCCAAGGCCTTCTCGATGATACCGCCCATTTCGGAGGCGAAACGACTTGCTTTGGAATACAAATCATCGGTACCCTTCAACAAATCAGCTTCTTCCGACTTAATATTCAACAAATCGTGAAAGACAGTGGTATGTCCCATGCCCATAGCCCAGCTGACTGTAGAATAGGCCAAGCGGTGGTGACCAAAACCCATACGAATAGTGGCCACGATAATGGGTTTCGAAGGTTTGCTGTTCTTTTTGAAGAAATCTTCCAGCGATTCGGCTTTGTCGGGTTGTCCCTCATTTTTATCTCCCGCACGACGGGTTACATACAAACCAGGAATAAAAGGGCTATCGTAGCACTCCAGAGGAATAGGGTCCAATGAGGCCTTGCGGGAGCCTAGCTGGGCCTTCTGGATCGCTACGACCTTCAAGGCCGACACGGAGTTCTTTTCAGGGGCTCCAACGTGAGCATCAATGTCACACTCTGTCTTTGGGTCGTTGCACAAGCGAATATATTCGCCCTGGGCCCAATGCTGGAGCATCTTGAAGGGTACGTAAGTTGCAAGCGCTAACCCCACGATGGCTGTCATGGCCATCATGGGAAAGGACGAATCTAAAACAGCTTCCATGGTTGCTGAAGAATTCTCGTTGTTTCAAGCTGCAAGAAGGTTGAAAATAAAGTTGAATATTGAGGGTGTGAATTGTGAATATCAAAATTCCAGGTTTTGGACGAAAACCTTTGCAATGTTAAGCAAAACCGCTTGCTTACCCAAGTTATTCAAAAATTACTTGCGCAATGAGTAATTATGAAACAACAGCGCAACAGGCAAGGCAAGTTGTGTTTTAGTAAGCTGAAGAATGTATGTCTCCGGTTGTGATGATATCGAATACGAGTAAAGTACCAGTATCCGGGTAGTAGGTACTCAGTAGTAGGTAGTAGGTAGTAGCTACTAGCTAGAGACTACTAGTAGTACTAGTAGTAGACCTACTACTTTTTAGCAGCTACTCGCAACAGATAGGTCTACTTCAATACTCACAAAACTACTAGTAGAGTAAGATTTATAACAAGATTCAATAAGATCGAAGAGTGAGGTCATCAAACGAACCTGCCGCTACTAGGGTTTCAGCTAATTTTTGTACAACACCTCTACTAGTAGTTCTTGTTTCCATCCGTATCAATTTTGAAGCTAGTACACTGCGACTACCTACTACTAGCTAGCTAAGCGAACGTAGTTGCATTTGATGTGTTTGGATCATTGTGAATTTTTTTATCTACTAGTAGTAGTGCATTCGGTCTCTACAACGTAGTTGGCGCGAACAAGCGCTAATAATCATGATTGCGCTGTTTTGCGCATAGAGCCATGCATGACTCAGGCAAAATTTACGTGTACCTGCTATGCGTGATATGCAGACAGATGCTGGCTGCTATTCCATTTCATTTTGCTTCAGTGAGTGTCAAATGCCCGTTGGGCTTGTTGGACGTCTAATATCTCATAGGTTTTCGGCCAAGAGCGAGGCTTGTTCTTCTCCAGAAGAACAAATGGACGTGAGAGCCTTCGCGTCTTCATCCTTTCCTCGCTTGGACAACAAGGCATACAGTAGCTCTTCAAGCATGTTCTGATTCAGGACCGGTGGAGGGACCTTCGACCAACAGAAATCCGCACCACTCTTGGCCAAAGTAGCGCGATCGCTTTGCCAATGAGCACTGATACCAATCATCAGAGTATTCTGGAACTCTTTGGGCGCATGCTCTCGCAGGTGTCCTAGCAGTGCGGATCCTGATGTCACCTTCGTACCACTTGTGTGTCGATGAAAGAGGCTTAGTCGCTCTTCCGTGAAAATGACATCAAACGATTGCTTTGAGCACAGATTCAAGGCTTCCTCGCTGGAATGCGCCGTTACGATATTTACAGAATGCTGCATAGCCTCCTCCAGGCGCCTGGAAAACAATGCCAAAAAGATATCGTGTGGATCAACAATTAAAATATTTTGTATCTCACGCAGCAACAAAATGTCAAAGCTGCATGTTCCCCGTGATCTTGTGGTTGCCATGGCATCTGAAAGATTTACAGAGATGTTTCCAGTTGAGAGCGGCGACGATGGACATCGGGGCAAGAGAATGGGTGTCAAAGAAGTATGCCCGTTCTGCCTCTGCTCTATTGCGCGTTGCTGTGATCGATCAGGGGAACAAACAATAATCCCTGGTATTGACTGTATCACGCGTCTTGTACTAGGAATGGGCGAGACTTGTTGAGAATCATGAACAAGATTCCAGGACTTACTGGAATACTCCCGCACCATGACTCGTTCATCAAAGGATATCCGTCTTTTGGGCTGTAAAACGGCGAATGCCACCTTCTCGTTCTTGTTCCCTGGGAAAAAGGAAGTGACCTTATCTGTGTTTAGAGCTGAGTCCGACACAGAGCGCATCTTCGAGGATTGGGTAGGCATCGTAAGAGACGAGGGTGTGAACATCATAAGCTTATCCTCGCTTTCATTTTCGGAAGTGCTGCTTTCAGTCATGCTTGGAGGAGTGGGCATGGACATTATGAGTGTTGTCATGCTTCAGCCAGAGTATCTTTCGGTAATGTAACCGGCAGAAGTGTAGTCAGTTAAGAGCAGGTTAAAGACAAATATGAGCAAGAGAGATGATATCAGGCAATCTCAGATCTCAGTAGTTGCAATTGAACTTCGATCAGGTTTGACTGAAAAAACAATCATACTGCAGTACGAACCACAGGTTCGTGGATCTTGCAAAAAGGTATCTTTTGTACTTGGTACTTTTGTAGCATTCATACCCTGCAAACATAAAAAATAGAAAATGTTCCATCAAACCACACTTTCAAACTATCGAGTCCCTACCTTCTCAGCTCGTCTGGATTTTGTATGAGTAGGTGTGTTGAGTTCGATTTATAAGTGTGCTGACAGCTTTTATTAAAAACGGCATCAACAAAAACATCAAAATTCTTCGATTACATACACATTTTTTGCTCGAAGCCGATGAGAGTTGAACAAGAGGCGAAGTCTTATCATCATGCTTCTTCGTGTGTGAAAGGGAGAAATCGAGAAGGCGATCCAAATGGTACCAGGTATGAACCAACCAAAATCTTTCGACGAGGACATCGGTTGCAACACGTCATCTCAAAGAACCGCCCACTTAATTCTTATCACTTGTCTGTCCACCATTGCGTTTATTAGTAGAGTTAATAATATGAGTACTAGTACTAGTAGTAGTTTTACTACTACTAGTAGTCTAGTCTAGTAGTAGTAAAGATTCATCCTCTCGGCTTTTCCTCTCAAGGCAAGAGTCTAATCGGAGTAGCCATAACTACGAGCTACTAGTACTGCTACAAGTAGAGCCTAATTCTAGCTAGTACTAGCTGGTAGGAGTCGTACCACAGTCTTACTACTCCTCCTATCACTAGATACTCGTACTCTAGCTTAGTTTTCAAGTTAGTTGTAGCAACTCTACGACAGAGGTACCAGCACTACCGTACTAATGAATGAAATTGAGTGCTGGATAGTTGAAAAATTGAAACGCCGAATCCAATCACTACAATAGGGTTCAATAGGGACTTGTCGAGTCAAGCCCAGCCCATCCATGTTGCAATAAAAAACAGGAATCATGTTATAAACATCTTTAGACTTAATGACACGAGCACTCGCGAGTACAAATGACAGGAGTAGTCAAGCAGAAAAGAATAAGCAGAAGCAGTATGAATGAGACATTTTCCTTCCTTTCCGACGAAAAAGTATTTTCTCGTCTTGAAATGGTTCGAAGCTATGTGGCGCGCCCAATACCAATGACGTCGGATTGGCGAGATCCCGAACCAGCTTGGGTGGAAAATACGTCGTTATTGATAGGCAACAAGTACCACGCTGCCAATGTTCAAAGCCTCGTTCGTTGGGGGGTAACGGCTGTTTTGAACTGTGCCAGTGGTGGAATATCACGCCTGCCCATTGACGCCTTACAGGAAAAGGGCATTGCTTATGAATTCACAAATGTGCGCATGGATGACTATTCCTACCCTATTCTCTTTGATTTTAAGACAAGAGATCCTAGTGTACACTTGCAAGTTGCAAAAGCTGTCTACGACCGCGTGCGACAAGAAAGAGGCCGTGTCCTTTTTTTCTGTGTAGCAGGTCAAAATCGCTCGGCTACCCTGGGCATAGCAGTTCTTATGTTGTTTGGACACTCGTTGGAAGCAGCATTGCAAAGTCTGTCCAAGTCACGACCGTTCGTTCTAGAAAATGAAGGTTTTCAACGGCAGCTAGTGGACTTGGAAGCCATGCTTCAAGGACCCTGCTCAAAGCGTATCAAGCTGCAAAGCGACACCGTGGGAGATCAAGAGGTATATGCCTACGCCAATCCACCATCCGCTGTGACTCTTATAAGAAGTACCACTTCGGCAGACTTTGCCAGAGGCGTAGTCGAAGTGGAATTGCTGATTCCAGGATTGTGTACCATGGATGTGAAAATTGCGAGAGAGTCATCGATCGCTGCCGTGAAAGAAACACTGGTCGGTCATGCCAATGGCTTACTTTCCCATTATTCGTCGCATGCCTCGTCAGATGCACCACAACACATTTCTAAGAGTTGGGTGGTATTAGCTATGTTTGGATACGACGATATGTACGATTTTCCATTGGAAAGAGAATTGATAGAACCAGCCGTGCAGCTATCTCTTCTTCAATCAATGTTTTCTCTAGAAGTTTTTACTCCAGAAGACTCAACGGAACAACATGTCCGATGGAACTCCAAATGCCGCTTTGCACTTGTCATATTTTCTGTCGTCAAGAGTACACCAGATGGAGACTTACTAGAAGAACCTTGGACCTTTATTCACGAAGAACGACCCGCCGCACCAGCGACTTTTCTGGACAACAATCTGCTTAGCACGCATTTGAGGGCGTGGGATTTTCTTGATGGCTCTCCGCTAGCTTCCTTGACGCCAGTTGTCTTTAGTTACTCTCCGGACCCTCGTGAAAGGCGCCACTTCATGAAGATATCAACTAGAGCAAATAAACCAGTTCAATTTCATGCCCCTGGAGAGGGTGGCATCTTGGGGATGGGTGCAAATGCTATAGTGCACCGCTGCTCTTTAGGAAAGGTAACGGTATCGTCCAACAGCCGTGAACTCGACTTATGTCCTGAGGAAAATATTATTGATGCCGCTGTGAAGCGGCATTTTAGCTTTGAAAAAATGGTGGCGTTCATGGAAAACAGATCCGAAGCTGGTCTAGCCAAACGCATTCGACTGGCAAATATGTTGAACAGCGATGGGAGAGTTGTTGAATTCTATGGTCTAGGGCTTGCGTTGTCTTCGAATTCGAACAATCCACATGAGTTCAAATTTGAGGCTGTCTTACTAGCAAAGTATGAAGAGGAATTTTCCACATACACCATGAAGAAATTCATCGCCGATTATCTCATGCCGCTAGATAGGGTCACCGACGAGAAAGAACGAAAAGAAGTCGAGAACCTACAAGGAAAATTTTCTTTGATTTCAGTGAAGGTTCTTCTCGTTTCTCTGCTGAACGCCTTCCGTGATTTGACACTGATGGGTGTCCAAGCCTTTGATTTCAACCACTTGTCCAATGTTTTGGTTTCACGCGATCATCGGAATTGTCGTTTGATTGACATCGACGGCGATTCGAAAGGTTCCATTCAGCTTGATGAAAGCTGCGACTATATTCAAAGGTCCAACTTCGTTTCTTCTTCCGGTACAATCTCGTTGCATAAACCCTCGCTGGAGATTGACCTTGGAACAGTTCTCCCGACATTGGTCGAACAATTGATTCTTGGTAAGGGAAGAGGTCGTGCTTTTGTGACTAACAAACGATCTGAGATTTGGAAAGCTAGACCTGATGATGGCAGACAATTGATTATGGAAACTTTGCTGGAGAATTTCTACCCCAATGTCCAAGGAGAAGATGAGACGTTCAAGGCCAAGAAACACGTCCACAAAGTAACAGTCTGGTTTTATGCATGTATGAAGAGGGCTGATCCATGGGGAAATTGGACGAGAGACATTTATGATGCTATGCGCTGCATTGATCACCTTCCGATCGCATAGTAGTAGCCACAGGAGCGCAGCCCGGCTCAAATACTACTATTAGAAGTAGTAGTTGTACGGCACGATCAAAATATAATGGGTCACGAGTAAATTCAATTGGAAAACTTTATTGCTCTAGAAATAGGGTTAGGTGTAGGCTAGACGGAAAAAAAATTATTTCATCTCTGTCCGCCTAAAAAGACTAAAAAAAAATCATCATCCCAAACCTTCAAAGCGTTTTAGTTTATATATTAAAGAGCAGATATTAAATGAGTAGAAATGAGATTTAAAAAGCAAATCATGAAAGTGCTCTACTTGCCGGCGCTGTTAGCAGTCTTGCAGAAATCATCTGCTTTTTCCTTCGCGACTAATCGACAATCTACTCGGGCACGGCCCTTGCCTCAGGCAAGTCGGGCAGAGCGACAATTGATCGATGCCAAGCCGTTCGTTTCTGCCGAAAAACTTTTTTCGCAGCGTCCCAACAGTGATGAGCTTGAAGACGATGATAATGAAAGCAACGATGCCCCAGCCAAGCTACCAAGGGCTGATACGGTTGTGGTTGAGACCTCCCTGGGTTTAAAGCGAGCCTCTTGGCTATCTTGGTGGTCTCAAATGATCTTGACCGTCACTTCGGCCGTCATTTTGGTCTTTGCTAAGAATGTGGTCGCTGGTAGTCCTAAGCAATTATCCTCTGGGGCTCAGGTAAACTTTTTACTTTCGGGAGCAGGTATGTACAGTAATGCCATTTTATTTACTATTTTACAGTGAATACTTCCTGTTGAAAACTGAACATACGTGACCTTCGAGATCATGTCCTTCAATATCTCACCCATACTATCCCGAGCTGCGCCCGTAGGAATTGCTATTTCGTTCCTCAGTATTTTTTGGACATGGGGAGGCGGAGCTCGCCTTTCTCGGAGACTCTTGCGAAGAGCTACCACCCGTGTTGAAACGGCCAATATGGTCCGTAGAGCAATTCGAGTAGGTGTCTCACTCAATTTAATCGGCATGCTGGTCACCCTCCTTGGTGCCGAACAAACTGTCGGTGTCTTGGCCATCAAAGTGTTGACTGCTGGACGACTACAGGCTAGCATGATTCCAGCTACCATTGATGGTTTGCAGCCATTGGATATCCTGGTTGTTCAGGCCAATACCAACCTATTGTTCAGTCACTTTTGTAGTCTTTGTTCTCTTTTATACATGACAGGGTTTGTGGCTCGACTGGACCCACCATCAAAATTAGAAGGAGGGAAGAGACAATGAAGGGTCACTGTCTGATGCTTGTTCAGTCCCTTTTGACATGTTTTGAGTGATCGTCTGCGGAAACAGTATAAGCGATGTGCTATGATGGATCGTGTCTTCACTGAATGCTTGGACAATGTCATGACGTTTACCTGCGTGTGCTTATTGGTAATCATGAAAAGATATTTATTGTGAGCTAGCCGTTGGCACTGAAGTCGCTGATTCCAATTCTTCTTGGTTTTCCACTCAAGTAGTCTAGTCTAGCTACTATTCTTGGAATGGAATATACTATTCGAGTACCTTGTAGTATTCGATTAGAATACTGTACTTCAGCTTGTTGCTAGTAGGAGTAGCCGGCTACTAGTTGTAGCATTGTTACCTGCTCTACATCACTAGCTAGTAGTAGAGCACTACTACTAGTAGTACATTAGTAGTAGTATTTGAGTGCTAGCTAGTCTACCGGTACTACTAGTAGTAGCTACTCCGAGTAGCAAGTATTAGTGTGTCTAATAGCATTCGTAGACTAGCTACTACAGTAGAGTAGTAGAGAGTAGACGAGTAGTAGTCTACTCTCTAGCTAGACTCTACTCTACTAGCTAGAGATAGTAGTAGTAGTAGTAGTAGACTACCACTACTACTACTCGTACTAGCTACTAGTACTCAGTAGACTAGCTAGTACTACTATTAGCTACCACTACTACTAGCTACTAAAATAGCTACTACTACTAGTAGCAGAGCAATTCTTTCTGGCTTGGACCATGAGCCTGAACCCTACAAAGTAAAGACGATGTGGCATGCGCCTGCCGTCCTCAATTCAAACTCGCAGTGCAACAGCAACACGTCGTCGTCATTGCAAACAAGTACTCGTACTCGAGTACCAGGTACAACGGTCCAGCACAACCACGGGAAACGGTCCTGCGAACATCCTTTTAATGTTTCAATAATACATTATTTTTCTTCATATTATTATTTCCAGCAACGAGCAAACAAACAATCATGGTGTGGCACCCAATTGACGAAACCGGAGAGTGTCTTCGAGAATCCATTGTTCGAGGAACCGACAAGTACTACTATGAGGAGATTGCATGCTTGTACCCAGTGCTGGGCAAGACCCATTTCGACTGGGAGTTCAACACGGAGTACATTTTCCGATTCTGGACCGTTATGGATGCAAACCCTTGGATTCCTTTTTTGGCCTGCGGAATCTACGTTGTTGCCATCTTTTGGGGACAGCACTACATGCAGGATAAGCCCTCATGGGGTTGGAGAAAAACCTTGGCTGCCTGGAGTTTCTTTTTGAGCGTCTTTTCTACCTTTGGATTTTTCCGAACGGCACCTCAAGTCATCCACAATTTGTACTACTACGGACTGAGAGACAATGTCTGCGAATCACCCTACTCTCTGCTCGGATCTGGAGCTGTTGCCAACTGGGGTTTTGTCTTCTTGCTGAGCAAATTCGCCGAGTTGTTCGATACTTTTTTCATCGTTATCCACAAGAAACCATTGATTTTCTTGCACTGGTACCATCATATTACCGTTCTTTACTGCTGTTGGCACACATGGGTCAATGAGACGCCAACTGGATTGATCTTCTGTGCTGTTAACTTTGGAGTACATGCCATCATGTATTTTTATTACTTTTTGATGGCTATGCGTATTAAGCCCAAGGTATGTGATGTGTAGTGCTTCGTATTTTATATATTCCGGATTCATGAGTAGTTCGGCGTTTGGGATTTTGGTTGAATTTAAATTGCTTGCTTGCATGGAAGATACGTTGCAAGTCAATTTTAAGCGAATGAAAGCGTCTCACCCTAGCTCTTGCCGAATATCCAAAAGTGGTTCAATCCCATTGTCATTACTGTGGCACAAATTGTGCAAATGCTGGTCGGTGTATTTTTAACATACAATTCTCTCAAACATGTCGGGGAAGAAGGATGCTGGGCCAACATGAGAAATATTCAGGGAACATTACTCATGTACGCAAGTTACCTCTTTCTGTTCTTGAAATTCTTTTTCAAGCGATATGGAATTGTGAAGACCACCCCAAAGAAGAAAGCCGCTTAAACTTCCACGATTTTTCAATGCCGGTTGCATCGATTCTCCTGGTTATGAAGTACATCACATGATTCACTGCGCTACACACCAATTTTTTGTTTGGTACAGAAACGAGCAAGACACCATACAAGAACAACAGTAGTTCTCAAATGTGAAAGGAAGCGATATTTCTACTGTACTGTTCTTAAAAAACTTTTTCATAGTAAAATGGGCGCGAAAAAGAGATGCGCCGGAACTTAGTTTTGGTGCCATGTCTTTCAAAGTGGAGAGAAGTCCACTTGCGGGTAATCTTGTTGCAGTGATAGTCGTGGCTGCTTCGCTTGTTCCTGCTGCCATTTTATCTGTAGTCTCTCCTAGTTTACTGGGGTTATGGAATATCCACGAAAGACGTATCGCATTTCCTCGCTCGCTTATCATTTGCCACGAGTATTCGAGCCAACACTTCCTGATTCTGTTGATGCTAGGGAGCTATCACACGTAGAGGTGGAGAATTTGATCCACGTGACGAAATAGTTCGATAGACCTCTATCACAACCACACGGTGACGATTTCAAAGGCACTAAATTTGCTCGACATCTCGAGTGCGCAAAAGCGGCAATACTGGTTTTCTCATAGGTATTTTTGACACCACAAACAGAAACGAATGAAATTTCGGCTTTACAATAAAATTTAACGGTATGTACTAATTTCCGTTAGCGATGTCGATATTCCAGTTTGTGGTGAATCCTCACATCCATGCAAAATGGAAATATGACAATAGTAAGTTGATTCAAGACTGGGGACGCGCGACGCCGACAATCTCTCAGTGCTGGAACAGGAACATGCGCAGATCGATGGTGAAGCTTACGAGCAACTCCCAAACCAGTTGTTACCTAATGTTGCTGGTGGGTGTAGTCATAGATAAAATTAATATTTATGCCGTGCTTCACTAACTAATGTAGCCGATAGGGATAGCAATAAATATCATGGTCTATTAGAGGCAAAAATGTATTAGAAAATGAAATGAATAGGAAGTTCTCGCCAAAGGTGAAATTTCGTGTTCGTAAAGAAGCGAGAAATGTCCAATACAGATATCCAATGCGTACAATTGCAGAAAGACGTAGCGATCAAAGAAACGTACAATGGAGTGTCTGATACAGGCCATTCATTTCTGTGCCAACGATATTGACAGCGTCAGCTCATCCCCAATCGGCAAGATCAATACTCATGCTACCCACAGACCAGGTATCGGAATTTTCCAATCCCGAAACACCAGTGATGGCAGATATCCCGCTGCCGCTTGTGTACATTGACGATTCTGCCAAGGTGTTGGTGGCCATGGATCTGGCGTGTGTGTGCGCATCGCCTTCGGTGACTGGCACTTCTTCGTCTTCTTGTTCCATTTGCAGCGACTGATGAAATTCCTGCTGCGGTGGTTCGTTTTGCAGGGCTTGTTCGTGATCAATGACAAAGCTATGCTGCAGTTGCTCTTCGTCGGCTTCCTCCTCCTCGTCCACTTGATAGGTATGCATAGGAGGTGGTCCCTTCACAGGAGAAGATCGATGAGAATTAGGATCAGAATCGGTTTTGCTTGTATCGTCCACAATAATTATGTTTCGCTTGCTGCCTTGTCCCCCGTTATACCTGCGGGATCGGCAAGAAAAGTATAACAGAGTCGCAATAACGCAGACGGCCACTGCCAATCCAGAAAAGAAAAGAATGATCATCATGTCATTGCCGTCGCCCTCTTCGTCTGCGTGGTTTCCATTTCCAATTATTGCAGGGTGCATCATGGCCCCAAATGTGTTGACTTCCTCTCCAACCACACTGGACTTGACCTCGTAAGCTTCATCTGCCAAAAACATATTCAAATCGGCTTGAAAGACTCCCCGGCGAATGTTACGTTCTGTCTCAACAGAAATTATTTGCTGCAACAATGCCAATTCCTTGAGATTCTTTTCGGCTTCTGAGAAAGTTGTTCCTTCGATTACGTACATATCTTCAATGTAATTACGAAGAGCGGATCCAATCTGCAAGACACCCCAGGACACGCGCCAGGTAGTCCATATCAAGAGCTCACTGTTGTGGACTACACCGTTGCCATCATTTACATTGGTCGAAGTCAGAACCATCATGGTAGGGGCGACTACCGCACTATCGCTCGCCGAGGATACTAGACTATCCATGGCAATCGATGATGAATCCTTGAGCAGGACTTTGTCCCGAACGGCGCAATAGCCGGGTCCTTGTTCCCGAATAGGATCACTGGCATCGCAAACGAAGACATCAAAGCTATCGATCACAGCTGTTTTTATCCGCAGGAAGTCAAGCTCCATGCTATCCCTGGTAGGGCTCCACAACGAAAACTCCACAAATACTTCACCGAGGCTTCCATTGTATTGGCGGGTTTCCGAATAGAGATCTCCTTGCGGAACAAAATTTACTTCGTCAGTATTGTTGATAGATTCGTTATTGTCAACCTCGCTTACTTGCTCATTAGGGGTTGCGGTGGGGGGTTCTTTCTGTTCTTGTGTTTCCGGTTCGTCGGTAATAGTGTCTTCAAGAAGTACCTCTTCCTCATCTTGTTCTTTGACAGACATCCCATCCTCATCCTTGACAGGTACACCATCGTCAACACTTGGTTCGTCAACAGGAGTCTTTTCGGGTTTTTCCGAAACCTCGGGAGGTGCTCCCGCTACAGGCGCAGTCGTCGGGGCAACAGGAGCGACAGTTGGTTCGACCGTTTTGGGAACTACTTGAAGTGTCTGTTCCTTTTGAGGTTTGTCAGTAAAAGTATCCTCCAGAAGAGGAGTTTCTTCTTGGGTCAGTTCCGATGTCTGGGCCACAGAGGGTGCATCAGTAGAGGTTTCATCATCCCTAGTATCTTCTTGAGGAAAAGTTACATTCACGTGCCCGGTGGTGGCAGGAGCCACTGTGGTAGAAAAGTAGGCTTCCAATCCAAGCTTTCGTAGATTGTGCGTATGGTATTCCTGCGTATGTCGCTTTGGGAGGTTGTTATCGGTATCAGCAAGGCACGGTTGGGAAGCCAAGAGCAAGCTCAGGGCCAAAATGAAATGCACTCGGTGGTTCATCTTGATAAATGATACAGTTCTCATAACTGTCTCTTGCCTGAAGGAGACTATAATATGTCGCTGAGCTTAAATGGGGAGGACAGCTATGGCTTGACTCGCAGGTTTTAATTGACTGTTCGAACAGTGCAAGAGGCGTTTACGGATGTGGCAAGGTATTCGACAGGTTATCGAAACAGAAACAACTACTCAAAACAACAAGAAGAATGTGCAAGCGACGATGGGGGGGCTGGGGTTGTTCGATAATGGTAATGGATACTGGATACCACAGGTAGTAGTTGTATCGCTTGGCCGCGATGATGCAAGAAAGCAGACTCGCATTCACGAATGGTTATTACAATGTGAACTTTGAGTACCCCAGTTCCAAAAAGCTTTAAGGGACAAACCACGAGCATCTGAATATAGGATTATCATTACCAGGTACTGTATGATTCATTTAATTGTAGTGTTCACGAATGTGCTCAATTATTGACGACTTTTCAAGAAAGATCTCGGCTACGTACTGGTACATCAAAAATTTAAGTAAAGAACCTCAGCATAGTAGTACTACTAGTACCGGTACTGTAATAAACAAGCAAATCCAAAGCAATGGAGTACCGTACTAGAGTACGTAGAGAGCACATAAGCACATACAGCACATACCATGATATCTCTATTCTACACGCTACACCTCCGACGATAAGATTGATCATGATATCTGCTCTAGCAGCCCAGATTTCAAAAAATGAAATTGGATACCACCTAAACAGGACAAATCATCGTTGCCCAGAATGCGTGCCAAAAAAAACTTGCGGTAATTCAGGGAAGATGTTATCAAAGCTCCAGAGCCCTGCGTCCTGTGTCCTGCTAGTGAATGCCCTCACAACTGTTTAATTATCTGCCTCGATATACCAACGATCTGCTTCAAAGTAAGTCGCGACTTGTTGGATGCTGCTTCATAAACACAAAACCGACAAAGCAGCTGGGTATTTCATAAACACAATACCGTCAATCAAGGGTTACTTCGGTACTTCCTTAAGAACACCATCAGCACCCCCAGTTCCCAGTTCATAAGTAGTTCCCCTACACTATCGTATGTCGCCACACAAACACCTTCTGTATCCCCATCGCATCTATTCCCACAATTTAATAAACCACTACAGAACCCACGGTGCCTGGTGTGTACAATCGAGCTGCCGCGCGACCCTCCATTCCCAACAACTAACAACAGCAACAACTTCCATTGAAACATATTAACCGTTTGGATAGCCATTCCAACGCAAAACACAATCGAATCAGGAGTGTCGTCCGTCGGCGCCTTGGATTAAAATAATTGCATAACAAACTGCGCAAGTAACGGATCGCTTTGTCCGCATTCCTTACTGGAGTACTTCATTCACCTCCATTCCCCAACGATGATGGACACTTTCCTATCTTTATTCGATCGCAAGCAAGAAGGAAAAATTGGATACGCGTAATTTTGTTTCTATTCCATTAAATGCATTTTATAGTTCATGGTGTTGATGGGTGTTGCGGTGTTGCTGCATTGTTTACAATACATGGAAGATTGATTTATAATAACTTGTTGACACTAATAAATTATCACTCCACACAAAACGGAACCTACTTCTGTTTCCCCGAGATTAGTTACTAGTTGATACAGGTCCTGTTGGCTCAAAGCTCAAAGTGATACGTTATTATTATTATCGCCAACCACTCTAGCCAGTGGGTGGCCTATCAAAGTTTTATTTGTGTGTTACTGATAAATATTTAGCTTACTATTTTAGAAGTAGAGTACTAAAAATTTGTATAGTCATATCTTAAGTTGGGACCTCGGACCTCAAATTCCGACCGAGATAAATATTTAGCTTACTATTTTCAAAGTGGAGTACTAAAAGTTTCTATAATCCAACTTAACTCGAGGTCTATGGACCTCATGTACTCTGTAGAAAAAAATACTAAATTCCTAGCACAGACCTCGGACCTCTTATAGAACGAATATAAAATATATTGAAAAACAATAATTGTCGTAGTCTGAAATATTTATGTTAACTCAAACCCTAATTTACTGCATTACTTATGTTTATATTTCAGCATACGGTGTTTGGTTGTTATCCATATAATTAGCACC
>Ga0210036_1002907_pt1 | contig 17481 bp, 16 predicted proteins | sample CryGeymeta201515_FD_185469 | JGI IMG/M metagenome (GOLD analysis project Ga0210036, IMG submission 185469) | Groundwater microbial communities from Crystal Geyser aquifers in Utah, USA - Crystal Geyser metaG 2015-15 (SPAdes) (version 2) | ecosystem: Environmental > Aquatic > Deep subsurface >...
GCCACGCCGTATCCGGTCATTGACCTGATGCTGGAGCAGCGCGGCATCACCGACATGGGCGGGACGATGCGCCTGGGACTTTATCCCTGTGTGCTGCAAGCCGGGACAAAAACCGCCGAGGCCTACGCCGCGCCCCAGGCTTGCGCTGAGCCTTGCCCTGAGCGAAGTCGAAGGGCTGGTCGAAGCGTCGAGGAGCGTCACCGCCACCGCTTCGAGTTGAACAATGCCTACCAGGAACAATTGCAAAAGGCTGGCATGGTCTTCTCCGGCATCTCGCCCGACGGCAAATTGGTGGAAATTGCCGAGGTCGCCGATCATCCCTACATGCTCGGCAGCCAGTTCCATCCGGAGTTTCTCTCTCGCCCGATGCGCCCGCATCCGCTGTTCGTGGGGTTGGTGAAGGCGGCGAGAGAGAGGACAATGCCATGACCCACTATCCCATTCCCTTGCGCGAATTGATCCACATCATCGGTTATTCATGGGATGGCACGGAGGCCGGTCTGCGCGCTCTGACGCGGCTGGTGCCCATCGTCGCGCTTGCAGTGCAAAACCTCAACTCTTGATCGGCTTTATGGCGACCAGTCCGGAAAAGCATCGAGGTACACATCATCCGTAAGCTGAACCAGGTTTGTGCCATCCACGTTGATCATCCACAATTCCCAGCTTCCGCTCATACTCGAGGCGAATACAATCTGCTTCCCGTCTGGTGAAAAGGATGGACTGTTATTCGTGCTCTGATTTTGCGTGAGCCGCACCACGTTGGAAATACCATCCGGGTCCATCACGTACAGGTCGGTTTTACCAAAGCCACCAAATGTGATGGCAATTCGGCTGCCATCCGGGGACCAGACAGCTCCGGTCACCGGGCTGCCCGAGTCGGAAATCTTGGTCAGCTCGCTGCCGTCCACCTTTATCGTGAAAATCTCATCCTTACCCGTCTGCCGGGAAATGAACATGATCTTGTCTTCAACCGGGGACCAGCGTGGGCTGTAGTCAATCACATCCGGCGTATCCAGGATTTCGAACAGGTTTTCACCGTTGGCGTCAATCCTGTACAGGTCAGGCACGTCTTCGGGTTCGTTCTGATGGTCAGACTGGAAGACAATCTGCGATCCATCCGGCGACCAGTCGCCGTTGTTGCTGCGGAAGTCCGTAACTTGGGTCAGGTTGGCTCCATCCGCGCCAATTGTGTACAGGTTCCAGATATCAATGACGCTGAAAAGGATTTTGCTGCCATCTGGCGACCATTGCGGTAATATTGGTTGCAGGCCGGTGTTGAGCGGGGCAATCTCCATCGTTTCCAGATCCAGAATGTAGAGATCGAGTTTGTTCGGGTCGGCACCGCGATTGGAGGTAAAAACGATGCGCGGTCCGGCAGGCACCGGCGTTGGGCTGGGCGTAATGGTTGCTGTCGCTGTAGGTGGAGGTGAAGTGTTCGTTGGTGGCGGTGAGGTGTGCGAGGGCGTTGGTTGCTCGGCCGGCGCGGATGGTTGCGCGCAGGCAGCCAGCAGTAGGACAAAGAACACGAACAGTGAAAGTGCTATAATTTCAGTAAACCATGAATTGAGGTGGAGCGCCCTTGAGCCAATGCTCAACCGTTTGGCGCTCCTGGCAAACATGAAGGAGGAAACGATGAAACGCTCATATTGGGTAATAGCTATTTTTGTAATCCTCGCGCTTACTCTCACCAGCGCCGCACCACTTCAGGCTGATAACCCCAACCCGCCCGATCACGTCGTCAAACTCATCTTCATCCATCACTCCACCGGCGAGAACTGGCTGCGAGATGACTACGGCGGGCTGGGGCTGGCGTTCAGCCAGAACAACTATTTCGTCAGCGACACCAACTACGGCTGGGGCCCGGATTCCATCGGCGACCGCACCGACATCCCCAACTGGACGGAATGGTTCCGCAGCGTGAGAACGCCGACCTACATGCAGGCGGTGTTCGACGAGAACGGGCAGAATTCATCCTACACGCGCACCGTGGACGACCCGGGCGGCGAGAACGAGATCATCATGTTCAAGTCCTGTTTCCCAAACTCGGACCTTTACGGGAATCCGGACGATCCGCCCGGCACTTATGAAGAGATGACCGTCAGCGGGGCGAAGTACGTCTACAACCAGATCCTGCAATACTTCGCGGCACGCCCCGACAAACTTTTTGTCGTCATCACCGCCCCGCCGCTCTCCGACCCGACCAACGCCGCAAACGCCCGCGCCTTCAAGGCACTGATGGATCAGAAAGGCTGGGATGTGGCGGATATCGTCATGGAGCAGCAGACCGCGATTGTTCCATAAATCACAAAATTGCATTACGCTAAAAACGTGCTATAATAAAATCGTAAAAACCGATTGCGGTAAATTGTTATTACCCATTGCCATTCAATACCCCCAGCGTAATCTGGGGATGTCTTGTTTCTAAAATTCATCCAAATTACCCGAATCTCAGAAAGGAGTCCCTATGTTCGAAGATCGTTCCATTTCCCCCGATTCCATCGAAATGCTCGGCGTCGCACAGAAACTTGGCGTTGAACTTGCATGGGATCGGTATGCTGCCCAGTTGCCCCAGTGCGGCTTCGGCGAGACCGGCCTGTGTTGCCGCCACTGTCTGCAAGGACCCTGTCGCATTGATCCCTTTGGCAATGGCCCGCAGACCGGCGTGTGCGGAGCGACAGCCGACACCATTGTAGCGCGCGGACTTGATCGCTCCATCGCTGGCGGTACCGCCGCGCACTCCGGTCATGCCAAACACCTGGCCCACACCCTAAAAAAGGTCGCCGAGGGCAAAGCGCCGGACTATGGCATCAAGGATTCAAACAAACTGCGCACCGTTGCCCAACGGCAGGGCATCCAACTGGATGGCAAGTCCGATCTACAGGTCGCCGCTGAACTGGCCGATTTGTCCCTCGAAGAATTTGCTGAACGTAGCGTACCGGTCGGGTGGGCCATGAAAACGCTCACCGCCGGACGCCTGAAGAAATTCGCTGAGATGGGCCTGCTGCCCTACGGCATCGACTCGGCCATTTCGGAGATCATGCACCGTACCACCAACGGTGTGGACGCCGACCCGGTCAACCTGCTCCTGGGCGGTATCAAATGTGCAATCGCTGATTACGATGGCATGGCCCTGGCCACTGACCTCTCCGACATCCTCTTTGGCGTGCCGCAGCCGACCGTCGCAACGGCCAATCTGGGTGTATTGAAGAAGAACGCGGTCAATATCGCAGTCCACGGACACAATCCGGTGCTCTCTGATATGGTGGTTGCTTTCGCGCCGCAGATGGAAGCCGAGGCCAGGCAGGCTGGTGCTACAGAAGGGATCAACATTGTTGGCATCTGTTGCACAGGTCATGAAGTGATGATGCGGCATGGGATCCCGATGGCAACCTCCTCCGTCTCGCAGGAACTCGCTATCCTGACCGGCGCGCTGGATGCCATGGTCGTGGACTACCAGTGTGTGATGCCCAGCCTGACCAAAGTAGCCGAGAGTTTCCACACCCAAGTCATCACGACAATGGGCATCGCCAAGATGCCCGGCGCGACACACATCAACTTCGAGGAGGAGCACGCCGCCGAGGGGGCGCGCGAGATTATCCACCTGGCGATCGAAGCCTTCAAGAAGCGCGATGCCGCCAAAGTCCACATTCCAGATATTCGCAACACTGCCATCGCGGGTGTCTCTGCTGAGGCGGTGATCGGCATTCTCTCCAAAGTGGATGGCGCTGATCCCCTCAAGCCCCTGCTCGACAACATCGTCAACGGCAACATCACCGGCGTCTGTCTGTTCGCCGGGTGCAACAACGTCAAGGTCCCACAGGACCGCAACTTCGTCGCCATGATCAAGGAATTGGCCAGGCGCGATGTATTGATCCTGGCCACCGGCTGTGCTTCGGGCGCCTTCGCACGCCACGGTCTCATGACCTCCGAGGCTACCGAAAAATATGCCGGTCCCGGCCTGAAAGCCGTGCTCACCGTCCTGGGCAACGCGGCTGGTTTGAATGCGCCGCTGCCGCTGGTCCTGCACACTGGTTCATGCGTGGACAACACGCGCGCGGTTGCCATCGCCGTTGCCATTGCCAATAAGTTGGGCGTGGATTTGGATAAACTGCCAGTCGTTGCCTCCGCGCCGGAGGTCTCCATGGAGAAAGCCATCAGCATCGGCACATGGGCGGTGGCGCTCGGCCTGCCCACCCACGTTGGCGTTGTCCCGCCGGTCACTGGCAGTCCGCTGGTCACCCAGGTTCTCACCCAGACGGCAAAAGACCTGCTTGGCGGCTATTTCATCGTCGAACTCGATCCCGTCAAGGCGGCGGAAAAACTCTTCGAGGCCATGAACGAACGACGCAAGGGTCTCGGCCTGGCAGAGAAAGTCGTTGCCTAGGAGGTTGGTGATGAAACGCATCTTCGTTCAACCTGATCTGTGTACCGCCTGTAAAACGTGCGAGATTCAATGCGCCATCGAGCACTCACAGGCCAAAAATATCTTCGCCAGTCCATCTGAAAAGCCTCACCCGATGAACCGGGTCTATGTCGAGGCGGCGGACGGGCGCAAGATTCCCATCTTCTGCCGCCACTGTGATGAAGCCCCCTGCGTCGCTGCCTGCATCTCCGGCGCCATGTTCCGCGACCCAAAAACCGATGCGGTGATGTGCGACGCGAGTCGCTGCATCGGCTGCTGGACGTGTGTGATGGTCTGCCCGTACGGGGTCGTTGGCCGTCAACTCGAATTGGGCAAAGCGGTCAAGTGCGACCTTTGCCCAGAGCGAGAATCCCCGGCGTGCGTCGCCTCCTGTCCGACAAAGGCTCTGCTCTACGAGGAGGTGGAGGGTTTCAGCAAGAACAAGCGACGGGAATTCGCCTCGGCCGTCGCAGGAGGGTAACGCCATGGAATATGTGATCGTTGGCGCTTCGGCGGCAGGCATGGCGGCGGCTGAAGCCATCCGCAAACGCGACCCCACCGCCGAGATCGTCATGCTCTCTGATGAGGCCCATCCGCCGTATTACCGTCCGCTCATCCCGTATCTTATCCATCAAGGGAAAACGGGGGATGAGATCCTGCGTGAGCCGCGCCTGACGCCTGCGCATCTCGACCTGCGACTGAAGGCGCGCGCCACCGGCCTCGACCCGGCAAAGCATACTCTCGCCCTGACTGACGGCTCGACCATCGCTTACGACCGCCTGTTGTTGGCGACCGGCGCAAGCCCCATCCGCCCGAACATCGAAGGGCTGGATGGGCCAGGTGTTTTCACCCTGCGCACATGGGAGGACGCGCTCGGCATCGCCAAAGCCGCTCAAGGCGCGAAAAGCGCGATCATCCTCGGCGCGGGTCGCATTGGCATGAAATCGGCCTTTGCCCTGCGGCATCTGGGGTTGAGCGTTACTGTCGTCGAACTACTCGACCGCATCGTGCCGCAGCAACTGGACGCCGAAAGCGCAGCCATTTTTGCCGAGGCGGTGGCGAAGGCTGGCATCGAAACCATCCTGGGACACACAATCAAACAGGTCAACCGCCGAGGCAAAAAGGTCACCTCGGTCACCCTGGATGATGGCCGTGAACTCGAAGCCGATCTTATCGTCGTGGGCGTCGGCGTCCGCGCCAACCTAGACCTGGCTGCGGAAGGCGGCTTACAGACAGGGCGCGGCTTGATCGTGGACGAACATTTACTCACGAGCGACCCAAATATTTACGCCGCTGGAGATGTAGTGGAGACGAAAGACATCGTTTCGGGAGAACCCATCGTCAGCGGTATCTGGACCAACGCAGCAGCGATGGGTCAGATCGCCGGCGACAACATGGCGGGGGGAAATTCGACCTATGCGGGCGCTTTCAGCCTGCTCAACGCCATGGAACTGGGCGGCCTGCCGGTCATTTCCGTCGGTGAGGTCCACCGCACCACTGGCGCTGATATCGAAGTATTTGCCGAGCGGCATGGATCGAACTACCGCAAACTTGTCTTTCGCGGCGACCGGTTGATCGGCCTGATCCTGGTGGGTCAGATAGAACGGGCTGGCGTGTACCAGACGCTCATCCGCGAGAAAGCGAATGTTTCCACCCTGCGCCGCGAACTGCTCGGCTCCAGGTTCCATTACGGCCATTACATCCTTTTACAACCCAAGAAGATTGACCGCTACGTAATGGCCGGGTAACTGCTATCCCAGACCATAGACCTCCGAGGTCTTAAAGACCTTGGAGGTCTTTGTGCGAGTCACCCTGCTCTTTCGCCGCGCCTTCAAGGCATTGATGGATCAGAAAGGCTGGGATGTGCCGGATATTGTGATGGAGCAGCAAACTATCAACCTGCCGTAGTTCCCCTCCGCCACTGCTGGCCGGTATGGAAACCGGCCCTACGCTATAATAAGCGTAACTTTTCATCTGTAATGGCGTAAATATACATGAGGCTTTTCCCAATAAAACCAAGAGGAGAATGTTATGAACAGAAGAAACCGTACGCAATTGGCTCTCGGTCTGATCCTCATCCTGGTGGCGGCATGGCTGGTGGTAGCCAAGTTCCGTCCCGACCTGGCCGCATGGCTGACGCTCACCTTCGAATGGCCGCTGTGGGTGGTCATCGCTGGAGGCATCCTCCTGCTCATTGGCCTGTTGACCGGCGCGGCGGGGATGGCTGTCCCGGCTTGCATCGTGGCCGGCATCGGCGGCATCCTTTACTACCAGAACGCCACCGGCAACTGGGAATCATGGGCTTACATGTGGGCATTGATCCCTGGCTTCGTAGGCATCGGCGTGCTGCTCTCCGGTCTGTTGGGCGGCAACTTCCGGCAGGAGGCGCGCGGCGGGCTGAACCTGCTGGTCATCAGCGCGGTGATGTTCCTCGTCTTTGCCGCCATCTTCGGCGGGATGAGCATCTTCGGCGCGTACCAGGAATACGCCCTGGCAGGATTGCTCTTCCTGTTTGGCCTGTGGTTCATCCTGCGCGGCCTGCTGCGCAAACGCTTATAGGAGGCTATTATGCGTCGCAATTACCTGTTCTGGGGTAGTGTTCTCATTTTGCTCAGCGCTTTATTCTTGCTGAAAGCCTTGGGCATCACCGACGACGTCTGGGGTTATTTTTGGCTGCTGGCGATGGGGTTGTTGGGAGTGTGGTTCATCATCCGGGCGATTTGGCGGCCCAAAGGCGAAGAAGGCGAGCAAGTCGCAATCGAATTGAAAGGCGCGCAGCAGGCCAGCCTGCGCCTCAAACATGGGGCCGGGCGGATGACCATCGGCTGCGGAGCCGGAGCGGGCCAACTCCTTTCGGGGACGTTCAGCTACGGGCTGGACTATAAGACCAAGATGGTCGGCGACAAGCTCGAGGTGCGCATGCGTTCGGCGTCTCATTTCGGCCCCTTTATCGGCGAGGGCTACGATTGGCACCTCAACCTGACACGCGATATCCCGCTATCCCTGTCCATCAACAGCGGGGCCAGCGAGTCCAGGATTGACTTGAGCGAGCTGCGCGTCCCGTACCTGAAGCTGGAAACCGGCGCCAGTTCCACCTCGCTGACAATGCCCGCTGCTGGTGGAAACACCCTGGCGGAGATCAACGCCGGTGTCGCTTCGGTGGATGTCCGTGTGCCCGAAGGCGTGGCCGCGCGCATCCGCATCAAAGAGGGACTCTCCGCCCGCAGCATCAACAGCGCCCGCTTCCCGCGCCTGGAGGGCAACATCTACCAATCGCCGGATTACGACCAGGCGGCCAACCGCGTCGAGTTGAACATCGAGGCCGGCGTCGGCTCGATCAGCATTCAATAGGAGAACACTAACGCAGACTTCCGAAGTCTTGAAGACTTCGGAAGTCTGGAGGGATAAACATGAAACGCATTGACTTTCGCATTGTGATCGGCGTCTTGCTCATTTTAGGCAGCGTGTTGGGATTTCTTGAAAAGTTTGGGATCATCCAGCGCGGCTGGGACCTGTTCTGGGGAACCATCCTGGGGCTGGCCGGTATTGCCTTCCTTTACGTATTCGTCACCAACCGCTCGCAATGGTGGGCAGCCATTCCGGGTTTCACCCTGCTTGGCATGTCCGCTTCTTCTTTCCTGCTGGATAAGCTTGGCTGGGGCGGATTGGCCTTCCTGGGCGCGATCGGCCTGGGTTTCTGGGCTATCTACCTGACCAGCCGCGAGCGCTGGTGGGCGATCATCCCCGGCGGCGTGTTGATCACGCTCGGCTGCGTCTCCGCCCTTTCGGATGTGTTTGGGATTCTCAACACCGGCGGCGTGTTCTTTATTGGCCTGGGGCTGACTTTCCTGCTGGTGGCGCTCCTGCCCGGCACAGGGAAATCGTCTTGGGCCTTCTTCCCGGCCACGGCTCTCATCATCCTGGGTATCTTGCTGGGTACGCCCTTCAAAGGCGTCATGGATTACGTCTGGATCGCGGCGCTCTTTGTGGGCGGCGCGGCCTTGATCTGGCAATACTTCCGCGCCAAGTAGTGATAAAAGGTAACTACTCAGCCGGGGTGTCATTCTGAGCCGCTGACGTTCTTCCAGCGGCGAAGAATCTCCCACAAGCGGCTCGGAGACCCTTCGGTCGCACAGAACGCTCCCTCAGGGTGACATGCCTGAGTAGTCACGATAAAAGTAATGTAACTGTTCAGCCGGGGTGTCATTCTGAGCCGCTGACGTTCTTCCAGCGGCGAAGAATCTCCCACAAGCGGCTCGGAGACCCTTCGGTCGCACAGAACGCTCCCTCAGGGTGACATGCCTGAGTAGTCACGATAAAAGTAATGTAACTGTTCAGCCGGAGTGTCATTCTGAGCCGCTGACGTTCTTCCAGCGGCGAAGAATCTCCTCCGACTGGCCTTGAGACCCTTCGGTCGCACAGACTTGTCCTGAGCTTGTCGAAGGAACGCTCCTTCAGGGTGACAGGCCTGAGCAGTTACTATTCATTCAGAATATTCGCGCCGATATACTCGACGAGCCGCCGGGATTCGGTTTCGATCTTATCAATCAGCGCGGCGGCATCCGTCACATCTCCTTGCTTAGTGCGCTGCTCCAACTCGGCTGCCAGGGAGGAGACGATATTGGCGCTGAAGTTGGCCGACAGCCCTTTCAGGCTGTGGGCATGGCGATTGAGGCTGATCACATCGCCAGCTTGCAAGGTGTTTTTCATGACCTCGATGCGCGTGGAGAGATGTTCGATGAACTCCTGGCACATCTCGGCTAAAAACTTACGGTCGTCGCTAAAGCGCGGTAAGGCATCTGCAATGTTCATAGGAAGCTCTTCGGTCTTTTCCCCGGCTGCTTGCTGCCCATGAGACGAAGGCGCGGAGGCGGCTGTGTCGCCGAACAGGATCACGTCGCGCCGTGTTTCGGCAGCGCGTTCCGCCTCTTCGTCTCGGGGCTGCACCCACCGGTCAATGGCGATGATCAATGCCTGCGGTTGAAGCGGCTTAGAGACGTAATCATCCATACCGGCTTCGATACACCGCTCCCGGTCACCTTTCAGGGCGTGAGCCGTCATCGCAATAATCGGAATATGCCCTCCCTTGCCGGCCTCCCATTGCCGGATACGGCGCGTGGCTTCAAAGCCATCCATCACAGGCATTTGCACGTCCATGAGTACAGCACTGTACTGTTCTTTCTGGATTTTCTCGAGGACTTGATTGCCATTCTCGACGGCATCAACCGAATAGCCAGCCTTCTGCAACAGAATGATGGCTAATTTCTGGTTGATGGCATTATCTTCAGCCAGCAAGATGCGCAAACCCTGGCGTTTCTGCTCTGCAAGTGTATGGCGCGTGATCAGCCGGCCGGTCCCGCCTTTTGGAGGTTTATGGCCCAGAACAGCCACAATGGCATCCGAGAGCATTTTCTGCTTGACAGGTTTGTGCAGATAGGCCGAGCAGCCCAGGGCTTCCAAACGTTTGGCGTCGCCGCGCTCGCCCATAGAGGTCAGGACAATGATCTTGATATCCTGGCTGACCGGGTCGCTTTTTATGGCACGCGCGGTCTGCTCGCCATCCATCCCCGGCATCTGCATATCTAAAAGGATCAGCCGGTAAGGGTCATTGGCGCGGTGCGCAGCGCGCAACATCTCCAACCCTTCGGGGCCGCTTTCGGCGGTAGAAACCCGGCAACCGAAACCCGTCAGGACCTTGGTCAGGATCATGCGACTGGTGGCATTATCGTCCACGCAAAGGATATTCAGGTTGATCAAATCTACCGGAGTGGGCGGCTGCTCGACCTTTTCCTCTATCTGTTTTTCGAACGCCACCTCGAACCAAAATGTGCTTCCTTTTCCCGGTTCACTTTCTACGCCAATTTTGCCTCCCATGGCCTCGACCAACTGTTTGCAGATGGTCAGGCCGAGGCCCGTACCACCGTACCGGCGCGTGGTCGAGCCGTCCGCTTGGGTGAAGCGCTCGAAGATGGCCGCCTGTCGCTCGGGGGGAATGCCGATGCCGGTATCCTGGACTGAGAAACGTACAATTGCATGTGTTCGAGTGTCGGAGACGGGGTCAGCGTGGATGACGACCTCGCCCTGCTCGGTGAATTTGATGGCGTTCCCCACCAGGTTGACCAGGATCTGCCGCAGCCGGCCCGGGTCGCCGCGCAAATCGGAATAGACATCCGAGTGGATCAGGCAGGCCATTTCCAGACCCTTATCCTGGGCGCGCTTGGCCAGGGTGTAGGCCACATCCTCGACCGTGTTGCGCAAGTCGAAGTCAATGACTTCCAGGTCCAATCGCCTGGCTTCGATCTTCGAGAAATCCAGGATGTCGTTCAGGAGGACGAGCAGCGCTTCAGCGCTTTGGAGAGAGGTGTTGAGGTAATCACGCTGTTCAGGGGTGAGAGGGGTGTCCAGCGCTAATTCAAGCATCCCGATGACGCCGTTCATTGGCGTGCGGATTTCGTGGCTCATATTCGCCAGGAATTCGCTCTTGGCGCGGCTGGCCTCTTCCGACTCACGGCGGGCGCGCATTAAATCCGAGATATCATGGTAGATGCCTAACACCCCCACCCTCTCCCCTTCTACTATGACAGGCACGCCGAAGATTTCGACATCCACCAGCATGCCATCCTTGCGCCTTCTCTGCCCGATCCCGTGCACAAGGCCGACCAGCGCTTGGGCAGTATAGCGCGCAGCCTCATCCGCTGTCTCCTGCGTCGTAATTAGATCATCGATACTCAGCCCTAGAATCTCACCTGCAGAATAGCCAAACAATTTTTCAAAAGCCGGATTGCACGAAACTATTTTCTCCTTGCTGTCTAAAACTACAATGGCTGTCGGACTGTTTTGAACCAAAGCTTCAAAGTAATGTTTCTGGCGAAGGACTTCAGCTTCTGCCTGCTTGCGGGTGGTCAGATCATGGAACACGTATAACTGCCGCGAATTGACGCCGTCAATCTCGATCGGGGTCACGGAAACTTCATAATAGCCCTCCAAACACGGGAAAGTCATTTCACCGCTTTGCTTGTTCCAATCAACCTCAGCCGGGCTGGAATCGAATAAAATTAATGTGAGGGGTTGACCGATGAGTTCCTGAAACCGCCGGTGGAGTCGTTTCGCAGCAACCAGATTGCAGCGGGCAATCAAGCCTTTTCCGTCCGTCAGGATGATGGGGTTAGGAACCGCGTCGAATGTGGTTTCCCACTCTTTCTTCGCATGGCTGATGAGCGTTTCTGTCCGACGGCGTTCGTCCACTTCACGCTGAAGCTCCTCGTTGGTGCGGACCAGTTCCGAGGTCCGCTCTGCCACTGTCTGCTCTAGTTGGGCATTCAAACGGATGAGGCTTTCTTCGCGCGCGCCGTTAAATCCAAAGGTCAATCCCAGGAACAGCGGTACCGTGTCTATGATCCATAACAATGGATGGCTGCTCTGAGCGATGAGCATCGCCTCGAGATCGAGCGAGGCCTGATCAAGGAAAGTTTGCAGGATTGTGCCAAAGATAGGAAAAATCAAACCAATCATTGCACCGACGATAGTGAATTTGACTGTGGGGGAAAGGCCAGTAAATCTTTTCATCGGGGCCTCCACGAACATAAAACAACCAGTACAAGACGAGCACAGGTTTTGTACGCCATGTATATACTGAAAGCGGGCACAAATTGCGCTTTTGCTCAACGGGTTTCGGCGGATTAAAATCCTGCCTCAGTTCATGCAAGTCGGTTCAAACCGACTCGTTGCGCCAGTCCGAAGGGACTTCCATGTACTGAGCAGGCGGCTTTAGCCCCAATACTGCTTAGATAAGGTCGCAGAGACGGCTCCTACGCCGTCGGGCATGGGAGCCCGACCTTCTTAACTAAACAGTATTGGCTTTAGCCCCGCGAACCGAGCAGCAGAAAACCGCAATTTGTGGTCGTGCGAGGTATAGTTTAGCACAAATCGGAGATTAAACTAAACAGCCTCGACGCGCTCGATACCCGGGAAAAACTGCCGCACCGTCCCCTCGACCCAGCCATGCAAGGTGGCAGGTGAAAGCGGACAACCCAGGCAAGCTCCCCCAAGCCTCACCTTCAGGACTTTCCCATTAAATGCAACGAATTCTACCGATCCGCCGTGGAAATGCTCGATATACGCGCTCAGTTGTTCGATCAAACCTTTCATCTGTGCTTCTTGTGAAAGGGGTTTCGTTTGTGCCATTCTTCCAACCTCCTTGAACCTATCCGGAAAGCCGGCCTGCTGACGGATACCTTTCGCCAGCAAGGATGTCACCTGCGTCCGCCTGCTCTGCCAGCGTTCAGCTATCACGTTCGCCAGGCGGTCGAGAATGACTTTCCCAACCCCGGGGTGCTTCTCACATATTGCGCGCAAATCTTCACCGCGCACCCGTAGAACTTCACAATCCGTGGTGCACATCGCACCGGAAGTATACGCCACATTACCCATTGCCGCCGACCAGCCGAAAACACTGCCTGGTTGGACGCGCGTCACGGTCATCATTGGCCCGTCATCCGGCTTGTAGCGGATAAGCACCTCGCCCTTCACCACGAGATAAAGAAATTCGGCGATATCTCCTTGCTCGAATATGATGGTGCTGGTAGGGTAGAATTGTGAGTTGAAATAAGGCATCAGCAGCCTTATCTCTGCCGTGCTCAAGCCTTCGAAGAAAGCCAATTCTTTCACTGTGTCAACTATCATTGCATGGATATTATTCTCACCCACCCACCCTTTCAAGTGGCGAACATCCTAAATTAAAAGACATTTGTCCCTCGTTTGAACTCAATATGTCATAGGCATCGGGTATACTCTAGCTTTGCAACTTTCGATACTGGAAAACATCTAATGAGTGAGAAAGTCCTGCCAGAACTTTCCCTTGACGCCCTCAAGTCCGGAGATCGAGATGAATTTGCCCGGCTTGTGGATGCCTACTCCGGGCCGATCTACCGGTTGGCGATGAAAATGCTCGGCGACGGACAAGATGCCGAGGATGTGCTCCAAAATACCTTCCTCAATGCGTTCAAGCACATCCGCAGTTTCGAGGGACGCTCCACACTCGCCACCTGGCTTTATCGTATCGCCGCCAACGAAGCCCTGATGATGATCCGCAAGCAGCGGCCCGAAACGACCCTGACGGATACCAGCCTGGAAGACGACGAAGGCGAGGATTATTCCCCGGTCCAATTCGTGGACTGGTGCTGTCTGCCCGAGGACGAATTACTCTCGTCCGAAGCCAGGAGCCGCCTCGACCGGGCCATTCAGCGCCTGCCGGAGAGACTGCGCATCGTTTTCATCCTGCGCGACCTCGAGGGCTTATCCATCCAGGAAACCAGCCAGGCGCTCGACCTGAGCCAGACTGCCGTGAAGACCTGCCTTCTGCGAGCGCGCCTGAACCTGCGCGAGCAACTCAGCAGCTACTACGGCGAACGCCTCCAGGATAGGAGTAAGCAGAAATGATAGAATCAGCGGAATGCAAATCTTTATTGGAATCGCTTTCAGACTACGTGGACGGAACGCTCAGCGAAGAGCTGTGCGAGGAAATCCAGCGGCACGTTGACAAGTGCCAGGATTGCCGCATCGTGGTGGACACGCTGCAAAAGACCGTCTATCTCTACCATGCCACCGCCAGTGAGCCGGCCGATGTCCCGCCAAACGTGCGCGAGCGTCTCTTCCGCAGCCTGAACCTGGAAGATTATCTCTGTAATTGACCGCAGCGGCGCCGTCCGCCTGGCGTGGATGGGAGAGGTCAGTCGTGAAATGTTGGAGAAGTATGTGACCCCGCTCGTGGAGGAACGATAATGGATGCAAAAGTGACCTGGCAGCAAGGATTGACATTCACCGGCACAGCCGACAGCGGCTTCAGCGTTCCGCTCGGCGCGGACCCGGGCGTGGGCGGCGCGGACGACGGCTTCCGCCCCCTCGAGCTGATGGCCGTCAGCCTGGCCGGATGCACGGCCATGGACGTCATCTCCATCCTGAAGAAAAAGCGGCAGGAGGTGACCGCCTTCGAGGTGCGCGTCCATGCCGAGCAGGCTCAAAAGCACCCACATGTCTTCACCCACATCGAGATCGAGTACCTCGTCACCGGCCGCCACGTTGACCCGGCGGCTGTGGAACGCGCCATCGAGCTATCCAAAACCAGGTACTGCCCGGCACAGGCCATGCTCGCTAAGGTGGTCAAGATGGAATTGGGTTATCAAATTATCGAAGCTGCTTTATTGAGGTAGCGGCGAGATAGTATCTCGCCCTACTTTTCAGCATTATTTGCCCGCCACCACCTGACTGGCCAGATCCGAACACCCGGGACAGGCCGTCACGGTGCGGTTATCGCGGGTCAACGTTCCCTGGTAGGCCGCGCTCCCATTGTGAGCGATCCAGCCTTCCAGGTTGAGCGCCAGCGGCCCATCCGCGGGCATCCACTCGCCATTGTATTTGCGGGCGATATGAATGTGCGTACCGGTCGAGTGGTCCCCGCCCTCGCAAGAGGGATGCCCAATCGGGTCGCCAGCTTTTAGCGTCGCACCCAGCGGAGCGCGGCCCTCCGTGCCCACGTGCAAATAGAGGATCACCCAGCCGGTGCGTTCATCGCCATTGCCATCCAGGTCGAGGATGACAACGCCATTACCTGAACGGGAGACCACTCCGTCGGCGACGGCAGTCGCCCATTTATCCGTGGGGATACAACCACCGACCGAGGCCGGGGGGGCAAAGTCAACGGCGGCGAATGGCTCCCCCTTACCCCAGCCGGTGTGCGGGCCGCCGGTAAGGGTCCAGGCATCGCCATCCGGGAAGGGAAAAAGGAACGACGGCTGCTTCAGGCTGACCGGAATGTGGGGGGATTCCGCTGCCCAGGGGTCGCCAAATAACTTCTGAAATGTGTACGCCAGGCCATCCGGGCCAATGGCATGATCGTATGCATCTTTCGGCTGCAGGCGTGAGAAATAATATTGGATGCCAACCGTGGCAGCATTCTGCCAGGGATCGGGGCGTTCCAAACTGCTATCGGTATGCTCGAAGGAGGTCAGATGTCCTGTCCGCCAGCCATAGTAGCCGTTGTTGAGCGTATTCGCTGCCCAGATAAGCTGCATGTACACGCCGACGTGCGCAAGATCTTTATAACCGAGCGGATAAGGGGTGGAGGGCGGCTCCGGGTATGAAAGCGCGCTCGCCTGGTACTCGAGGATCGCCAGCAGCAAGCGCGGGCTGACGCTGAAGTTCATGGCAACGTAATCCACGATCTCTGCGCCAGAGCGCCAGTCGCCTGCCACGTAGTCGCGGAAATCCTTCAGCCAACCCGGCTGCTGGGCGACAAAAGCCGAGCTGTCGAACTCGACCGCCGAGGGGCCGTTCACGAACAGGTTGTCTGGAATGATCTTGAACGAAGTCCCCCACAGCGGCAGATAATAGATGGGGATTTTCATCGGCATGCCAGGCGGCATGGTGGTTGCATCCGCTGGGATCTGGGGATTGGCCTGGCGGATTTGATCTATCGTGGTGTTGAAATGGGCTGCCAGCGCCGGGAGCGTATCCCCCATCTGGGCAACGTAGTCCACCAGTTCGCCGGGGTTGTAGGCCGGGCGCGCCGGAATGGGGGTCGGCGAAGGCCCGGCGAACAGGGTCGGCGTCGCGGTAGCAGGCGCCAGGTCCGCGCTCGGCTCCTGCGGCAGGCAGGCGGACAGGATCAAGGAGGCGATAACAATAAACAGCAAATTGCGAAATGGGAGGTTATTCATCCGCTGTTCGGATAATCTTCGTCTCGGCTGAAACTTCTGACCTGGCAATGACGGTCTTATCACCCTTCGTCAGCGTGCCCTCGTAGGGCTTCTTTCCGGCGTGCGCCACCCAACCGCTCAGGGTAAAGGGGAGCGGCCCATCGGCCAGCACCCACTCGCCGTTGTATTTACGGGCGAAATGCAGGTGCGTGCCTGTGGCAATGCCTCCCGGCGGCTCGCAGGAGGGATGGCCGACCAGGTCGCCCGCATCCAGCCAGGCGCCGAGCGGGGCGCGGCCTTCCGTCGCGACGTGCAAGTAGAGCAAATTCCAGCCGGTTTGCTCGTGACCGTCGCCGTCCAGATCAAGGACGACCACCCCGCTCGTCGAGCGGACGACCTGCCCGGCGGCGGAGGCCACGATCCAACTATCGGAGGGGACGCAGCCGCCTTTGTCCGCGCCGGGGGCGAAATCGAGAGCAGCGAGAGGATTCGGTAATGGTTTCTGATATTCATCCTGTGCAATCCAAGCTCCATGCGGCCCGCCGGTTAAGTTCCAAATTTGTCCAATCCCAAAAGGTAAGGTCAGCGGCGGCTGGGTCAGCCCAGGCGGGAAGAGCGGCTCGACCGCTTGAGCGCGCCCCCATGCGTCGCCGAACATTTGCACATAGAGCGCCGGAAAGCCGACGTTTGGGTCTATGACCTGCGCCCATTCCATGAAATTGCGCGTTTTGGAAAAGAAATACTGGATCGCAACGGTGCCGGCGTTCAGCTCCGGCGAGAGGCGGACGATCGTCCCATCCGGGAAGGTCAACTCGGTCAACGTCCCACCGCGCCAGCCATAGTAACCGTTCGATAGTTCCTGCACCGCCCACATCATCTGGTGTAAGAGACCGTGATAATTAAAATCAACGTAACCGAGAGGATAATCCCCCTGGGCCAGGTTGGAGGGTTGGCCGTTCACCCAGCCGCTCTCATACTCGATCAGGGCCAGCAGCAGGCGCGGGTTGATCGAGTTATCAATGGCAATCCGTTGTACCACCTGCGCGCCATTGTTCCAGCCGGTGCTGACCAGGTACTCCCGGTAGGTGGCGCCCAGGTAGCCGCCAGCCTTGGTTACATAGGAGTCAATATCGAAATCCATCGCCGAAGGTGAATAGACCACCTCGCTATCCGGCATGATCTGGACGTTGGGCGTGGTCTCACCCAGGCGGTTTGGGATGATAAGGGGCGTATCCGGGACGAGCAGACCGGTTTCCGGCAATGTTTCCGAGGAGCTGATCTCGGAAGCCTCCACGCCAAAGTGCGCCGCCACGGCCGACAGGCTGTCGCCCGGTTGGGCATAGTACAGGAGCGGTGCACGCTGTGTGACTGAGACGGGGGTCGGGG